>Ga0123519_10006878_pt1 | contig 17740 bp, 15 predicted proteins | sample YelNatPaOPRAMG02_FD_87396 | JGI IMG/M metagenome (GOLD analysis project Ga0123519, IMG submission 87396) | Hot spring microbial communities from Yellowstone National Park - Yellowstone National Park OP-RAMG-02 (version 2) | ecosystem: Environmental > Aquatic > Thermal springs > Hot (42-90C) ... | reverse complement strand
TTCCTCGCTCGTGCCAGCCTCCCGGAACCGGTGCCACTCCACGATGCGGTAGACGAAAGCCAGCCCGTCGGCCCGGTAGAGGATGACCTCATCGCCCACGCCCAGCCTGGCCCCCGGCTCCCCGATGCTGGAGATCTCCCGGAAGACCTCGCCCTCAATGTTGTGGTGCCCCGAGAGGACCACGTTCCCCGGTTCGCCAGGGTTGGCGCTGCCCACGTGGTGTCCGGCAGCGTAGGAGGCCGTCTCCCAGGTGCTGTAGCGGATCCCATTCCGCTCTTCCACCACCCAGGCCACCTCCACCACCGGGATGTCCAGGCCGATGGCCGGCACGGCCATGCGCACCGGCCGCGCCGAGGGGAGGGGTGTCGGTGAGGGCGGCACGACGGCCGGGGTTGGCGTGGGGGCGATCCGGGTGGGCGTCTGCGTGGGAGCCGCAGAGGTGGGGGTGGCCGTCCCCCCTTGCGGCACCGCCTTGGTCCCTGTGGGCGAGGGCGTCGGCTCCCGGACGGTGGGAGAGGGAGTGGCTGCCGGCCTCCCCACGGTGGGGGAAGCGGTGGCCGCGGGCTTCAGGGTGGGAAGGGGTTGGGTGGCCGTGGGTTCCAGCGCGGTGGGGGAGGGGGTGGCTGCGTCCGCCGGGGGGCGGAGCGTGGCGACCGGCGTCCTGCGCAACGCCTCCACCTGCCTCCGCATGAGGGCCCGCCGGACCTGGTCGTAGCCCGCCATCCCCGCCGCGGCCAGGAGGGCCAGCAGGCCGAGGACGAGGAGCGCGGTCCCCACCTTTCTGGACACGGCGTCTCCCTATCCTCCGTGCTCCAGGGCCAGTTCCCGCCCCCGGCGGAAGGCGCGCAGGTTCAGGTCCCGGTGCCGCTCCGGGACCCAGGCGGCGATGACCCGCTCCCAGAGGTCCACCGGCACCTCCAGCCGCTGGGAGAGCGCGCCCAGGAGGACCACGTTGTGGACCCGGGCGTTCCCCAGGGCCTGGGCCACGGCCACCGCAGGGACGAAGTGCACCTCGTCGGTCACGGCCTGGAGCACGCTCCGCACCTTCTCGTCCGAGGGGTAGACGTCGTTCCCGCTGGAAACGGAGACAGGGGGGATGGCGTGGTCGCTCACCAGGGCCAGGCCACCCCGGCGCAGGTTCTCGGCGTAGCGGACGGCCTCCAGTTTCTCAAAAGCCAGGAGGACGTCGGCCTCGCCCGCCCCGATGATGGGGGAGCGCACGCTCCTCCCCCAGCGCACGTGGCTGGTGACGCTCCCGCCCCGCTGGGCCATGCCGTGCACTTCCGCCTTCTTGACGTCGTACCCGGCCTCCAGGCCGACATCGGCCAACACGTTGCTGGCCAGGATGGTCCCCTGGCCTCCCACGCCCACCAGCAAGAAGTTGATCTCCCTCACCTCAACCTCCCTCTCTAGGGAGTTCATCGCCAAGGTTCGCGCCATTCGTGATCACACGTTTGCCGCCACCTGCTCCCGGGTCAGGATGGCCTCCTTGGGGCACACTTGGACGCAGACCTCGCACCCCGTGCAGAGGAGCGGGTCAATCCAGACCTTGCCGTCCGCCTGCTTGACGAGGGCCGGGCAGCCAACCCGCAGGCAGGCCCCGCAGGCGATGCACTTCTCCGAGTCCACCTCCAGGGGGAGCCACCGGGCACGCGCTTCCGGGAGCAGGGCACAGGGCCCCGTGGCGATGATGACCGAAGGGCCGTCGTAGGCCAGGCAGGCCTTGAAGGCGCTCCGCACGGCCTTCAGGTCAAAGGCGTTCACGCTGTGGACCTCCTCCACGCCCATGGCGCGCACCAGGGGCTCAAAGGGGATCTCCTTGGTCCGCTCGCCCATCAGGGTGAGGCCGGTGCCCGGGTTCTGCTGGTGGCCGGTCATGGCCGTGGTGCGGTTGTCCAGGATGACGGTGATGACCCTGCTCTTGTTGTAGACGGCGTTGACCAGGGCTGGCATGCCCGTGTGGAAGAAGGTGGAATCGCCGATGGTGGCGATGTGCCGCTCGGGGTCACCAGCGCGGTCCGCGCCGTGGGCCACGCCGATGCTCGCGCCCATGCAGCCGCAGGTGTGCTGGGCCGAGAGGGGCGGCAGGAGCGAGAGGGTGTAGCAGCCGATATCCCCGTTGATGGGCACCTTGAAGCGGCCGGCAACGTAGAAGACGCCGCGGTGGGGGCAGCCAGGGCACAGGACCGGCGGACGCCCCGGGAGCGGCCCCTTGTCCAGCACGGGGAGAGGGGTCAGGGCCGAGGCAGGGAGGAGCCCAGCCCGGACCGCGCTCTCCCGCACCACCCGCGGGTCCAGTTCGCCGCACAGGGGGAAGATGCTCTTCCCCTCCACGGGGATGCCCAGGAGCCGGATTTCCTCCTCCAGGAAGGGGTCCAGTTCCTCCAGGACGATGAGCCGCTCCACGCCTTGGGCGAACTCCCGCACCAGCCTAGGAGGGATGGGGTAGGTCATGCCCAGCCTGAGGATGGAGGCCTCGGGGAAGACCTCCTTGGCGTACTGGTAGGCCACGCCGCAGGTGACGATGCCGAGGGAGCGGTCGCCCCACTCCACGCGGTTGTAGGGGAAAGTCTCGGCGAACTCCTGCACCCGCCGGATGCGTTCCTCAATGACGGGGTGGCGCTGGCGGGCGTTGGCCGGGACCATGACGTACTTGGCCACGTTGCGGGGGAACTTCTCCACGGCCGGCGGCACTTCCTGCCGCTCGCCCAGGTCCACCGGCGTGCTGGAATGGGCGATGCGGGTGGTGATGCGCAGGAGGACCGGGGTGTCAAACTGCTCGCTGATCTGGAAGGCTACCCCCACCAGGTCCTTGGCTTCCTGGCTGTCGGAAGGTTCCACACAGGGCACCCGGGCGAACTTGGCGAAGCGGCGGTTGTCCTGCTCGTTCTGGGAGGAGTGCATGGCCGGGTCGTCGGCCGAGACGACGACCAGCCCTGCCTCCGTGCCAGTCATGGAGGCGTAGAAGAAGGCATCGGCGGCCACGTTGAGCCCCACGTGCTTCATGGCCGTGAGGGCACGCCGCCCGGCGTAGGCCGCGCCGATGGCCACGTCCATGGCCACCTTCTCGTTGGTGGACCACTCGCAGTAGACCCCCGGCAACTGGGCCAGGGTCTCCAGGATCTCCGTGCTGGGGGTGCCCGGGTAGGCCGCCGCCAGGACGACGCCAGCCTCCCAGGCCCCTCGGGCGATGGCCTCGTTCCCGGAAAGGAGTTTGCGCACCGTTGTCCCTCCTCGGATGGTCCGCAGGGTGTGGACGAGGGGTAGCGGACCAGCGCTGGGGCGGATTATACCACATCGGCCCCCGCCGGGAAACCCGCGGCGCCCTCGGTTCCCATGGGGCGGGCCTGAGGCTTGTCCTGGCCCCTCCGCCAACCCCCGTGGCGCGGCGCTGGGCCCATTCGTTTATTCGTTGGCCCATTCGTTGACCGCTCTCCTCCCGGCCCAAGGCTTGTCCCTGCCTCCTTGGGTCTGACCTCTCCCCCAGCCCTCCGTACACGGGGGTCAGGGGGCGGGGTTGGTGGCCGCTTTGCCACTCAGAAGAGTTCCCGTCGGCGCTCCAGGTAGTAGACGTAGTGCGCCAGGGGCACGTCCGGCGGCACCAGGTGGTCCACCATGGGGATGTAGCCGCCCTGGGCGACCACCGGCACCAGCCGCTCCAGTTCGCGGTCAATGGCCTCCTTGCCGGCAGCGAGGGCACGCTTGTCCACGCCCCCCAGGAGGGCCAGGCGGGGATAGCGCCTCCGCATCTCCGCCGGGTGGGAGCCAGCGGCGATCTCCAGGGGGTAGACGCCATCGCACCCGCCCTCGGCGAAGAGGGCCGAGAGGTCCAGGATATTGCCGTCGCTATCCACCAAGGTCATCTCCACCCCGTGCTGGCGGAAGAAGGCGTTCAGTTCCTGGTAGTAGGGCAGCATGAAGCGGCGGAAGGTCCGGGGCGAGATGAAGGAGCCGTGGTTGTAGGCCATGTCCTCCCAGAAGAGGACGAAGTGGATGTGGAAGCGTTCCAGGGCCGGCCTGAAGAGCCGCTTGATGAACTCGCAGCGGTCCTCCACGATGGTCTGGACGAGGTCGGGGTCCAAGTGGTAGGCCATGCACAGGTTCTCCAGGCCCATGAGGTCCCGGGGGAAGCCGAAGAAGCCGCGGAACCAGAGGGCCAGGGCGTTCCCCCTCGCCAGGAGCCACTCGGCCCACCGGTCCCAGCCGCGGCAGTAGCGGCCGGGCGTCTCCGGGTCCAGGCGCGGCCGGAGCCGTTCGTAGTCCTCGCGGGTCTTGACCGGGAACTCCACAAAGCGGGGGAAGGCCGTGCCCTGCTTGGGCTTCTCCAGGATGACGCCATAGCGGTTCCGAAAGATGACCGTGCGCCCGCGGTCCTCCAGCACCTCCTCCTCAAAGTAGGGGAAGACGGTCTCAATGATCGGCAGGCGGGGCAGGACCAGCCAGTTGTCCATGCCGAAATAGTCCTCCACCTGGAGGCCCTGCATGCGCCGCTTGTAGTCGTCGCCCCAGTAGGTCTGGAGGTCCACCCCGGGGATGTACTCCCCCTCGGGGACCTCCAGCAGCTCTTTGGGCAGGCCTTCCTGGACCCACCGCTCCATCGTCTCCGGCCAGTAGGCCATGTCCATGACCGGCATGCGGTCCGGCTTCTGGAACTTCAGCACCGCAAGGATGCGCTCCCGTGAAAGCATGGAATCCTCCTCTCTTGACCTCACCCCTACCCCCGGCCCCCTTTGCTCCCCGCGCGGGGAAAGGGGGTCAGGAGGATGGGCGGGGTTCTATCGCCTCCCCCGTCTCCAGAGCCTGTTGCACGGCCAAGGTGAGGGCCAGGGCCGCCCGGGCATCGTCCGGGTGGCCGCGGTCCGGCCAGGTCCCCGTCCGGATGCACTGGAGGAAGGCCCTCATCTCCTCCAGGTAGGGGTTGATGGGCGTGGTGTCCACCGTCTGAGGGGGGTGCCCCTGGCGGTAGAGAGAAAGGGTTTTGCGGGAGGGGGTAGCGTAATCCGGCCCTTCAAAGGCGAAGACGGCTGCGCCCTCGCTCCCGATGACGCGCAGGTACATGGTGAAGGGGAAGCCCTGGGGCACGGCGAAACTCCCCTCGGCCACGGCCACGGAACCCCCGGCGAACTCCACCCAGGAGGTGGTGTGCGCCCAGGTGCCAGTGGGGAAGCGCCAGCCAGCCGCCCGCACCCGCCGCGCCGGCCCCAGCAGCCACTGGAGGTAGTCCAGGTCGTGGATGTGCGCGTCCAGGACCCCCAAGCCGCGCCCCGGCTCCAGCATCCAGCCGCGCCAGGAGCCGGCCGAGAGGCCGCTGAAGCGGGCGGCGTAAGCGCTGCGCAGGTCCCCCAGGACCCCCTGTGCGGCCCACTCTTGGATGCGGACGTACTCCACCATGAAGCGCACGACGTGGCCCACCATGAAGACGACCCCGGCCTCCCGGGCCGCGGCGATCATCTCGTCGGCCTGGTCCAGAGTGAGGGCGATGGGCTTCTCGCAGAAGATGTGCTTGCCGGCCCGGGCTGCGCCCACCACGTGGTCGCGGTGGGCGAAGAGGGGCGAGCAGACGGCCACGGCGTCCACGTCGGGGTCCGCCCAGAGGTCCTCCAGGGAGGGAAAGAGGGCGGTGGAGAACTCCCGGGCGAAGCGGGTCCCCTGCTGGGGGTCGGGGTCGTAGACGCCGGCCAGGCAGCACCCTGGCAACTGGGCCACGCTCTGGGCGTGGACCCGGGCGATGCGCCCCGCGCCGATGAGGGCAATCCGCACCATCAGTGCATCACCAGTCCGCCGTCCACCGGGAAGGTCTGCCCGGTGATGTACGACGCCTCGTCGGAGGCGAGGAAGGCCACCAGCGCCGCCACCTCCTCCGGGGTGCCCATCCGCCCCAGGGGCACCCGCTCCAGCCGCTTCCTCAGCATCTCGTCAGGAGAAAGGCCCAGGAGGTCCCCCATCTCGCGGTTGGTGTTGGCCGTCATGGCCGTGTCTATGATGCCAGGGCAGTAGGCGTTGACGGTGATGCCGTGAGGGGCGAGTTCGTGGGCCAAGCCCTGGGTGAGGGCGATGACGGCAGCCTTGGACGCGCAGTAGGGGACGAAGTAGGGCGAGGCCCGCAGGCCGCAGACCGAGGCGGCGTTGAGGATGCGGCCATACCTCCGGCGGACCATGTGCCGCGCCGCCGCCCGCGCGCAGAGGAAGACCCCCCGCACGTTCACGGCGAAGACGCGGTCAAACTCCTCCGTGGGGCAGTCCAACAAGGGGTGGATGGGGCCGATGCCAGCGTTGTTGACCAGGATGTCCAGATGGCCGAAGGTGCGGAGGCATGTGGCGACCATCCCTTCCACCGCCCTTTCGTCGGAGACGTCCCCCACCAGGGGCAACGAGCGGCCTCCCAGGAGCCGCACCGCGTCCGCCACCTGGACGGCGACGTCCAGGGAGAGGTCGTTGACCGCCACATCCGCGCCCTCCTTGGCCAAGCGCAGGGCGATGGCCCGGCCGATGCCCTGACCACCGCCGGTCACCAAAGCCACGCGCCCTGCCAGCCGCCCTTTCCCGTCTTCCATATCCCCCTCCTCGCAACAGATCACAAGATCACAGAGGACACAGAGGACACCACAGAGGGCACAGAGAATCTTTAGAAAAAAATTAAAATTCTCTGTGCCTCTGTGCCCTCTGTGACGGAATTCTTGACGTCCCCTCCTCGCAGTGAATCGCTTGAATCACAGAGGACACAAAGGCCATCACAGAGGGCACAGAGAATCTTTAGAAAAAAATTAAAATTCTCTGTGCCTCTGTGCCCTCTGTGTAAAATCTTCACGGCCCGGCTCCGTCGGAATGCAGGACCTGGTAGACGGTCAGGGGGCCATAGAGCGGGTGCTCAGCCCCCAGCACGTGCACGGGCAGGAGCGTCCCCTCCAGGGGCTCTCCCCAGAAGGGGGCGTACATCCCCTCCACGTAGTTCCGGTGGTCAATCAGGTAGCGCACCCCTCGGCGCAGGGCATAGGCGTAGAGCGCGCCCCCGCGCACGGCTTCGTGGGCTGCGGCATCCACCACCCCGTCCAGGTTCACCACTGGGTGGGCGCCGTAGTACCCCTGGATGCCCGCGTTGAAGGCCCCGATGGCGGCACCTCGCGGGAGCGCGGCGGCCGCCCAGTCCGCGGCGAAGCGGAAATCGGCCTGCCAGGGGTAGAGCCCCACCGGCCAGTTGCGGCTCCACTGCAGGCCCATGAGGAGGGCGAGGAGCGTGGCCACGCTGGGGACGAAACGGCGCCACCCCTCCCCCAGGGCGCGCAGGCGGTGGCCGGCTTCGTCCAGGGCCGGGCCCGCGGCGAGGGCCACGGCGTGGGCCAGGGGCACGAAGTACCAGGCCCGGGGGTACCACCGGTAGAGGACGTGGAAGGCCAAGAGCGCCAGGGCCGCCGCCGCGGGCACCCAGAAGGGCCGGGCCGCGTCCAAGGCAGCGCGGCCCGCACCCCGGGGGAGCCGCGACCGGTAGAAGAAGGTCGCCCCCCAGGCCACGGCCCAGCCGATGGCCCCCACCCCGGCCACCTGCCAGAAGGCCACAAACCCGCTCCCCACCGCCGCACCGAGCGTCCCCCGCAGGGCCACGAAGAGCGGCGTCCCCGCGGCCACGGCTTGTCGGAAGTGCGCGTGGTAAACGTAGGGGATGGCCACGCCGCTGGACTGCAGCCAGGTCCCCATCGCGGCCCGGTTCCAGGCCAGCCACGGTGCGAGGGGGATGAAGGCCCCCAGGGCCAGGGCCCCCAGCGCCGCAGCCGCCCCCTTCCGCTGCTGCAGGAGGAGGTCCAGGCCCACAAAGGCCAGGAGGAAGGCGGAATCGGTGCGGGCCAGGACCACCGCGCCCCCCAGGAGGCCCAGCCCGAACCACCGCAGAAGGGGCCCACCCCTGCGCCGGAGCCCCAGATAGGTGTAGAACAGGCCCGCCCAGAGGCAGGTGCTGAGGGCCGTCTCCAGGCCGTTGGCCGCCTGGAGGATGACGGCCGGATGGAAGAGGTACAGGAAGGAGGCCAGGATCGCCCCCAGGTAACTGCCTCCGGCGCGCTGCACGGTGCGGAAGGTGAGCCACCCGGTGGCCGTATCCAGCAGGGCCGCCAGGGTGAGGGCCAGGTGGATGGGCAGGTCCGGGCCCGGGGCCCAGCGGAAGGCCGGGACGAGCAAGAGGGCCCAGAGGGGGTGGAAGCCGTTGGTCGGCGTCACGCCATCCACGCTGAACCCCAGGCCCCGCGCCAGGTTGCGGGCGATGGCGAAGTAGTAGAAGGCGTCGTCCGGCAGGGTCTTCTCAATCAGGGTGGCCACGGGAAGCCAGGCGATGGCCAGCCGGATGCCCGCTCCGGCGAGGAGCAGCGCCCCCAGGAGCCGCCGCTCGCCGCGGGAAAGGGCTGGGCTTTGCCGGGAGAGGTCGGATCGCCTCATGGTTCCACCTGGTAGACCACCACCTCGCCGTGGTAGGGGTCGGCAAAGGTCCGCAGGGGCCGCAGGCGCGCCAGGTACCCATCCTCAAAGAAGGGGCGGTAGTCCCCCTCCACTGTGGAGCGCCAGTCCAGGAGGTGGGTGATGCCGGCCTCCTCCAGGTAGGCCAGCACGCGCCGCTCCCGCACCGCCGCGAACGCCTCGCCGTTCACCACCCCGTCCAAGTTCACCACCTCAAACCCCGCAAAGTACCCGGGGATGCCGGCGTTGAAGGCCCCCAGCCGCGCCCCGCGGGGGAGAGCCTCCCTCGCCCAGAGGGAGGCCTGCACCACGCTCCTCTGCCAGGGCCAGAGGCCCTGCCTCCAGACCTGCCCCCCCTGCCCCAGGGCCACCGCCAGGAAGGCCGCCGTAAGGCCCCCCCACACCCACCGCCGAGGGGGAAACGAAGGCAACTCGGCGTGGGAGGCCACCCAGCCCACGGCCCAGGCCAACCCCACCATCCACGGCACGTAGTACCACCCCCGCAGGAACCAGCGCCCGTAGGCATGGAACCCCAGGTGCAGGACCGAGGCCACCAGGGGGAGGAAGAGGGCCGCGGCGTCCGCCGGACGCGGGTCCGGCGCGCCCGCCTTGGACCGCCGGCCCGCAACCCAGAGGAAGAGCAGCACGAGGAGGACCAGCCCCTGCGCGCCGCCGTAGCGCACCCACCCCTGGGCCAGGGCGGAACTCAGGTAGACGACCGGGCCGAGCCACCGCAGGGCCCCCTTCAGGCCGCTCAGTTCAAAGAGGTAGGTCCGGATGACGTAGGGGACGGCCAGGCCGCTCGTCTGCACGAGCGAGCCCACCGCGGCCTGGCTCCAGGCGAGCCACGGCGCGACGGCGAGGAGGAAGGTCCCCGCGGCGAGGGCCAGTTTGGGGAGCGCCCTTCCGCGCCCCTGCACCAGGCGTTCCAGGCCCAGGACCACCGTGAGGAAGAGGTAGTCAGTGCGGGCCAGGACCATGCATGCGGAAAGGAGGCCAAAGCCGGCGTAGGCCGCCCACGTGGGGCGCGGGCGCAGCACCAAAAGGTAGTAGGCGAAGAGGCCAGCGAAGGCCAGGGTCGCCAGGGCCGTCTCCAGGCCGTTGACCCCCTCCAGGATGGCCATGGGGTGCAGGAGGTAGGCCGCCGCTGCCAAAAGCGCGGGCCAAGTCCCCTGCAGGGTGCGCCGGGCCACGAGGTAGATGAGGGCGCCTGTGCCCGCATCCAGGAGGGCCGCCACCGAGAGGGCCCAGGGGATGGGCACCCGCCCCTCCCCCTGCGCCAGGCAGAGGCCGCTCAGGAGGAGGGCCCAGAGGGGATGGAAGCCGTTGGTGAGGCGCTCTCCGTCAAAGGTGGGGCCCAGGCCCTGGGCCATGTGCTCGGCGATCTTGAAGTAGTAGAAGGCGTCGTCCGAGAGGACCTTGGGCACGAGGACGTCCAGAGGCTGCCAGGCGATGGCCAGCCGGGCCGCCAGCCCGATGGCGACCAGGCCCCCGGCCAGGTACGCATCCCAAGGCTTTCTGGCTTCCCCCGAGCGGCCCGCTGCCACAGCCATCACGCCTCCATCCCAGCGCCCTGGCTGGCCGTGCCCCCTCCTGCTGGTCAGCGCGGCGCGGCGGCCTGGGCGCGGGGGGCGCGGCCTGTCGCCCGCTCTGCCGCCAGCCTGAGCACCGTAAGCAGGGCCTTGCCGATCTCGGCCTTGGAGATCTTGGAGCGGCCAGCCCGCCGATCCTCAAAGAGGATGGGGGTCTCCCCCACCCGTCCCCCCATCTGCTGCCACCGGTAGAGCAACTCAATCAAGAAGGAATAGCCGTCGGAGAGGATGCGGTCCAGGGGGGCGGCCTCCAGGAGTTCCCGCCGGTAGCAGCGGAAGCCAGCCGTGCAGTCGTGGGCGCGCAGGCCCAGCATGGTCCGGGCGAAGAGGTTGGCCCCGCGGCTCAGGACCTGCCGGCCCACCCCCCAGTTCCGCGTGCCGCCGCCGGGCACGTACCGCGAACCGATGGCCAGGTCACACGTGCCCCCCTCCACCAGGCGCACCAGGTCCGGGATGTAGCGGGGGTGGTGGGAGAAATCGGCGTCCATGGTGAGGACCAGGTCCACCCCCAGGTCAAAGGCGGTGGCGAAGCCGGCCAGGTACGCCCGCCCCAGGCCCATCTTGGCCGGGCGGTGCACCACCAGCACCTCCGGGTGCTGGCGCGCCAGCGCGTCGGCCACCTGGCCAGTGCCGTCGGGAGAGTTGTCGTCCACCACCACGATGCGGGCCGGCAGGCCCAGCCCGAGGATGTCCAGCACCAGGGGTTCCAGGTTCTCCCGCTCGTTGTAGGTTGGGAGGATGATGGCGATGGTCTGCAAGGTGCGTCCGTCCCTTTCCCAGGATTGTGCCCAGCCCGGGCGCTGGGCTACGCCGCCCTGCGCTGGCGCCAGAGCCGCAGGCCCGCCGCGGCAGCCAGGCCCAGCCACGCCCCCGCGCTCACCCCTGCTCCGACCCAGAAGGACCGCGGCCGGTACCGCAGGTCCACCCGGTGCGCTCCCGCCGGCAGGGGCACCACCGTGAGCACATAGTCCCCCCGGACCACCGGAGCGGGCTCCCCATCCACGCGGGCCTCCCAGCCGGGGTAAAAGGTCTGGCTGAGGCACAGGTACCCAGGCTCCGCCAGGGCAACGCCTATTGTAACCCCAGAAGGGCCAACTTGCAAAGAAGGGAGAACCTCTTCGGCGGCCGGAGTTCCAGTCCCGCCCGGCAGGGGCACCGGCTCCTCCAGGAGCACCTCCTGGCGGGGGTCAAAGGCCGCCTCACCCAGGGCCGAAAGGAGCGCCTCGGGGTCCGGCACCACCCGGGCATGGCGCACCACCCACGCCCGGGGCAGGGCGTAGGGGTTCCGGTAGATGCGGACGTGCGGGGTCGTGTGCACCGGCTCCAGGTCCCCCAGGGGGCCCGGCTCCAGGACGTAGCGGACGTTCAGGAGCCCCAGGAGGCGCAGGGCCGTGTCCAGAGGGGCTTCGTTGGCCCGGGCCAGGAAGCGCGCGTACCGGCCCACCAGGAGGGGGTCAAAGTTGCCCGCGTGGGCGATCCCCTCCATCACGTTGAGGTTGGGGAGGAGCGTCTCCCGCAGCCCCAGGAGGAAGTCCACGTCGGCGGGGCCGAAGGTGTCAAAGCGCAGGTATTTCCGGTAGCGGAGGTCGTACTCCGTCCCGGCGAAGGTGTAGATGCGGAAGGGGTCGGCATCTCCTCGGAGCCACCGGCCTGCCTCCGTGGGGAGGTGGTACAGGCGGGGATCTGTGGTGGGAACGAGGGGCAGGGAGAAGACCAAGAGGTCCACCACGGCGAAGGCCAGCGCCGCGGCCGACCACCACACCCTGGCGGCCTTCTGGGCCTCTGGGAGCAGGTCCCTCCAGACGAGGAGCAGGCCCAGGATCAGCCCCAGATGGCCAGAGGCGAAGAGGGCCCGGCTGAAGGTCTGGGGCACCTGGGGCAGGGCGACCCGGGCCGCCAGGGCCGCCGCCATGGCGCCCAGCGCCCCCACGCAGAGGAGCCGGGCCACACGCCCCAGGCGTGGCGAGGGGCCCAGCAGGTCCCAGCCGATGCCCCCCAGGACCGCCACGGCCACAGCGTACCCACAGAGGAGCCGGGAGGGGGCCTGGAAGAACCCGAAGCCCGGCACCCAGCGGAAGACCAGGGGGTAGAGGGGGAAGTTCTTTCCCAGGGCGAGGAGGAAGGAGACCGGCACCAGGGCTAGGAAGAAAGGGGCCATCTCCAGGGCTGCTGGCCGGGCCTCGGGGGGCGCCCGCCGGGACCGCGCCCAGCGCCACCCCGCATAGGCCGCCAGGAAGAGGGGCAGGAGGCCGGCGTAGGCTGCGTCCTCCCAGTAGTTGGCGTAGCCCCAGTAGTCGCCCTGGCCAGGGTTGCCGAAGAAGTCCGGCAGCACGAGGGTGATGAGCCGCCAGGGCCAGAAGGAGTAGGTCATGGCGAATTCGTAGTCGGCCCCGCCCTGGCGCTGGGACTCCCGGGCCAGTTCCGCCGTGGGCAGGAACTGGGCCGCGCTGAGGAGCACCGCCAGGAGCACCGCTCCTCCCAGCGCGCCCAGGGCGGGCCAGGGGCGGCTCCCCCGCCCACGGGCTACGGCGCGCCAGAGGACGCAGGCCACGACGAGCCACACCGTGTAGTACCAGAGTTGGGCGTGGCCGGCCAGGAACTGGAGGGCGAGCACCGCCCCCAAAGCCGCGGCGCGCCAGGCCGAAGGGCGGAGGGCCAGGCGGTCCCCGGCCCACAGGACCAGCGGGACCCAGGCCATGGCGCACACCATGGTGGGGAAGTTCACCCGCGCCACGATGTAGCCGCCGAAGGCGAAGGCCAGCGCGCTCAGGGTGCTGGCGGCGCGGGTCCGGCCCAGGTGGCGGGCGTAGGCGTACATCCCCACCGCCGCCAGGCTCAGGTGGACGAGGGCCGAAACCCCCAGAGCCCGCTCCACGGGGAAGAGGAAGAAGAGGACGCTCAGGGGGTACAGGGCTGCCGACTGGTGGTTGGCGAGGAGAGGCGCCCCGCCGCCCAGCCAGGGGTTCCAGAGGGGCACGCTTCCAGCCCGCCACGCCTCCACCACCAGCGACCGCCAGGGGTAGAACTGCTGGAGGGGGATGCCCCAGTAGAGGACCTGCCCGCCGAAGGTGAGTTTCGCCAGCCACAAAACGGGGAGGGCCGCCAGGAGGAGCGGCGGCCCCCAGCGGCGGAGGAACCTCGGGAGGGAGTCGGGGAACCGTCCTGCGGCCATGCCTGGTGGGATGGGTCACCCCCTGCGCGCGGCGCGGATGAGGCGGCTGGCCAACAGGCCCCCCAGCACGGCCAGGTCCTCGGTGGGCAGGTAGTGGTCTGCCGCGCCGTCAAAGAGGACGCTCGCCGAGGCGCCGAACTCCTCGTCGGCAGCGTAGAGGACCACGGCCAGCCACAGGCGGGGGAAGATGCGGAAGAGGAACGAAGCGTCGCCAAAGGCCAGCCGCTCGCCCCCCAGGGCCCGCGCGGCGCGGATGAACCCTTCCACATCCCGCCCGAAGGCCGCCGTCAGGCGGTGGGCCGTGCGCCCCTGGAAGGCCGCGTCGTAGGCCAAGCCCCCTGGCAGTTCTCGGAAGGCGGCCCACTGGCTGGCCATGGGGTTGCCGTCGGCCGTGGCCAGGTAGTGGAGCATGAGGATCTGCTCCGTAATGGGGGGCGTTTCCCCCGTGGCCGCGTGGCGCACCTCGCCCTCGGGATAGGTGATGCGGTAATCCTCGCCCCAGAACTGGAGGACCCAGTACCCCTTATCCCCGGTCTCGTCGGGGTAGTAGTCCGCGCCGCTCTGCCAACCCTTGATCTGGGGGTCCTGCCGGCGGAGCGCCTCCCGCGCCTTCTCCAGGGCCAGGCCATAGCGCTCTTCCGGAGTGCGCGCCTGGAGGCCCGAGAGCGGAAATTCGGCGTCAGGCTCTGGTTGTCCGTGGGAAGCCATGCCCCTCGCTCCTCGTCTGAGGGCGGCCGGGGGCGGGCACCTCACCCCGCGCCGCCCCCATGCCCTCCCCTGGAGGAAGTCACGCCCTCCCTTCCTCCAGCAGTTTCCGCAACTTCTCGTACTCGTCCATCAGGTACTGGGCGTGGAACTGCTCCTCGTCCCGGAGCCGCTCCAGCACCTGCCTGAGTTTGGGGTCGTTGGCCAGTTGGGCAGCCAGGTCGTACTTCTTGTACGCTGTCTCCTCGTCCAGGGCCATGACCTTGAGGAAGTTGAGCCAGTCCATCTCTGCGAGCCTCCTTGTCCATCTGTTGTAGTTTGTGGGTCACGCTTGCGGCGTGTCCTCCTCGGCACGCCAGGTCAGGCCATCTTCACGATGATGTCGCCGATGACGTTGGCAGCCTCGTCGCCCCGGTCGGCGGCGTTGCTCAGGTGGCGGTAGATCTCCCGCAGTTTGAGCATCCGCACGATGTGGTGGATGTCCTCCGGTCCCCGGAACAACTCGGCCAGGGCCTCCCGGTAGACGTGCTCCACCCGATTTTCCAGGGCTTTGGCGCGCACCGCGTGCTCCCCGGCCACGTTCGGGTGCTCCTGGAGGCGGAGCATGGCCAGGTGGATCTCCGTGGCCGCATCCTTCAGGAGCGAGACCATGCGCACGAGGTAGGGGTTGGGCTCCACCTCCAGGATTTCCATCTCGTCCACGGTGCTGTAGGCGTAGTCCAGCACGTCGTCAATGGAGCGGGAGAGGCCGAAGATATCCTCCCGGTCAATGGGGGTGACGAAGGTGCGGTTCAGTTCGTCAATGAGGATGCGGCGCAGTTCGTCGGCGTCCTTCTCCGCCTGCCGGACCTTCTCCGCCGTCTCCTCGCTGGGGTGCTTCATGTACTCTTCCAACGCGGCCAGCCCCTTCTTGGTCTGCTCCGCCTGCTCAATGAGGAGCCGGATGAAGGGATCCTGCCGGGGTTTGAAGAGGTCTCGCCATCCCATGGCGCGCATCCTCCGCGGGGGCTCCGCCTTCCTCATCCCCCGATCTGGGACATGGGGCGGTGCTGGGGGGTGCACGCCGCGGCCAGCCCGTGCTCCTTGGGCTTGCAGCGGATGGCCTCCAGCAGGAGGTCCCGCAGTTCGGCCCGCGTGGCCCCCTGGCGGAGGGGCGTCCGCAGGTCCAGTTCCAGGTCCGAAAGGAGGCAGGGGCGCAGGTGCCCGTCGGCCGTGAGGCGCATGCGGTTGCACTGGGCGCAGAAGTGCTCGCTCACGGGGCTGATGAAGCCCAGGGTGCCGCGGGCGCCGGGCAGGCGGTAGTAGCGGGCCGGGCCGTTCCCGTGGACGCCGCGCTCCGGCAGGAGCGGGCCGAGGGCGGCTTCAATCCGGGCCTTCATCTCCGCAGCAGGCATGTAGGCCCGTTCCCAGTCCAGGGCATCGCCCTCAAAGGGCATCACTTCAATGAAGCGGACGTTCCACTCGTCGTGCAGGGTCCGCTGGGCGAAGGAGAGGAGTTCGTCGTCGTTGACCCCCCGCAGGATGACGGCGTTGACCTTCACCGGGGCCAGGCCGGCGCGCTGGGCTGCCTGGATGCCCGCCAGCACCTCGTCCAGGTCGCCCAGGCGGGTGATGCGGCGGTACTTGGCCGGGTCCAGGGTGTCCAGGCTGACGTTGACGCGGTGGAGGCCCGCTTCCCGCAGGGCCTCGGCATACCGAGCCAGGAGGATGCCGTTGGTGGTCATGGAGAGGTCCTCCAGGCCGGGCAGGCGGGCGAGCATCCGCACGAGGACGGGCAGGTCAGCCCGCACCAGGGGTTCGCCCCCGGTGAGGCGCACTTTGGTCATGCCCAGGTCCACCGCCGCCTCGGCCACGCGCACGATCTCCTCGTAGCGCAAGATGCGCTCGTGGGGGATGTGGACCACCCCCTCCGGAGGCATGCAGTAGGTGCAGCGTAGGTTGCAGCGGTCGGTGACCGAGATGCGCAGGTAGGTGATGGGCCGGCAGAACCCGTCCTCGTAGGGCATGGCCTTCTTTCCTTCCTGGCGCGGTGCCCGCTAGAAGCAGCCCAACTGACAGCCAACCACCCGCAGGCCCAGGGCCTCCGCCACCTCGGCGACGGCCAGGCGCTCCACCCCCATCTCGGCCGCGATCTCCCAACAGGTGAGGCACCGGAGGCGCCCATCCCGCGCCCGCTCCTGGACCGCCGCGGCCAGGGCCGGCGGCACCTGCACGGCGGTGCGGACCAGTTTGCTGCGCCCCTCGGCCTTCGGGCCGTAGCCGAAGAGGCCCAACTGGCACTGGGAGATGCGGATGCCCGCCTCGTCGGCGGCCTGGCCCACCTGCCCGGGCGCGAGGCCCAGGAAGTGGGCAATGGTGTGCGCGGCGGTGCAGGGCAACTGGCCATCCACCAGGTGCCGCCGCATCTCGGAAAGCAAAAGTTCCCGTCCTTGCACCGTCTCAGCCATGGGTGGAGTTTGCTCCTGGGGTCGCTTTAAGTCTTGTGCTCGTCCAAGTCCACGTAGTAGGAGGCCCAGGCCAGGTCTATCAGTTCCTTGGTCAGCGCGGGCTTCTGGCCCGAGAAGCGGGCGATGTTCACCAGTTCCTCCAGGAGGTCCCGCGGGTGGCATCCCCGCAGGGGCCGTCCCGGTTTGATGTAGTACTCCTGGAGAAGGTAGATGAGGGCCTCTTCCCGGTAGGGGATGCCCTTCGCCTGGCACTCCCGGCGGAAGATCTCGCGGTACTGGTCGTAGGTGGGGTCCTTGACCTCAATCTTGTGGCGGATGCGCCGCAGGAAGGCCTCGTCCACCAGTTCGGCCGGCTCCAGGTTGGTGGAGAAGACGATGAGGACGTCAAAGGGGACCTCAATCTTGCGCCCTGTGCGCAGGGTGAGGTAGTCCACCCGCTTCTCCAGGGGGACGATCCAGCGGTTGAGGAGGTCCTCGGGGCGGGCCTGCTGGCGCCCGAAGTCGTCAATGAGGAGCATGCCGCCGTTGGCCTTCATCTGGAGAGGGGCCTCGTAGTACAGGCTGGTCTCGCTGAAGATGAGGTCCAGGCGGTCCAGGGTCAGTTCGCCCCCCACCATGACGGCCGGCCGGTGGATCCAGACCCAGCGGGCATCGTAGTTGGGGAACTGGGCGGCCGTCTCCTCCTGGGGGATGGGCCTGTGGTTGACCAGGTCAAAGACCTGCACCACCTGGCCATCCACCTCCAGGGCGTAGGGGATGAAGATGCGCCCCTTGAGCAACATGCGGGCGATGGCTTCGGCGATGGCCGTCTTGCCGTTGCCCGGTGCCCCGAAGAGGAAGATAGACCGTCCCGAGTTGACCGCCGGGCCGATCTGGCTGATGAGGCGGTCCGAAAGGACGAGGTGCGCGAGTTCCGCCCGGATGGTCTCTGGGGAGACGAAGACCTTCTGGATGGTCTGGGCCAGGACGGCTTTGGTGTAGGCCTCCAGGGGGACGGGGGCCGGCCCCACGTACTTGGAACGTTCCAGCACCTCCTGCGCCCGCTCGGACCCCTGCGAGGTGATGGCGTACTGGTAGGTGGACTCCCGCAGGCTGGTAGAGCCCTTCACCTCCACGAAGCGCTCGCGCTTGAGGAATTCCAGCACCTTCTGCACCACGTTGGTGAAGGGGAGGCGCAGGCGTTCGGCGATGTCGGAGCCGGTGAGGTACCCCTCAAAGTACAGGATCTTCAGGGCCAGGTCGGCCAGGAAGCCCATGTTGAGGCCCGTCTCCGCCAGGTTGGATGGCGCGAGGGGCACGAAGGGCTGGGCTTTTTCGGCCACCTCAGTTCGCTGAGGCGTCTGCTGCATGCCACACCACCTAGAGGTTCTCCAGATGCCCAG
>Ga0123519_10006873_pt1 | contig 17753 bp, 15 predicted proteins | sample YelNatPaOPRAMG02_FD_87396 | JGI IMG/M metagenome (GOLD analysis project Ga0123519, IMG submission 87396) | Hot spring microbial communities from Yellowstone National Park - Yellowstone National Park OP-RAMG-02 (version 2) | ecosystem: Environmental > Aquatic > Thermal springs > Hot (42-90C) ... | reverse complement strand
GCGCCCATTGCAGGGCAGGTAACGTTTACCAACACGGGACGACATATAGTTGCCAGAGGGCACTTCAGCACAACGGTAGAACTTGAGTGTTCGCGGTGCCTGCGAATGCATTCGATTGTAATTGACTTGCCAATCGAAGAGGAACTACCGATAGCTGGTCATACTCTAGAAATGCTGGAAGCAGCACAGGAAGAAGAAATTCCTGAAGACGAAAGGGAGCCGCTATTCGTTGACAGCATATTCGACCTGACGGAGCTACTTAGGCAAAGCATTTTGCTTGCTTTACCAATGAGACCGCTTTGCTCCGAAGAGTGTAAAGGGCTGTGCCCTCACTGCGGAGCGAACCTGAACGAGGGACCTTGCGGGTGCCCGACCGATCTAGACGCCAACCCATTTGCGGCCTTGGCAAAACTTTTGGAAGACGAGGAGTCAATAGAATAAAATGGCACTACCGAAAAGAAGACACTCAAACCAGAGGACACGCCTCAGACGTACACACTACAAGTTAACTACACCAACTTTGACGACGTGTCCTAGGTGTCATGAACCAACGCTGCCGCATCATGCGTGCCTCGCCTGTGGGTTCTACAACGGACGAATGGTCCTGTCAATCAAAAAGAAAGAAAAGGGTTCTGAATAGGACTCGCGGATGGTAATAGCCGTCGATGCTATGGGCGGCGACCACGCCCCAGGAGAAATCGTGAAAGGGGCTGTTCGGGGCGCCAGACTCCATAATGTAGACGTCGTCCTAGTTGGGGATGAAGCGCGAATTCGGCAGGCTGCATCCGGTATTAAGCTAGATTCCGCTGCGGTCAGAATCCGACATGCTTCCCAAGTCATCGCAATGGATGAAGAAGTCGATGCCGTGCGGACGAAGAAGGATGCGTCAGTCGTTGTCGCGGCTTCAATGGTCGCCAGCGGAGAAGCTGACGCGATGGTCAGCGTTGGTAACACCGCTGCCGCTATGGCAATTGCCACGCTTAAGCTTGGCAGGATACCGGGCATCGACCGTCCAGCAATCGCGACGGGTTGGCCCGGTAGACATGGTCCAACTATTCTAATCGACGCGGGAGCAGTAGCTGACTGTACGGTAGACAATCTGGTACAGTTCGCGGTAATGGGAAGCGTGTACGCAGAGAAAGCGCTCGGAATTCCAAAGCCACGAGTCGCGCTGCTTTCAATCGGTGAAGAACCTTGTAAGGGTAACGAATTAACACGCGCTGCACACCAAGCCCTTGCTCAAGCACCGATCAACTTTGTCGGCAATGTTGAAGGGCGCCACCTATTCGTTAGTGCGGCAGATGTCGTGGTAACGGACGGTTTCACGGGCAACGTTGCACTCAAGGCAGCCGAAGGACTGGCCGAACACGTTGTTTACCTGATCCGTGAGGAACTCCGGCGATGCCCTCTCAATTGGATTCCCGTTGTATTCTTGCTACCCTTCATAAAGCGCGTTAAGCGAAGGTTGGACTACAGCGAATATGGCGGAGCGCCGCTGTTGGGCGTGAATGGCGTTTGCATAATAGGGCATGGGCGATCAAATGCAAATGCGGTAGCGAACGCTGTAAGGGTAGCGAAAGAAGCGGTCAACCAGAGAGTTATCGACACGATCCGCGACGCGATGAGCGCGGTGCGATGATGAAGTGGTTATGTGGATCTGAAAGCTGTCAATACCGGCGCAAGAATCGCCGGTTTTTTGTGCGCCCCATACGGCGCCGACGATATCGAACTCAAAAACCGAGGACAGTATATGGCTATGCACAAGAGAGCAGGGATAATAGGCGTTGGCTCCGCAGTGCCAGAGCGGGTGTTGACCAACTACGATCTTGAGAAGATGGTTGATACATCGGACGAATGGATTCGTACGATGACCGGTATTGTAGAAAGACGCATAGCAGCCGAAGGGGAAGGCACTTCCGACTATGCTATTAGGGCTGGCAGGATCGCAATAGAAAATGCCGGATTGAAACCTGAGGACATCGACCTGATCATTTTGGCCACTTTTACTGGCGATACGCCCTTACCAGCAACTGCCTGCATAGTACAGGACTCTTTGGGGTGCAAAAACGCTCCAGCTTTCGATCTGGCTGCTGGGTGCTCTGGTTTTGTCTATGGGCTTGCGGCTGCCGATGCTTTCGTGCGCAGCGGACACTACGAACGCATACTGGTCATTGGCGCTGATCTGCTTTCCCGCGTAACGAACTGGACCGATCGCAGCACCTGCGTGCTTTTTGGCGACGGTGCAGGGGCAGCCGTGGTTGCAACCGTCGGCGAAGATGAAGGCTTTATGGCTTTTGATCTTGGATCAGAGGGCTCGGGAGCAAAGTCACTGTGTATACCAGCCGGAGGAAGCCGACATCCATATACGCCCGAAGACTTGGCAGCTCACCGGGACAAGATCTACATGGACGGACGGGAGGTTTTCAAGTTTGCCGTCAAAATCCAGGGTGAAGCCACTGAACGAGTCGTGGCAAAGTGCGGGCTCACCACTCGTGACATCGATCTTGTAGTTCCACATCAAGCAAACATCAGAATCATTGAGTCCGCGGTCAACAGATTGGGGCTGCCGATGGACAAATTCTTTGTAAACTTGCAAAAATACGGCAACACTTCCGCAGCATCAATTCCCATTGCACTGGATGAAGCAGTTGCAGAGGGCAGGATCAAGAGAGGCGATATCGTTGTAACGGTGGGCTTTGGGGCAGGTCTGACTTGGGCTGCAGGGGTGATGAAATGGGCATTCTAGAGATGAAGAAGATCGCTTTCGTTTTTCCAGGCCAAGGATCCCAGGAAGTAGGGATGGGGAGAGAGCTGATCGAGAATTATCCCGCGGCTGCACGAGTATTCGAGCGGGCAGATGAACTACTGGGCTACTCAATTACCCAGATATGCCTTGACGGACCCGAAGAGGAGCTGAGGCAAACGATCAATACTCAGCCAGCATTATACGTTGTATCCTCATCTGCGCTGGTTTCTATTCTTGGCTACGAAACAACAGACACTGGTGAGATAGTAACACCTTTGATGAAAGAAGACTTGCGACGGAACGTGCTATTCACCGCAGGTCATAGTGTCGGAGAATATGCAGCCTTGTTTGCCGCAGGGGCTTTCACCTTTGAAACAGGGTTGAGGCTAGTTAAAAAACGGGCGGAACTTATGCAGAAAGCTGCGGACGAACGTCCGGGCACGATGGCAGCGATTCTTGGATTAAGCGCGGAACAGGTCGAGGAAGCTGTTCGCAGAGCATCCGAAACTGGAATCGTCGTAGCTGCAAATTTTAATAGTCCTATCCAGACGGTCATCTCCGGCGAGCAGCAAGCCGTGCAGCGCGCTTGCGACATCGCACGTGAAATGGGCGCAAAAAGAGTTGTGCCATTGAATGTTGCAGGCGCCTTCCATTCACCACTAATGGCGTCGGCGGCTCAGGAACTTGCCGAAGCGCTAACATCCGCCGAAATAACTGATCCAGTTGTACCCGTGATAGCAAACTACACAGCCCAACCCCAGACGTCTGCCGACGCAATCCGCGAAAATTTGGCAAGACAAGTTACCGGAAGTGTGCGATGGGTAGAGTCGGTAAGGTTCATGCTTGACTCAGGAGTCGAAGGATTTATAGAATTAGGAGCGGGATCAGTGCTGGCAGGGCTTGTGAAGCGTATAGCACCGGAGGCTGAAGTGACCTCCGTGGGTGATAAGTCCTCAGTAGATGCTCTCAGAAAAACTCAGGGTTAGAGAAATGCGGCTAGAAGGAAAAGTTGCACTAATAACAGGCGCCGGGCGCGCAGGAAAAGGCATTGGGCGAGCCATAGCTCTAAAACTAGCTTCAGAAGGAGCCAAAATAGCCATCGTCGACTACGTAGCCGACGCAGCTGAGGCTGTCGCGAAGGAAGTTGATGAGATGGGTGGCGAAGCGCTTGCCCTGCAGGCAAACGTTGCCGACCCAGGCGATGTCGAGCGAGTAGTGCAAGCAACTGTTGACAGATTTTCTAAGATCGATATACTAGTGAACAACGCCGGCATAACCCGTGACAACCTGCTTGTCCGCATGACGGAAGACGAATGGGACGCTGTGCTGGACACCAACCTAAAAGGGGTTTTCAACTGCACAAAAGCAGTCGCCAAGCTAATGATGCGGCAGCGAAAGGGCAAGATTGTAAACATGTCCAGCGTGATGGGTATTATTGGGAACGCCGGGCAAGCCAACTACTCTGCATCCAAAGGAGGCGTGATCGCCTTCACTAAGGCAGTTGCAAAGGAGTTAGGCTCAAGGGGCATAAACGTAAATGCTGTTGCACCCGGTTTCATCCAAACTGCCATGACCGAAGAGATGCCCGAAGACGCTAAAAAGGGAATTGAGGACCGCATTCCGTTGAGGCGTCTTGGGACGCCGGAAGACGTCGCGGAAGTCGTCGCGTTTCTATGTACTGATGCTTCCAGCTATATAACAGGCCAAGTAATCGCAGTCGATGGCGGACTGGCGATGTAGTAGTCTATTTGATTACTCTTAAGAAAAACAAAGCTCAGGAAAAGCATGGAGGGAACCAAGTTGTCAACCACTCTTGAGAGAGTCAGAAAGGTCGTCGTAGATCGATTAAAGGTGAGCCCAGACGAAGTGACGGAGGAGGCGTCCTTTGTCGAGGATTTGGGCGCAGATTCATTGGATGTAGTGGATCTGGTTATCGGCTTCGAAGATGAATTCGAAATCCAGATACCAGACGAAGAGGCTGAAAAGATACAGACTGTAAAGCAAGCTGTAGAGTATATCGAGAATAAGTTGGCCGAGCAGGGGTAAATGCAGGACAGAAGAGTAGTTGTAACAGGCCTGGGGGCTATTACGCCCCTGGGCAATACTGTCCATGAGTATTGGGAAGCCATAAAGGCTGGCAAAAATGGAATAGGGCCAATCACCCATTTCGACGCGTCGAACCATTCCACGAGAATCGCGGGTGAAGTTAAGGGATTTGACCCCGCCAAGTACGTAGACGCCAAAGAAGCCCGACGGATGGACAGATTCACGCAGTTTGCCGTCGCAGCGGCAAAAATGGCTCTTGAGGATAGCGGATTTACAATCACCGAAGAGAACGCCTGTCGCGTAGGTGTACTAGTTGGCTCAGGAATCGGCGGGGTCGAGACATGGGAAGTCAACGATTATAACCTATTGAACTACGGACCGCGCCGGGTGAGCCCTTTCTTTGTCCCAATGCTGATAGCCAATATGGCAAGTGGCGTGATCGCAATTCAAACCGGAGCGAAAGGTCCGAATATGGCTGTCGTAACAGCTTGCGCTACAGCCAGCCATTCGATAGGCGAAGCTTGGCACATAATTCGGCGCGGAGATGCTGACGTTATGCTCGCGGGTGGATCGGAGGCTGCTATAAGACCTCTTTCCTACGCGGGTTTTTGCACGATGAAGGCAGTTTCGACGCGTAACGACGATCCCGAACACGCTAGCAGGCCTTTCGATAAGGACCGTGACGGGTTTGTGATGGGCGAGGGCGCCGGCGTACTTGTGCTTGAAGAGCTCGAAGCTGCAAAGAAGAGGGGCGCAAAAATCTATGCAGAACTCGTAGGCTACGGTCTGTCCGCAGACGCCTACGATACGGTAGCAATTCACTTGGACGGCGCGGCCAGAAGTATGCAGAACGCTCTAAAGAGCGCCGGCATTGGTCCCGAAAAAATCGACTACATCAACGCTCACGGGACGTCAACGCCAATCGGTGATCCGGAAGAAACAAAGGCTATTAAGAAGGCACTAGGCGACCATGCATACAAGGTTGCGATTAGCTCAACCAAATCAATGATTGGACATCTGCTGGGCGCAGCAGGAGCGGTAGAGAGTATAGCCTGTATCAAGGCGATTACCGATAGTGTGATTCCGCCGACCAGAAACCTCTTCGAACCGGACCCTGAGTGCGATCTTGACTATGTGCCTCATACTGCTCGTGAGGCAAAAGTCGAATACGCAATGAACAATTCGTTCGGATTCGGCGGCCAAAACGCAACTCTTATATTTAAGCGCTTCGCAGGGTAGGCTGTGAGCGACAGCAGGCGGAAGACGCAGGAGTCAGGTTCTTGCGATTCCCCCTGCTCTCGTTCACTTCTAGACTCGCAAAGGAGGTACCCAAATTGTTCATCTCGGATCGTGCCAGACGAATAGCTCCCTCGCCTACCCTTGCTGCATCAGCGAAAGCGAAGCAGATGCAGGCAGAAGGAATAGACGTTATAAACTTCGGCGCCGGCGAGCCGGATTTCGACACTCCTCAACACATAAAAGACGCCGCTATCCAATCGCTTCTTTCAGGATTCACCAAATACACACCGACGTCAGGAACCCTGGAACTTCGAAAAGCTATCTGCGCCAAGCTTGAGCGAGATAACGGACTCAAATACGAACCTTCCAACGTGATAGTGTCCCTTGGAGCTAAACACTCAATCTATAATGCCGTATTGGCGACCGTCAATCCCGGTGAGGAGGTAATCATCCCGTCGCCCTACTGGGTTAGCTACCCGGAGATGGTAGGATTAGCAGACGCCAAGCCGGTATACATGCACACGGACGAATCTACCGGGTTCACCATGTCGATCGACGATCTGAAAGATGCCATAACACCCAAAACCCGGATGCTGATCTTAAATAGCCCTTCCAATCCCACTGGCGGTGTATACGACCGTACCCAACTCGAGCAAATAGCCGAGCTCGCCGTGGAAAAAGGGTTTTATGTGTTGTCAGACGAGATATATGAAAAGATTATCTACGATGGCCGGGAGCACGTCTCCATAGCGTCTCTTGGACCCGAGATAAAGAAGCTTACAATTACAGTGAACGGTTTTTCGAAAGCTTACTCGATGACCGGATGGCGGCTAGGTTATGCTGCTGCTGAGAAGGAAATCGTCTCGGCTATGGAGGCAATCCAGAGCCACAGCGCGTCCAACATGGTCTCATTCACACAGCCGGCTGCCGTAGCTGCGCTTGAAGGTGACCAAAGTTGTGTCAGCGAAATGGTGGCAGAATTTGATAGAAGACGGCGATACATAGTTGACCGCCTCAACTCGATAGAAGGCATTTCGTGTCCGACACCGGGTGGTGCATTTTATGTGTTTCCTAATGTATCAGGGCTTTATGGGCGCAAATACAAGGGAACACCACTGCGCGGTTCGGCTGACTTTGAGGCGTTTGCGCTCGAAGCTGCACAGATTGCTGTCGTAGCGGGTCATGGATTCGGTGCTGACAATCATGTAAGATTTTCCTACGCGACCTCGATGGAAAACATCGAAAAGGGAATGGACAGGCTGGAGCGAGCGATAGGCAGTCTGGAATAGCATAAGATTTCACGAATGAGTTTGGACGAACAAGCACTCAGGAAGCTCAGGCGGAAGCTTGGGATTGAGATTGGCGACGTTGGACTCTTGGAGCAGGCACTAACTCACAAATCTTACCTGGGTGAGTCTAGTGCTGCAGAATCCAATGAGCGACTGGAATTCCTCGGTGATGCCGTACTCGGGCTCGTGATAGCCGAGTACTTATTTAAACAGTTCCCAGACCGTCCCGAAGGAGAGCTCGCCAAAGCCAAGGCAGTTGCGGTTAGTGAGCCTGTGCTCGCCGAAAGCGCAAAGAGACTTGGCCTTCCGGATTTGATCTTGATGAGTAGTGGAGAGGAAGCAAGTGGCGGCAGAAAGAGAGCTTCCATTCTTGCAGATGCGTTTGAAGCGGTAATCGCGGCGATTTACTTGGACAAAGGAATTACTGCCGCACGTGAATTCATCTTAAAAGCGCTAGAATCCATTTTGATCGACATAGAGCGTAAGGAACACATCCGCGACTACAAAACTCTCTTGCAGGAACACACTCAAGGGATTTATAAAAGAGCTCCTCATTATGTAGTAGTTGACGAGTCTGGAGCGGATCACGATAAGACCTTTATTGTCGAGGCTCGCCTCGGAGAGAAAGTAATCGGTCGTGGTCAGGGAAAAAGCAAGAAACAAGCCGAGCAGGCGGCAGCACTCGAAGCGCTGGAAACAGTAGACCAATGGTCCTCGAACGAACTAGTCCGGGGTTTGGGAAGCTAGGAGCAATGGTTTGAACAAGATTTCTCAACCGCCCAGGCTTCTCTTGAGTATCTTAATTGAGCATCATACCGGGAGGATGAGATGACACAGTGTGAAGCGGAGATTGGGGTATTTGGCGGCTCAGGTTTTTATTCACTAATGGATAGCTTCGAGGAAATCAAAGTCGAGACCCCTTATGGGCCACCGAGCGACAAGATCGCGATTGGCACCGTTGCTGGCAAAAAAGTAGCTTTTCTTCCTAGACATGGGAAGTCTCACCAGTTTCCTCCGCATGCCATCCCTTACCGGGCAAATGTGTACGCAATGAAACTTCTGGGCGTAACTCGCATTATAGGACCAAATGCCGTAGGGAGTCTGCAAGCTCATATTAAGCCTGGCGACTTTGTGGTGTGCGACCAGTTTGTAGACCGTACGTCGGGACGAAAGGACACATTCTACGACGGACCGATTACAACCCATATTTCGACTGCCGAACCCTATTGTCCCACGCTGCGCCAACTGGCGGTGGAAATCGCTCGGGAACAGGGTGTGACTGTGCATGACGGGGGGACCTGTGTAGTGATACAGGGACCAAGATTTTCGACTCGCGCCGAAAGCCTGTGGTTCACCAAGATGGGCTGGAGCGTTGTAAATATGACGCAGTATCCCGAGTGCGTTCTCGCCCTTGAGCAGGAAATTTGCTATGTGAACATTGCGCTGGTAACTGACTACGATGTCGGAATTGTTGCTGAAGGCGGGGCTGAACCCGTGTCTGCAGCCGAGATCATAAATGTCCTGAACGCAAACAACGAGCGCGTTAAGAAAGTCATTTTCGAAATGATAAAGCGGATGCCTGATGTCCGTGATTGCCCATGTGCGAGCGCGCTCAAGTACGCAAGACTGGGTTAGAGTAGAGATCTGATGCATCGAACGGTAGACTACGTAGAAGGCAAAGTTTTGATGATTGACCAGACTCGTCTGCCGCACGAGCTGGTCATCCTCGAACTGCAAACACCAGAAGAGGTCGCGGATGCCATTAAAACTATGAAGGTGCGCGGAGCGCCGGCAATCGGTGTTGCAGCTGCATTGGGCGTAGCCTTGGCTGCCCGAAACACAGCAGGTGGTAAGAACAGTGAGCAAACTGGGCTTGATGACGTCGCAGCGCTTCTCAATAGAATCGAGCGGGCTGCGCACATACTTAGAAATACCAGACCAACTGCGGTAAACCTGTTCTGGGGAATTGACAGGATGCTGAACGTCGCTCGGGCGTGCGCGCGCAAGAAGTATGATTGCGAAACACTCAGGGAAGCCTTAGAACAGACTGCACGCGCAATGGTACAGGAAGACGAACAAATATGCCGTAGGATTGGTGAACACGGTGCAAAGCTTATGCCCGACCTCGGACAAGTGCTCACCCATTGTAATGCTGGAGCCCTCGCGTGCGTCGCCTATGGCACGGCGTTGGGGGTAATCAGAGCGGCTATAGAGGCTGGAAAAAGAATACACGTATACGCCGATGAGACGCGCCCTCGTTTGCAGGGCATGAAACTCACTGCATTCGAGCTCTCGAGAGACGGAATTCCCGTAACCGTTATCACAGACAACATGGCTGGCGCACTGATGCGATCGGGACGTATCGATTGTGTCGTTGTCGGGGCAGACCGCATCGCAGCAAATGGCGATGTGGCAAACAAAATTGGCACTTATTCCGTCGCAGTGCTTGCACACCATCACGGTATTCCATTTTACGTAGCTGCCCCGACCTCGACCATCGATTTTTCTCTCGCTTCAGGGGACGAAATCCCTATCGAAGAACGTCCACACGATGAAGTAACACACATCGACGGCAAACGGATATGCCCTGTTGGAGTGGATGTGATTAATCCGAGCTTCGATGTTACGCCTGCATCCCTTGTAACAGCGATTATAACCGAGAAGGGTATAGCATACCCCCCGTACAAGCAAAGTTTGAGAAGCTAGGCTCCGCGCGTATTAGCCGGGGCTTGTATACGGAGGGTGTAATGATAAGCGAAGCCACGCTAAAACAGCTTATCCGAGATATTCCTGACTTCCCAACTCCCGGTATACTCTTCCGAGATATAACCCCTGTCCTACAAGACGCCAAGGCATTCCACGAAGTAGTTTGTTCGATGGTGGAATGCGCACGACCGATGAAACCGGACATAGTTGTGGGTATAGAATCAAGAGGATTTATATTGGGCGCGCCGATTGCACTCGAGCTGGGAACTGGGTTCGTACCGGTTCGAAAAGTGGGCAAGTTGCCAGCTGAGACCGTCAAAGCCGAATACGCTCTCGAGTATGGTACTAGCGCTGTTGAGATGCACCGAGATGCGATTCGACCGGGAATGCGCGCCGTTATCGTGGACGATCTGCTTGCCACGGGTGGTACCGCCCGAGCAGCGGCGCAACTCGTTGAAGAAGTGAGCGGCGTGGTAGCGGGTATTGTATTTCTAATCGAGCTTACAGCTCTAAAAGGCCGCACAAAGCTTGAGGGCTATGACGTTAGGTCGATTGTCAGTTACTAAGTTGCCAACAAAAAAGTAAATACCAAATTAAGATGCTAGAGCGCCTTTTCAGAATTAGAGAGCGAGGCACTAGTCTTCGGACTGAGATAGTCGCAGGTGCGACTACCTTCATGACGATGGCTTACATCATTTTTGTCAATCCCACGGTTCTCAGGGCGCTGGGTCTGCCATTCGATGCCACTGTTGCGGGAACGTGTATTGGCGCAGCAATTCCCACACTTGCGATGGGACTGTTCACCAACTACCCATTTGCTCTCGCTGCTGGTATGGGAATGAACAGCGCGGTAGTAAGCTTTGCACTATCTCGAGGCGTGTCTTGGCAACTGGCGATGGGAGTCGTTGTCCTTGAGGGATTATTGATATTCTTGCTAGTGCTGGTTGGGCTTAGAGAAGCTGTGATGCGTGCTATACCGATGAACCTCAAGCGCGCGATCGGGGTTGGAATAGGCTTATTAATTGCGCTTGTAGGTATGGAGAACGCGGGTTGGATTATTCATCCTGAAAAGGGACACATCCTCACTTACGGCTCGCTACGCAACGTAGAAACCTTGATAGCCACGGCTGGCGTCGCCATAACAGCAGTGCTTATGGCCTGGCGAATAAGAGGAGCCCTACTTTTAGGGATATTCTGCACTACTGCAATAGCTTTTCTCTTCGGCAAGGCAAAGCTGCCCACCAACGTGGTATCGCTTCCAGACTTTTCCACCTTCGGCAAGGCGGACATACTAGGTGCTTTGTCTCCCGCATTCGCAGCTGCGGTTTTTTCGTTTTTGATAGTCGATTTCTTCGACACCATGGGCACAGTTATAGGTGTAGGCGAACAGGCAGGTTTTGTAAAACCCGACGGAACAATGCCAAACCTAAGACGCGTGCTTTTGATTGATTCGCTGGCTGCTTCGTGGGGAGCATTATGTGGTGCCAGTTCAACAACTACATACATTGAGAGCGCCGCCGGCGTGGGAGAAGGCGGCAGGACGGGATTTACCAGTGTCGTCGTAGGTTGCTTGTTCCTGGCGGCGTTATTCTTCACACCGATCGTAGGAATGGTCCCCTCGGTCGCAACCGCGCCTGTTCTGATATTGGTGGGCTTTCTATTGATGTCGCTGGTCAAGGAGATCTCATTTGACGAGTTTGAAGAGGCGTTTCCAGCATTCCTCATAATAATAGTTATGCCTCTGACGCTGTCGATATCGCATGGAATAGGCTACGGGTTTATTGCCTACACACTAATCAAGCTTCTGCGCGGCAAGGCTCGAGAAATTCACCCAATTATGGCAGGAATAGCAATCGTCTTTGCTGCAACATTTGCCCTACAAGCCTAACATCGCTTAGCCTCATTACATTTCTCGCGTCCGATGAATTCCATGTTGACATTACGCACCATCATGCCCATAATATAAGTGTGATTTTTCATACTTCTCATATTCTTACTCTAGGATGGAAATAGGATGCCCAATACGGATGATGTGTCAACACTTGAGAACAACTTTTTTGGCGCGGCAACTGTGGGCGAGCGAGGTCAGGTGGTCATTCCTGCCGAGGCTAGAAAGAAGATGGATATAGAACCCGGAGATAAGCTACTCGTTATAGGACATCCGACCGGGCTGGGTATACTGCTATGTAAGATCGACAAAGTCCGAGATCTGTTCGCCCTGTTGTCGGAACGACTCAAGACACTAGAAAATGCGGTAGAATCGACCGAGACAAACAATGAATAAGCGCGATGAGCCGCAGGGATTGACTCATTGAGACCAAGGAGGTAACACATTTTGAGGTCCCTTGGAATTTTAATATGTGTGATAACTTTGTGCGCGACCTGTGGAGCTGATCAAGGAACCCCGGCAGACGTGGGGTACAGACTAACCCTTGAACAAGCTCTAGAAACAGCCTTCAAACAAAACCCAGACATCAAAGCGGCTCTTGCTCAGTTAAACAAAGCTAGAGGTGGAATGGGAGAAGCTGAGGCGAACTTTAATCCCAAATTCAACGCCGAAGTGACTCACCTCCGACAGGGACCACAAGTCAGCTTTGCAGTACCCGGTGGACCACGGGTTAACATAGTCCAAGAACACAATACAACCGCTGCATTGAGCTTAATGCTCCCAATAGATGTATCTAAAAAGCTAAGTTATGTGAGTGATATGGCAAAGCTCCAGTTCCAAATGGATTATCTCTCTCTATTGGCTGTGTCCCAGAAGCTGATTTATGACGTAAAAAACGCATATTACGAGCTCTTGCGCGCCCAAGCCCAAGCAGAAGTCGCCCAGGCCGCGGTAGAAGTGGCAAAGGCTCGATTGAAAGACGCTAATGCTCGATTTGCAGCGGGAACCGCACCAAGATTCGACGTAATGCGGGCTGAGGTGGATGTTGCAAACTTGAACCAACAGCTGATTCGTGCCCAATCCCGGGTGGAAATTGCGCGCGCAGCACTAAACAGGGTATTAGGGATAAACGTAGACACCCCAACTACGATCGTCCAGACGGATGTCGCCGTGGATGAAAAGCGAACGGGAACGGACTTCCAAAGCGCCTTAAACGAAGCTTACTCAAAGCGACCAGAACTCAAGTTAGCAGAGACTGCAGTAGATCTCGCTAGGCGAAACGTAAGGCTGCAGCGGACAGGAATTCTGCCGTCGTTAGCAGCCAATGCAAATTACAACTACGTTTTCCGCGTATCTGGATTCAGCACCTCCCACGAATCGTGGACTGCGCTACTAGACTTGAAAATACCCATATGGGACGGCGGGATTACAAAAGCCAAGGTAGACCAAGCTAATGCAGACGCTGAAAAAGCTAGTGAAAATCTCCAGTCAGCGAAACTGGCTGTTGCGCTGGATGTGAAAAATGCGACGCTCGCCTTGAACGACGCTGTGAAACGGATGGCGACCGCGGCGCAGAACGTGCAACTGGCAGAAGAAGCTTTGCGACTTGCTAATGTGCGGTACAAAGCTGGTGTCTCCACAATGGTCGAACTGAGTGACGCGGAGCTGGCATTGACACAAGCCAAAACAGAATATGTAAACGCTCGATACGACTACGCACTGGCACTGGCAGCATTGGAAAGAGCAACAAGCAACCAACCAGAGCTGAACAGACTCCAGTTGCTCGGTGGAGAACCCAGTGCTAGAAACTAATATCCAAGTGCCTACAAAGGAGGCTTGCCATTGAAGAAGAAACTCATTGGTATTCTGATTATTCTGCTGGTAGTCGGCGGACTATGGACAGCAAGCGTGGTTAGAAGACCCAAGGCTCCGCCACCGACCACGCTGGAGATATGGAAGAAATCTGGAATTCCAGTTGAGACCGCTCAGGTCGTCATCGGAGATATCGAAAGGACAGTGGAAGTCACGGGCGACATTAACGCCCTTATCAAGGCACCCTTGTCGGCAAAGATCCCTGGCAGGATAGCTCAGGTCTTTTTCCGAGAGGGAGATCGTGTCTGGAAGGGCACGGTTGTAGCTGTGCTGGACCAACAGGATGCCATGGCTAACCTTAGACAGGCACAAGCCGTGCTCGATGCCGCCCGAACACGCCTTTCCCAGGCAATTACCAACGCAAAGGTTACAAAAATACAGACTGATGCAGCCATTGAGCAAGCCAAGGCGGCCCTAGAAGCTGCTGAAGCACGGCTCGCTGTTGTCAAGAAGCCGGCGCGCACCCAAGAAGAACTGGTCGCAATGAACAACGTAGCGTCCGCCAAGGCAAACCTCGACAACGCCAGGGCGAATTTCGAGCGGCACGAGAAGTTGCTTAAGGAGGGTGCTATTCCGCAGTCGGCTTACGATGTAGCCAAGGCGCAGTATCTGGTTGCTCAGGCGCAGTACAAATCAGCAAGAGAACAGCTTTCGCTGATTCAAGAAGGTGGAAGAAAGGAAGATATTCGACAAGCTGAGGCACAAGTGGCAAGTGCTCGCGAGCAGTTGCGAACTGCCAAGGCAAACGCCGCACAAAACCTCGTACGGCAGGAAGACGTCAAACAAGCCAAAGCAGCAGTCCAGCAAGCGGAAGCCGCACTAGCGTTAGCCCAACAGCAGCTTATATATACTTTCGTTAGATCGCCGATAGATGGAGAGATTGCATCCAGGCTGGCAGAGCCGGGGCAGGTTGTAGGAGCAGGTCAACCGATTGCCGAGGTGGTCAACCTAGCTTCTGTGTATTTCAAGGGTGAGATATCGGAGAAAGAACTCGCCGGGATTCGAGTTGGCCAGCCTGTTCAGGTTCGTGTCGATGCGTTCCCGGGTCGTGTGTTCAGAGGAAAGGTGGACAAAATCTTTCCTACGGCTTCCACTCAAAGCAGAAGCTTCCCAGTGCGTATTCGAATCGACCGAACCAATGGCTTAATCAAGCCAGGTATGTTTGCTCGAGGAAGCATAATTACGCGTGTAGATAGGAATGTTGTGCTGGTGCCGAAGGACGCCGTCGAGGACCGACGCGGCGTGAAAATGGTTTTCGTATTGAAACCCGACAATACCGTTCGACGCCAGGACATCGTCATTGTGAATGAAAACCGTGAAGTTGTACAAGTGGCGCCGTCTTCGCAATTGAAGGCAGGAGACATAGTCGTCACCCGTGGTCGACAGAATCTGCAAGATGGTTCGCTTGTGAAGGTCACAAACCATCGATCAGCAAGACAAGCTAACCAGGGAATGTTGACCCGGTAGGAATCGAAAACTCACCAATTTTACGCTTAGGGTATTGATTCGGAGTAAACCATATGTGGCTAACCGATGTATCTATTCGCCGACCGATATTCATAGTGATGTTCGTTCTGGCTCTGGTCGTTCTTGGTTGGCAGTCGCGATCGAGAATGCCGGCAGAACTGACCCCCAACATAGAACTCCCATACGTCACAGTCCTGACCACGTACCCCGGCGCAGGACCTAACGAAATCGAGACCACAGTGACCGAACCGATCGAAAAAGCAGTAATGTCGATCGGAGGGGTGAGAAATGTTACTTCGTCCTCCCAAGAAGGTATTTCAACTGTGGTTATCGAGTTTGAGCTCGGCACGGATCCAGATGTAGCCGCAGCAGATGTGAGAGACAAAGTAGGCGCCATCAAAGGCAACTTGCCCGAGGATGCGGACGAGCCGAAGGTCCTGAAACTAGACATTGGTTCACGGCCAGTCATGCTCATCGGTATGTACGGCTCCAGATCCGCCCGGGAAATGCGCATACTTGCTGATGACGTAATTACGGATCGTCTCGCCAAGGTGCGCGGTGTGGCAGCGGTCAACATCATCGGAGGCGAGGAACGCGAGATCAACGTAGCTGTGGACAAGAACCGGCTTCAGGCGTATGGTATTCCCATAACAGCAATTGTTCAAGCCATCAGGACCGCTAACCTTAACATACCAGCGGGTTCAATCAAAGAGGGCGCAAGAGACTATTCCGTTAGAACCGTCGGAGAGTTTCAGACAGCAGAGGAAATTGCCGACCTCAGAATATACATTCCCGGCAGAGCCGGAACACAAGGAAGCACGATCCGGCTTGGAGACATTGCGACTGTAACTGATACGGTTGCTGAACCAAAGCAGATCACCCGACTTAACAGCAAGCCAAGCGTTACGATTAGCATTCAGAAACAAACCGGAGCCAACACGGTTGAGGTAGCCAACGGAATAAAGAGGGAACTGCACGAACTTAAGTCCGTTCTGCCCCACGGGGTAAAACTGGTTATAGCGAGTGATGACTCCACCTTCGTAAAATACTCCCTACACGACGTCAACAAGAGTTTGACTGAGGGAATCCTGTTGGTCGTCGTGATTGTCTTCCTGTTCCTCCACACGGTAAGGGCTACGTTTATTGTCGCAATCGCGATTCCGACGTCAATCATGGCCACTTATCTGCCAATTAGCGCATTTGGATTCACCCTAAACAACATGACTCTGCTTGCGCTGTCATTAGTGGTTGGTATTCTAGTCGACGACTCCATTGTGGTTTTGGAAAATATAGAGCGCCACCTGCGCATGCGCAAGCATCCTCGACAGGCAGCTTTAGACGGTCGATCTGAAATAGGACTGGCCGCGATTACAATCACGTTTGTTGACATAGTAGTGTTCGTGCCGATTGCGTTTATGGGGGGTATCGTTGGGCAGTTCTTCCGCCAGTTCGGTATCACGGTCGCAACTGCAACCGCATTCTCCCTTTTGATGTCGTTCACGCTGACGCCTATGCTTGCCTCTAGGTGGATGAAGAGCCAGGATGAAGAAGAACGCGATCGGGAGGCTCTTAGGCAACGATTATTATCAGGAACTGCGACCCTCAAAGACCGCATCGACGCGTTTTTCCGGGCAGTGTTCGGTGTAATGGAGCGCTTCTTGAAAAGCCTTGATATCAGGTATCGCGGACTTCTGCAATGGGCTCTTGAGAACCGGTTCCTGACTGTTGTCATAGGGTTTGTTTCGCTGCTCGTTGTGGTTGCAATGACAATGCCCCTTCCATCGCGCAGCGCCGGCGCGTATTCTGCCAAATTGATCATGCCCAGAGTAATAATTGCGCTTTTAGCTCTGGCGTTGAGCGCAGTTGCTATGAAAATTGATGTCCACAGCAGAAAAGTTGCGCTGGCTTTTGGAGTTCTGATGGCGGTCGTTGCGCTGACGGTATACCTGCCCTTCGGATTCAGCATGTTTCCGGATGTCGATCGTGGCTTGTTCACCATAAGCGTGCGCACGCCTCCGGGTACATCGCTGAAGGCAACCGATGAAGTAGTAAGAAAAATCGAGCGTGTACTCGAACAAGTCCCTGAATTAAAGAAAGGATTCTACACCAGCGTTGTGGGCTCGGCTGGCACCTCTATCTTTGGTACCAACACAGGCTCCGAATATGCGTATATTGAAGCGCAGTGCGTGGACAAGTCGCAGCGCGAACGGAGTGTTCGGGAGATAGTAGACTGGGTGGCAGCACGCATGGCTTCCATTCCCGGAGCAGCAATGATCACCACCTCGGTCGTATCCGGCATGGGTGGCGGCGGACCAACCCAAGGCTTGCAAAAAGAGGTGCAGGGACAAAATATGAGGGACATTATTGAAGAAGCAAATAGGGTTGCTGCAGTAATGCGCCGCAACCCCGGTGCTGTCGATGTCGAAATCTCTTACAAAGAAAGTAAGCCGGAGCGAAGAATAGTTGTCGACAGGGTCCGCGCCGCAGAGTTCAATCTCTC
>Ga0123519_10006871_pt1 | contig 17755 bp, 14 predicted proteins | sample YelNatPaOPRAMG02_FD_87396 | JGI IMG/M metagenome (GOLD analysis project Ga0123519, IMG submission 87396) | Hot spring microbial communities from Yellowstone National Park - Yellowstone National Park OP-RAMG-02 (version 2) | ecosystem: Environmental > Aquatic > Thermal springs > Hot (42-90C) ... | reverse complement strand
CACAGCCGCCAACTGGTGGATAACCGTCACCGACATCAACGCGCCCGCATTGTGGAGACGGCTTGCGCCATGGGTGAGCCATGCGCCTCCTATAATGACCAGCGCTCCAAATGATACCGTCAACCCCCACCATACCTGCGATCTCGGACGTTTCAGCAGCACAATCGCCGCGATCCCCAGGCAGAGTGCGAATGCAGTATGCAGGATCCCCGCATGCGCGAAGCTGGTCGATAAAAACTCTGAAACAGGCCACGAGCCCGTCTGATCAGCTAGAGATGAAAGATCAGTAAGGATCGCTCCGATCTGGGACAGTGCTATTACGAACGCTCCGATAACGATCAATAGCGTATTTCGTTGGATAGCGCTCAAAGATACGGGATTTCGTGGTTCGACCGGCTTAAGGATGACGTAGTTGAATATTATCCCCCCGACGCTCAACGCCAGGCCGATAAACACCAGCGCGCGAAATACAACGTCGAGCAGACCGGATAAGAGAATCACCTGGTTTTTCCGCCGGTTATCGTAAACGAGATCGCACCTGGTGTCAGGTGACCGTCAGTCGCCATAACCTGATATTGAAGCTGATACTTCCCCGGTTTGAGCGGCGGCAGCGGCACAATGAGCTGGTTGGAAGGCCCCGAGCTGTTTGCTTTTGAGGTTGATGGAAGAGCTATTTTCTTGTTGTCACTGTTCAGCAGGGTCACCTGGGAGACTTTTTTCTCTATACGCGAATCGAACCGCAGAACCACCCGCTTCGGTGGCGTTTTTAATACCGCGTTATCCCTGGGAGCCGAACTGACGAGAATTGCGTGCGCGTAGACCGCGGTAGCTGTTCCAATCAGTGCAATTACGAGCAGCGCGCGAAAAGTGACCGATGCGATGTGTTGCGCGAAGTGTTTCATAATAACCTCCGTTACCGCCAGGCATTGTGAACGACCTGTGATCGATCTATCAGCTGTACCAGTTCCCAGGGTATCGGAGTATAAAACACATGAATCGAGTAGCGCATGAAGGGGCACAACCATCCGTGGTTGCCATTGCCTTACCGCCGATTATCCGTGCCATTTTCTGCATCGGTAGTGGAATAGTCGAGTTCGACGACTTGGGCTGAGGAAGAGGGGCGCCGGTGGCGCGCACCACATGCATAGCCCACTGCGCTACCTGCGCCGCCTCTCCGCGCCCGCGGAAGTGATAATGGAAAGTCTGCGGATTTTCACTGATGTAGTGTTGATGTTCAGCCATCAATTCCAGCGGAGTGGTCATTAGAGCGCGAATCGTGGGTGGTGATCGGATGGTATGAATGTAAACTCCGCATTCATAAGCATCTGGCCGTTCGTCAGTGACTGGAAGAAAAACGTGTGATTCGGCGCGAAAGGCGGTAAAAACACGTGCCCGTTCGGCCCTGTGACGCTCAGATCCTTGCGTGCAAGGCTGATCATCAGTACTCCATTATGTACCGACCCCGTCGTCTGCATAACCTGCTCGATTTGCCTGACCGGGAGGGTTCCCCCCGGGCGGAGTGGTGCATATTGCTTTGGTGGCGCGGCATTCGCAAGCTGGGATAGCGGGGACTACGGGGCTATCTCAGCCGCCAATATTCCAGTGCCCGCGGTAAGGACCTATCGACGACTGATGTTTTTTGGATCCGGCTGCCAGTTGTCTTCCTGCATAAAGTCCTCTTTTTCCGTGATACGCCGATCTGCTTTCTGTACAGGCACACGCAATACGGCATCTGTGTGCACAACTCATATCAGGGAATTGGTATACGTATACCCATGAGGAACAAATGTGATCTAACATGCGTGATATAATGATGATGGTGTTAGAGGTGCGAACAGGCGGATTGATGCGATGATATATGTGTGCCAGGCTGCCGGTTGCTGTATAACAACCGGCAGCCGATATCTTATTTTCCACCCGCAACGAGCACATCCTGTACCCGCAGCGTAGGCATTATCATCCCAGGTTCCTCGCGATAATCGCTCGAAACCACATCGATGTTCTTCAGCATATCCAGGAAATGCCCGCCTACCATCGCATTCATCACCGGATACACGAGCTCTCCATCTTCGATCTTATAGCCGAAATCGACCGAGCTCGATACGTCACCGGTTGTGTTATTCGGGTTTAGACCGCCCATGTTGATATACAGGCCTTCTCTGGTGCTCCGGATAATCTCTTCGCTGGTCATCTGCCCGAGCTGCGGAATCACGTTGGATGAAGCCGCTCCTCCGCCGCGGGTCCCATGCCCTGTATTCTCCACCCCGGCTTTACCCGCGGTATACGAACCGTAGAGATAGCTCTTTAATATGCCCTTCTCCATAATCATCAACGGCTTGCTCGGATACCCTTCATAATCCCATGCCCGGGAGCTCATTCCACGGTTTATCAGCGGATTATCGGTAATTGTTATCACATCCGAAGCTATCTTCTCGCCGAGCTTACCCATCATAAACGACCGCTTCCGCTGCACACCTTCGGCATCCGCATTGCCGACTATCCCGTCGAAGACCGATCCCGATGCGAGCGGCCCGAGCACCACCGGCATCCTCCGCGTTTCGATTTTGCGCGCTCCGAGGAACTTCATCGCTTCCTTCGTCGCCATTGCTCCTACTTCCGTGGGATCGAAATCTTCGAGCACTCGGGCTATATCGAAATCATAAAAGCTGCCGACATCACCGCCGCGTTTTACTATGGTCATAATATGACCGCTGATATGCGAGCCGTTCGAGACCAGCGACACTCCCAGCGAATTCACCAGCGCTCCGGATCCGTAATGAGCGCCGAACCCACCCTGCACTATCGCATCCGAGCACACTGCCAGCGCCCCGTCGATATTCTCCAGCGAATACCGGATCAGGTCTTTAATGTCCAGATCACCGATGCGCGGGTCTGCCAGCCCTTCCACCTTCGGATAGACTTCCGCCGGCTTCGGCAGCGAGATGAAATCAGGGTCCGGCTCCGCGAGTTTCGCAAGACTTGCCGCGTTCTTTCCCGCTTCAGCCGCATCTTCGAGGGTGAGGCTGTCGGCTGATGACCATCCGGTGCCGCCCTTATAAATCGCTCTTACCGATATCCCACCGCCGGTCCGTGAATCGCACGATTTGATCGCGTTCGATTCCAGATCGACGTTCAGGCTCTTTCCATAACCTACGCTCACATCCGCGAACTCGGCTCCGTTCGATATCGCTGAATCGCACGCTGCTTGCGCTATTTTTCTCAGGGTTTCATTATCGATCATTATGTTGGTCCTCAATTGGGTCAGGCCTGTCCGCCGACCACAAGCTCTTTCACACGAATATGCGGGCCGCCGTTGTCCACATACATCCACTGACCGTCCTTGCCGCACATGCCGGGCATATTCATCTCGAAGTCGTCGGAGATCATGTCGATATTATTCAGCGTCTCCAGGGTCATCCCCGCCACCGATACATCTCGAAGCTGCTCCGCGAGCTCACCGTTGCGGATCATAACCGCCTCTCCCGCATGGCATGTATACTGCCCGCGCTCGGAGAAGACATAGCCATACTCTCCGCCTCTCAGGTATATCCCCAGATCGATTCCCTTTACCAGGTCGTCGAAGCTCGAAGCGCCCCTCTCGATGAAAGTATTGCTCATCCTGATAATCGGCCGGCTCGCGTAGCTCTGGGCTCGCGCGCTGCCGTTAGGTGCTACGCCCATCTTCGCCGCGGTCTGCAAGCTGTGCATATAGCCCTTGAGAACGCCCTTCTCGACAATCACCCGCCGCGAACCCGGGGTGCCTTCGGAGTCGTAATCGAACGAGCCCCATTTACCGGGGATCGTTGAATCGTCGATTATCGTGACCAGGTCCGAGGCGATCTTTTCACCGAGTTTCCCCTCAATAATCGATCCGCCGCTCAAAATATGGTCCGCCTCTGCGTTATGTCCGATGGCTTCGTGGGTGAGCAAGCCGGTGATCGAGGGGTGGAATATCACCGGGAATTTTCCGGCGGGTGGGGGAGCGGCTGAGAGAAGCGAGACCGCGAGGTTCGCCGCTTTTACGGTGAAATTTTCCGGTTTGGTCTTCTCGATAAGCTCGAAACCGACCGGCTCTCCCACTCTCGATCGTGCCTTTTGGAGCAGATTTCCCTCCCGGGTAACGAACATGCAGTGCATTATTGTCCTGATCGATTCTTTACGGACGTATGTGCCCTGGGTGTTGCAGATGGTCTCTCGATCGGCGCGATCAGTATAGCTGACGATCGAATTTGCCAGTTTTTCTCCGATTACCTTGAGCGCCGCCTGCTCGTAACCTTCGAGAGCCGCCATTTTACGCTCTACGCTCACCGTGCGCGGGTCTATCTCGACGATAGCTTTCACCTCGCGCTGAATTCCCGGCATCTCCGCGACGCATCCTTCTTCCGAGCGGGTGGCTGACGCTTCCGCCATTGAAATTGCCGAATCGAGCGCGGCAATCGCTGAATCGCTGTCGAAATCCGAGACCGAAGCGAACCCCCAGGCCGCATTTTTCAGGACTCTGATCCCGAGCCCTCTCGATGAGCCTGAATTGAGCTTATCCGCACGGCCATCTTGTCGGGTAATTCCGGTGTTCTCCGATTCGAACACACGGGCATCGGCGAACGATGCCCCACGCTGCTTTGCTTTATCGCAAATCGATTGGAGTAGATCCTTCATAGGCTGTTCCTTTTCTGTAGGCGCCGGGTGTGAAAGCAATATCCACTGCATTCCCGGCTGCTACTTAGTGTTTCCCCGCCGGCCTTTTCGTTCCTTCAAAAAAACTCGTCTATATGTGCCCGAACCGGGCGAAGATTAAACCGGAGAGATAAGATGCCGTAAAATTCTCACCAACCAATATGGAATATGTTGCCAAATCTTATAAAAAGCAGGAGGTGGCAGTCATAATGTTTAAGAGATAACTGATAACTGCTTCCGGGCTCGAGCTCGGAGCGGGGAGGGCAATGGGAATGGGCGATGGTAGTCCTAATGCTGCGTTAGACAGCGGATTAGAGCTTTTCAAGCAGGGAAAGGCGGCTGATGCGCTTCCTCTGCTTCAGCAGGCAGTGGAGATGGAACCTTCCAGCACAGCCGCTCGGTCATACCTGGGCGCATGCTGCGCTCAGCTCGGAAGATTTGATGATGCCATAGCGCAGTTTACCGAGCTTACGAACCTTCAGCCGAACATTGCGGCTCACTACTACAATCTCGGGTTTGCTTACCAATCCTGCGGAAAGAAAGCTGAGGCAATTACGGCTTACGGCAAGGCTGTGGCGATCAATCCTGCTCACGATAAGGCAAAAGCCGCACTGGATGCTCTCAAAGCAGAAAACCAGCCGGCGCCGGTCCAAACGACCGCCATTCCGACTCCGCCTGCTCAGCAGATGACGCCTCCACCTCCAGCTCCACCCGGTGGTCCCGCATACCGCCCACCGACTCCGCAGCAGCCCGCGCAGCAACCATTTCAACAACCTATGCAGCCGCCGCAAAATACACAATACGGTGGTTATCAGTCGATGCCACAGCCGGTGAATACCAAAGTAGCTTTAGACGCCTGGCCTAGTTGGGTCATCATACTGCTGTTGGTGTGCTGTGGATTTATCGGCGTGATTATTATGTGGTTCAAATCTTCTTGGAGCACCACGACCAAAGGAATCATCACAGCAATCTGGGTGGTTCTAGCTCTGGCCCAAATCCTGACGATAGGAGCAGGGATTAATAATGCGCCTACAACACCTGCCCCTCAACCCCAGATAATTTATCTGATCCGCTGAACCTATATGTGATAGCGCATGATTATATAGAATTACTCCTTCGAAAATGGCGTTTTTTGCCATTTTCATTCCCTTCGTGGCGAACACGAGAGTCCTTGACCGGCAGTGGCCCGCAGGGCTGCGAGAGGTGCTGCGTAGCAGTCACGAGAGTGTTCATGCCACGATTCTTAAGCTGAAGAGAGGGTGACTACTATAATTTCTCAATGCTAAGGTGTTAAAACTTAAAATCGCCCTCGCACAATACTCGCAACCGATTCCAATACCCGCATCCGCAGGCTTGATTTCATGATTTGATGAAAGGGGACCTGCTCCGCTCCGAATGCCCGGTTAAATCGTTCGATCGATTCCTTCATCGATCCCTTAAAGTCAAAGCTCCGCGCAACGGTCGATGCGAACTTTATCGCCTCCCACATCACCAGACTCCCGGCTCCACTGCTGCGAAGCTCTTCATCCGAACCGCCGAGTATGTAATAAGCGCAATCATGGTCCCAGACAATATAAACAGCCGCGTGAACCCTTCCCAATGCATCCTCTGCGAACAGCATCTTTCGCGCGCCGCGCATCGAACACGCCTCATCGACTCGCTCGAGCAGCCCGACATCGTAAGGTAATTCCATTCCCTGCCGTATAAAAGTCCGCCGGTTTATATCCAAAAACCACTCCAGCCCAAGGTCATCGCGCACGGCTGCATTCCTTTGCGCCTTACGGACCTCTCGCCTTATATTCTCTCTTAAACCCGACCATATTTTATCCTGGTCGGTAAGGTCTGAGAGCCTGTAAGTATACCTTGTAGTCTGCTTGAAGCCAGCCCAGTGAAACGGCAGCCAGTTAGTCAGGTTCGGGGTAAGGTGGTGATAAAACGAATCGACTTCAGGCAGCTGCTCGATCAATTCGACCAGCAGCTGCTTCTGCTCGCCGAGTTGATTTGCATATTTAGCGCTGGTCGGACGCAGCCACGGCCCCAGCGCTTGTGTAAACGGAGGCATCACTATCGCCGGAAGCCCGCACCGCCTGCCCATCGTATATGGCATCCGCGCTATTACCTCGCCGCCCCTGCTCACGGTAACTTCTCCCCACTTCCCTGGAGCGACGGCATCCAGCCACCACGGCTGCTCGAATATACTGTTCACAGTAGCCGTATCACCCTTACCGTTATCAGCTATGTGAGCATTCTCTTTCGGTAACATCGCAACACCCCATATACCATAGGATGCCCATTAATTGCTGGCTTTTAACGCACAGATAAAACCCACAACTCTGTCATTCCAATCAGTACCATAAACGATTAGCGAAGCGCCTTTGGAGTGCGCCGCGTCCGGCGCTTTATCTGGCTTACAATCTACAGCCAGACCAACAATATCAATACAGGATCAGCAAGTAAGATATCCGATAGCACTGAGTGCGAGCCGTAGGCGAGTGTATCCCTTGGACGACAGTGTTCCGAAGGAACCACGAGAGTCCCTCGGACGACAGTGTTCCGAAGGAATCACGAGAGTCCCTTGGACGACAGTGTTCCGAAGGAATCACGAGAGTCCCTCGGACGACAGCAGCCGCAAGGCTGCGAGAGTCGAAGTGCGGCCTGCGAAGGTACCTGCTATCAATCCGTGCTTCAATACGGCTACTATAGTCCGTACAAATATATTGGTTAAGATAAGCCTACTCAGCACTAACGGTTATCTCTTTGCCAGTAATCAATGCTACGGACCTTCACCCACAGCCTATTAAGCATTCAAAACTAAAAATTAAGAATTCTCCCTTCCACCTCCGCGCTCATTCCCTTCAGTTTGTTAATTAGTGACAGACGGGTATATATACTTAGACTATATGATCGGGGGATACCCGAATGAAGGGAATAAAAATTGGCAAGGTCCTGGGCTTCGAGATCAGTATCGACTGGTCGTGGTTGCTGATATTTCTCCTGGTGACTTTCTCGTTGGCAAGAGGATATTTTCCAAGGCTCTACCCGAGCTTTAGTGCCGCTATGGACTGGTGGTTGGGCGTGCTGGCGTCGCTGCTGTTGTTCGTTGCGGTTGTGATCCATGAGTTAAGCCACAGCGTGATAGCAAGACGCTACGGCACTGAGGTAAAGGGAATAACGCTATTTGTCTTCGGAGGTGTTTCTCAGACGAGCGACGAACCCAAATCTCCGACTGAGGAGTTCTGGATGGCGCTTGTGGGACCGCTTGCGAGTATAGTGCTCGCCGGTTTCTTTTATGGGCTGAGAATCGCCGGACTCGGTTTCCTTTGGCCTCTGCCGTTGATTGCGCTGCTCACTTATCTCGCATGGGTCAATTTCGTGCTCGGTATATTCAATCTTATCCCCGGCTTCCCGCTGGATGGAGGTCGTGTGCTGAGGTCGATTATCTGGGCTGTAACTAATAATCTCAAAAAGGCGACTCTTTGGGCGTCTTATGTCGGACAGGGGTTCGGCTACCTGCTGATAGCCGGTGGGTTATTTATCTTCTTCTCGGGCACCATAATCAGTGGATTGTGGGCTATCTTTGTCGGGTGGTTTCTTGCGGGCACCGCGCGATCGAGCTACCAGCAGCTCATGGTGCGAGAAGCGCTTTCAGGAGTGCCGGTGAACCGCGTGATGACCACCGATGTCGCTCCGATCCCCGCTGATATGAGCGTAAGGCAGTTCGTCGATGAATTCCTCCTTCGGCACGACTACGCCTGTTATCCCGTGGTAAATGGAGATGATGTAATGGGTGTGATCGGCGCCGAGGAAGTGCGCACAATAAGGGCTAATATGTGGGAGGCGACTTCCGTCGGCTCAATCGCTCACCGAATCGACAGCGCTTATAAAATCAGCCCGGAAGACGATGCATGGAACGCTCTTATCAAGCTCGCATCCGAAGAGGTATGCAGGTTGGTCGTAATGGAGAACAATCACCTCAAAGGGACCGTAGGGCGTGATTCGCTCTATCGGCTGGTAAATGCGAAGCTGCACATAGGGAGCTGACAATTCAGCCCCCGCGCTAGTTCTTAACAATCACTACATGTTCCTCGATTATGGGATCAGCCCCGGCGCACATCTCGATCCGCACATCATGGAACCCGTTGCACACTTTTGTCGAGTCCCATATACACTGGTAAGGGTCGTTGCTGGAGATGTAGACCAGCTTATCGTCCACATAGAAATTCACGAGCCAGTGCGGGCTGAACGGACCGAGCGATTCTGACGGTTGAAGCACTGCGCTGCCGCTTACGGTAGTTATGCCGCTGGTGGATGCGCGAGCGGTGTAATCCGACACCTCCCGCGCAAGATCATTGGCTAGCAGCTTGGGGTCGAGCTTGGGAAAGAGCAGCCTGACCGCGGTCACACCCTGCGTCACCTTCCTCGGCTTTCCCTTCGATGCAAAATAGCTCTCCAGATACGGCGCGGTGAACGCATCATCCACCTTTCCGATTATCTCCGGCACATCCTCCCAGTCTCCATCGTCGATCTTCACCTGCGCCCGATATGAATAATCAGGCTTCCCCCAATAGCGGGTCAGATTGATATTACCGAAAAATATCGGAGGTGTGCCCTCCATCCTCGGGACCTTGGGATCCTTCGGCCCGACCACCATCACCTGCGGGCTCTGCTCTCCCTGTTCAGTGACGTGATAATAAGGCTGCACCATAAATCCGCCGCGAGTCTCCTTCGGGCCACCTTCCACGACTCGAGGCGGGCAGGTGGGAGCTGTTGAAATAGTAAGGACTCCGCCGTGGTTCGTGTTGATCGCGCCGACTCCGGTGAATGTGGTCCCATCGTATCGCCCGACACCCTTCACCGGCCTGTCGACCGATGCAATCACCTCGCTCTTTCCATCAGCGTATTTTACCGTCACCTTGCCCTGGGCTTTATTTTCGAAATCGATCTCCGAGATAGCCCTGTCCGGCCGGGTGACGATTATTACGAATGTCTCGCCTTCAACCGGCGTATAATCGATTGGAAGAGGCTGCAGCATGTGGTTTCGCTCGACGTAAACCTCGTTGCCTACGTAGGGCGACTCATTGCGGAAGATCGCGTGGCCGGCGTAAATATCGGTATAAATCCCCGAGGATCGTGGTCGATGTCCTCCGTAGCCGTTGGGAATCTCGGCGAACTCGAGCGGGGCGATGCTGAAGAGCATGGGCTTTTGCGCTTTCCCGATCCCCAGCGCATATTGCCCGGTCTTGATCCGAATTCCATGAATTGCGGTCGCTGCGATGGCGCCGTGCGGAATATATGAAGCCGCCGCGAACCCGATTATTCGTGCATTCGCGACCCCCTTAACCCGGCCGACAGTCCCCCAGGTCTCACCGCCGTCGAGGCTGACCTGCACCAGCCCCCCGATCTGGTTTTGAACTCGAATTCGATAGGCCTCATCACCCGCAAGCCCGGGTGACGAATAAACCGCGAAAGCCGCGAGCACTAAACAAGCAATGATGAGAACTCTTGTAAACACGAGCTTATTATACCAGAGTAATCCGGTCACGGCGCTTAAAACGTTCCAAACCATGTTTTCACGGGCATACTATATAAAGCAGGCAGAGGAGGATTAAGATGCTGGCGGATGGTGTGCGGATCAATGTGCCTTCGAAGGGAAACATGATGCTGGAAAGGTTCATCGCCGAGGTGAATTCTAGCGAAGAGCTTCGCCAGCTTTGGAGGTGTGTGAACATCAACGCGGTCGACCGTTCCGGAATGAGCGACCATGGATCCGTGCACGTTCAGATCGTAGCTAACGCATCTTATAAAATACTGCGACTCTTGATAGCGGGCGGTGTAACCCCGAGTGTGGTCACCAATTATAGTCTCGAAGTTGACGATGCGGGTGTGATCGTCGTAGGCGCGTCGCTTCTTCACGATATCGGTATATCCGTTCAGCGGGAAAACCACGAAATCTACGGTGTTATCATCGCTCGTGATCTTCTTAAGTCGCTCCTCAGCCCACTCTACGATGTCCATGCGCGAACGATTATCACCAGCGAAATTCTCCACGGTATAATCGCTCATCAAATGGAGGAAGTGTGCCTTACAATAGAAGCTGGAGCGGTGAAAGTCGGCGATGCGCTCGATTTAACCCAGGGGCGATCCAGAATCCCGTTCGAAGCGGGCCAGGTGAACATCCACTCAGCCTCGGCTCAGGCGATCCAGAGCGTCGACCTGAGCGCCGGAGAATCCAAGCCCGTCCACATCGACATTCACATGAACAGCTACGCCGGAATCTTTCAGGTCGACGAGCTTCTTAAACCCAAGCTCCAGCACTCCAGCATAGCCCCCTACGTAGAGATAAGAGCCTCGATGTCCGGCGAAGAGGGCCGGGATCTGGGGGTAGTTTATAGTATATAATAATTTCAAGCTGTCTTTTTAGCTAACAGTTTTCAGCTATCAGTGATCTCACTGGCAGTCTTTATTATCACAGGCAGCAAGTGCGATGGTCGGGATTTGCAATCCCGGACCAGGTATAAGCGGGTTTGTAACCCGCAGCTCTCTTCATCTGCAGTGGTATAAGTTTCGGGATTTCCGGGTTGGGTTGGTGGCCCGGTGCATCTATCTCTATCCGGAGCGTCCGCGATTCGAAAGGCAGGCCATCCGCCCCTCCACTCCCTTCACATCACCGTTCGCTGTATCTTCATCTTTGGCTGCTCTTTTTTTTCTTCCAGCGCCAGTTTTGCCAGGGGGAACGGCTCCAGCGCTCTATCGAGGATCCCGTGTACCTTCGCCAGCAGCACTCCGTAATTCGTCATCGGGACTCCCGCTTCTGATGCTACCCGCTGCCGGTAGAGCATCTCCCGCCGGTTGATCATGCATCCCCCGCAGTGAACGATGAGGTCATAGCTGTCGAAATCCGGTGGGAAATCCCGGCCCGATGAAAACCCGAACTCCAGCTCTCCGCCGACAAGCTGCCTTAGCCATCGCGGAATCTGCACTCGTCCGATATCATCCGCCTGCTGATGATGAGTGCACCCCTCCGAAATGAGCACGCGATCCCCGATTTTCAGGTCATCGATAGCCCTGGCGCCCGCTACAAATTGCGCTAAATCCCCCCGATACCTTGCCATAAGTATCGAAAAGCTCGTCATCCATATCCCCTTGGGGGTATCCGCGTCTACCTTTAAAAACGCCTGCGAATCAGTGATAACCAGCCTGGGCTTACGCTGCAGATCAGAAAGACACGCGCTCAGCTCGCGCTCCTTGACCGTAATTGCAATCGCGTCACTGTCCAGCGCATCCCTTATCGTCATCACCTGCGGGAGGATCAACCGCCCCTTCGGAGCCGCCTTATCGATCGGAACCACCAGCACCACTATATCCCCGCCCGTAATAAGATCGGAGATGATCATAGGCTCCGATATCCCCACAGGTGAGAGCTGCCCGAGCGATGTCTTAAGCTGCTCGACCCCCTCTCGCGTCACCGAGCTCACCGGTACGAACAGAGTGCTGTGCTCCTTAGCCCAAGCGCGCAGAGCCGAGAAATCTGGTGAAACATCGATCTTCGATGCGACAATAAGCAACGGAATCTCCCTGTTCTTTATCTTATGAACAAGGTCCTCTTCCCACTCTTCCGCCGCCGATCCGCTCTCGATCACGAGCACCGCAAGGTCGGTATTTTCTAGCACCCTCAGCGTCTTCTCGACCCGCATCTTCCCGAGCTCACCCGTATCATCGATCCCCGCCGTATCGGTAACAACCACCGGCCCGATCGGCAGAATCTCCATCGACTTGCTGACAGGATCGGTAGTGGTCCCCGGCACATCCGAAACAATAGCCAGCGCCTGATTAGTAAGCGCATTAATCAAGCTCGACTTCCCCGAATTCCGCCTCCCGAATATAGAAATATGAACCCTCTCGGAAGAGGGAGTTTGGTTTAGATTCGTCATTGCTTTCAGCCATCAGCTATCAGCCGTCAGCTGACGGCCGATAGCTGATTACTCCTTATTAATTTCCTTAAGCGCCAGACGCGGTACACTTCAAAGGCGCTTCGCTTAAATATTGCAGACTCTATTAGCAATAGTCTCAATCCGCGACAACGGACTTGGCGTAGTTACAGCCGCGATTTCAATCGCAGGGGATACAATCCACCACAGACCTTCACCCAAAGCCAATACTCATTACTCGCTAACCACTACTCAATAAATCTAATTTCCCGCGATTCCCGGCTTGGTCATCTCCACCGTCGATAAAATCGCGTCGAGCTGCTCCTTCGTAAACAGCCCCTTCTCCATCGCAAGCTCGCGGATGGTCTTACCCGACTCCACCGCCTCTTTTGCGAGATCCGATGCAGCTTCATAACCTATATACGGGCTTAGCGCGGTCAGTGTCGCAAAGCTCCGCTCTACCAGCTCCCCGCACCGCTCCTCATTCGCCTCGATCCCCTTTACGCACTTCTCCGCCAGCAGAACCGCCGCATTCCGCAGAAGCTGGAGCGATTGGAAAAGATTATGCGAGAGCATCGGTAAAAACGCGTTAAGATCGAGCTGCCCGCTCGCCGCCGCGGTAGTGATCGCGACATCGTTCGCCATTATCTGGAACGCGGCCTGGCTTACGGCCTCGGTCGCAACTGGGTTCACCTTCCCCGGCATTATAGAGCTCCCAGCCTGCAGCGCCGGGAGTCTGATCTCATACAATCCCGCTCTCGGCCCCGAACTCAGCAGCCTCAGATCAGCTGCGATCTTCGCAAGGTTCACCGCCGCGGCTTTGATCAAGCCCGATACTTCCGCAAAAACATCGCAGTTCTGTGTAACATCGATCATATTCTCCGCGCGCGCCAGCGGCAGACCCGTGATGTCTCTCAGGACTTCCACCACCGCGTAGACATATCGCCGATCCGCATTGAGCCCCGTGCCGACCGCCGTTCCCCCGAGGTTCACCTGCCTCAAGCGCTCCTCGACCTTATAAAGCCGCCACCAGTCCCGCTGGATCGCCTGAGCCCACGCCGCGAACTCCTGGCCCAGCGTCACCGGAACCGCGTCCTGCAGCTCCGTCCGCCCGATCTTCAGTACATGCGCGAACTCGCTCTCCTTGGCCTGCAGAGCGCGTTGGAGGTCGGATAAAGCATGAGCCGCCGGGACGAGGAGCCGGATCGCCGCGATACGCACCGCGGTCGGAAAGACATCGTTGGTCGATTGCGAGAGGTTTACCGAGTCGAGCGGGTGGACCTTCTCATACTCGCCCTTACTCCCCCCCATAAGCTCGATCGCGCGGTTAGCGATGACTTCGTTCGCGTTCATATTGGCCGAAGTCCCCGCTCCGCCTTGAAAAACATCGGTTATAAATTGATCTCGAAGCTCCCCGGATACGATCTCATCACAAGCCGCCGAAATAGCATCCGCAACATCCTGCTCCAAATATCCCACCCGGGCATTAGTAACCGCGCAAGCCTTCTTAACCTCAGCCAGCGCCCGAATAAGCTCCGAATGCAGCCTGATCCCCGAAAGATCGAAATTCTCCCGAGCCCGAAGGCTGTGGATCCCATAATAAGCGTCGCCGGGAACCTCAGACGAACCAAGCAAATCGTGTTCAATGCGGGTAGTCATGATGGTTTTATTATAGCATGGCGGGGGAGCTGGGGTTATAATAAAGTATGTTATTCCACCTGCCAAACCATCCAAACACCCCCCATATGCGCCTATACGATCCAGCACAAATTATGAAATCGAACGTTTACCAGGTAATCAGTAACGGGTAACCTCTGCCATAGAGGCACTTGTCAAAGAAAGTGCATGCTCTTCTCCCTCGCTTTACCCGTCACAATATTTATCAACCTGCATAAGACCTAAACCACACGCGACAAACGCAAAAACACACCAACGACTGTGTGGGCGGTAGTTCCGTTCGCAATTCCCGATAGTGTTCGTCCTCTCGATCCGACGATGTCCATAGGAGCGCCGCTCACCCTCACGAACCCGGTTGATGGCAATCCGCTTACCGTCACTAACGATCTGACCAACTTCGGTGGTGAATATATCTGGCACTGCCACCTCCTCGGTTATGAGGAAAACGATATGATGCGGACGATTGTATTTCGGAGTGAACCGTCCGCGTCGATTATAGGAACTGCGATCGGCGGTAACGCGAGCGCAACCGTCAGCTTCATTCCTCCGATAGGCACGGGAGGCAGCCCGACCACATCGATATAGTGACTTCCAACCCCGGTGGAATAACCGTCACCGAAGCAACGAGCCCAATAAAGGTAACTGGTCTGGTAAATAGTACCACTTATACTTTCACTGTCGCGCTGTTAACGCAGTCGGTACGGGCCCTGCATCGGCGCCTTCCAACAGCGTGACGCCTGCGTTACCGCTGGCAACACCGGCTAACCTGAGGGCTACTGCTATTGCTGCGAACTATGTAATCCTCAGCTGGAACTATACGCCCAGCGGTCAGAGCGGGTTCTACATAGAGCAAAGCGCTGATGGTGGAGTGACATGACTCGAGTCGATTCGACTGGAGCCAACACCACCGTGTTCCGCGATACGGGCCTGACCGCCAGCGGCCTGCAGGGCTGCGAGAGGTGCTGCGTAGCAATCACGAGAGTGTTCATGCCACGATTCCTATCGATATCGAGTCCAGGCCTGGAACGCAGCCGGTAAGGTTCCCATTCCTTGCCGGCCTGAATAAAACAACACTAAGGAGAAAAAATGGAACAGATTCTTGGGGCAATTTCGTTATTAGGCATTCTAATCTTCGCGGGACCGGCATTTGCGATGCCGGTGGACGTGGATTTCAGTTCACTCGGCGCCAATTCAGCTGATATCACTATTCCTGATTCCTGTGTTCTTGACGGGGTCACATTCCACTATGACAACTTCGGAATTGCGACCGACACCTTTGGCAATCCGGCTGTGGTTCAAGTTGATGGGGGTAGTGTATGGGGAAGCACTTACGGCTGTCTTACCCCGGACTTCAACACTCCGGCAACGGCGCTGACATTCGATTTCGCCCTGTTGGGAGCATCTCAGTCCGTTGATGACGCGCTTGTGGTCACGTTCAGCAACAGCGGAAACAGTGTTACCGATACGGTTGTTCCCACAGCCTTCGCGCCTTATGATCCGAACAATCCGGGTTTGGGAGGCGATTCGCTCGGAACGCTCACTTATAAGAGTGCGCAGTTCGATCAAGCGCTGATTTTCTTCTCGATCGATGCTCCATATTTTGGCGCTTCCAATATGACTTATGAACCTGTAAGCACCACCGCTCCCGAACCCGGCTCCCTCCTCGCCCTGGTTGCGGGTTTCCTCAGCGCATCCGGGCTGTGGAAGATAAAGAGAAAAGCTCAATAGCTTTTTATGAGTCCAGTTGTTTCGGGAAACCCCTTTTCCGAAACAACTGGGAAATTCCAGCTAATCCCTCGACGCATCTCCGCACCTATGATATAGTAAGCCTGCCTGGACCAGGCGATGGAGGAAACCTGATATGCAGTGGCTTACGGTGTTGTTCGTTCTGATATCAGTGCTGGTATGCGCTTCGATTGCGAGGAGCGATGAAAGCCCGCGCGCGCTCGACGCTGATAATTTCAAATGCTATATCGATGAGTTCAATGCAAACGACCGCGAGCTCTATCCCCAATATATCACTAATGCAGCCTCCTGGAGATGGATGTGTGAGAATATCCCCTTCTTCGAGTGCCCGGACGAAGACCTTACCCGCACTTATTATTTCAGGTGGTGGACTTTCCGCAAGCATATCGAAAAAACGCCCGATGGATATGTGATCACTGAATTTCTGCCTAAGGTGAGCTGGGCGGGAAAATATAACACCATCAGCTGCGCGGCAGGCCACCATTTTTATGAAGGTCGTTGGATACATAATCCGATCTACCTCGATGATTATGCCTTATTCTGGTTCCGCAAAGGCGGTGAACCGAGACTTTACAGCTTCTGGGCGACAAATGCCATATATGCCCGCTACCTTGTAACCGGCGATAAGGATCTGATCCTCGAGCTCCTGCCTGACCTCGTAAATAACTATAAGGCGTGGGAATCGGACCACCTCGATGAAAGCGGGCTTTTCTGGCAGATCGACGACAGAGATGGGATGGAGGTATCGATCGCCGGAAGTGGCTGCCGGGCTACGATCAACAGCTATATGTATGGTGACGCCATAGCCATATCCAACATAGCGAAACTTGCGGGAAAGGATGACCTCGCTCGTGAATACGCCGAAAAGGCAAAGCGTATAAAGCATCTGGTGGAAACCCGGCTTTGGGACGATAAATCGGAATTCTTCAAGGTTTTACCAAGGGGTGAGGGCGCCAAACTTGCTGATGTGCGCGAACTGCACGGATATACTCCGTGGTATTTTGAACTACCGGACCAAGAGTTCAGCCCGGCGTGGAAGCAGATCAAGGATCCCGCCGGCTTCTACGCGCCCTACGGCCTCACCACGGCAGAACAGCGTGACGCGAGATTCGCGCTCTCATACCAGGGGCATGAGTGCCAGTGGAACGGTCCGAGCTGGCCGTATTCGACCTCGGTAACGCTCACAGCGATGGCTAACCTGCTCCAGGACTACAAGCAGGATGTGGTAACCAAATCCGATTACCTGGACCTGTTGAAGATCTATGCGAGGTCACAGCAGCTCAAACTCGACGATGGACGTGTTGTGCCATGGATCGATGAGAACCTTAATTCGCTCACAGGCGACTGGATCTCCCGCACGCGCCTTAAATCGTGGAAAAACGGCAATTGGGATCCCGGTAAGGGCGGTGAAGAACGTGGAAAAGACTACAACCACTCTACTTTCTGTGACTTGATTATCTCCGGCCTCGTTGGCCTCAAACCCCAGCCCAACAATGAACTGGTGGTAAAACCACTTATCCCGGATAATACCTGGGATTATTTCTGCCTGGATAACGTCCTTTACCACGGTCATATCTTAACGATACTCTACGATAAAACAGGTAATAAATGAGGCCATTGCGATAGACAATACTTTAAGCCGTTTAGAGACGAGTTGTGTTGACGCAGGAGTCGATTTTGGGCAGCCCACAGGCTTTGAGACACGATCCGGCGCATGAAATTTGTGGATT
>Ga0123519_10006869_pt1 | contig 17757 bp, 15 predicted proteins | sample YelNatPaOPRAMG02_FD_87396 | JGI IMG/M metagenome (GOLD analysis project Ga0123519, IMG submission 87396) | Hot spring microbial communities from Yellowstone National Park - Yellowstone National Park OP-RAMG-02 (version 2) | ecosystem: Environmental > Aquatic > Thermal springs > Hot (42-90C) ... | reverse complement strand
CCTCACCGAGTACCGTTCGATAATTAAAAAGCCGATATGCCACTTATTCAGAGTCAAATGTAAAGTGGTTTCCAATTACATGAAAGTTCCAGTAAACACCGATGTAATTTCAGTTTGGAAGCCTGGTCTTCATTAAAGGCCCATCGAGCAGGGTTGAGCTGAATCTAACTCTGTTGAGGTGGGTTTAACCGGCTGGGTAGGAAATTTTTGACGCTTAGGGGTTAGCATCGGCAATGAGTTTGTGGAAAAGGTAGTGGAGAGGTTAGCATGGCGCTGTAGTGTTGCGCTATTGATCGCTCCCTCTTAGTCTTGGACCGTTGCAGCTTCGTTTTTAGTATGAGAGGAATTTGCTTTTAGGCGCCCCGCATATGGGACATCTATCGGGGGCTTCTCCTTCCACGGTGTATCCGCATTCTAAGCATATTTGTATTTTCCCTATCTCGAGATCTCTTCCTTCAGCGACTGATTGTTTGGCTTTTTGATATAGGCCTGCGTGTACTTTTTCGGCTTGAAGGGCCCAGTTCGTGGTTCTTTCAGCTCCTTTCTCCTCCTGAAGCTTCGCCACCGCGTTAAAGGAGGGGTACATTTCCTCTACCTCGTAGGTTTCGCCGTCTATGGCGACTTGAAGGTTCTCCTTAGTGGTTCCGAGGTTTCCTAAAGCTTTGTAATGGTTGGCCGCGTGGACTTGCTCTGCGAACGCTATCGCCTTAAACAACCTAGCTATGTTGGGGAAGCCTTCCTCATCAGCCTTGATGGAGAAAATTAGGTATCTCATATGAGCTTGGCTTTCTCCTGAGTAGGCGGCTTCCAGATTTGACCTCGTCATTTTCTTCATTTTTTACACCTTAACCTTTGGTGAACGATAAGTTTATAATCAGGACATATATATTAATTTTACGTCACAAAAAACTACATATAATTCTTTTATAATCATGAAAACTGATAAAAGTTTGATCTAAAATGATCGATCGAACCGATCTCGAAATTCTAAAAGTCTTAGAGAAGGATTCAAGCCTACCCTACGCCGAGATCGCGAGGCTTCTTAAGATGAAGGAGGCCACCGTGAGAAAAAGGATCCTTACGCTAAAGGAAAGGGGCGTCATAAAAAAGTTCACCATAATAGTGGACCCTGCGAAAATCGGCTTAAAAACGGTCGCCATCATCGGACTGGATGTAGACCCTACAAAGCTTTTAGAGGCCTGCGAAAAGCTTTCCCAAATCCCAGAAATTAAGTACGTCGCCACATCTACAGGCGACCACATGATCATGACCGAGGTCTGGGCGACCGATGGAAAACACCTCTCCCAAATAATATCCGAAAAAATCGGAAGAACAGAGGGCGTAAAAAAAGTATGCCCCTCAATCATACTGGAGAAAATAAAGGATTAAGAAGTGAAGCCGAATATGGCCAAAAAACTTTAATCTAGTATTGAAACTTACTTATAGTAAGGTGCCGAGGTAGCTCAGCCTGGGAGAGCACCCGGCTGAAGACTGTTCACCGGAAGAAACCGGGGTGACGGATTCCATCCGACCCAATCGCGTGTTCAAATCACGCCCTCGGCACCAAATCCATCTTTCGGAGCACCTAACTGCGATAAGGTTTCATTCATTAACGGGTAAATGGTAAGCCCACCATGAGGCTGAAGAAAGCGACCCTTTCCAAATCAGGTAACCGTTAAAAATTTCAATAAGTAACCGTCGTAGAGATGATTATAGAAGCCAACCTACTAAAAGCCCTGACAGTAAAACATTTTAAGAATAACCGAGTAGTCTAAATGGGCGGCCGTAGTCCAGCCTGGTCTAAGACGTCGGCCTGCCAACCCGAGCAGAGCGCCGGTGACCCGGGTTCGAATCCCGGCGGCCGCACCAAACTTGCCATGTTAAAAGAGAATCACAATTAAAAGCAACTTTAAAGAATCACATTGATTTGAAAAGAAATGATTTGGAAAGGAAGATAAACGACTTTTTCGAAGACAACCCTCTCAATGACCTTCAATCCCCTTTACTCGAATCTTCGAATCTCCGATTAATTGGAGAACCCCCCCACTTACTAGGGGGTCTTTCAATTCTCTTTACCGAGATTCGTGTTGTTCGTCCACCCTGTCCAGAAATGATTACCTTGCTCAATCTACTCTAGCTTCCCTGAACCATTCATCGCGTTAAACGATTTTCTGCAACCTGAAACATCCAAGATCAATAGGATGCTTTAGCTTTCCAGTATTCTTCTCCCCTAGTTGATTTTTATGGGGTATTTGCCATATTTTAAAGCGTAGTCGTACATGGCTACTATTTTTTCAGGGGAGGAGTCGGGTTGCAAGTTGTGGGATGAGGCGAGGATATAGCCTCCTCCAGGCCCTAGGGCCTTAATTTTCCCCTTAACCTCATATTCAACATCCTTCAACGCTCCTATAGAGGACATAACCTGTTGAACATCGATTCCTCCGTGAAAACATATTTTCTCCCCGAACTCTTCCTTTAGGGATTCGGGGTTCATCCCCTCCGCCAGGGGTTGAATCGGGTTAAGAATGTCAACTCCTACTTCTATTAGGTCCTTTATGATGGGCCTTATGGCTCCGCAGCTATGGAAGAATATTTTAGCCTCCGGCGCTTTCCCCTTAACGTAGCTGTAAAGCCTCTTCAGCCTCGGCTTAAAGGTTTTCCTCCAATCTTGAGGTGAAAGCAACATGCCCCGTTGATGCCCTGAATCTAACGACATTCCATAGATTATTTGAATATATTCACCAACCTCGCCTAGAAAGTTGTCATAGAAACCCATGAGGAGCTCACACATTTTATCCATGTAGGCTTCCACAAGTCTAGGATTTAACTTAAGGTTGAGGAGGAAGCTTTTCATACCCATTAAGCAGAGGCCTGGGTCAAACATGTCCATGGAAGGCAACATGGGAAACCCCATGATGGCGTAGCCAGTTTTCTCAAACAACTCCCTAGCCTTTCTCCTTAAACCATCGGTTCTCCCAGGCGCGTAGGGGTCCGGGTAAGGGTAATCTTCAACATCTTCCACCTCCACCGCCCCCGCTAGAGGGTAATGAACTATCTCATAGTATTCACCGATGACCTTAAACCTTCTACCCCACTCATCCTCCACAACTCCTCCGGGAAGCCTTCTGGGAACCCAGTTTTTAGGACGGCTAAAATAGACTCTGCGAACATCTATGTGAAGCCTCTCCAAAATCTTCTCGCAAACCTTTAAGGGTTCAACCCAACCCCACTTCACCGTATCCTCGTCTTGAACCCCTAAATACCGCTTAACGTTAAGATAGGCGGTTGGCGTTATGAACAAGTCCAAGGGAACCCTATCCGGCTCCCTATGCTCAACAGCGTCAAGGACACGATCCCTAGGCTTCATATACTCCGCGCCCCCATAAGGCAAGTTACCTACAAATCCTTAACTTTTGTTTAATATTGAGTTTTGCCGGTTAGATTAAGAGTTCTGTGGGAAGTATCTGAGCGCTGGTATTCTCCTGAGAATATTCTATTAAGAATGTTTCTTGTTTACCTTCGGTTTCTCTGCGAAATGCTGATCGCTTCTATGCGACGTTAACCAGCCTCAGGCGTTGATCATCAGAGGCGTTACAAAGCCTTGTCCTTAACAGTGAAGACAAGCTGATCTCGAACGACCATGTTAATGTTTTCCGGAAGACTGCACAAACCCCCTAGGGGAATGGTTTCGATAAACTGAACTCGGCTACGCCGACCTCGCGTAATGCTTGGGAATCGTTGAAAAGTCAGCTTTCTTAGCCGTGGGAGGTAGGTCAAAAATGTAGATTAATTGAATGTATCGATAGGGTTAAAAACGTGGTTTTAAACTAAATTAATGCGCGTTGTTTCGTCGTGTTGGGGATTTGAATGAAGTATTCTGTTTCAAACTGGATTTATGGTGAGGAGCCTATAGAGAAGACGTTGGAGCGGCTTGCTAAGTTTGGCTATGATGGTGTGGAGGTGAAGGGTGCTCCGGAGCGTTACAATGTAGAAGAGTTAAGGAACGTTTTGTCCAGTTATAGCCTTGAGGTTTCCTCCATATGTGGTTTATGGCCATGGGATAACGTGGATCACATGAAGTCCAACGACCTCGCCAATCCGGATGAAAGGGTGAGGAGGAAGGCTGTTAAATACGTTAAGGACTGTCTGACCTTTGGGAGCCAGCTGGGAGCCTCATGCATGGTGGTTGTGGTGGGTGGTTGTGGGAAAACCATGAGGTTACATGAAAGGGAGTGGGAGTTCGGTGTGGAGTCGGTGAGGTTAGCTGGAAAACACGCTGAGGACGTAGGGGTAACAATGGCCATTGAACCCATCAATCGATATGAGCTATTCCTGTTGAACAACGTAGATCAAGGGTTAAGGTTTGTGAAGGACGTGAACATGGATGGAGTGAAGCTTATGCTCGACACCTTTCACATGAACATCGAGGAAGCTGACCCCGCCTCCTCCATTAGGAAGGCGGGAGAATACTTGGTTCACCTTCACGTCGCCGACAGCAACAGGCAATCCGTCGGTAGGGGACACGTAGACTTCAAGAGCATTATGAAATCATTGAAGGAGATCAACTATAAAGGGTATTTGGCGATGGAGCCCCTCCCTCCAACCGCGGCTAACGTGTACGATCTAAGCCAACTTGACCCAACTCTACTGGACCTATACGCTGAGGAATGCATTAGCCAACTTAAGTTCTACGAAAAAGTCACTTAACTAAACCTTCAATTTTTTGATGCTTCGAAGCTTGAAAACAGCTGCCTTCATCTGAGGATTAAAAAAGGGTGATGTTAGAATTGTTTGTAAACTTCTTTTAATGATTCGTATAGGGCTTTGAAAATCTTATAGTACTTGTCGTAGACGTTTCTGTTTTTAGGTTCAGGCTCAACCCTCTCCGTGACCTTAACCCAATCCTTTATCGTTTCGTAACCTTTCAACGCCCCGCATCCCACCCCCGCTAGCAAGGCATCTCCCAATGGAGCCCCAGCGGCGCCCGCGATGTACTCCATCACCCTGCCTGTAACATCGGTCATGATTCTCCTCCACAAAGCTGACCTGGCTCCCCCATCAACCAGCAACGCGCGTTTCAAAGGCATACCCGCTTCCAAGGCAGCTTCGACGCTGTACCTTAAAGCGTAGGCGACGCCTTCTAGAAAAGCACGGAAAACATGGGCTTTCGTATGGTATACGGTTAGCCCGGCTAGGGTTCCCCGGACATGATCGTCCCAGTAAGGCGCCCTCTCCCCGATCATCATGTGAGGTAGAAACACTAAGCCGTCGGAGCCTGGAGGAACCTTCTCAGCCATCAGATCCAAGACGGCGTATCCGCTGAGGCCCAGTTGCCCAGCTAACTCGGACTCACTCCTCCCCAACTGGTCCCTAAACCATCTAACGCAGTACCCGGCTGTAACCACGCCGGCGAAGGAGTAAAGCATCTCACGGTCCCTAATGACGTAAGGGTAGTTCACCAGCTTAGGGGATAGGCGAAGCTGACCGTTGATGAAGCCATTGCACATAGAGGTTCCAAGCATGCAGGAGAGATCACCGTCGTCTATCGCCCCTGAGCTTAAGGCGCTTACAGGCGCGTCTATCCCCCCCGCCATCACCGGCGTTCCCCTACGAAGCCCAGTCAGCTTTTCACCTTCCTCCGTTACTTCTCCAACCACATCCTTAGCCATCAAAAGCTTCTCGGGGAAAAGTCTTCTAGGTATGCCAAGCTCCTCCATCAACTCCTCAGACCAAATCCTTTTATGAATGTTGAAGATGCCGCCGTAGTTTCCAGCGCTGGAAAGGTCGGTTGAAACAGACCCCGTGATCCTATATATGCAGTATCCGTTCGGGGTCAAGATTTGTTTAGTTCTCTCCCAGATCTTAGGCTCCTTAAACTTCACGTATAACATCTTCGTATACCCGTAGTATGGGTCGACAACGTTGCCGGTTATTTTGAATATTTCCTCCTCCCCGATTCGCTCCCTCACCCATCGGCATTCATCCACCGCCCTCCTATCCGCCCATATTAGGCATGGACGCAACGGGTTCATCTCCTCGTCGCAGAGCACTCCGCTCCCCCCGTAGAGGCTGCTAACACAAATCCCAGCGACATCTTTAGAATTAACGGAGGCCTTCAACACCGATTTCACCGTCTCGCAGAAGGCTTCAAACCACGTGTTCGGATGCTGCTCAGCCCAACCGGGCTTAGGAGCTAAGACTCCGTATTCCTTGAACGCAGACGCTAAAATCTCACCCTTCGCATCCACTAGAACAGATTTCGTTCCCAGGGTTCCGATGTCCACTCCGATAAAATAGGTCATATCAACTTCCCTCAGCTAATTCCCTAAACACAAACCTTTATCTCCACGTTCAGGGCATACGTTGATCAGTTATTTATTGCTTTCATAAGCGAGTTTAAGCGGAGGATCTGCCATTCCAGCCGATGAAAGTTTAACTAATACCGGAGGTTAGGAGAAGGCGTGTTGAAGGTTGCTTTTTACGGTGTGGGGGCCATCGCGGGCATGGTGATCAAGCACCTGCTTAAGCGAGGGAGGCTCCGAATAGTGGCCGCTGTGGACCGTGATCCGAACAAAATCGGCCGTGATCTAGGCTTGATTGTGGGAGCCCGTAAAACTTTAGGTGTTCCCGTTTCAGGTGACGGGGAGGCTTTGATTAAAGCGAAGCCCGAGGTCACTGTTCACGCCGCCACCTCGAGGCTGGAGGAAGCCTACACGCATATAATGGAGTGTGTTGAAGCTGGGTCCCATGTTGTCTCCACCTGTGAGGAACTATACTACCCTGAGCTGAAAAGCCGGAGCTCGGCCCTCGACTTGGACCAAGCGGCGAAGAAACGCGGGGTTTCCATCTTGGCTACTGGAATAAACCCAGGATTCATGATGGACACCCTACCGATCCTTCTAACCGCTCCCTGCGTATCCGTGGAGTGTATAAGGGTTGAAAGGGTGATCGACGCCGCTAGAAGACGGCCCTCTTTTCAATCCAAGATCGGAATGGGGCTGACGATGGAGGAGTTTCACGCTAAAGTGAAGAAGGGAGAGTTAACCGGTCACATCGGCCTTGAAGCTTCGCTGGCCGCGATCTCCCATGTCCTCGAATTAAGGTTGAGTCAAGTTTACGCTCCCCCTCCGGAGCCGGTGATTGTCGAGAGAGAGCTGAAGCTGTGTGACCTTACCCTCAGGGCGGGAATGGTTTCCGGGTTAAGGCAGAGAGCTGTTGGGATCCATGATGGCGTTGAGGTTCTCAGCCTGGAGCTTTGGGCTTACGCGAAACCCCCAGAGGAGTATGATTCCGTGAAGATTAAAGGCGAGCCTAGCTTGAACCTGAAAATCATCGGAGGGGTTCACGGAGACCTAGGAACCGTCGGGATGATCGTTAATTCCATTCCATACATTATGAAGGCCCCGCCGGGCCTCCACTCCATGTTCGAAGCGGTTCCCGTCCATGCCCTGAAGAGCGGATTCAACCGAAACCTCACTCGGAAACATATGCGGTTCAACCCTCAACCCTGAGGCTTTAGCTCCACCACTTCTTCCGCCTCGGCATCGCGATGATCTCCCTGATCTCCAGCCTCTTTCCCTCATCCTTCGAGAAGATCAGCCCAGGATAAGTTCCCCTCACGATGATGGCTGAGTCAGCTCCCTCGCCTGTTCCGCCTACGCCTATAACGTCCTTGTAGGGCTCTAGGTATCCGCATGAAACCGCTGTTAATACCACCTCCACCGCGACCTTTATCCCTTGGCTGAACGAGTACAGGACCTCTTTGACGATCAACTCCGGGAACACTGTATTCCATCGACTTCCATCTAAAACTGAGCTGTGGAAAGGGTAGGGCACGTTATCTATCACCACAACCCCGAGATCCTCCAGCTTCTTTCTCAACTCGAGTTTAAGACATGGCCATTCACCCAGCTCCAGCTCCCTTCTATAAGGGCTCTCCGTGACGCAGTAAACCTTCGCCTTTCCTTCTAGGGCTTTGGCAAACCGTAGGGCCGTCTCCCCAGAAGTACTAGCGACCACGACATCCTTAATCCCCGTGTCCTCAACCCTTTTCGCCACAGCTTCAACCACGTAATCTGTATTCTCCTTACCTGGTTCATCGAAATAGTAATCCTCTCTCACAACCTTACCCATATCACTCACCGAAATTCCTTCAACTTTCACCCCTTACAGAACTCATCGACCACGCCGTCATTATATAATCTTTTACCTTTCTAGGACGAGGAGGGTGTAAGACGCTTTCATAAAACTGTTTAAAAATGCGCCTTTTAAATAGGTTCGGTGTGAACCTCTACTTCAGCTGAGGGAATCGCCTTCTTAACGGCTTCTTTAACCTTTTCCACTAATCGGTGGCTTTCATATACGGATAGACTTCCATCCAGCAGGCATTTCACCAAGTACACCGGTCTCCCCTCGACGTTGAAGATGGATGAAACCTTTATTGAACGAACCCAACGGAACCTACGCTGCTTCATCACCTTTCTCAAGGCTCGCTTCGCCTCCGCCTCTTCTGCGTAGTCTGCTGTTCGAACCCCATGCTCATGAGGCTCGATGTGAATTAAGGTCTCGGTTAAGGAGGGGATCTCCTCCCTGAGGCGGGTTTCCACCAAGTCCGCTATCTTATGGGCCTCCGACAAACTTATCTTAGGATCAACAAGAACGTGAACAGACATCGTAGACTTGGAGTTAACGTTCGTAACCGTTATCTTATGGGCGTCCTTCACGCCTTCAACGCTGAGACATACGTTTCGAGCCAGTTCCCTTAGGTCCATGTCCTTCGACGGCTCTACATGTATGACTGCGCTGACATCTTTAAACCGATCTCTCAACCTCTCCTCCAACCGGGATGCGATGAGGTGAGCTTGATCAACGGTCTGCCCACCCTTCACCTCGATAGACGCATCCATGAAGGTTTCATCCCCCACCCTTCTCACCCTAAGTTTATGGAGGCGACTTACGCCATCCGATCCTAGTATCACAGCCTTCACGGCCTCAACGTAAGCGGGGGAAACCCTGTCGCTTAGATCCCTGAAAGCGTCTTTGATTAAACCTAGGCTTAAATAGGTTAACATGGCTCCAAGCAATATGGAGGCCGCTGAATCCCCATAATAGAATCTAAAGTGAGCTAATAGTAGCCCAGCCAAGGCGATGAGGGTGGAGGCGAAATCGGATAAAGCGTGCAATCTATCGGCTCGAACCGCCAGGCTTGTGGAGACGCCGCTTAAAACTTTAATCCTCACAACATCGATGCACAACGTGTATAGGGCCGCTCCCACCCCTATTAAGCCCGGTTTAACCTCGAAGGGGCTTAACAGCCTATTCACGGCCTTGTAAACCAAAAAGGCGGAAAACGACGTCAGGGCCAGCCCACCGAAAAGCCCCCCAAAGGACTCCACTTTCCCATGCCCATATGTGTGGTCCATGTCAGGAGGTCTAGCGGCCCAAGTAACCGCCGCCAGCAACATGGCTGTCACCAACATGTCAAGGACGGCGTGAGCCGCGTCGCCTACAAGAGCTAGGCTTCCAGTGGTCAGTCCAGCAAGCCCCTCAACGATCACCGCCGTTGAAATCAACGCCACTGATAACCGTAACACATCGACGCGGCGGCGAAACAACACCATAACCCCCTTTTCCCTTTAACCCTATTAAAGAGGACGGTTTAAGGTTAACGATAAGGAAGAAAACGCGGCGGGATCCATCAAGGCGGGATTTTGTGCCTCGGTAAAACTCCAATGGTCTTAATTCCAGACTCCATCGTATACGTTATGATGCCTCGTACGGGGAAAGAGGCGGAATTATCTGGGTCGCCGCAACTCCTTCGATAAAGGACGGAACCCGCTCTGTGGCTGGGTTACTTACCATCCTCTTATCGCTTATACATGCTGGCTTAATTTTAACATTCGGCATCTTGATAATGAGGTTTTCCCCACTCATCCCGTTTCCATGCAGCCTTCCCCCCGCTGCCACCTCCTCCAGTAACCGGAATACTTCCCCCACGGGGCGATTAGGCCTTTCTAACCCAAGTTGACGCGAACATGGTTGCGCCGCAACTTGTAAAGGTTTAGGGGAAACTTAAGCCGGCGTTTACCAAGGCGTCCACAAGGGATAACGCGCATAAGCCTTAAAAACGGTTCTTGAAAACCAGCTACGCCACTTTCAAAGATGGGATAACAATATATTGAGGGAATTGAAAATAAATTCATGGGGATCGTTATGACGTTAGGCTTCATCATACTGTATAGATTGAAGGAGTTGACCTCGGATCAGGTCAACATGGCGAGGCAAAGGTGGAGCAAATTTAAGTCCGAGATGTGGCCAAGCGACGTTAAACTGTTGGGCGAATATGGACACGCCTATGGAAGCGATTACAACGGCTTCTTTCTGGTGGAGGCTCCAACCTTCGAAAAATTCCAAGAATTCTACTCGAAGTTCAGAGATTACACAAGATGGTACGTACAATCCACTAAAACCATCACCGGAGTTAAGGAGTAAGGGTAAGCGCTCTTCTCCTCCCTCATTTATTTAAACGAAGCTTCCGAAGGGCAAGACCCTGCGTTGCTCTTAATTTAATCCTAAAAAGCCAAAGGGTCCTAAAAGGCGAAAACGAGTAAGAAGACTTTAAACCCCTTAGGATGAATTTACGGTGGAGCTTTTACTGGGTCTTGAATCTCAGTTTACTTAAGAACTCTTTGGTTTTAGGATATTTTTCCAAGCTTTTGTAGGGCAGGTACATGCTTTTCACGTATTCTTCAAGGAACATGGGATGCGTCGCCAACTCGATGAACGTGGCTTTAACTGATATTCGCTCCGCCTCTAGTCTCTCATCCGTGTTCAGTAAAGCGAGTTTAGCTCCGCTTCCAGCCGCGTTGCCTATTGGCACGATTCTTTTCAAATCCACGTCGGGTAACATGCCGATCGTCCTAGCGTTTTCAGGGTCGATGTACGAGCCGAAGGCGCCTGCTAAAAAGATCTTATCAACGTCTTCTTCTCGCAGTTTTAAGTGGTTTAACAGTATGGTTGTGGCTGCGTGAATGGCGGCCTTCGCCTTAACGATTTCATTGACGTCTTTCTGCGTGATGACTATATCCTTGCCGATCCCAGTTTCCTCCGCTGGGGCGATCACCAATTCGTAACCTTCAACCCCCCTTCGAACATGGTTCGACTCTAATGCGTTGAACCCTCCCCTATGGTTCAATATTCCCGCCTTCATCATTTCAGCGATCACGTCGACGTAACCGGAGCCGCAGATACCTACTGGCGGCCGGTCTCCAATGGTTCGATACATGATCTCCAACGTTTCAGGGTCGATGGAAATTCTTTCGATGGCTCCGTCAGCGGCGGTCATCCCCCATTTCGTAGCCCATCCTTCGAACGCTGGTCCGGAAGGTGCGCTGGTAACCATTAAGCCCAACCCTTTTTGGCCACAGTCTATCTCGGTGTTCGTTCCTATATCTAACGCCAAGGTGGGCTTCTCCGCGTCTGCTATCCTGGTTACAAGGCATACAGCCACGTTGTCAGCTCCTACAAAGCTCTTAATTGTTGGAAGCGTGTGAAGGTAACCGCTTCGATTTATGCGCAGCCCAACTTTCTCCGTGGCAACGGTGAACGATTGTCGCAGAACCTGAGTGTATGGGCTTTGCGATAAATACTTCGTCTCCAAGTTTAGGAGAAAGTGATGCATAACCGTGTTTCCAACGACAACCGCTTCATAGACCCTCGACTCTCCTACACCCACGTTTGCACATGCCTCGTGAACAAGCCTGTTCAAAGCCTCAACCAACACTTCATGGAGGTTGTTTAGGTTTTCAGGCGACCTGTTGGCGTACGTCATCCTTGTCATAACGTCCTCTCCGAAGGTTCTTTGAGGATTCTCGACGGAGGCAGTGGCCAGCTCCTCACCGTTGACGAGGCTTAAAAGATAGAGGGCGATCTTCGTTGTTCCCACGTCCACCGCTACTCCAAACCCCTCCTTAGACGTATCCCCTGGCTCAACATCGATCACCTCTTTACCCCACATCACAGCAGTTAACTTCCATTCGCCTTCACGTAGGGTCGACGGAAGCTTCCTAAGGGCGTTTAACCCAACGGAAACTTCGCTTAAACCATAATTGTTCTTTAACACTTCAAGAAACCTCTCCTCATCGGATCTTTGATCTTCAAGACTCGCCGCTGGAACCTGGACGTAATATTTCCTGATCATTGGCTTCAATGGTGCTTCTAATTTAATTCCCTCTGTTTGAAGCCTCAACCTCCCCCTTCTACTGGAGGGGGGGACATAGACCACCATGTCTTTTCGCGGCTTCAACATGCACGCTAACCGGTAGCCTTCCTCAATTTCATCACCGCTAAGAGCCTTCCATTCTCTAGGCTTAGGGGGAGGTAATTCCCCATCGCTTACCGTTATCTTTACCTTACATTTTCCACATATTCCCCTACCGCCGCAAAGGGATTCGATGGCCACACCTCCCTTCAAGGCAGCGTCAAGCAAGCTTCCATCTTCAACGAAAACGACTACCTCATAGGGCTTGAATACTATTTTCACGTTATTCAACCCTTCCACCGGCAATTCAGCATCTTAGTAATGTTTAAGTACGCGTTAGTAAACTATCTACGTTCTCTTTTAAGCAACTCTCCCAAGGCCTTTCTCTGGTCACCAACAGGACCTAACAGCAACGGCCAGAGAACCGTGGGCTGAGCTTTCTTTTCAGCCCCTACCTACTGGGGCCCCATCAATAACCCGATTATAATGTTAATATTCGATTACCACTGTAGAGGTCACGTTGTTTAGGCGTCCTCTGAGCACGTTCTTGAATTAATGCCCTTAAAAATAAAGAGGCTCACAGGGATATGGGATATTTTCCGTAGGTTCTAGCGGCTTCCACCATCGCCCTCACGTTTTCAACGGGAGTGTATCCTCCCACCTCACAGGGTGTCATGACAACAGCGGTGGTGTAGGGAGTTGTATGCTTGATGAAAGTTTTAACCATGTCTCTCACTTCGCCTGGCGTGCCGTGCATTAACAGTTGTGTGGTTGGGGAGCTCATGGCGCATCTTCTGCCCTTACATAGCTTGGCGACCCATTCATACCATTCAGGCCACGACATCTTATACTGGCTCATAGGTGTATCGAATTGAATAGCCTTTATGCCAGGAGCCCTAGTGGCTAAAAACTCTAAGGTTTCCTTCAAATTGCGTCCACATACGTGCCAGAATAGGTTTTTAAAAATCCGCCTCGCTTTTTCAAGGTAAATCTCCTCGTACTCCCCGAACTCCTGCCATTGTTTAGGCCCCCATGTTCTCCCCCCACCCCATGCGCAGAAGAATTCGCATCCAAGCTTCGCCGCGAATTCTTTATAACCATCTAAACTGGACAGCCTTTCCTGCAAAACGAGATCAAAGTAGTCGTGGAGCTTCTGCTTCGTCTCGGTGATGAGCCATTTTACAAGTCTCTGCACCTCCACCACCGTCTCAGCGTGGTTGGAAACGGTGGCCGACCCGGTTATCACAGGGATAGACTTGTTCATTTTATTCTGAAACTCCAGCAGTTGCTGGCAGTGGGGTATGAAATAATCTCCCGCATGCCCATAACCATATTTTTCCCAGACTTTTTCTTGGAAAAGCTTGATCGCGTCGTCTAAGGTTGTGGCGACTGGTTTAAACACGACGTAGTCTTTAGGTCCTCTAATCACATAATGGTCTTTTCTTTTTTCAGGTGGGATAAGGGGGTCAAGCTCCTCTGATAGGTCGACGTATTGCCATATCGCGTCCCATCTGAACTCGGTCCAAGTCTTGATTAACGCATGGGTTCTCTTAGCCACAGCTTCTGGGCCTTCAAAGATCTCCCACGCAGTGTACCCTTGATAATAGCATGGCCAGTAATCTGCCTCTGGGGCGAGTGGAACCATGTCAGGCTCCTCTAGGTTGAAGGCTTTCTCCATCCTTTTCCAGTGAGTCATCTCGCCGATGTTTCCTAGGCTCTTGAGCTTGCGAATCCATTCTTCAACTGAAAGGGGCTTCTCTCCTACAATCCCCGCCTTTTCGTTCATAGAGTTTTCAACCCAAGCTTTTCTTTCATGAGTTTTTTTTATCTCCTCAGCCGCCACCCAAGCGTCGTCCCACGCCCCATCGGCTCCGAACTCGATCGCCTTCCTATAATTTACCGCTGGACCACCGCAGACCACGATGACCTTATCCCGCAGCCCAGCGTTTTTCAACGCTTCCACCACCTTCGGCGTGTTATAAAATGTCTCACTCATGTACGTTCCGATTCCAACAATGTTCGCGTTATGCTCCTCCACAGCTTCAACATATTTTCTAGAAGGCACCTCCACCCCTAGATCGATTACCTTCAACCCAATCTCAGCCGCGAAGACTGCTTTAGCGACATCTTTCCCCACGGTGTGGATGTCTCCATATATGGTGCCGATGACCATGGTTCCAGTAAATGGTTGCTCACCTTTCTTAGCTTCCATCGACGCTTCAAGAACCTTCATGCCGGCGTAGAATGCGTCCGCCGCGACCAAGACCTCTGGCATAAACACCTCCATCTTGTTCCATTTTTCTCCGATTATTCGCATGCCCTTGGCAAGCGCTCGAATCGACTCAGCTGGATCTAATTTGGATTTTAACGCTTCTTCCGCGGCGTTCTTAGCGGCTTCGGCGTTCAAAGAAACAACCGCATCGGTCAACTTGGATAGAATGAGGTCTTTCTCCCTGTTCAATCAGATCCCCTTCGTAGAATCATATTTTCAACCACTTCAGGAATTCTTTCCAAGATCTGAATTCTTTTTTCCCGCCAGCGAAAATAACTTCAACCTTCTCAACTTTTCGCATTTGGGTCTCATCGTTTAAAACATCCTCCGCGTCGATGAAATCCTTGAACTCTGAGGCCTCCCAGAACTTATAGTATTCCGTCAGATCGTTTTTACCCCTTACCTTGAATTCATCCCCGGAAATCCATAACGCGTCGATCTCAAAGCAAATCTTCAAGCTAAGACCATCTTTAATCTTTAATTCTTCACGGCATTTCTTTTCGAGGCTCTTCATTAACTCGCTTGTTGTTAAACGGCTCATCAGCCCTTATCCCAGCAGTAAAGCCTACTGAAAATGATTTTAAATTATATAAATAACTATATAATGCGTTTTAGCTTTCGTACAGAGATGAAGGTTAAATTGTTGAAGTTTGATAGGGAACAACACGTCTTCGAGATAGGTTCCGGGGTGATGGTTGGGGGTCAGCCTGGAGAATACCCAACTGTTCTGATAGGATCTATATTCTACAGCGGGCATAAAATAGTGAAGAATCATTTAAAGGGCGAATTCGATAAAGATGAGGCTGAAACGCTGATTCAGAGGACGGAGGAGCTTTCGGATAAAGTGGGTAATCCTCACGTGTTAGACGTGGTGAGTTCGAACGCTGAAGCTTTAATCAAGTACATCGACTTCATCGCCGATGTAACGGATCAACCCTTCCTGATAGATGGACCTTCACCATCGGTGAGGATTCCAGCTGCGAGGCATGTGGCCGAAGTTGGGCTAATGGATAGAGCCGTATACAACTCCATAGACGAGCATACGGGAGTGGATGAAGTTAAAGCCCTAAGGGAGATAGGGGTTAAATCCTCCATGTTGCTGGCTTTTTCCATGAAGAAGGTTTGGCCTGAAGGTAGGATAGATGTTTTAAAAGGCTACGAGGGCGGGGAAGGGTTAGTGGAGTTGGCTCATCAAGCGGGGATAACGAACATCCTCGTGGACACGGCTGTCCTCGACTTGGCCAGCGTCGGGCTGGCTGCCAAAGCCGTATACTTGGTGAAAAGCGAACTTGGCTTGCCCGCGGGCTGTGGACCCTGCAACGCCTCAACTACGTGGGCGAAGGGAAAGGAGAAGTATGGGGAGGTAGCGTATCAGGCATGCGACTCAGCCGTGGACGCGGTTATCCAGCTAAACGGAGGAGACTTCGTCCTCTACGGTCCAATAAGGGAGGCTGAAAGAGCATTCCCAGTCTGCGCCTTAATCGACGCCCTCATAGCTTACACCAACAAAAGATACGGCGTAATCCCAAAGGTAAAGAATCATCCAATCTATAAAGTTTGGTGACCAAGGTTGAACGTTATTTTAACGTTAGGCTTGAATTTCGATGTGCATCGCCGTAAACTTTACTTCCACGAAGCCTCGCGCCGTTCGTCCTTCACTTTCCACGTGTCAGTTCTCCCTTAATCCATCTGTTGAAGGTACTTTCATGTCGATGCCTGCTGTCTGGGAAAACGGTTACGACGACGCCTTTCCTCAAGTTTTCCGCGACGGTTAAAGCCCCATAGTAAGCGGCGCCTGATGAGGGCCCGGCGGGAATCCCCTTCTTTGAGAACAATTCGCTGGCGTGTTTAAACGCTTCATCGTCTGAAACCCTTATCCAGTCATCTATAACGTCCATCCCCTCCTCAAGAATTTTAGGCGTATCGGACTCCTCTAGGTTTCTGAGGCCTTGAAGGTTATGGCCCGGCATGGGCTCCACCCCGTAAACCTTCACTTCACCGTTTCTTTCCTTAAGGAATTTTCCAACACCCACTATGGTGCCGCCGGTTCCCACACCGGCCACGAAATGGGTTACCCTGCCCCCCGTCTGCCTCCAGATCTCCGGGCCCGTCGTCTCATAGTGGGCCTTCACGTTGTCTTGATTCTCGTATTGATTAGGCATAAAGTATTTGCCTCCATAGCTTTTCACCAACCCCTGGGCTAGGCTTATGGCTTGATCCGTTCCCCGGCCAACCCTCGGGCATAAATCATCTTCAGCCTCCCAGACCCTCACCTTCATCCGCTTCAGAATCGCCTTTGTTTCAACGCTTACTTGAGATGGTACTACAACCTCGACTTCATAGCCTAAGGCTCCAGCGATCCCTGCCAACGCTATGCCAGTGTTCCCACTGGTAGGCTCAATCACCACGGTGTGCCCAGGCTTAAGATCGCCCCGCGCCTCAGCGCTTCTAATCATGTAGTAAGCTGCCCTATCCTTCACAGAGCCGAAGGGGTTAAACCATTCAAGCTTACCGTAGATTCCTAAGCATCGATCACCATAAACCCGCTTTAAAGGAGTGCCGCCAACCTTTAAACTTCTAGAAGAAAACGTAGCGGTAGAGGAGAGTTCATTCACATTTGCCTTATCATAGGCAAACTAGATCGCCGGTCATCTCGACCCCTCGTGGAAACCATTAAATCTGAGTCGAATATAAAGTTTCCTCTTTAAACGCTTTGTTGAACAAACCGTCCTATGACGTGGGCGGTTGAAACCGTGAACCATGCGTTGTAAGGCCTAGATCCGTTGAAACTGACAGGCCTATGATTGAAAAATGGGGACATAACACAACGCTTTTAATTTTGCTATAAATCCTTGCTCTCTCCATTCTACCTTCCGGCCAATTACATGGATGAAGGAGTATTCCACGGCTTCCTTGGCTGATCCTAGGACTCCATGCCCTGCTTATCCGATCGTCATCGAAATGGCATCCCGTAAAAGCCAAGTTACCGCCGCTCCCTCATGGCTTTACGCCTTCAAACAGACTGAACGCTTCAGGATCAGCTATATGCCACTAACTTATTACCAGCTCGACCTGTTTCCCTAAGGCCCATTGCTGTTGACCCCTTTAACCACTTCTATCTAGAACATAGTTCACCTTAAAGCTAAAGGACTTAACGAAAGGTTTACAGGTATGTTCCACTTCATTGGCATGAAGGTCTACTGTGAACTATAAATTTAAAATGAGT
>Ga0123519_10006867_pt1 | contig 17763 bp, 19 predicted proteins | sample YelNatPaOPRAMG02_FD_87396 | JGI IMG/M metagenome (GOLD analysis project Ga0123519, IMG submission 87396) | Hot spring microbial communities from Yellowstone National Park - Yellowstone National Park OP-RAMG-02 (version 2) | ecosystem: Environmental > Aquatic > Thermal springs > Hot (42-90C) ... | reverse complement strand
AGGCAAAATCTGGCTTTGCCAGTTTTGCCAAAGAGAACGAATGATTTCAAGATAACGAAGCAGGGGATATCCACTGAAAGTGTATACAATAAATATAAATACTTATCAGGACATAATTGCAATGTGATATTTTATAGGAGAAAAATGAGTTTAATTGTTGTTGGTTCAATTGCATTAGATACAGTCATTACTCCATTTAAGGTAGTAAGAGAAGTTTTAGGTGGTTCAGCTACATATTTTTCTTATTCCGCAAGTTATTTTAATAAAGTTAGATTAGTTGGAGTTGTTGGTGAAGATTTTCCAAAAAAGTTTATTGATGATTTTAAGGATAGGTCTATTGATGTGGCTGGTTTGAAAATGAAAAAAGGTAAAACCTTTAGATGGGTGGGAGAATATAAGTACGATTTGAATATTAGAGAGACGAAGAAGTTAGAACTAAATGTTTTTGCTGATTTTTCTCCAGATATACCCGATTCTTATAAAAATAGTAAATATGTTTTTTTGGGTAATATAAATCCTTCTTTACAACTTAATGTTTTAAAGAAAATCTCAAAACCTAAGTTAGTTGCGTGTGATACAATAGATTGTTGGATAAAAAATGATTTTAAAAAACTGCTTCAGATTATGAAGATGGTAGATATTTTTTTTGTGAATGATTCAGAGGCAAGAGAATTATCTGGTGTTTCTAATTTGATTTTGGCGGCAAGAAAAATTAGAAGTTTAGGACCAAAAATTGTTATAATAAAAAAAGGAGAACATGGGAGTATGCTTTTTTCTGATGGGTGGCATTTCGTAGTGCCTGCTTATCCATTGGAAAATACAGTTGATCCAACTGGAGCAGGTGATTCTTTTGCAGGTGGTTTTATGGGATATTTATCAACTTGTAAACGTATAAATGAAGAAGAAATTAAGCGAGCACTTGTTTTTGGAACAGTTACTGCATCTTACTGTGTAGAAGATTTTAGTATTTATAGATTTCAAACATTATCTAAAGAGAAGATTTATAGTAGATTTAAAGAATTAAAGAAGATTACACATTTTGAAGATATATAAATCTATCTACTTTTGGTAGATATAACAAATAAAAGGAGGAAAGTATGCATTTAGGATTGGTAACCTATCAGATTGCACAAAATTGGGATTTAGACACTATAATAAAAAAATGTACAGAGTTGAAATATGAAGGTGTTGAGTTAAGAACCCAACATAAGCATGGTGTTGAATTGAGTTTAAATAAAATTCAAAGACAAGAAGTAAAGAAGAAATTTGCTGATTCACCAGTTAAGTTAGTAGGTTTAGGCTCTATTTATGATTATCATACTCCTGATAAAGAATTGTTAAAGAAAAATATAGAAGGGACAAAAGAATATATTAAATTAGCAGCCGATGTAGGAGCAGAAGGTGTTAAGGTTAGACCAAATGCTTTTCCAGAAGGAGTTTCTAAGGAAAAAACAATAGAACAGATAGGTCTTTCTTTAAGAGAAGTTTCCGAGTTTGGTTCTCACTATAATATAAAAATAAGGTTAGAGGTTCATGGTAAAGAAACATCTTATCCTAAATATATTAAACAAATGTTAGATGTAGCAAATCATCCTAATTTATATGTTTGCTGGAATTCAAATATGACAGATTTAGATGAAGGAGGTTCTATAAATAGTAATTTTGATTTACTGAAAGAAAAAATAGATATTGTACATATAAATGAATTATCAAATAATTATCCTTGGGTAAGCCTTTTTTCTAATCTTAAAAAAATAAATTTTAAAGGATTTTGCTTAGCAGAAATTGCTGATAGTAGTGATCCAGATAGACTTCTTCAGTATTATAGAACTTTATTTTTTGCTTATCAGAAATTAGCAGAGAGGTAATATGTATTGTTCTAATAGAATAAAAAGATTACCACCATATTCATTAGGTAAAGTTAGAGCCATGATGATTGAAGAAAGAGCAAGGGGTGTTGATGTAATTGATTTAGGCATGGGGAATCCTGATAGACCAACTCCAACTCATATAGTAGATAAACTCTGTGAAGTGGTGAGAGATCCTAAAACTCATAGATATTCTATATCAAAAGGATTGTTGAATTTAAGAAAAGCAATTGCATATAGATATAAGGAAGATTTTAATGTAGAATTAGATCCTGAAAGAGAAATTATTGCTACTATTGGGGCAAAGGAAGGAATATCGCATCTTGCTTTAGCATTGATAGATGAAGGAGATTCTGCACTAGTTCCAAATCCAACTTATCCGATTCATCTTTATAGTGTTGTAATTGCAGGAGGTAATGTTATAAGTATTCCACTTAGTAAAGAAGATAATTTTGTTATAAATTTAGAAAGGATAAGAAAATCTAAATTCTGGCCAAAACCAAAACTTTTGATTATAAGTTATCCACATAATCCGACTACAGCAACTGTTGATTTAAAGTTTTTTGAAAGTGTTGTTGCTTTTGCTAAAGCCGAAAATATAATTGTGATTCACGATTTTGCATATAAGGATTTAACTTTTGATGGATATATTGCTCCATCATTTTTACAAGTAAAAGGTGCAAAAGATGTTGGAGTAGAACTTTTTTCTTTAACTAAATCGTATAATATGGCAGGATGGCGTATAGCTTTTGCTCTTGGGAATGAAAAGATCATCTCAGATTTAGCAAAATTAAAGAGTTATATGGATTATGGAATATTTACTCCTATTCAAGTGTCTGCGATATGTGCATTAAAAGGAGAACAAAATTGTGTAAGAGAGATTGTAGAGGTTTATAGAAAGAGAAGAGATGTATTAGTAGATGGACTAAATAGAATAGGTTGGAATGTTGAGAAGCCAAAGGCTACTATGTTTGTATGGGCTGAAATCCCACCTAAATTTAAAAATTTAGGTTCTTTAGAATTTGCAACGATGTTACTTAAAGAAGGTGGTGTAGCAGTATCTCCTGGAATAGGGTTTGGAGAATATGGAGAAGGTTATGTTAGATTTGCTCTTGTAGAGAATGAAGATAGAATTAAGCAAGGTTTAAGAGGTATTAAAAAGGTTTTGGAGAAAAGATGAAAAAAGTAGAAATAAATAAAGAAAAATGCAAAAGTTGTTCTTACTGTGTAGAATTTTGTCCTAGAAAATTAATATCACTTTCAAGTAATATTAATTCTAGAGGTTTTTTTTATGCTGAATTTATAGGACCTGAGGAAAAGTGTACAAGCTGTAGCTTATGTGCAATAATGTGTCCTGAAGTCGCAATAGAAATTAGTAAATAAAGAAAAAAGAGAGGTTTGATATTAACAATATGAATAAAATGGAAAGAGTGTTAGTGAAGGGAAATGAAGCAATTGCTGAGGCAGCAATAATGGCAGGTTGCAGATTTTATGCAGGATATCCAATTACTCCACAAAATCAAATACCTGAGTATATGTCATGGAGGATGCCTGAAGTTAAAGGAGTTTTTATTCAAGCAGAAAGTGAACTTGCTGCAATAAATATGGTATTAGGTGCTTCTCTTACTGGAGTAAGGGCTATGACTTCTTCTTCAAGTCCAGGAATAAGTTTAAAGATGGAAGGTATTTCTTATTTAGCAGGTTTAGAACTTCCAGCAGTTATTGTTAATATGCAAAGAGGAGGACCAGGTTTAGGTAATATTCAGGGTTCTCAAGGTGATTATTTTCAAGCAGTTAAAGGTGGAGGTCATGGTGATTATAAATTAATAGTATTATCTCCTTCAACTGTCCAAGAAGCTATAGAATTAACTATGGAATCATTTGACCTTGCAGATATATATAGAATACCGGTTATGATTTTAAGTGATGGTATATTAGGCCAGATGATGGAACCAGCAATTTTTAAGAGAATACCTCAAAGAGAAATACCTCCAAAAGATTGGATATTGGACGGTTGCAAGGGAAGAGAGCCGAGAAGTTTATATTCTTTAATGATGGCTGTTGGTGCTTTGGAAAGACATAATTGGCATTTATTAGAGAAATATAAAATAATAGAAAAAAAAGAGAAAAAATATGAATTATATGAAGTAGAAGATGCGGAGATATTAATAGTTGCATACGGAATAGTTGGAAGAATCTCTAAAGGTGCAGTAAAATTAGGTAGAGCAGATGGGAAGAAAATTGGTTTAATTAGACCAATTACTTTATGGCCATTTCCTTATGAGATTATAGATGAATTATCTAAAAAAGCCAAAAAGATTCTGGTTGTAGAACAAAGTTTAGGACAGATGGTTGAAGATGTTAAGTTATCTGTTTCTGATAAAACAAAAGTGTCTTTTTATGGAAGACCTGGTGGTGGAGTTCCATCACCTGAAGAGATATATGAGCAGATAAAGTAAAGAAAGAGAAGAAAGAAAAAGATATGAAAAAAGTTTTTAGAAAACCAGAAAGTTTAAAAGATACAATTACTACATATTGTCCAGGATGTGGTCATGGTATTGTTCATAGACTTATTGCAGAGGTTATAGATGAGTTAGGTATAAGGGAAAGGACAATAGGTATTGCTCCAGTAGGTTGTGCTGTTTTTGCTTATGATTATTTTAATTTTGATGTAACTGAGGCACCTCATGGAAGACCCCCAGCAGTAGCAACAGGAATAAAGAGAGTTTTACCTGATAGAATAGTATTTACTTATCAAGGTGATGGAGATTTAGCCTCTATAGGGACAAATGAAATAATTCATGCTGCAAATCGTGGTGAGAATATAACGGTTATATTTATAAATAATGCAAATTATGGAATGACAGGTGGCCAAATGGCTCCAACAACATTACTTGGTCAGAAGACAACTACTACTCCATATGGAAGGGATCCTAAGTTAGCTGGTTATCCACTTAAAGTTTGTGAACTTCTTGCTACTATAGAAGGTGCAGTTTATTTAGAAAGGGTTGCATTAATAAACCCAGCACATGTTTTAAAAGCAAAGAAGGCAATAAAGAAGGCATTTCAAGTTCAACTAAATGGAGAAGGTTTTAGTTTAGTAGAGGTTCTTTCCCAGTGTCCTGTTAATTGGGGATTAAAGCCATTAGATGCATTAAAATTCGTAAAAGAAAAGATGATGACTTATTTTAATGTTGGAGTGATTAAAGAGAGTATAAAAAGTAAAGAAAGCAAATAAAGAAAAAAAGTAAAGGAAAAAGAAAATGGAGACAAGTTTAATTATATGTGGTAGTGGTGGTCAGGGAATACTTTTAGCAGGAACATTACTTGCTTATGCTGGTTTAAAAGAAGGAAAATACGTTACCTTTCTTCCATCTTATGGTGCTGAAAAAAGAGGGGGATTATCTTATTGTGCTGTTGTAATATCAGATGTAGAAATTTCATCACCTGTTGTTGGATATCCTATGACGATAATTGCTTTGGATAATATAGGGATTGATACATATGAAGATACACTTGCTAAAAATGGTTTAATAATACTTAATTCTTCTTTAATTAAAAGAGAAATAAAAAGAAAAGATGCTAAAGTCATAAAGTTAGATTTTAATGATATTGCTAAGGAAATGGGGAATCCTAGAGTTTTAAATATGATTGCTTTAGGTGTTTATATTGCACAAAAGAAGGTTTTAAAATTAGATTCTTTAATAAGTTCATTAGAAAAAGTTATATCGAAAAGACATTTAGATATGTTAGAAGATAATAAAAAAGCATTAGAGAAAGGAGTAATGTTATGTCAATATCAGTAGAAAAAATAAAATTTAAAACGAAAGGAAATATGGATATACTCGATATAACTAATTTAGTGGATAGAGAAGTTCAGGATTCTTCAATAAGTTCTGGTATAGTAACTATATTTGTGCCTGGAGCAACTGGTTCTGTTACTACTATGGAATACGAACCTGGTTTAATTTCTGATTTGAAAAAATTTATTAGTAAATTGATTCCAGAAGGAGAAGATTATGCTCATAATTTGTCTCACCAAGATGCAAATGGACATTCTCATATTAGAGCCAGTTTTCTTGGACCATCTTTAGTAGTTCCATTTGTAAGCAAGAAACTTCAATTAGGAATATGGCAGCAGATAATATTTATTGATTTTGATAATAGACCAAGAGAGAGAGAATTGATAATTCAAATTATAGGTGAATAGAATTATGGATAAACCAGTATTACAAGTTGCATTAGATTTTGTTGATATGCATAGGGCTTTAAAAGTAGCTAAAGAAGCAGTTTCTGGTGGTGTTGATTGGTTAGAAGTTGGGACACCATTAATTAAAGCAGAAGGTTTACATGCTGTAAGAAAGTTAAAAGAAATGTTTCCAAAAAAAGTTATTGTTGCAGATATGAAAACTATGGATGTAGGAAGAATAGAAGTTGAAATGGCTGCTAAGGCAGGAGCAAGAATTATAGATGTTTTAGGTGTAGCATCTGATTCTACAATTTTAGAATGTGTCTCTGCTGGGAGAAATTACGGAGCAGAGATTATTGTAGATATGATAGAAGTTAAAGATGTTGTTAAAAGGGCAAAAGAAGTTGAAAAATTAGGTGTAAACTATATAGGAATACATACCTCTATTGATGAACAGATGAGAGGAAAGGTTCCATTTGAAATTTTAAAAGAGGTTTGTAAAGAAGTTAGTATTCCAGTGGGTGTAGCAGGTGGTATTAATTCCGAAAATGTTGTTGATGCAATAAAGGCAGGAGCAAAAATAATAATAGTAGGAGGAGCAATTACTAAATCGGAGGATGCAAAGAAAGCAACACAGGATATAAAAAAAGCAATGTTATCATTAAAAAAAATTCCAACTAAATTTTATAAAAGAATTGGTGAAGATGATATAGTTAAGGTTTTAAGTTTAGTCTCTACTGCAAATATTTCTGATGCTTTACACAGAGCACCTTCTTTAAATGGTATATATCCTATTGTAAAAGGTGTAAAAATGATTGGTAAAGCAGTTACAGTTAGAACATATCCAGGTGATTGGGCAAAACCTGTAGAAGCAATAGATATTGCAAAAAAAGGAGATGTTATTGTTATAGATGCAGGTGGAGTTCCTCCTGCTGTGTGGGGAGAATTAGCAACCCATAGTTCGGTAAGAAAAAAATTAGCAGGTGTTGTGATAGATGGTGCTATTAGAGATACAAAAGAGATAAGAGATTTAAAGTTTCCTGCATTTTCAAGATTGATTACCTCAAATGCAGGTGAACCAAAAGGATTTGGAGAGATAAATGTTCCTGTAAATATCTGTGGACAAAAAGTTTTCCCAGGTGACTGGATAATTGGAGATGATGATGGGGTAGTTGTAATTCCATCTGAAAAGGCAGTAGAGTATACCAATAGAGCAATGGATGTATTAGAAAAAGAAAATAGAATTCGTAAAGAAATTGTAGAAGGTTCTACCTTATCTTCTGTAATGGATTTATTAAAATGGGAGAAAAAATAAGTTTGGTAGTTAAAAGATGAAAATTAGTGGTTGTACAATTGCAAGTAAATTAAAAACTTTTGATTATCCAATTGTGGAATCAATAAAATCGATTCTTCCTGTTTGTGATGAGTATATTGTAAACATTGATACAGGTAGTGATGATGGAACACGAGAACTTATAGAAAGTATAAATTCACCAAAAATAAAGATAATTGCAAATGAGTGGGATAAAAATTTTAGAGAAGGTGGCAAGATATATTCATATCAGACAAATATTGCACTGAAAGAATGTCAAGGTGATTGGATTGTTTATCTTCAAGCAGATGAAGTAATTCATGAAAAGGATTTAGAATTGTTGAAAAAATGTTTAGAAGATGATTTAAAAAATTACGAAATAGAAGGGTTTGAATTTAATGTTTTACACTTTTATGGTAGATATGATGTTATACAGGATAATTATAGAAAATGGTATACAAAGGCTACAAGGGTTATTAGAAATAAAGCAAATATTTTTTCATGGGGTGATGCATTAGATTTTAGAGTAAAAGAAGAATTTCAGGAAAGAAAGTTAAAAGTAAAAAAGATACCTGTAACAATTTATCATTATGGCTGGTGTAGAGACCCTCAAAAAATGGTTTTAAAAATGAAAACACATGATAAGTTTTATCATAATGATGACTGGATAGAAATAAGATATAAGAATATAAATATAGATAATATATATTCAGATATTGGTAATTTAGCATATTTTAAAGGTGAGCATCCAAAAGTGATGTTAGAAAGGGTAAAAAATCAGAATTGGACTTGGGATCCTAAGATAGATAAGCAATTGCCAAGATGGTTGAGAATGTTTTTAATAAAATACTTTTATTATTTTGAGAATAAATTTGACAGTATAAAAAATAATTTAATAGAATTATATCATACAATCTTTTTTGGAAAAAAGCCAAAATAAACTATTTTTTTATGTTGAATTTAATAATGTTTTTTGGTATTAAATGAAAGGTGAAATAAAAATATGAAATTTTTTTTAGAGACAAAAAAATTAAAAACAGGTTTTAGAAGAGATGTTGAGAGACTAAGTAAACAGAAAATTTCTAACTGTTATCAATGTGGAAAATGTTCTGCTGGTTGTCCTATTGCTTTTGCTATGGATTATCCTCCTAATCAAATTATTCGCATGATTCAATTAGGTATGAGAGATGAAGTTATGGGTAGCAATAGTTCTTGGTTTTGTGTATCTTGTGTGACTTGCACAACAAGATGTCCAAGAGAGATTGATATAGCTAAAATTATGGATACATTAAGGATAATGGCACAGGCAGGTAAGTATAAGATTTCTGATAGAGAAATACCTATATTTGACTGGATATTTTTAAAATCTCTCGAGTTTACAGGTAGAATTTATGAACTAGGGATGATAGGTGCTTATAATTTACTTAGTTTACATCCATTTAAAGATGTTTTTCCAATGGGAGTAAAGATGTTTTTAAAGGGAAAAATAAATGTTTTTCCACATTTTGTAAAGAATCCATTTGAATTATTTAAAAATTTTATTTTATTTAGAAAAATAAGGAAAAAAGAAAAGGAAAGGATTTACGAAACTAATGATTAAAGTTGCTTACTATCCTGGTTGTTCGCTTTCTTCAACAGCAAAGGAATATGATGTTTCAGCAAGATTGGTATGCGAAGATTTAGGTATTGAATTGGTGGAGATTGCTGATTGGGTTTGTTGTGGTGCAACTACCGCTCATATTACTTCCGAGTTAACAGCGATTGCACTTCCCACAAAAAATTTAATAAAAGTTGAAAAGATGGAACTACCTATTATTACATCTCCTTGTTCTGCATGTTTTTCAAGATTAAAGTTAGCAGATATTTATCTTAAGAAAGATGAAGAAATTAAGAATAGTATAACAGAATTAATTGGAGAGGAATATAAAGGAGGAGTAGAAGTTTTACACCTTTCAAGAGTTATTATAGAAAGATACGGGCTTGATAATTTAAAGCAAAAAATTAAAAAAGAATTAAAAGGATTAAAAATTGCTTGTTACTACGGGTGTTTATTAACCCGACCAAAAGAAGTTTGTGACTACGATAAAATAGAAGACCCTGAATTTTTAGATAATTTAGTTAAAACTTTAGGGGCAGAACCTATAAAATGGTATTATAAAACAGAATGTTGTGGTGCTGCATTTTCATTGACTAAAAAAGATATAGTTTTGAAACTTACAGGAGATGTATTAAAAGATGCAAAAGATGCTGGTGCAGATTTGGTTATTGTAGGTTGTCCATTATGTCATTCAAATTTAGATGCAAGACAACCAGAAATAATGAAGAAGTATAATTTAGATTTAAATATACCGATTTTGTATTTTACTCAATTAATAGGATTATCATTAGGATATAACCATTTAGATTTAATGTTTGATAAACATTTTATTAATCCAAAAAATATTTTGGTTTCGAAGGGGATACTATAATGGCAAGAATAGGTGTTTTTATATGTCATTGTGGAACCAATATTGCAGGGGTTATTGATGTAGCAAAAGTGGTAGAATTTGCTTCAAGTCTACCAAGTGTTAAGATTGCGAAAGATTATAAATATATGTGTTCTGATCCAGGTCAGAATATGATTATTGATACTATTAAGCAAAGTAATTTAGAGAGAGTTGTAGTTGCATCATGTTCTCCAAGGATGCATGAAAATACTTTTAGAAAAACAATAGAAAGAGCAGGATTAAATCCATATTTATTAGAAATTGCAAATATTAGAGAGCAGGCTTCATGGGTTCATAGTGATGATAAAGAATCTGCTACTAAAAAAGCAATGAAATTGGTTGAGATGGCAGTTGCAAAGGTTAGAAGAGATGAAGCGTTGTCTAAAATGTTTGTGTCAGTAGAGAAAAAAGCATTAGTTGTTGGAGGAGGAATTGCTGGCATTCAGACAGCACTTGATATAGCAGAAGCAGGTTATAAAGTAGTTTTAGTTGAGAAAACACCATCTATTGGTGGAAGGATGGCTCAACTTGATAAAACATTTCCTACATTGGATTGTTCAGCCTGCATTTTGACTCCAAAGATGGTTGCGCTAGCACAAAATAAAAATGTTACTTTAATGACTTATAGTGAGGTTATTGAAGTTTCTGGATATGTAGGAAATTTTAATGTAAAGATTAAAAAGAAAGCACGTTCAGTTGATGTTTCAAAGTGTATTGGATGTGGAATATGTATGCAAAAATGTCCTTCCAAAAAAGCATTGTCTGAGTTTAATGAAAAGTTAGAATTTAGAAAAGCAATATATACTCCATTTCCACAAGCAGTTCCAAATATCCCTGTTATAGATAGGACAGTATGTACATATTTTTTAACAGGAAAATGTAAGGTTTGTGAAAAAGTTTGTCCAACAGGTGCTATTGATTATACTCAAAATGATGAAGTTATTACGGAACAATTTGGTGCTATAGTTATTGCAACAGGATTTGATATATATGATCATAGTAATTATGGTGAATATGGTTATGGAAAAATTAAGGATGTTATTACAAGTTTACAATTTGAAAGGTTAATAAATTCTTCAGGACCTACAGGAGGACATGTTATAAGACCTTCGGATAAAAAAGAAGTGAAAAATGTAGTATTTATTCAATGTGTTGGTTCAAGAGATGAGTCAAAAGGTAGACCTTATTGTTCAAGAGTTTGTTGTATGTATACAGCGAAGCAAGCAATGTTACTTAAGGACCATTATCCTGATACACAGAGTTATGTTTTTTATATTGATATTAGAGCATTTGGTAAAGGTTATGAGGAATTTGTTCAAAGGGCACAGAATGAATACGGGGTTGTTTATTTAAGAGGAAGGGTTTCAAAGATATATGAAAAAGGAGATAAACTAATTGTTAGAGGTGCAGATACTTTAACAGGTGCACAGATTGATATTGAGGCAGATTTAGTAGTTTTAGCAAATGGATTAGAACCAAAGCAGGATGCTAAAGAACTTGCTCAACTTTTCCATATCCCTTATGACCAGTATGGATTTTATACAGAGTTACATCCAAAATTAGCACCTGTAGAAACAGCAGTATCTGGAGTATTTTTAGCAGGAGCATGTCAATCTCCTAAAGATATTCCAGATACTGTTGCACAAGCTTCTGCTGCTGCTTCTAAAGTGGTTGGATTATTTTCAAAGGATAAGATGGAAGTAGAACCAATGATAGCAAGTGTTAATCAATTAGTTTGTAGTGGTTGTGAGACCTGTTATAATGTTTGTCCTTATAATGCTATTGAAATGGAAAATAAAGAGATTAGAAAAGGAGAAATTAAGCATGTTGCTAAAGTATTAGAGAGTATGTGTAAGGGATGTGGAGCATGTGTTGGAAGTTGTTATAGTAAGGCAATTGATTTAAAAGGGTGGTCAGATAGACAGATTATGGAGGAGATTAAGGTAGTGATTTGAGTAAAGAAAGTAAATAAAAGAAAGAAAATAAAAAAGTAAGAAGAGCAATGAAAGAAGAAAAAGAAGTAAATATAGTTGGGTTTTTGTGTAATTGGTGTAGTTATGCAGGTGCAGATTTAACAGGATTAAGTAGAATTATTTATCCTGCAAATATTAAGATTATAAGAATACCATGTACAGGTAGAATGGATCCTATGCTTGTTATAGAAGCGTTTCATAAAGGTGCTGATGGTGTTTTAGTTTCAGGTTGTCATCCAGGTGATTGTCATTATACAGAAGGGAATTACTACTGGAGGAGAAGATACGCACATTTGAAAAGATTATTGGAATTTTTTGGAATAGATAAAAGAAGATTTCATGCAAGTTGGGTTTCGGCATCAGAAGGTAAGAAATTTGCAGATGTTGTTAAAAAAGTTGTAGAAGATGTAAGGGATTGGAAAGAAAATGGATAAAGAATTACAGGAAATAGCGAAAAAGTTATTATTAGAGAAGAAAGTGGATTGGATTATCGGCTATGAGAAGGTAGAAAATAATTCTTTAGCAAGACCTGTTTTTATAAATAAGCCGGAGGATACATATAAATTACTTATAAATAAATACTGTGTAAATAATTTAGCAGTTTATTTGCCAAGAATGAAAAGATTTAAAATAGGGATTATTGCAAAAGGTTGTGATGTGAAGTCAATTAGAGAATTAATAAAAGAACATCAAATTTCTAAAGAAAATGTGATAGTTATAGGCGTTGTTTGTGAAGGTGTTGTAGATAAGAAAAACATGAGTAAACTTGCTGAAAAATGTGAATACTGTGATGAAAAAGTTCCAAAGGGTGTTGAAATTGTAGTGGGAGAAGGAAGTAAGGTAGGAAAAGTGGAAAAAGTAGGAGAATTGGAAAAAGATTTAGAAAATTTTGAAAAATTATCATCAAAAGAAAAGGAAGATTTTTGGAATAAAGAATTTGAAAAATGTATTAGATGTTATGCTTGTAGACAGGTTTGTCCTGTTTGCTACTGTCCTGATTGTTTTGAACAAAGAGCAATACCAGAATATATAAATAAAAAACTCACTAAAGAAGAAAATAAGTTATTTCAATTGATTAGAATGCAACATGTATTTGGGAGATGTACTGATTGCAGAGCATGTGATAATGCTTGCCCTGTTGGGATACCATTAAGACTTATAACTAAAAAAATTGCGAAAGATGCTTATGAATTATTTGGATATATAAGTGGTGCTGATGAAACTACAAGACCACCACTTTCTACATTTAAACATGATGAAAAATTAGAGGAGATAATGTAATGAATGAGAAAACTGTAAGATATTGGGTTGATATTGCAAATTATGATTTAAAAACTGCATATGCTATGTTAAAAAGTAAAAGATATCTTTATGTGGGTTTTATGTGTCATCAATCTATAGAAAAATTATTAAAAGCATATTATGTCAAAAGGTTAAAAGATATTCCACCATATACTCATAATTTGTTGCTATTAGCAGAAAAAAGTGGGATATATCAATATTTTTCAGAAGAACAGAAAGATTTATTAGACGAGCTAGAACCCCTGAATATAGAAGTAAGATATCCTAAAAATAAGAAGATATTATTCCGAATTTTATCTAATGAAAAATGTAAGATAATTATTAAAGAAACGGAGGAATTATTTAAATGGATTATGGGAATGTTGAAGAAAAAATAAAAAAATATATAGATAAGATAAGAGTTTTCTTTGATGTTAAATTAGCAATATTATATGGTTCGTATGCAAAAGGATTTGCTAAAAAGGATAGCGATATAGATGTTGCTATTTTTATAAATAAAAATGATAAAAGAGGTCATTTAAATAGAGAAAAATTGTTATTTAAATTAAGGAGAGATATAGATATTAGAATAGAACCTAATTTGTTTTATATTGAAGAAGTTAAGCACAAAGAAAAAGCAGGTTTTGTAAATGAAATTTTAAAAACAGGGAAAATATTATATAAAAGCAAATAAAAATATGCAGTATACAATAGCTAAAGATAATTTAAAAAAATTTATTGGGGAATTAACAAAAAATTATGTTGTTTATGCTCCTAAAAGAAATAACGAGAGTACTGTTTTATATGGAGTTATAAATTCTTTTGATGAATATGAGAGCAGTGCTTTACTTACTAATACTACTTCAAAAGATAAGGTATATTTACAGTCAGAAAAGTTTTTTGATTTTAAGAAAACACCTCATGGAGTTGAATTAAAGCAGAATGAAGAGACAAAAAAAACTATAATTTTTGGTTGTAGACCATGCGATGCAAGAGGATTTAATATCATTGATAAATTATTTAGTTGGGCAGGGTATAAAGATGAATATTATTTTTCTAAAAGGAATAATACATTGATTTTAACAGTTTCCTGTGCAAATCCTGAGGTTACTTGTTTTTGTACTTCATTTAATGAAGGAAGTCCCGTAAGTGGAATAGGGAGTGATTTGTTACTAACAGAGATAAAAAAGGATAAATATTTAGTAGATGTTTTAACTGCTAATGGCCAGAAGTTAATCAGTGAATATAAAAAGTATTTTGAAGATGTGGATGAAAATGATAATAATTTAAAAGAGGAATTTAAGAAAAGAGCAGAGTCAAAGATTGTAAAAAAGATAGATGTAAATGAAATTAAAAAGAAACTTGATAATGCTTTTGAATCTTCTTATTGGGATACTGTTCATCTGCCATGTGTAAAATGTGGAGTTTGCACTTTTGTATGCCCAACTTGTTATTGCTTTGATATTACTGAAAAAGTATTTGATTATATAAATGGGGAGAGAAACAGAACATGGGATACTTGTATGTCTGAGACATTTACAAGGATGGCAGGAGGTGTCAATCCAAGGTTTGATTCAAAAAGAAGATTTAGACAAAGGTTTATGCATAAGTTTAAATATCATGTTGATAATTTTAAAGAGGAATTATGTACGGGTTGTGGAAGATGTATAAAATACTGTCCGGTAGGTATTGATTTAAGAGAAGTTTTAGAGGGTGTAAAATGACTAATATTTATTTGCCACATACAGCAAAAGTTGTAGAGATAAAAGAAGAAACACCAGATATAAAGAGTTTTAAATTTGAACTTACTGATTTAGAGGTAAAAAAGAACTTTACTTGGAAAGCAGGGCAGTTTTTAATATTGTCTGTTTTTGGATTAGGAGAAGCGGTTTTTACATTTGCAAATTCACCGACAAGAAAGGATTACATTGAATGTAGTATAAAAAAGATAGGTTTAGTTACAGAAGGTATTCATGAATTAGAAGTTGGGGATACAGTAGGTATAAGAGGTCCTTATGGCAATTGGTTTCCCTTTGAAGATTTTAAGGGTAAGAATTTGTTGTTTATAGGTGGGGGGATAGGTCTTGCTGCATTACGTTCTCCTATTGAGTATAGTTTTGATACAAGAAATGACTATAAGAAAATAACGATACTCTATGGAGCAAGGAGTCCCTTAGATATTTGTTATAAAGATAAATTAGTTGAATGGCAGAAAGTTCCTAATGTAGAACTTATTCTAACAGCAGATAAAGGAGATGAAAATTGGAAATATAAAGTAGGGTTTGTTCCTGCGGTTCTTAAGGAAATGAAGCCATCAAATGTAAATACAGTAGCAATTACCTGTGGTCCACCTATTATGATAAAATTTGTATTAAAAGAATTAACTGATTTAGGTTTTACTCCAGAACAAATCATAACTACTTTAGAGATGAAAATGAAATGTGGATTAGGTAAATGTGGAAGGTGTAATATAGGAAATATTTACGTATGTAAGGATGGTCCAGTATTTAGTTATAAAAAATTAAAGGAATTACCAGACGAATATTAGAAACAGAATATAGTATGTAGAATATATAGAAAAAAGCAACACTAAATACTGTATTCTGTATTCTAAAAAAGGGGGGGAAATATGAAAACAAAAGTTGTTAAAGTCCCGTCTGATATAGAGATTGCTCAATCTATAAAAATGAAGCCGATTATTGATATAGCAAGTTCTATTGGTATAAAGAGAAGTGAAATGGAATTATACGGTGATTATAAAGCTAAGGTTAAATTAGAAATTTTGGAAAGGTTAAAAGTTAAAAAACAAGCAAAGTATATTGATGTAACTGCTCTTACTCCAACTCCCCTTGGTGAAGGTAAAACAGTAACGACTATTGGTTTATCTTTAGGTTTAGCAAAAATAGGAAAGAAAGTTATAACAACAATAAGGCAGCCATCTCTTGGGCCTGTTTTTGGTATAAAAGGAGGTGCTGCTGGTGGTGGTTATTCTCAAGTTCTTCCTATGGAGGATTTTAATTTACACCTAACTGGAGATACTCATGCTGTTAGTTTAGCACACAATCTATGTGCAGCTTTTTTAGATAACCATTTATGTAAAGGAAATAAGTTAAATATAGATATTAATAATATTCTATGGAGAAGGGTTGTAGATGTAAGTGATAGAGCATTAAGAAATATAATTATTGGTCTTGGTGGTAAAGAAGATGGTATTCCAAGACAAACAGGTTTTGATATTTCTGTTGCATCTGAGATTATGGCGATACTTGCATTAACAACAAGTTTGAAAGATATAAGAGAAAGACTTGGTAGAATTGTAGTAGCGTTTACAAAAGATGGAAAACCTGTAACTGCTGAGGATCTTAAAGTAGCAGGTTCAATGGCAGTGTTGTTAAAAGATGCAATAAAACCAAATTTACTTCAAACGACAGAATATACACCTTGTTTTGTTCATGCTGGTCCATTTGCTAATATAGCGCATGGTAATAGTTCTATATTAGCAGATCAGATTGCAGTTAAACTTGCTGATTATGTCGTAACAGAATCGGGCTTTGGTGCTGATTGTGGAATGGAAAAGTTTATGAATATAAAATGTAGATATTCAAAATTAGTTCCTAATTGTGTTGTAGTAGTTTGTACTGTTAGAGCATTAAAGATGCATTCTGGTAAGTTTAATGTGGTTCCAGGAAAACCATTGCCTGAAGAACTTGTAAAAGAAAATATTACTGCAATTTCTGAAGGTATCTGTAATCTTGAAAAACATATTCAAAATGCATTAATATTTGGAGTTCCTGTTGTAGTTGCTATAAATAAATTTACAACAGATACTGATAAAGAAATAGAATTTATAAAAAATAAGGCAAAAGAAGCTGGTGCTGAAGATGCGGTTCTTTCAGAAGTATGGGAAAAAGGAGGGGCAGGAGGTATTGATTTAGCAAATGCTGTTGTTAAAGCATGTGAGAAAAAGTCCAAGTTTAACTTCCTTTATCCACTTAATATATCTATTAAAGAAAAGATACATACTATTGCAACAAAGATTTATGGTGCGAAAGATGTTTCTTATACCTCTTTAGCAGAAGAAAAGATTAAACTTTATACGAATTTAGGATGGGATAATTTACCAATATGTATGGCAAAGACACATTTATCTTTGTCGCATGATCCCACTTTAAAAGGAAGACCTACTAATTTTGTATTACCAATAAGAGATATTCGTGCTTCAATTGGAGCAGGATTTTTATATCCACTTTGTGGTGAGATGAGAACAATGCCAGGACTTCCTTCTATTCCTGCGGGAACCAAAGTTGATATTGATAAAAATGGGAGAGTAGTAGGGTTATTTTAAATACTTGAATCAGGTACGATAAAATAATTGTTTTACACATAATATGACCTTTCCTTTGTTTTCCTTTAATTTTATTTACTTTTTATGTTTTGGATATAGTTTTTTTAAAATTTTTGTATATCATATAGTTCCGAAGCACTTTAACAAGGGGATACAATCTGCCTTTCCATTACCACCTTTATAAAATTTTTGTATTGTTTAAAATTTATCATTTTAGTATAATTATTATATGAAAATCATTATTGCTCCAAATTCATTTAAAGGAAGTTTAACTGCATTTGAAGTTGCAGATTGTATTGAAGTAGGAGT
>Ga0123519_10006861_pt1 | contig 17769 bp, 13 predicted proteins | sample YelNatPaOPRAMG02_FD_87396 | JGI IMG/M metagenome (GOLD analysis project Ga0123519, IMG submission 87396) | Hot spring microbial communities from Yellowstone National Park - Yellowstone National Park OP-RAMG-02 (version 2) | ecosystem: Environmental > Aquatic > Thermal springs > Hot (42-90C) ... | reverse complement strand
GCCTGGGGAAATTACATGGTTAGCACTGTTAAATAAAAATGACCCTGTCGATTATTATGAGATAAATGGATGGTCTCCATATGTCTGGCTAAAACTATCGGCCAGAAATTCAATAAAGTTCAGTTATATAATTGAAAAACAATCCAGCTTAACCAAACATTCAGATTTTAGTTTGTTCTATCCCTCGTCGAGATTCAGATTAAATCCGCCAATTTATGATGGATATTCTCGTAGTATGAGGCTTGTTGTAAATTACGATACGCGCAAATTCATTGATTTTGGTGGCATTGAAGATTTCGATAGAAGTCTAAACTGTTTTTGGGGTGAGATTGGATTTGAATGGTCAGATAGAAAAATTTTAAGAAGCGATTATTGCTTCAGTCAAATCGTAGGGTCATTGAATATTCATTATATTGGATTTGGGTCTCGTGCAATTGATTTTTTTCTGCGACTGGGATATTCTATTGGGAGAATTCCAACGCAAAGGATTTTCGAGCTGTATGCTCCGGTAAGTGGGTTATGTAAACAATTCTTTTTAAGAACAATTGGACTGAAAGAATTTGGCGGTGATAAGTTTTATACTTTAATTGTTGAACGTGATATTATCAACATACCTTTCGGCAAATTGGGTTTGCCGTTCATAAATAATATGGATTTGGTCTTGTTTTTTGGATCGGGTTGGAGTAGCGTATTAAAAGAATCAACTTCAGCACTGCCAAGTTTGATGAAGACATGTAAAAAATTGCACAACGAAATTGGATTTGGTTTGTCAAAATTTTTGACATTTCTCAGATTAGATTTCACGTGGGATATTACAGGTGAAACAAGCAAGAAATTTGCATTTAGTGTACAGAGCTCGGTATTTTAGGAATCTTGTAGATTTTGATACTGATATATTTCTTAGCAATCCAAGATTTTTTGTGAGGGTTATTTCTTGATATGTCAAATTCAAGGTATTCAAGTTTTGTTTTTAAAATAATTTTTATGGCCCTCAGATTATGTGTTTGTGTTTCAATTACAATATTTTCTGTGTAGGATCAAATTTTTTCTTCTGCTCTTTAATTCAGAAGTCTGTCTGTTGCGGAATCAAAAAGCTTTACACTCATTTGCTAATACAATATCGGAGGAGCTGAATCTGTGAGTTTATATTCCAATAAATCTATAAATATTGCACTTCAATCGAGTTATGCACCAGCTTCCAGGTATTTTGCTAATTTTTCCCTGAAAAGTATTTTTCTATAATTTCAGAAGTTCACGGAATCCATTTAATGAATTGTCGTCAGGTTTGGAATAAGCATATAGGTTTTAATGTAATTTGAAACTTTTTACTGTGTACCAATCCTTAACATTTCCTTCAATTGAATATAACTTAATTCGTTTAACATCAAATTCCATAGGAAGAAACTTGGCCAGGACGTTAGCGATTTTAATCTTATCTTTTTTTTGAATATAGCCATACATTAGGCTAAGATGTGGATTGAACTTTTTTATCTTTCTTATGATGAAAAGCTTTGACACTTTTTTATGCAGAAGCAGGAGATTACTGGTCTTTCTTACTTTGAAGAATAAGGTTCTAAAATAGTCTTCTGTATAATTTATATCTATCAATTCTATTTTCATGGCTGAAGTTTTTTTCAGGAGTTTTTCTGTTTTTGATATTATTATTTCTCTTTCTCCTTCAATTTCCCCAATTAATGTTACATGTGGTTCAAAAACTGGAGTATTATATTGTTGCGCTAATTCTAATATAACGGAACTCAGTTTATCGTAGGCTTTTCCAGCCGGCATTAGCCAAATAGAATATCCTTTTAGTTTATTCATAGATATAATTTTTTAGATTGCAAGCAATTACTGAGAGACAAAGTTAACTCATATCTTTTTTGGATATCCTACTGTTTGGCATAGAATGACCTTTTGTTCAGGATTCAGATGCAATGCTTTGGATAGTGCTTCTTTATCGAATAAACCACGAGCCACAGTTGCTAATGCTTGTGATGCACAATAAAGGTACACATTTTGCATAATAGAACCTGCATCTACAGCGCTCCATATAATTTTATTTTCTTCGTTTGCATATTTCATACGGTTCCAATCAGCCACATATATAAGATTAACAGGAGCTTCCTCTACAAAATACTGCTTTCCTGTAAGTTTTCTGATATCTTTATCGTTAATTGGCTTAAGAATGTGTGATTTGGCGTCATATAGAAAAGTCCCATTCTTTAATGCTACGTAAATATCAATTTCTTGCCAGTTCATTGCAGAAGGTGCAGTGCGTTTACCCGATTCCTTCCTGTTGATGCCGAATGCTGCCCAGAGAAGGTTAGAGAGGTCTTGTAAATTCAATTGTTTGCTGTCAAAATTTCGTGTTGATTGCCTAAGTTGCAGTGCTTTCATCAGTGGAAGCCCGCTATCTAATTGAGGGGGTGGTAGTTTTATGGGCTCATTTGCTTGAGATGTTTGAAGGTTAACCATAATGGTGAAAAGCACAAAAGGTGTTCCAAAAATCTTTTCATTTTGACCTCCGATTCACATTGTTAAATTTTTTTAATCTAGGCATTAAATACTAAAAATTCAAAGAAAAGGCTTTTTTATTTTATCCTAAATACATATATTTTAATTATAGGAAATATTAAAATTGATAATGGATTCAATGATTTTTAATAAAAATAAATAAAAACTGTTGTATAACAAAAAAGGAGTAAGTTAGATTATGAATCGCTATCAAGAACTTTTAGACTTAATTGCAACATTCAAGACGGATTTTGAAAAATTTTATGTAAAGGGCAATAAATCTGCTGGAGTAAGGGTAAGGAAGCACATGGCTGAACTCAAGCGAAAAGCACAAGAAATTCGCAATGAGGTTCAAGAGCTTAAGGCAAAAATGTCTAAGGAATCGGCAGAAGAATCTTCTGCACAGGAGTCAACAACATCAATGAATTAATTTCAATTATGAAAGAGGTATTAGGAATATGAAGAAGTATGTTTTGATTGGAGTGATATCTGGGTTATTTATTTCAGCGCTGTTATTTCTTTTGAAAAAGAAAAAAACTAGAGGAATGGAATTCAGGGATTTTATAAATTCTCCGTTAACAGCAGAAGGTCTGTTTGGTGACGCTTTTGAAGAGGTGCCAGACAGGATATAAGTTATAGGTAATCTTAATGAATTGATATAAAAAACGTAGTATGATTTTCAAATTTTGATAAGGAATGGTGCTTTAATTAATGTTGGACTTAGAAGAACAAAGAAGAAAAGTTGAAGAACTAAAGCGGAAGATACTCGAGCAGAAGAAGAAGGGAAACCTGCAGGTTGATTCAGAGTCTTTGGAACAAGAGAGTATCGACAGGGGCGATAGTAAGGAAACAAGGGAGGTCCTTATTGAAGAACCAGAGAATATTACGGAAAATACACCCAAATCGTACCAGCTAGAAGAAGACGAAGATTTGGATTACAGGCAAAAGAAAGAAATAGCGGCCAGAAAACTGATAGATGAGACAAGAAAGAAAGTTGAGCAAGCTTCGAAAAAGAGCTTGGATGTATCCAGTGAAAAAAGCATTAAGAAGCCAGTAGCTTCAACGATGCCTTCATCGGGATCTGTGTTATTGATTCAAGCTTACACTCAGGCTTTGAAGGTTGCCTGGAGCGATGGGGTTCTTAGCAAGGATGAGAGTGCGATACTGAGTGTATTGAGAAAAGTCATAGGTATTACTGAGGAAGAGCACAGGAATTTGGAACAAGAAGTTCAGATGGAGATATATTTGCAGGCTATTGTTGATAGTTGGAAAAATGGAGCAATAACTCCTGAAGATCTGGATAGATTAGACACATTGAGGGAAAGGTTTAACATATCGGCTGAAGAACATCTCAGGCTAGAGAGACAAGTTCGAAAAGAGATATTAAGACAAAAAATGGTTTAAGAAAAATGTTGACAATTTTAAAATAGAATGTTACATTATTAATCTGAAGTTTAAAGTTCATTGATTAATTTTTATGCCCATCATCATTGTATGGGCATTTTTATCGCAAATTTATGGATTTGCGAACAAAGTTTTGTTCTTTGAAAGGATGTGCATAACTAAAGTTGATTGGTTTGGGTTTTAACCCTAATAGCGATCAATATTAGGGGGATACAAACTCTAAATTAAGATTGAAAAAGAATCATACAATGGAGAGTTTGATCCTGGCTCAGGACGAACGCTGGCGGCGTGCCTAACACATGCAAGTCGTGGGAGAAAGAGGTAGCAATACCTTGAGTAAACCGGCGCACGGGTGAGTAACACGTAGGTAACCTACCCAGAGGACGGGGATAACTTCGAGAAATCGGAGCTAATACCCGATGATATTCCGATGCGGCATCGCATTGGAATCAAAAGCCGAAAGGTGCCTTTGGATGGGCCTGCGTCCCATTAGGTAGTTGGTGAGGTAATGGCTCACCAAGCCTACGATGGGTAGCTGGTCTGAGAGGACGGCCAGCCACACTGGAACTGGAACACGGTCCAGACTCCTACGGGAGGCAGCAGTGAGGAATATTGCGCAATGCCCGAAAGGGTGACGCAGCGACGCCGCGTGGAGGATGAAGGCCCTATGGGTTGTAAACTCCTTTTATGAGGGAATAAGTCATTGCTATAGGCAATGATTGAATGTACCTCATGAATAAGCATCGGCCAACTACGTGCCAGCAGCCGCGGTAATACGTAGGATGCAAGCGTTGTCCGGATTCACTGGGTGTAAAGGGAGCGCAGGCGGGTTAGTAAGTCAGTGGTGAAATACTTAGGCTTAACCTGAGAATTGCCACTGATACTGCTAATCTTGAGTGCAGGAGAGGTTGGTGGAATTCTAGGTGTAGCGGTGAAATGCGTAGATATCTAGAAGAACACCGATGGCGAAGGCAGCCAACTGGCCTGCTACTGACGCTCATGCTCGAAAGCGTGGGGAGCAAACAGGATTAGATACCCTGGTAGTCCACGCCCTAAACGATGGATACTCGGTGTCGGTTCGCAAGAATCGGTGCCTAAGCTAACGCGTTAAGTATCCCACCTGGGGAGTACGATCGCAAGGTTGAAACTCAAAGGAATTGACGGGGGCCCGCACAAGCGGTGGAGCATGTGGTTTAATTCGATGCAACGCGAAGAACCTTACCTGGGTTTGAAAGGCTCTGTAAACCGGCGAAAGTCGGCTAGCGTAGCAATACGCGCGGAGTACAGGTGCTGCATGGCTGTCGTCAGCTCGTGCCGTGAGGTGTTAGGTTAAGTCCTGCAACGAGCGCAACCCTTGCACTTAATTGCCAACGGGTCATGCCGGGCACTTTAAGTGGACTGCCTACGCAAGTAGGAGGAAGGTGGGGACGACGTCAAGTCATCATGGCCCTTATGCCCAGGGCTACACACGTGCTACAATGGCCGCCACAGCGGGTTGCGAACGCGCAAGCGGGAGCCAATCCCTTAAAAGCGGTCTCAGTTCGGATTGAGGGCTGCAACCCGCCCTCATGAAGCTGGAATCGCTAGTAATCGCGGATCAGCATGCCGCGGTGAATACGTTCCCGGGCCTTGTACACACCGCCCGTCAAGCCATGGGAGCTGGGGGCACCCGAAGCCGTTTGCTTAACCTACCGCAAGGTAGGAGGGCGACGTCTAAGGTGAAACCAGTGACTGGGGCTAAGTCGTAACAAGGTAGCCGTACCGGAAGGTGCGGCTGGATCACCTCCTTTCTAAGGAGCTCTGATGTTGTTTTTACAACATCCAGCTCAATAAAAAACCCGATCGGTCATCTTTGTTATGCGCATCCGAATTTTTTTTCTGTACTGAGGAACCCCATTAAATTGCAAGGGGCCTGTAGCTCAGGTGGTTAGAGCGCACGCCTGATAAGCGTGAGGTCAGTGGTTCAACTCCACTCAGGCCCACGTGATTCCGGGCGAAGATTCGTGAGGTAATGTGCAAGTTTTTTGAATGTGTGGTTACCACCTAAACGAGAATTGAAAAAATTTTTTTCAGTTCAGCGCAGGCTCACGTGATATGAAAAAAGTTGAACTTAGAAAAATTAATGGGGCTGTAGCTCAGCTGGGAGAGCGCCTGGTTTGCAACCAGGAGGTCGTCGGTTCGATTCCGATCAGCTCCACAAGTTATGTAAGGAGTTTGTAAAAGGAAATTTTGGGAGTTCTTTTAAACAGTTAAATTTTTCAGTTGTGAGAGCGTGGTTTCGATAGCGCTAAGGTTGTTGATAAAATAAAGTAATGATATTTTGCGCTTTGTCTTGTTCAGCTCTACAACAAGACTGAAGAATATTAAATCAAGAATATAAGTTATACAAAATAGTAGTAGTAGTAGAAGTTTTTGTTCTTTGACAATTGGGAATCAGGAATAATTGAGTAACGGCTAGTAGTCCTGGGTAAAGCCGGGACAAACGAGTGAAAGATTATTCCATTGCATAGCCTTTAGAATTTTCTGTCCGAAATATAACCGATGCACCTTTTTAATCTGTATGGTGGAATAGAATATCTATCTGTGCATCAATAAAAATTTTCGGTTAAGTTACTAAGGGCTTACGGTGGATGCCTTGGCACCAGAAGGCGATGAAGGACGTGGTTACCTGCGATAAGCGTCGGTGAGGCGGAAGCAGCCTATGACCCGGCGATTTCCGAATGGGGCAACCCATCCTGTGTAATGACAGGATACTGCATACTGAATACATAGGTATGCAGGGCAAACGGGGAGAAGTGAAACATCTCAGTAACCCCAGGAAGAGAAAACAAAAGTGATTTCCTGAGTAGCGGCGAGCGAAACGGAAACAGCCTAAACCTTCTCACACGTTAAAGGCGGCGACCGTTGTGTGAGGGGGGTAGTGGGACCTCTTTGGGTGAATCGCCGATAACCCGAGGAGTTAAAAATCATTTCATTAGCTGAAGCATCTGGAAAGATGCACCACAGAGGGTGAAAGTCCCGTAAGCGAAAATTGAAATGACTCCTTAGAGAGTTCCCAAGTACCGCGGAATAAGTGGAAGTCTGCGGGAATCTGCCAGAACCATCTGGTAAGGCTAAATACTCTCTGGTGACCGATAGTGCACAAGTACCGTGAGGGAAAGGTGAAAAGCACCCTTAAGAAGGGAGTGAAATAGTACCTGAAACCGTAAGCCTACAAACGGTCGGAGCTCTGTTGTTCTGCTTGCAGAATGACGGGGTGACGGCGTGCCTTTTGCTTAATGAGCCTACGAGTTGCTGGTACGTTGCGAGGTTAAGTCCCTATGGGACGTAGCCGTAGCGAAAGCGAGTCCTAACCGGGCGAATAAGTAACGTGCCGCAGACGCGAACCCGGGTGATCTACCCTTGGTCAGGATGAAGTGGGGGTAACACCTCATGGAGGTCCGAACCGGTGTGGGTTGAAAACCGCTCGGATGAACTGAGGGTAGGAGCGAAAGACCAATCAAACTCGGAGATAGCTCGTACTCCCCGAAATAGCTTTAGGGCTAGCCTTGTGTAATAGTGTTATGCAGGTAGAGCACTGTTTGGGCTAGGGTCGTCACAACGATACCAAACCCAGACAAACTCCGAATTGCATTAACATGTTTTACAGGAGTCAGGCAGTGGGGGATAAGCTTCATTGCCGAGAGGGGAATAACCCAGACCGCCAGCTAAGGTCCCTAAATCCAGGTTAACAGAGAAAGGATGTTAAGTTGCTCAGACAACTAGGATGTTGGCTTAGAAGCAGCCATTCATTTAAAGAGTGCGTAATAGCTCACTAGTCAAGCGACTTGGCGCCGACAATTCTCGGGACTTAAACTTGGTACCGAAGCTGCGGATTCGCCTTTGGCGAGTGGTAGGGGAGCATTCCATCGACAGCGAAGGTGTGGCGTGAGCCATGCTGGAGTTGATGGAAAAGAAGATGTAGGCATAAGTAACGATAATGCCGATGGGAAATCGGCACACCGAAAACCTAAGGTTTCCTGAGCACCGTTAATCGTCTCAGGGTTAGTCGGGTCCTAAACCGAGGCCGAAAGGCGTAGGCGATGGGAAACAGGTCAATATTCCTGTACCACCATGTAATCGCTTGACCATAAGGGGTGACGCAGAAGTGAAAGCCGGGCCAGCTGCTGGCTTAGCTGGTTTAAATCCGTAGGCGTCTTGCGTAGGCAAATCCGCGCAAGAGCTATCGCCGAAAGATGAATAGGGTGTCCCTTTGGGACCACAACTCGGCCTAAGCATGCTGCCAAGAAAAACCTCGTATGGGAGATTATATGGTGTCCGTACCGCAAACCGACACAGGTAGGTGGGATGAGTATTCTAAGGTGCTCGAGTGAGCCGTGGTTAAGGAACTCGGCAAGTTAGCCCCGTAACTTCGGGAGAAGGGGCGCTCTTAGTATGTGGCTATGAATAATAGCTGCAGAAAGGAGCCGCAGTGAAATGGGCCAAGCGACTGTTTATCAAAAACACATGTCTATGCTAAGCCGTAAAGGCGCGGTATATAGACTGACACCTGCCCGGTGCCGGAAGGTTAAGGAAGCGGGTCATCTGCCGCAAGGTGGAGAAGCTCGCGACCGAAGCCCCGGTAAACGGCGGCCGTAACTATAACGGTCCTAAGGTAGCGAAATTCCTTGTCGGGTAAGTTCCGACCTGCACGAATGGTGTAACGACTTGGCCACTGTCTCAACCACGGGCTCGGTGAACTTGTGGTACCGGTGAAGACGCCGGTTACCCGCACATGGACGGAAAGACCCCGTGCACCTTTACTGCACCCTAGCATTGGGTTCGGTCATAGCATGTGTAGAATAGGTGGGAGACTTTGAAGTCCCGACGCTAGTTGGGATGGAGTCGCCAGTGAAATACCACCCTTGTTCTGATTGAATTCTAACCCATTGCCGTGAATCCGGTGAGGGAACAGTGCTAGGCGGGTAGTTTGACTGGGGCGGTCGCCTCCTAAAATGTAACGGAGGCTCTCAAAGGTTCCTTCAGCATGGTCGGTAATCATGCGTTGAGTGTAAGGGCATAAGGGAGCCTAACTGCGAGACCTACAAGTCGAGCAGATGCGAAAGCAGGACCTAGTGATCCGTTGGCTTCAAGTGGGAGAGCCAACGCTCAAAGGATAAAAGGTACGCCGGGGATAACAGGCTGATCTTGCCCAAGAGTTCACATCGACGGCAAGGTTTGGCACCTCGATGTCGGTTCATCGCATCCTGGGGCTGGAGAAGGTCCCAAGGGTTTGGCTGTTCGCCAATTAAAGCGGTACGTGAACTGGGTTCAGAACGTCGTGAGACAGTTCGGTCCCTATCCTGTGCGGGCGTAGGAAACTTGAGGAGTCTCGCTCCTAGTACGAGAGGACCAGAGTGAACGGACCGACGGTGCATGAGTTGTCACGCCAGTGGCATTGCTCAGTAGCCGTGTCCGGATGGGATAAGCACTGAAAGCATCTAAGTGCGAAACCCGCTCCAAGATTAGGTTTCCCTTCCGCCTTTGGCGGAATAAGACCCCAAGGAGATGACTTGGTCGATAGGCCGTAGATGTAAGTCCCGTGAGGGATTTAGTCGAACGGTACTAATAGGTCGAACGACTTAACCGATAAATTTTATTGATCCATAGATAGTACTGTTTCAATCTAAATATACTGTATTATCCTGAAGTGTATCGGCAAGTCATGACAGTGAATTTTTAAAGGTTGTGCTAATTCCCAATTGAATTTTTCCTGGTGTCTATATCGAAGGGGAAACACCTCTTCCCATTCCGAACAGAGAAGTTAAGCCCTTCAGAGCCGATGGTACTGTGCTGGAGACGGCACGGGAGAGTAGGTCGATGCCAGGGTTAATTTTAAAATCCCGCGCAGACAAAAAGTCTGCACGGGATTTTTTTTTACCGGTAAATCCAAAATTTTATGTATATCTGTTTCTAAGATTCTTTTATGGTAGGCAACTATTTTTTATCATCGTTCTATTTTTCTAGTATCATATATTCGCCACCTTCCTGTGTTTGTAATTGGCTGAAGCTCTAAGCGTTCGGGAAATAAGTTATGCAAAAATTCTTTGGCATTTATTAATGAAATGTCGAATTGCTTGAAATCGGATTTCTGCACCCAACCAGCCTCCCATTCCAATCCCGTTGTCCATCTGAAAATTCTTCGATACCTGTATGAAACTATTCCGCTGTGATGTTCTGCAAATGAGAAATTTAACTCCCCGCCATGAAGAACCTGCGAGTATGCAAAAGTTTGAAGAAAAGGTCTACCCTTTATGTATTTGCTTTCCCTCACAAAGTCAAGTCCAATTACACGCGCCCTCTTTGGAATTCGATCAAGACTTTCTGATAATCCTGAGTTTTCTTCTTTGTCAAATTTATACCAATAATAGCTTGTGACAATTGATAAAACTATGATGGGAATGAATGAAAGTAAAACCATCCTGTTCTTTTGTTTTAGCGGCGTCGGCAAACTGAGCAGAAAAAAAATTATGGCTACTGGTGCCCAACGCGAGGAAAAATAAATTGTGTTTACATATTTATCTGGTGCAAATAATACTATCATGGCTAAAATTATGCTGATGATTACATAATCTCTATCAATTTTTGCCTTAATTCTATTGAAATTATTTTTGATGCATAAAACTATCCAGAGGAAAATTATCAAAATTACTACTATTTCTATTGGCGATTTAATACCACCTAACAGAGATTCGAAAATCCACTTTGGCAGTAATCTTTGCAGAGGATTTTCGAACCAGTGAGCTTCTGTGTCAAATCCAAGTGTGGCTCTTGTTTTAGCAAAACTCGGAAACCAGAATGCACTAACTACCACAGTTGGCATTAACCCTAACCATTGCGGTATGTAATTTCTCCATTGATTATATCTGTATACTGTAATTGCAGCAAGACAGGCAATTGATACTATAAACCAGAGCGTATGTGCAAGGAAAAGAAGTAAGCTGATTATTACTGTTAACGCAAATGTTTTCAATTGATTTGCGTTTTTATTCGGCGCAATTACATAGATGTACCAGATTGTGAAAATTGGAAAACCAATGAGAAAATTTAGGAATCCCCAATATAAACTCAAATTAAATACGAAAGTGCTTGCAATTGCAGCAGAAGCAAAATTTCCATCCTTTTTTTTGCAAAGTATAAAGATACTTAAAATCCATAATAATGTTAGTTCAATCAATGTTATTTTTCCAGTTGCTATAGGAGAGAAAATAAGCCAGTTAAAACCAAGCAAATAATAAATTAAAACATTGGCTCCAAACCAATTAACCTTATAAGTGGTTTGTTCTGGATTTTGAAGTATTTCTTCTAACAATCTAATTTGTGCGAGATGTTGTGGCAGATCGGTAGAAGGAACGAACGTGGCAAAACAAAATGGTAATATCACAAATATAACGCAGATTATGAATGCCGGTTCTCTTAATATTCTTAGTATACTTTTCATAAAACTCAATTTATGAATTTTGGCTTAATCTAATTTGAAAAACCTATATATTCAAGTATTAATTCAATCTGCCTTGAATGCCATTTAATCTTTGGTTAACTTATTCAATAATGAATATGAAGGAACTAAAAGGTTGCACGTTAAAAGAGATCCAGGACTTTGTTGAAAGCCTGGGAGAAAAGAAATTTCGCGGAACTCAAATATATAAATGGATCTATGGTAAATACGCTCAGAACTTTGAGGTAATGAGCGATATATCGAGAAATTTTAAATCGGTCTTGTCGCAAACCGCAAAAATCTCCAATCTATCAATTGCTTCTACAAAAAAATCTCAGGATGGGTCCATAAAATTTTTATTTAAGCTTGATGATAATCTTTTTATTGAGTCTGTTTTGATTCCGGCATTCGATAAGAGATTGACGTTATGCATTTCAACTCAGGTAGGCTGTTTGCTTGGATGCAAGTTCTGTGCAACAGGATATATGGGATTTCAGCGAAATTTGACAACGGGAGAAATTGTAGATCAGCTTATCCAGGTTCAGAAAACATGCGATGAACGAATTACAAATATTGTCTTGATGGGAATGGGAGAACCATTACAAAATTATGAGAATGTAATTAAAGCAGTAAAAATAATAAATGATGGTGATGGCTTAAAAATAGGTGCGAGGCATATTACCCTGTCAACCGCGGGATGCGCTGACAAGATTTACCAGCTGGCCGAAGAAAAAATTCAATTTAAACTGGCAATATCTTTAAATTCCATGGACAATAGCAAGCGAACGGAAATTATGCCTATAACAAATAAATACCCGGTAAATGTTTTATTAGATGCAGTACGCTATTATTATGAGAAGACCAGACGACGTCCAACTTTTGAGTATATACTTTTTGAAGGATTTAACGACTCTGTCGATGATGTAAAAGCTTTGATTCAATTAGGTAAGAGAATCCCTTGCAAAATTAATCTTATCGCATATAATCCGATAGATTTTATTTTGCCAGAAAGTAAGGAGCTCAGCTTTAAGCCTGCACCAGATCCGCGCATCGAGCTATTTGCAGATGCTTTAAGACGCGGGGGTTTAACAGTTATGATAAGAAAAAGTTTAGGCAGAGATATTAACGGTGCTTGTGGGCAACTGGCGATTTCCAAAAAACAAAAAGAAGGAGAATTTTAAAAAATGAAATTCAAGCTCTTTTTAGTATTTGCTTGGTACATCATCATTTTATCTCATGTTTCGCACTCCCAGAGCTCTTTTAAGTTGCGGGGGGAAAATGGTTTTATTATTTATCCAGGAGTGTCCATTGAAAAAAGAATCTCAAAACTTGATCTGAGTCTGGGTTATTCATACAAAGGCTATATTGATTTCTTTCTCTCCTTTTTTAAAGCAAATGGTGGGGATGTTAAAGATTTGGTAATCGTGCCAGGTATATCTTTTTTTCTGGTGAAGCAGGAGGATGTTGGCAATGTTCCTTCAGTTGGACTTGTTGTTGCCTACAGTCGTTATAATTCTGTTTCTGAATCAATTGTGTCTATACCTGAGTCGGTTGCCGGGAGCAGGGATACATTGGTTGTAGGTGAAAAAAGGATATCGTCTGTTGGACTTGGTGTTACCGCACATAAAAGAATTGGTAGCTGGAAACAAATTTTTTTCCAGCCATTCATTGATGCCTTGTTTTATCTTAACTCTGAAGGCTGGAGGAGTAGTATACGATGCGGTATTATTATAGGAAGTAAATTAAAAAGTGGAATACAGATATTTGCCTCACCGAGATTTGAAATAGATGCTCATAGATTTTTTGTTGGAACTGGTGCGGGAGTAGTTATTTAAAATTAGTACTGAATGTGTTATGAAGAATTTGGTAGAAATATACGTATGTTATTATTATCTTTAAAGCGTGAACTTTCAAATTTATAATGGAGCAAGGAAGCATGAAAATAGTATTATTTGGCCCCCCAGGTGTTGGAAAAGGAACACAGGCGAAATTACTGGTTGAAAAATTTAACAGCAAACATATATCCACTGGAGATTTGCTCAGAGAAGCGGTTAAAAATCAAACTCCATTGGGTATGCAGGCAAAGAAATATATGGATGCTGGCGAGCTTGTGCCGGATAATGTGGTGATTGGATTAATAGAAGAGGTTTTGAACTGTGATACCTTTAAAAAGAATTTTATAATTGATGGTTTCCCACGGACACTTACACAAGCACGTGCTCTGGATGATCTGTTGACAAATATGAACATAAAACTTGATTGTGTTATAAGTCTTAAAGCAGATAATCAGGAACTGGTGCGTAGACTTTCGCGCAGGCGAGTATGTCGCCAGTGTGGACGTATTTTTTCACTTAACGATAATCAGGAAATGAAAGTTTGTGAAGAATGCGGTGGTGAATTGTACAGAAGAGACGATGATAGAGAAGAAGCAATCCAAAATAGATTGGTTGTTTATGAAAAACAAACTGCACCATTGCTTGAATATTACAAAAACACTGGCAGGTTGGTTGTAATTGATGGCATGCAGTCAATTGAGAGAGTACATGATGACATTGTTAATGTTTTACGAGTTAAAGGATGCTCTCTGTAAAGTATGAAGCCTTTCTGCCCAATACCATCGAAAGATGGTTTACCTTACATAATTGCACATAGAGGATTATCCGTAAAATTTCCGGAGAATACTTTAATTTCTTTTGAAAAAGCTGCGAACGTTTTGGGCGTTGATATGATTGAATTGGATGTTCGCCTCACAAAAGATGGCGAAGTAGTAGTCATACATGATCATACCCTTCAAAGAACGACAACAGGGAATGGCTTTGTACGAAATTACCTATTGAGAGAAATCAAGCAACTGGATGCTGGTTCCTGGTTTCATCCATCTTTCTCGGATCAGAGGATTCCAACCTTGGAAGAAGTGTTGAGATTGGTAGGACACAAGGTCTGGATTGACATTGAATTGAAATCGGATTTTTTTTGTAGAAAACGAAATGGAATCCTTGAAAGGAAGGTTCTGGATATTGTTCAAAAATGTTCTATGAATAATAGGGTTCTTTTCTCCTCTTTTGATCACGATATGTTAATTAATATTAAGAAAATGCAACCTGAAGCTCGGGTTGGGATTTTATATAACTTTCCGTTCGATTTTGGAAAAACGCCATCAGAATTAGCAAAAAAAGTGGATGCTTGTGTTTTTGTATGTTCGAAACGCGAAATTACGTATGAAATGGTCAGAGATGCACATAAAAGCAGTATTGCAGTTTACGTATACACACTTAATTCAATTAGCAGCGTTAAGAGAGTAATGGAATATGGAGTTGATGGTATAATGTCAGACAATGCGGATGAAATTCTAAATGTTATAAGGCAAGAAAAAATAACATTTGTTAAGAATTAATATTATAGTAATTTTCGTTAAAGGTTATAGAAATTAGTTTGTGTTTTTTATAAGTTGGTGTTAAGCTCTGATCAAGCCTGGAGGTAAGAAATATAAGTGAAATTAGATATAAAAATCCTGACTGTATTTTTTTTGATTGTTATTTTTGCCTGTAATTGTGAAAGATCTCAGGAAGCTGACCCTCAAGAAATTTATGAAAGAGCCATTAATCTCATAGAAAATAATCGCCTTGAAGAAGCTAAGCCAGTTTTAGAACAAGTAGTTAAATTATCGGAAAAAAATCACAGAACTACCTTACTGATAGATGCTTTATTACAGCTTGCAAGTTTACATCATAAACTCGGAGAATTTGATAGCGCACTTACGGTTATAAGTAATGCTGAAAAACTGATGCACGAGGATGGTGACATAAAAGGTATGTTGAAGATACATATGCTTGAAGCAGATGTGTACTATGATGTTCAAGCATATAATTTATCTACAAATAAATACAGGCTTGTTTCTACCTCAGCTCTTGCTTTTGGTGAGAAAAAATTATCAACTGAAGCATTTTTAAAACTTGGTGATATTTTAAGAATAAATAATCACTTAAACGAGGCGTTGGATGCCTATAAATCTGCATATCAGCAGGCACAAGCGCTTGGGGATCATAAATATATAATATCTTCATTATTGGGCTTGAGTACCACATACAGATTAATAAAACAGTATTCCGAAGCTTATAACTCATTAAGCCAGGCACTCTCTCTCGCAGATAGTTTTTCGGATGCTGTTTTAAGAGCTCGTTTAAAAATTGAATTGGGCTTAATATATTTTGAACAGCAGAACGTTAACGCGGCGTTGAAAGAATTTGGAGAAGCCGTCAATACATTACGTATTGCACGCACGGACAGAAGGTATGAAATAGTATCTTTGTTTTATATTGGGTATCTGTACGAAAGGAGCAAAAGATTTCTCGATGCAAAGAAATATTATAACGAGGCCTTAGACATATCTAATAAAATGGCTGATAGGATTTCAAGCTTATATATATCCATATTTCTTGCTCGAATCAATTCTATAAGTTCATCTTCTAAGAATGCGGAACTGGAGAGACACATAGCAGAGAAATACCTGGAACTCGCAAATGAATTCCATGCAATTGGGCACATTGCAGGCGAAGGATTTTTGTATGTTCAGCTGGGTAAGTACTACGAAAATAATGGAGATCTTTTAAAGGCACGTGAATATTGTTTGAAAGCAACCAAATTGGACGAGGACAGTTATGTTGACCATTTTGACAATGAGTTTTACAAGCCTTTCCAGGATGTTTTGGGAATTACTTCATCACATTACGAGTGGTACGAATCAACCGAGAATATTTTGCTTAAATTATTGCGATACGAAGAGGCTTTGACAATAGCCGAATATTATCGTCTAAGAGAAATGGCAAGAAAAATGTGGGATTGCAATATATCTCTGATTAATACTGGAATAATAGAAAAAGAAGTAAATGATTTAAGAGAAAAAATTATGAAGCTCAAGCTTGCAGAAATGGAATACATTATGTGCAAGAAGAGGTCAATGGAAGCAAGCCGAAATGTAGAAGTTGAAAAACTGTTACAAAAAGTTGAGATTTTAAAAAAGGAGATTTCTGAGAAATCAAGTAGGATAATTACTGAATACCCAAATTATGAAACGCTTGTCAACCCTGCAAAAATTAGTATATCAGATATTCAAAAATTTATACCGAAAAATTCGTTATTGCTAGAATATTTCCCGGCTGATTCTTGTCTATATATATTAGCTTTATCGAACTCAGACTTGAAAGCAAGAAGTGTCCGGATCATAAAAGACACTTTATATAGGAATGTTGAAGAGTATCAAAAGCTTTTACAGGAACCTGCGGTTTATTCTGGAGAGGCGGGTGAGGCGAGTCTTAATGCTATGACAAGATTTGCGATACTATCAACAAAGCTGTATGATATTTTTTTCAGACCGATAGACGATTTGTTTAAACAAAACATTATAATTGTTCCATCGAAAAAATTAGTGGGTTTTCCTTTTCATGCACTGGAAAAGCAATTTGGAAAAGAAGATGTAAAATACTTGATAGAAATGGTTGGAGTGGATTACGTGCCAACTATGGCATCATTGAGATATAAAGTGAAAAGGTTATCTAACGTAAAGGAAGTTGTGGCTTTTGGAAATCCATCCGGCAAAAATTGGTCAGTAGATTATGAGTTAAGAGATATCCGTAGTTTTTATAGTAAAGCACAAATAATGCTGGGTTTAGACGCAAACTGGTCTAATTTAAAATCAGTTGAGGCAGATGTTTTACAAATTTCAACAGATTTCTTGGATTCTGATCCAGAATGCCCCTTGGGAAAGTTGATGTTGTCAAATGGGAAAGTCCTGGAACAAGTAGAATTAATATCTTATGAGAAATTGCTTGAATTGAAACCCAAACCTGTTATTATTCTCTCGAATCAGATTCGTAACAGAGGTGATCTGCATGCTGAACGGGCGATGTTGCTCCACATTAACGGTACTGCAGATGTCTTCCTAAATACATGGGTAGCTGATAGGAAGGTATCAAAATTTTTCAGTGAGTTCTTCTTTACTAATTTATCGAAAGGTCTAGCTCCTGGCGATGCATATAGACAAGCTTTACTTGAGCTTATTCGGATGCAAGAAGTTAACCAGCCACATTCATGGGCGCAGTTCATTCATTTTGGTATTGGATGAAAAAACTAATCGCTAAATTAGACATTCCTTATGTATTTATCTTCCTTGTAGTTTTATTAAGTAGACTGCCATTTATCAACGCCGGTCTGGGTACAGACAGAGATGCATGGCGAGTTGCTTGTGCTGCCCGTTACATTGCAAATACAGGCGAATATGTTGCTTCTCGCCTGCCCGGATATCCAATTCCTGAGTTTATCTATTCTCTCATGTGGGGCTTTGATTTCCGGTGGTGGAATCTAATTACTTCTGCGTT
>Ga0123519_10006848_pt1 | contig 17783 bp, 19 predicted proteins | sample YelNatPaOPRAMG02_FD_87396 | JGI IMG/M metagenome (GOLD analysis project Ga0123519, IMG submission 87396) | Hot spring microbial communities from Yellowstone National Park - Yellowstone National Park OP-RAMG-02 (version 2) | ecosystem: Environmental > Aquatic > Thermal springs > Hot (42-90C) ... | reverse complement strand
GCATCCGATAGAAGGGAAAGGTCAGGAAGCTCGCTCATGCCTCCCGTCGAATCATATCCGCCGTGGTCGCGTCAATTCACAATCGATTCAACTGGCCGACGGACCAGGATGAGCAGATACAATGTTTTTGCTTCTTTTTACAAAAAGAAGCGCTTTCTATAGTCATTTAGCGCATGCCAGGGCCAGATTATGTCAGAGCCAGCGCCTGGTCGAGATCGGCGATCAGGTCATCGGCGGATTCGAGGCCGATCGAGAGGCGAATCACGTCCTCGCCAGCGCCGGCGGCCGCGCGCTGCTCCTCGTTGAGCTGGCGATGGGTGGTCGAGGCGGGATGCAGAATCAGGCTCCTGGTGTCGCCGATATTGGCGAGGTGGGAAAAGAGCCGCACCCCCTCCACCACCTTGACGCCGGCCGCGAAGCCACCCTTGACGCCAAAAGTGAAGACCGCGCCCGCCCCGCGCGGCAGGTATTTCTCGGCGAGCGCCCGATAGGGGCTTGCCGGCAGCCCGGCATAGGAAACCCAGGCGACGCGCGGGTCGGCGTCGAGAAACGCCGCCACTTTCTGGGCGTTGGCGACATGGCGTTCCATGCGCACAGGCAGCGTCTCGGTGCCGGTGATGGTGAGGAAGGCGTGCAGCGGCGCCTGGGTCGGGCCGAAATCGCGCAATGCCACCGCGCGCGCCTTGGTGGTGAAGGCGAAATCGCCGAAATTCTCATAAAATTTCAGCCCGTGATAGGCCGGCTCCGGCGCCGTGAGGGAGGGAAAACGATCGCCCGCCGCCCAGTCGAATTTGCCCGATTCGACAATGATCCCGCCCATCGCCTGGCCGTGGCCGGCAAGGAATTTGGTGGTCGAGTGGCAGACGATATCCGCGCCCCATTCGATCGGGCGGCAGAGATAGGGGGTGGCGAGCGTGTTATCGACGATGAAGGGAATGCCCGCCGCGTGCGCGACCTTCGCCACCGCTTCGAGATCGACGATGATGCCGCCGGGATTGGCGAGGCTCTCGACGAAAATCGCCTTGCAGCGTGGCGTCAGCGCGCGGCGGAAATTCTCCGGATCGGTGGGATCGACGAAATGGCAGGTCCAGCCGAGACGCTTGAAGGAAAGCCCGAACTGGGTGAGCGAGCCGCCATAGAGGTTGCGCGAGGCGAGGAATTCATCGCCGGGTTCGAGCAGGGTGAAAAAAATGAGAAACTGCGCGGCATGGCCGGAGGCGGCGGCCAGCGCCGCGCGGCCGCCTTCAAGACTGGCGACGCGCTCCTCCAGCACCGCGACCGTCGGGTTGGTGAGACGAGAATAAATATAGCCGAAATTATGCAGATTGAAGAGCGAGGCGGCGTGATCGACATCATCGAAGACATAGGCCGTGGTCTGATAAATCGGCGTCGAGCGCGCCCCCGTGGTCGGATCGGGCGCCGCCCCGGCGTGGATGGCGCGGGTCTCGAAGCCATAGCTCGGGTTTTGCGCCGGCAGCGGGCGCTCCCTGGCCGCGCGGTCGTTGGGCGCGCGCGCCGGTTGGTTGCGGATGAGCCCGGAATTGACGCCGCTCCAGGAAAGCTCGCCACCGAGGCGCCCGAACTCGATCTTCGGGCAGCGGTTCATGATCACCTCCAGCCCCGCCGCCTCGGCGCGACGAGCGGCCTCATCGTGCTGAATGCCCAGCTGCATCCATACCACTTTCGCGCCGATGGCGATCGCCTCCTCGACGATCGGGGGCACCTCGCGGGCGTTGCGGAAGATCTCCACCATGTCGATGGGTTCGGGAATGTCGCCGAGCCGGGCATAGACCTTTTCGCCGAGCAGTTCACTTCCGGCCAAACCCGGATTGACCGGGATCACCCGGTAGCCTTTGCCCTGGAGGTATTTCATCACGAAATAGCTCGGCCGGTTCCAGTTGCTGGAGGCCCCGACCAGCGCGATGGTGCGCGTGGTGGCAAGGATGCGGCGGATGGTGGCATCTGAGTAGGGCAAGGGCGCGAGCAGGGTCATGGGGGGTCGTCCTCCGGGAGCGGTCGTGCGCCATGATACCAGCCGGGGACAGCAGCGCCACCTGATCGAGAGCGCGGCCTCGGGATGCGCACCGCTTGCAGCGGCAGGGCCCCCAGACCCGCATCACGGGCGATGGCGCGACCCTCGGGAACCGGGGTGCCGCGGGTGTGATTACGACGGGCGTGCCCGCCAAAAAGACCAAAAAGGAAGGAGCCATACGGTCACGCCTGGCGCCGGGCGAACGCGTCCTCGACATCGCGCAGCTGGTCCTTGCCGAAGAACATCTCGTTGCCGACGAAGAAGGTCGGGGCTCCGAAAGTGCCACGGGCCACCGACGCCTCGGTGTTGCGCAGCAGCTCCTGCTTCACCTCGGGGGATTGGGCGCGCGCGAGCAGGCGTCCGGCGTCGAGGCCGTTCCCCGCGAGGACCGCGCGGATCACCTCCGGCTCGTCCATCTTCTTCGGCTCGGACCACATGTTGCGGAAGACCACCTCGACGTAGTGTTCGAAACAGCCTTCATGCCGGGCCGCGACGGCGCCGCGCATAACGGTGAGCGTGTTCACCGGGAAATGCGGATTCCGGCGAAAATCGGTGATGCCATGCCGCGCCAGGAAGCGCCGCGTCTCCAAGTCCATGAAGGCGCGCTTGCTCGGGACGTTTGCGAAGGCCTCGGCCGGAGATCGGTTGCCCGTCGCCTTGAAGACGCCGCCGAGCAGGATCGGCACGTAACGGAAGCGCGCCGCGGTGCGCTGCTGGATCTCGGGGATCACCCGGTGGGCGAGGTAGGCGTTCGGGCTGCCGACGTCGAAGTGAAACTCGATCTCGTCCATCTCACCAGGTCTCCCCGTAGGGCCGCAGATCCAATTCATGGGTCCAGGCGTCGCGCGGCTGCAGGTGCAGCTGCCAGTAGGTCTCGGCGATGGAGGCGGGATTGACCAGCTCGTCGGGCGCGAAGCTCTCCTTCCCAAGGCGCTTGCGCCGCATCTCACGCACCCAGGCCGTGTCCACGCCGGAGTCGATCACCAGATGGGCGACGTGGATGTTCTGCGCCCCAAGTTCGCGAGCCATGCTCTGCGCCACCGCGCGGAGGCCGAACTTGGCGCTGGCGAACGCGGCAAAGCCTTGGCGGCCGCGCAGGCTGGCGGTCGCGCCGGTGAAGAGGATGCTGCCGCGGCCGCGCGGCAACATTAACCGCGCCGCCTCCCGCCCCGCGAGGAAGCCCGCGTAGCAGGCCATCTCCCAGACCTTGCGGAACACCCGCTCGGTGGTCTCCAGGATAGGAAAATTGACGTTGGCGCCGACGTTGAAGACGCAGACCTCGAGCGGTGCGCTGCGCTCGGCCTCCGCCAGGAACGCGATGACCGCATCCTCATTGCGGGCGTCGAGGGTGCGACCGTTGCACCGGCCACCGGCTGCCGCGATCTCGGCGACCAGTGGCGCCAGTTTCTCACCATTGCGACGCCCGGCATGCACGGCATAGCCGCCCGCCGCGAAGCGGCGCGCGACTGCGGCGCCGATGAAGTCGCCGGCGCCGATCACGGCGACGGAGGCGTTGCGTTGCGTATCCATCGTGGTCGACTCCGCGTTATGGCTCGGTTCCGGGTTTGCCACGTGTCTCGCATCCTAGTGTTATTTCTGCACTGACTAAGAGATGGTGCGTTTGGATTCTGAACCCGTCAAGGATAAACTTGGTGTTTGCTGTGATCCGGAGGAGAGCGGTCGATGCGGTGGCGCGAACTAGACCAGCAGGAGTGCTCGGTTGCCCGAACCATGTCGGTGATCGGCGACCGCTGGACCTTGCTGGTCCTACGCGAGTGCTTCCTGCGCGTCCGCCGCTTCGAGGCGTTCCTGGAGCGGCTGGGGATCACCCGTCCCCTGCTGTCGGAGAGGCTGCAGAAGCTTGTGGATGCGGGAGTGCTGGAGAGGGTGGCCTATCAAGAGCGGCCGACCCGCCACGAATACCGCCTGACGCCCCGTGGTCTCGACCTCTATCCCGTGCTCATGGCCATCGTGCATTGGGGTGACGTCCACATGGCCAAGGACGGGCGCCGCCCCTTGCTGCATCGGCACCGAGTCTGCGGACATGTTTTCGATCCGGTGATGGTCTGCTCGGAATGCCAGGAGCCGCTGAAGGCGCGCGAGGTGAAGGTCGAGCCGGGCCCAAGTTTAGCAGTAGGTTCTTAAAACTCATGCTCTATCAATGCGTTGCGGTCGCGCGGAGGGTTTTTTAGCACCACGTTCGCCTAGAGAGGCGTGATCAGGCGGCTGGCTGGCGAGCGGCGTCGCGAAGAGGGGTCTCGAAAAGGATGGTGCGGTCGAGATCGAGCGCGTCGCCGCTCCATTTTCTCCTTCTATCACCCCTCGCCCGGCACCGCAGCCGCGCCGGGCGCCAGAGGCTCCGCCTCTGGACTCCGCCGGGGGCAGTGCCCCCAGACCCGCATCTCGGGAGGGATTGCAAAGGCTTCGCCTTTGCCGGGGTTCCAATGGGAAGTATTTGGGTAGATTCCGAAGCTTTTGCTTTCGGTCGTTCTAGGCGACGGTTCGTTTTCGATATTCATTACATGTTGTGGACTTGCCTCGTCGGCTGAAGCTGTGAGAGGGTTTGCGGGCAAGATTGGAACGACCTGTGAGAGGCTGCGGCCTACGATGAAAGCTTCCCCATGGCCAGGACGATTGCCTCGCACAGAGCTGCCGCAATGGTCGTTGTCGCCGGTTGTCGTCATCACCGGAGGATCGTCCGGCATCGGCCGCTGCGTCGCCGCGCTCTTCGCCCGGCGGGGCTGGCGCGTCGGGCTTATAGCGCGCGGCGCTGAAGGCCTGGCGGTCGCGAGCCGGGATGTGGAGGCGGCCGGGGGGCGGGTGGCCATCGGCCGGGCGGACGTGGCCGACAGTGCCGCCCTCAGTGCCGCTGCGGACGCGATCGTCGCGGCACTCGGGCCTATCGACGTCTGGATCAACTGCGCGGGCAACGGCGTCTATGGTCGGTTCAGCGAGGTCCCCGAGGTGGAGTTCCAGCGGGTGACGGACGTGACCTACCATGGTACCGTCAACGGCACCCGGGTGGCGCTGGCCCACATGCGGCCGCGTGGCCAGGGCAGCATCGTCAATGTTTGCTCCGCCATCGCCTTCCATGGATTGCCCTTGATGTCGTCTTACGCCGGCGCCAAGGCTGCGGTCCGCGCATTCGGCCAGGCGGTCCGGGGCGAACTGCAACTCGAGCGGAGTCGCATCCGACTCGGCACCGTTTTCCCGCCGGCAGTAAACACACCCTTTTTCAGCCACGCCACCAGCCATATGGGTTGGCCCGCCCGCCCCGCCCCGCCCGTCTACCAGCCGGAGGTGGCGGCAGAGGGCATTTGGCAGGCGGTTATCAGCGGCCGCCCGGAGATGACGATCAGCGGCACCGCGGCGGTGTTCTCGCTGGCCGCCCGTCTCTTGCCGGGCCTGGTGGCCTGGTGCATGGGGCGCTACGGGATCGAGCAGCAGGTGACCCGGGATCCGGAGGCCTGCCGTCTGCAGGAGCCGACTTTGTTTGCGCCCTCGCCGCGCGCCTCCGGCGTGCATGGTTCCTTTGGTCAGCACGCGAGGGGATACAGCACCCATCTCTGGCTGGTTCGAGGGCTGGTTCGGGGGCGGACGGCAGCGGCGCGTTTGCTCACGGCCGCATGGCGTGACCGGGCGAGGCAGCCAGACGTTCCGTCGCCGTCCATACCTCCTCCACCAGACCGGGATCGAGAGCTTGGCGGTTTGGGCGCACGACCCGGCGCTTCTTGACATAGACCCCGCTGAGGGTCGCGAATTCAGGGGCCAACGCCGCATAGAGCGGGGTGTCGGCTCCTTGCGCTTCGCTCAAAGCCACCCTCGCGAGGCATCGCCAGGCGATGCCGATGACCCCGCCGGTCCGCACCAATCCCGTCGCCACCAGACCGGGATGCACGACGTTCGCCACCACCCCCGTGCCTTCCAGCCTCCGGGAGAGGGCAAAGGTGATCATCATGAGCGCAAGCTTGGACTGGCTGTAAGCCCGGACCATCGTCCAGCGTCGAGCGAGCACGAGATGATCCGGGCTGATGCGCGTGCGGTCAGACATCGACGAGCCGATCGTGACGATCCGCGCCGGGGCAGCCGCCCGCAGCGCCGGCAACAGCATCTGCGTCAACACGAATGGCGAGAGCAGGTTGGTTGCGAGCACACGGTTGTGTCCTTCCACGGTCGTGACCGGCTCGCTGTCGAAGACGCCGGCGTTGTTGACCAGGACGGCAATCTTCGAATAGCGCGAGAGGACGCACCGGCCCGCGGCCCTCGTTGCAGCCAGCACCGAGAGGTCGGCGATCAGCAGGTCCGTAGTGGCCTGCGGCGTCTGCCTGGCAATCCAAGCCTGCGCCGCTTCTCCGCGCGCCCGGTCGCGCCCGATCAGGACCACGTGGTATCCGGCCCGGGCCAGCCCGAGCGCGATCCAGCGTCCGATGCCGCCACTGCCACCGGTGACGACGGCGATGGGCCGTCGCGTCTCCACGGCGGGTTTCGGGAACCGCTCGCCGTTAGCGCAAGACTGACCGATGATCGTCAGTGTCCTCTCGGGGAATTCTGGCGAAATCCTCACCCCGCCCCGAGCGCCGCCTCGGCGGTGCGGACGGCTTGGAGGGGGAGGGCGGAGCGGCCGACGACTTGGCCGCCGATGCAGGCGAGCCAGTCGGCGCCGGCGGGGGGAGGGGGGCGGAGTTGCACCACCCTGGCCTCGGTATCGAGCGCGACCGCGCGGTAGAGCCGCCAGCCGGCGTGAAGCGGGCCCTGTAAACGCACGACGCGGGCGATGGCCTCGCCCGCGTCGTCGCATCCGATCCATTCGAGGGCGCGGGTTTCGCCGCCCTCCGCCTCCGCTCGCCCCCGCATCCAGTGCAGCCGGGGCGTCGGCATCACATCGCCGCCTTTAGCATGGCGCCGCCATCAGGCGCTTTTGGTCATGATCTCGTCCGCGATGTTGCGCGGCACCGGATCGTAGTGGTGGAACTGCATGGTGAACGAGGCGCGTCCCTTGGTCATGCTGCGAAGATCGGAAATATAGCCGAACATTTCCTTCAAGGGAACATGGGCGCGGACAATGATCGTTGAACCGGAGCTTTCCTGGTTCTGGATCATGCCGCGGCGGCGGTTGAGATCGCCCACCACGTCGCCGACATGGTCCTGCGGCGTCGTCACCTCGACATCCATGATCGGCTCAAGAATGATCGGCCCGGCCTTCTTCATGCCCTCGCGAAAACAGGCCTTTGCCGCGATCTCGAAGGCGAGCGCGCTCGAATCGACATCGTGGTACTTGCCATCGATCAGGGTGTATTTGAAATCGACGGTCGGGAACCCGGCGAGCACGCCGGTATCGGCCTGCACGCGAATGCCCTTCTCGACCGCGGGGATGTATTCCCTGGGCACCGAGCCGCCCACCACCTTGTTCTCGAAGACCACGCCGCCATTGCGCTCCAGCGGCTCGAAGATGATTTTCACCTCGGCATACTGGCCGGAGCCGCCGGTTTGTTTCTTGTGGGTGTAGGTCTCGGTAACCGCCCGCGAGATGGTCTCGCGATAGGCGACCTGCGGGGCGCCGATATTGGCCTCGACGCCGTATTCGCGCTTGAGCCGGTCAATGATGATTTCAAGATGCAGCTCGCCCATACCGGAGAGGATGGTCTGCCCGCTCTCCTGGTCGGTGCGGAGCCTGAGGGAGGGGTCTTCGCCCGCCAGTTTTTGCAGCCCGATGGTCATTTTCTCGACCGATTCCTTGGTCCGCGGCTCGACCGAAATGTCGATCACCGGCACCGGGAAGGCCATGCGCTCGAGCACCACCGGATCCTCGGCCGCCGCCAGCGTATCGCCCGTCATGGTGTCCTTGAGACCGACGAAGGCCGCGATATCGCCGGCCGAAACCTCCTTGATCTCGGCGCGCTTGTCGGCGTGCATCTGGAACATCCGCCCGATGCGCTCGCGATGGCCGCGCGTCGTGTTCTGCACCATGTCGCCCGAGCGCAGGGTGCCGGCATAAACCCGCACGAAGGTCAGCGTGCCATATTTGTCGTTGATGATCTTGAAGGCGAGGCCGGCGAAGGGCGCTTTGGGATCGGCCTTGATGCGGCGGCGCTCGGCGTGTTCATCCTCGCCCTCCTCGGCGGCGATCTTGATGCCCGGCACATCGATCGGCGAGGGCAGATAGTCGAGCACGGCGTCGAGCAGGGGCTGCACGCCCTTGTTCTTGAACGCGGTGCCGCACAGCACCGGGCGGAAGGCGCCGCTGATGGTGGCCGCCTTGATGCAACGCTTCAGCGTCGCTGTCGCGACATCGCCGGCCTCGAAATACTCCTCCATCGCCGCGTCATCGACTGAAAGCGCGGTATCGAGCAGCAATTGACGGTATTCCCTGGCCTTTTCCAGCAGATCATCGGGGATCGGCGCGTCGTGGTATTTGGCGCCGAGTTCGCCACCCTCCCAGATGATCGCCTTCATCTCGACGAGATCGACGACGCCGCTGAACTGATCCTCGACGCCGATCGGGAGTTGGAGCGGCAGGGCGACGATATCGAGCTTTTCCTTGAGCGTATCGAAGGCGCGGAAGAAATCCGCCCCGGTGCGGTCGAGCTTGTTGATAAAGATCAGGCGCGGGACGTTGTAGCGGTCGGCGAGCCGCCAATTGGTCTCCGATTGCGGCTGCACCCCGGCGACGCCCTCGATGATGAACACCGCGCCGTCGAGCACGCGCAAGCTGCGGTTCACCTCGATGTTGAAATCGATGTGGCCGGGCGTGTCGATGATGTTGATGCGGTGGCCCTTCCACTCGCAGGTGACAGCGGCGGAGGTGATGGTGATGCCGCGCTCGCGCTCCTGCTCCATGTAGTCGGTCGTGGTGTTGCCATCATGCACCTCGCCGATCCTGTGCGAGACCCCGGTGTAATAGAGGATACGCTCGGTGGTGGTGGTCTTGCCCGCGTCGATATGCGCGGTGATCCCGATATTGCGGATCTTGTCGAGCGGCGTTTCAGACACGAGCGGCCTCCATATCATAACGGGCGCGGCGAGGCCCCTGCCCCGCGCGCCCGGTCCTGAGCAAACCCATAGCTGATCGGCGCGCCGATGCGCAGCCCGCTCTGAGCCGAGGCCCCGATATGGGGGAAAGCGCGCGCCTTGGCAAGCCAGGGAGTGTCTCAGTTTGAAAAGCAAGACGGCACCGGCCCGCACCCCCGCCCGGCCACCCAACGTCAGTATATTGGCATTGGGTGGCCGGGCGGGGGTGCGGGCCGGTGCCGAGTCTCAAAACTGAGACACTCCCCGGCGCCAGGTTCAGGCGAAATCGGCGGCGGCGAGGGCGGCGAGGATGGCGTCGGGATTTTCCACTGTCACCAGATGGCCGGCCTCCGGCAGTATCACCACCCGTGCCCCGGTGATGGCCGCGGCGAAGGCGCTCGCGTAGATGGGCGGGATCAGTCGGTCGTTTTCGCCCCACAGGATGAGCGTGCGGGCGCGGACGCGATAGAGCCGGTCGCCGAGGCCGCGATCGGGGATGGGAAACAGCAGTTTTCCCGCCATCCCAAGCTGGCGGGCGTTTTTGACCAGGAAGCCGATGAGGAATTGTGGATCCTCGAGATGCAGCCCGCCGGTCATCAGCCGCTCGCCGAGGGCCACATCGTGAAACAAAAGCGCCGGCAGCTCGTGCGGGAGGGTGGCAAAAATATCGGGGATCGGGTGCTCGCCGAGCCAGAGGCCAAACGGGGCGATGAGGGCGAGTTTTTCCACCTCGCGCGGGGCGATCGCGGCCATCTCGGCGGCGATCATGCCGCCCAGCGAATGTCCGACCAGGATCGGCCGGGTGAGGCCGAGTTCCTCCACCACGTCCTGGCTATGGAGCGTGATATCCAGCATATCGCGCAGGTGCGCCGCCTCCGCGCTCTCGCCATAGCCGGGCAAAAGCGGCGCGTGGACGCGGTATTGCGCGGCCAGCGTGGTGAGCAAGGGGTCTTCGGCGGTCACGCCAGCGGCGCCGTGGAAAAAAACCAGATCGGGGCCGTCGCCGCCGATCAGCACGTCCACCTTGTGGCCGCGCAAAGAGAGATGGGTCGAGCGGATCATGCCACCATCCCCGCTTCCGGCGCCGGGGCCGGCAGCGCGCCACGGAGATCGGCCGGACGCACCGGATGGCTGATGGGGTGGCACCAGAACCGCTCATCCCAGTCATAATCGCGCCAGATGTGGCGCAGGGCGGGCATCACCCGCTCGGCGAACAGCCTGGTCGAATACATGGTCTTTTCGGTCGGCATGTTGCCGACATGGATCAGGCAGTAGAGATTGCCGACGCGCAGGCCCCGGATCAAATCCTCGAGGCGCTGGCGTACTGTCTCGGGGCTGCCGGCGATGACATGGCCACCCTCGATCAGTTCACCCCAGGTCACCGGCTGATAGCGAAACCGCGCGCCATACTGCGCGAGCGCGCCCGACTGGATGGTCTTGACCGTCCGATAGCCCGGCGCGTCGGCGAAGCCGGGGAAAATATGCAGGCAGCGATTGTAAAAATAGAGCACGTGCTCGGCATAGAGCCGCTCGGCCTCGGCATCGGTTTCGGCAACGCAGATGGTCTGGGCGAAACCGGCGCGATAGGGGCTGTCGTCGGGCGTATCGCGTGCCGCCACGCGATCCCAATAGCCCGCCATCAGGGCGCGGGCGCGGATATAGCCGGAAAAACTCAGATAGGAATAAGAATAGGTGTTATCGAGGCAGAAATCATAGGTTTCCAGCGAACCGCCGCCCGGGATATGGATCGGCGGATAGGGTTTTTGCAGCGGCCGTGGCCAGATATTGACATAGCGCAGCTTGGTATAGCGGCCATTGAAGGCAAACGGCGCCTCCGCGGTCCAGGCGCGCAGGATCAACTCATGCGCCTCGGCGTATTTCTCGCGCGTCAGGGCGGGGATCTGGCCATAGCAATAATTCGTATCCATCGAGGTGCCGACGGGAAAGCCGGCGACCAGCCGGCCGCCCGAGATGACATCGAGCATGGCGAATTCCTCGGCCACGCGCACCGGCGGGTTATAGAGCGCGATGGAATTGCCGAGCACGACGAGCGCCACTTTCTCGGTGCGCCGGGCGAGGCTCGCCGCGATGAGATTGGGCGAGGGCATCAGCCCATAGCCGTTCTGGTGATGCTCGTTGCAGCCGATGCCATCGAAACCGAGGCTGGCGGCGTATTCGAGCTGGTCGAGATAGGTGTTGTAGACCTCATGGCCGCGCACCGGGTCGAACAGGCGGGAATCTATATCGACCCAGACCGAGCGGTGTTTTTCCCGGAAATCATCCGGCATGTCGGGCCAGGGCATCAAATTGAACCAGGTGAACCGCATGTCGTTTTCCTTCCCGCGTTTTGCCCGACGGATCGGCCGATCGGTCGGCTCTATCGCCAAGCCTAGCGCGGCACTCTCGGCCGTCGCAAGCCGCGCCGCACCCCCTTGCCTTGGGCGGTGTTCTTTCCCCATGCTTGGGCCAGACAAATGCAAGGGAGACCGCGTCATGCCGAGGCTCGCTGGAAAAATTGCGCTGATCACCGGAGCGGCCTCGGGCATCGGCCGGGCCACCGCCGAACGCTTCGCCGCCGAAGGCGCGCAATTGCTGGCGAGCGATCGCGAGGAAGCGGGGTTGGCCGGCCTGCCAGGGCTTTTGCGCCGGCTCGACGTCACCCGCGAAGCTGATTGGGCGGAGGCCTTCGCCGCCGCGCGGGACAGGTTCGGGCGGGTCGATATCCTGGTCAATGCCGCCGGTATCGGCGAGGGAAGCTCGATCGAGGAGACCACGCTCGAGGCTTGGCGCCGGGTGATGGCGGTCAACGCCGAGGGCACGTTTCTCGGCTGCCGCGAGGCAGTGCGCGCGATGAAGGAAACCGGGGGCGGTGCCATCGTCAATATTTCCTCCGCCGCCGGGCTGGTGGGCGATCCCAAGCTCGCCGCCTATTGCGCGAGCAAGGGGGCGGTGCGGCTGCTCACCAAATCGGTGGCGCTGCACTGCGCCCGCGCCGGCTATAATATCCGCTGCAATTCGGTGCATCCCTCGTTTGCCGAAACCCCCATGCTCACGCGCATGATCGCGCGCGCCGCCAATCCCGAGAAGGTCCGCGCCGGGCTGATCCGCGCAACCCCGATCGGCCGGCTCGGCAGCGCCGGCGATATCGCCGCCGCCATCCTCTATCTCGCCTCCGACGAGGCGGCCTTCGTCACCGGGGCGGAACTCGCGGTCGATGGCGGGCTGACCGCGGCGTGATGATCGATCACGTCTCGTTTGGCGTTGCCGATCTCGACGCCTCCCGGCGCTTCTATGACGCGGCGCTGGCGCCGCTCGGCTATCGCTATCTGCGCGGCAGCGCGACCACGGCAGGCTATGGCGATGATGACGCGGCGTTCTGGATCGTCGCCGCCCAGCGCCCGGTGCCGCCCGATCCGGCCTCGGGCCTTCATGTCTGCTTTCGCGCCCCGAGCCGGAAGGCGGTCGAGGCGTTTCATGCCGCCGCCCTCGCCGCCGGCGGGCGTGATAATGGCGCGCCGGGCGAGCGGGACTACGAGCCCGGCTATTACGCCGCCTTCGTCATAGACCCCGACGGCTACCGCATCGAAGCCTATTGCGGGCCGGCGGAATGAACCCGCGCCCGGTGATCATCGATTGCGATCCCGGCACCGATGACGCGATCGCCCTGCTGCTGGCCCTGGCCTCGCCCGAGCTGGACGTGCAGGCGATCACCGTGGTCGGCGGCAATGTCGGGCTGGGAAAAACCCTCGCCAATGCCTTGGCCGTGGTCGCGCTCACGGGAAAGAAAGTGCCGGTTTATGCCGGCGCGGCGCGCGGGCTGTTGGGGCCGTTCACCAGCGAAGTGCGGGTGCATGGCGAAAACGGGCTCGCCGGCGTCGCCTTGCCTCCGGGCGGGGCACCGGCGCCGGGCCTGGCCCTGGATGCCCTGCGCGCGCGCATCCGCGCCGCCGCCACGCCGCTCACCCTCCTCGGCATCGGGCCGGCGACCAATCTGGCGCTCGCCCTGATGGCCGAACCCGGTTTGGCCGAAAACATCGCCGAAATCGTGCTGATGAGCGGCGCCTGGGGCGAGGGTAACGTGACGCCGGCGGCCGAGTTCAACGCCTGGAGCGACCCCGAGGCGCTCGCCGTCCTGCTCGCTTGCGGCGCCCCGGTCGCCATGGCGACGCTCGACCTCACCGCCCAGGCCCTGGTGACGCCGGCCCGCCTCGCCGCACTCGGCGCCTGCGGCCAAGGACGCTGCCTCTCCGCCGCCTGCGACATTCTCGCAGCCTCCCCCACCCACCCTTTTCTTCCCGGCGCGCCGCTGCATGACCCCTGCGCCATCGCCTATCTCATCCGCCCCGCTTTCTTCACCACGCGCCTCTGCCCGATCGCCGTCGATCTCGCGCCAGGACCGGCGCGGGGACGGACGCATATCGATCGGCGTGGCCGGCAGGCAATCGGGCCACCGGCGCTGATCCTGGAAACGCTCGATGCGGAGGGATTTTTCACCCTGCTCGGCGAACGCCTCACCCGCCTGCCCTGACCATCGGGGCGGCTTTGGCGATGCGCCACACGGGGTAAATTGACTTCCCATGGGCGCTCGGCTAACGTCCGGTCTGGTAAGACGACGTTGATACGAAAAGGTTTTTTGCCTTTCGTACCGTCTTTTTAGTCAAGAGGAGATGGGACTGTGGCAGCGCTCAAGGGCAGCAAGACCGAGGAAAACCTGAAATACGCTTTTGCCGGCGAATCCCAGGCCAACCGGCGTTACCTCTATTTCGCGCAGAAGGCCGATGTCGAGGGCTATAACGACGTCGCCGCGGTGTTCCGCTCGACCGCCGAAGGCGAGACCGGGCACGCGCATGGCCATCTCGAATATCTCGAAGCGGTCGGCGACCCGGCGACCGGCATGCCGATCGGCAAGACCAGCGATAATCTGCTCTCCGCCATCGCCGGCGAAACCCATGAATACACAGATATGTATCCCGGCATGGCGCGCAGCGCGCGCGAAGAAGGGTTCGATGAAATCGCCGACTGGTTCGAGACCCTCGCCAAGGCCGAGCGCTCGCATGCCGGGCGCTTCAAGCGGGCGTCCGACGAGTTGAAATAGGTCGAGCGAACGGCCCCGCCCAAACACGGCCAAAAGAGGCGATAAAGGATGCGTGAGGGGGGGCTTGATGCGCCAAAACGTCATCCCGTGCCGTGGCGGGACGACGAATTTTACGACCCCGCGAAGCTCGAAGCGGAGCTGCGGCGGGTTTTTGACATCTGCCATGGCTGCCGCCGCTGCTTCAATCTCTGCGACAGTTTTCCCCGGCTGTTCGATCTGATCGACGCCGCGCCGAGCGGCGAACTCGATGGCGTGAAAAGCGCCGATTTCGCCACCGTCGCCGATGCCTGCACGCTCTGCGACATGTGCTACATGACCAAATGCCCCTATGTGCCGCCGCATCCGTTCAATATCGATTTCCCCCACCTGATGCTGCGCCAGCGCGCCGTCGAGGCGCGCGCCGGCAAGGTCAAATGGGCCGATCGCGAGCTTGCCAAAACCGACCGCAACGGCCTGGCCGCCGGGCTGGTGGCCCCGCTCGCCAACTGGGCGACGAAGACCGGCAACCGCCTCACGCGCCCCGTTCTCGAACGGGCCGCGGGACTGGACCAGGAGGCCGCGCTGCCGCGCTATGCCGGGCGCCGCTTCGAAATCGCGGCAGCGGCCGCGCCCCCGCCACTCAACCGCGAGGCGCCGGGTTTCGGGCGCAAGGCGGTGCTCTATGCCACCTGCTTCGTCAACTACAACGACCCGGCGACCGGGCTTGCCGCGCGCGCCGTGCTCGCCCGCAATGGCGTCGAGACCGAAATCGCCTATCCGCGCTGCTGCGGCATGCCGCGCCTCGAACAAGGTCTGCTCGGCGAGGTGGCCGAGGCGGCGGCGGCGGTTGCCGGCGAACTCGGCGCCTGGATCGCGCGCGGCTATGACGTCATCGCGCTCGTTCCTTCCTGCGCCTTGATGCTGAAATTCGAGTGGCCGCTGTTACTGCCCGAGAACGAGGCGGTACGCACGCTTGCCAGCGCCACCTATGATATCAGCGAGTACGTCGTCGATATCGCCCGCAAGGAGGGGCTGGCACCCGGCCTGCGCGCGGTCCCGGGCGGCGTTGCGCTGCATCTCGCCTGCCATGCGCGAGCCCAGAACATGGGACCGAAAGCGGCCGAGATGCTGCGGCTGATCCCGGAGGCGGATGTCGCGGTGGTCGAGCGCTGCTCCGGCCATGGCGGCGCCTGGGGCTTCAAGAAGGCGCACTTCGCCACGGCGCTCAAGATCGGCCGCCCGGCTTCGCGCCAGATGGCGGCGGCGGGCAAGGCCATGATCACCTCGGAATGCCCGCTCGCCGGAGCGCATCTTCACCAGAGCATCGCCAGACAGGGCGACGGCGCGGCGCCCGAGCTGCTCGCCCATCCGATCCGTCTGATGGCGCGGGCCTACGGCATTGATTGCTGAGCCTGCCTGCCGGGAAAGGAGACCCGTATGACCCGCAAGCACGAGATTTCCCCTGCCGATCTCCTCGCCCCGGAAGCCTACGCCGCCGAGCGGGCGGCGCGGCGACGCGCGGCGATCGCGCTCAAGCGCACCCGCCGCGTCGAGGTCGGCCCGTTCGTGACCTTCCATTTCGAGAATTTCGAGACGATGCGTTTTCAGGTCCAGGAGATGCTGCATATCGAACGCGGCGGCGCCGCGCAGCTCGCCGACGAACTCGCCGCCTACAACCCGCTCATCCCGCAAGGACGGGAGCTGGTCGCGACCTTCATGATCGAGATCGACGACGCCGAGCGGCGCAAGCGCCTCCTCGCGGGTCTCGGCGGCATCGAGGAGACCGTTTTTTTGTCCCTCCACGGCGAGACGGTCAACGCCCGCCCCGAACAGGACCAGGACCGCACCAGCGCCGCAGGCAAGGCCTCCTCAGTGCAGTTCGTCCATTTCCCGTTCACGCCGCGCCAGATCGATCTGTTCCGCACCCCGGACACCGAGATCGTGCTCGGCTTCCGCCACCCCAACTACCGCCATCAGACGGTTCTGCCTGAGCCGGTGCGCGCCGCGCTCGCGCGCGATTTCGACTGAGGGTTTGAAAAAGAATGCCCTCTTGCCCGGAAATTGACAGAAAAAACCCAATGTTTCCAGAGGGCATTCTTGTTCAAGTTCAATTGATTTTCAGGTTCTGAGTTGAAGGCAAGGGGCTTTGCCCCTTGACGAGATATAGCTATCGCCAAATCGGCTGACAATTTCAAACCACTCACGGGTTCAAACCACTCATGGGGTTGTGAAGCTGGGAGGCGGGTTTGTTGTCTTGGACTCTGGCTCCCGCGCGACTTGAGACTTCGGCGTATGTGGGCAGCCAGTATATCCAGCGTCGATAGCCTGCCGCAACCGGGCAAGCAATTTCGGCAAGGGCTGACGCTGGCCGGAGAGGACAAGGAACAGATGGCCGTGCGCCATCCTGGCACGGGCTGCGAGCTGGCGGAGGCCGATTTGGTCGCAGCGTTGGCGCACGAGCGGCAGGATGTCTGTGGCGGATCATTGGCTGACCGTGACGTGACGGACATGGGTCGCGAGCCTGGTGAGTTCGGTACCCGGCACTGATTTGCGCCCGGCGAGGATGCCGCCGTTCGGTGCGGCCGTGGCGAGATTGTATCATAGGGCGCGACAACTTTCGGGAGTTGCGCCTTCGCGTGCGGGGCGAGCGGTTTTTCCCGCCGTGCATGATCGCGCATCCGCTCCGGTGAGGCCGGGCCGCTCTCGGCTGCGGCGCCCTGCGCCAACCTGCTGGCCTGGAAGGCGAGCAGGAAGCCGAAGGGGCGAACCTGCTGGCGGTAGGGTTTTTTGCGGTCGAACCGCTTGAACCAGGCGAGGAGGCGCGGGGTTGTCGCGGCGTAGCGGCTGACTGCGGGGCTGGTGAAACCGGGCAGATCATAGGTCTCGACCTGGCCAGGGTGATCATCGAGGGCCGCGCGGTTACGATGCGGTGCCAGACGTCGTGTTGCCAACGTTCGACGCCGATCTCAGAGAGTGGCACGGCGGGTTCGGGAAGAAATTCTGGTGCCTCACTGTCGCGATAAGGTGCGAAGAGATGGCCGAGGCCATGGCCGGACGCTGTGCGCAGAACGGGGCGACCGAGATCATCACGGTTGAACAACGCATAGCGTTTGGCGGAGATGGCGAAGGCGCAAAGCGGTTCGCGGTCGTCACGCCGATCCAGGGAAAAATTTGCATCCTCCTGCTTGAGCAGGGGCGCTTTTCCGCGTAAGGGGTGAGCGGGGTGAACCACGTGCGGATCGCCGCGACCGTCATCCAGAAGAGATCATCCGTCATTGCCGCGGGCTTGGCGATGGCGAGGCTGTCGGTATCGCAGAATACCCAGTCGAGGCCCGCATCCTGCCCGAGGCGCTCCATCCACCCTGGATCATCATGCGGGAGCGGGGGATGATCGCGCTGCATATCGGAAAGCTTGCGGTGGCAGTTACGGCAAATCGGGATGATTTCATCGTCGAATTTGCGTCCGGCGATATGATGCAGCTCCAGATACCGCGCGTCGGCCTCGCCGCAGAAGCCGCATCGTGCATCATTCCGGCCGAGTGATTGTCGGTTCTTCGCTGTTTGGAGTGGGGAGAAACAGTGTCGGGCTGGCAGGTTGAGGTCGAGCTTTCCGGCGAGCAGATAGACGATGGCCTTGAGGTTTCGCGTTGAGCGATAGCCGCGTGCCTT
>Ga0123519_10006822_pt1 | contig 17833 bp, 13 predicted proteins | sample YelNatPaOPRAMG02_FD_87396 | JGI IMG/M metagenome (GOLD analysis project Ga0123519, IMG submission 87396) | Hot spring microbial communities from Yellowstone National Park - Yellowstone National Park OP-RAMG-02 (version 2) | ecosystem: Environmental > Aquatic > Thermal springs > Hot (42-90C) ... | reverse complement strand
GAGTAGCATCTCCTGGATTGCCCTGCCGTAGTCCACATCAAGCCAGCTATTGGAGGTTATCATGCCGAGCCTTCCGCCTTCCCTGAGCAGGGCCCCTCCGTGGAGCATAAAATAGGCGAAAAGAGATGAGTTTTTGGGGATCTTGATGCCGGGCCATTCCCTTGAGCAGGTGGCGAAAGCCCTGGTTTTGAGGCCTTCGGCAACCTCCTTCATCTCCTCCTGCCGGGTATAGGGAGGATTGCCTATGACAGCGTCAAACTGAGGCAGGTTGACATATTCATCCGTGCCATCAGGGTTCTTGACCTTCGCCTGATAGTGGCCGTTTATCCTGAAGAAGTCATCGTTTATGACACGGGGATAGTTTTTCTCGTATCTGAGATCCCGGAGGATCATGTTAAGCATGGTAAGGTGCGCTGGGTATGGCGCTATTTCGCAGCTCCATATTCTCTGAAGCCGTTCCCAGTGATCCTGGCCCGGCAGTTTTGCTTTCATGCGCTCGTATGCCTGGACGGAGAATGTTCCCGAACCGGATCCGGCGTCCATCACGAGCTCCGAACCCCTCATTATCGTGAAGACCGAGATGAGGCTGGCGACATCGGACCTTGTGAAATACTGGCCCATCTGGTGCCTGCGCTCCTCATCTATGAGCTTCTCAAATATCTTGCCAACTATGTCGTGCGGAACCTCTGAGAAATTGAACTCGTTGATATTCTCAACCAGGTGGTTGACGAACTGGACCGCGCCCTCTGAGACAAACGGCAGGTCATCTATGAATGTGGGGTGTTCCCCGAGAAGCCCCTCGTAGTCTATTCTATTGATCACAAGCTTGAAATAATCCCGCCAGAGGTAATCCCTCAATGCCTGCGGATCGTTTAGCCCTTCGGTTCTGAGCCTGGGGAGCCCGGCCCCCTTTCTGAAGGTGAACAGGGTGTGATAAAAGATTGCTTTGGTGCACAGCAGGATGAGGGAAAGCTTTGTGAGGTTGGTTATCCTGTCCTCAAGATCAGCGGAGGTCATTGCGCTCGGCCAAGGCCAATCCTGCTCATCCTTTACATACCTGATGAGCGCTTGACGAAACTCCGCAGAGGCTCTGTATCTTTCCAGGACAGCCTGGGATATGAGGCCAAGATGGCTGTTTATCAAGGATTCAACCCTCGCTATAAACCTCTCGTCCAGGCTGTATTCCCATTTCTTGCCGGCCTCAAGGTTTATAACCGTTGAAAGGGCAAATTCCAGCTGGGCCAAGAGGTGCTCCTCTTGTTGTTTTGTTAGGGAGAGATTTTGCCTGTAGCTCTCAATAACGGACGGCGCAACCGAGATCACCCTGCCCAGTTCCGACTGGGCGCGAGGCTTCATCCTGTCCCAGAGGATTCCGTCAATCATGTTCCAGGTTATGTAATATCTGTTGCCGAGGGTCTCGGAATAACGAAGCGCCTGATCGGTGATTTCTTTGGCATATGGCGTGGCAAACCTCGGGTTCCTGTAATCCTTCAGCTCCACGAGGAGAAACGCCCTGCCTCCAGCGTCCTTTATTAGGATGTCAGAGCGTTCTTCTTCCTGGATCGGGTGCGCTCGGAGAGGCCACTCCGGATGCTTAGCTATTACTTTATCAAATAGCTGAAGCGCATAGCCCTGGAACTGTCGCTCAACATTCTTCTCCGGCACCCGAAAATTATAACCTCTCCCGGCGGGCTTTAACAACGGATCTTGCGCTCATTCGGCTTTCTGAATTATAATTTAGCCTTTGAACGCAGAGGAGATAATAGCCTTTGCCAGCGAAGGGCGCGTCAACGCCCTGGACATAAGGTTTCTTGACCTTTTTGGCGGAGCTCACCACATAACCATTCCCGGAAAGTCCGTGAGGGCTGAGCTCTTCACTGAGGGCATACCCTTTGACGGCGGATCGGTTCCGGGCCTGAAATCTCGCCACTCCGGGGACATGGTCCTCTTGCCCGACCCAGCGACGGCACTCCTGGACCCCTTCTGGGAAAAGCCTACGCTCTCCCTTATCGGCACGATAGCCGAGGCGGATACTAGGAAACCCTCCCACAGGGACGGACGGGGTATCCTGACGAGGGCGGAAGGCTTCATGCGCTCGGAAGGCATAGCGGACGAAAGCCTTTGGGGGCCGGAGTGCGAGTTTTTCATATTTGACCGGGCGAGCTTTGGCGTTGAAAAGGATGGCGCCTTCTACCAGGTGGATTGCGAAGAGGCCTTGGCCGGGCCCTGCGCCGGGTATCACGCGGCCAGGCCGGCCGACGCCTTCTCGGATGTAAGGCAGGAAATAACCGACATCCTTCTTTCATCGGGCATCAGCGTTAAATATCACCACCACGAGGTCTCGGCCTGCCAACAGGAGATAGAAACCCCGATGCTCAGCGCCGTAGCCGCGGCCGACTCTGTCTCGTGGATAAAGTATGTGGTAAAGGGCGTTGCGGCAAAGCGCGGGCTTTCCGCAACATTCATGCCGAAACCGTTGCCAACACTCTTCGGCAACGGCATGCACTTTCACCAGCTCCTGAGGAAGGATGGCAGGAACCTCTTCTACGAGAAGGGCGGATACGCTGACCTTTCAAGGCTCGCCTTGAATTACATAGGAGGGTTGCTCGTCCACGGCAGGGCGCTCTCTGCGCTCACAAACCCTTCCACAAACTCATACAAAAGGCTCGTTCCGGATTGCGAGGCCCCGACTCTATTTTTCTTCTCGCTCTCAAATCGCTCGGCCGCTATACGAATTCCCAGGTATGCCACCTCGCCTGACGAGAAGAGGATAGAGTTCAGGACCCCTGACGCCACATCTAACCCATACATAGCGATAGCGGCGCAGATCATGGCTGGCCTGGACGGCATCAGGAGAGGCCTGGACCCGACCGGGCTCGGCCTCGGCCCCCACGACCTTCCCGCTGGAGCAATTGACCCGGAAAGCCTTTCAAGGATACCCCCGTGCCCCTCTTCCCTGGAAGAGGCCCTGGAAGAGCTGGCCCGGGATCACGATTTCCTCCTGCAGGGCGATGTCTTTACCGAGGACACCGTAGAGGCCTGGATAGATTTTAAGAGCAAAGAGGCCAGGGAGCTCTCCGCTATTCCGCATCCCTGGGAATACGAGAGGTATTTCGGGTGTTAGAGCCTCATTAGGTTCTCCGGCTTCCCTCCCTCTTCGCCAGCGCCCGCGAGGTTCCCGGCGGCCAGCCTGTAGACCTTTCCCTCCTTTGCCCCCATCCTCCTTTTGTATGCCTCTCCTCCCCTGCCAAAGTCCAGCCAAGAGAACCCGCGCTCAATGGCGTTCTCCGTTATGCTCTTCAGGAGAAGGATGCCCGCTGAGAGCTCCGCTCCCACCGCGCCCTCCGCGCTCATGTAGACGAGAACCGTATCCCTGTTCTCAAGGACAAGGTGGCCCGCGACCCTGGCCCCATCCACCCTGATGTAATAAAGCCTACAAGCGTTCTCCTTTGCCGCCAGGGGCATAACCTCTCTGAGGAACGCCTCCCTCTCCGGCGTCAGAAAGGACTTTCTTTCCGCTGATTCTGCCACGAACATCCAGAGCAGATCGTCAAAGTTTTCTGATACCTCCATAGGTTCGGCGAGACACTCCACCTCAACCTCGTGGCTCCTCATGAGCCTATCCTCCTTCCTGAGAAGGGATTTCCTGTCCTCCGCTCTAAGGGACTTGTAGAGAAACTCGTCCAGGCTCTTTGGAAGCTTTACTGCGAGGTGGGTAGAGATTACAGTGCTTTTGCCGCCTAGTGCCTGCTCAAGGGCGAGCAGGTTGGGAGAGTTTCCCCTTATGGGTTCAAGCACCACCCCGAAGCCTTCCTCGCCCGTGAAATCCTTTATGGTCTCCAATATCCTGGCGATGCACTCTGACCTAGCAGCCGGAGATAGGATTAAGTCAGCGTAATCTGTGAGCCTGCTGTCAACCGCGAACCGGACCGTGTTTCCACGAGGCCCTATGGCCAGAGGAGCAATGCCGACTAGCCTGCCTCTTTCCCTCAGGGATATGAGGAACGAGAGCCTTTCTCCGCCGAAATACTCGTATGAGAGCCCGACCCAAAGGGGCGTGAGAAAAGGGCTCGTTTCCCCTATTTGCGAGAGGAGCTCCTTCCATTCGGGCGCCAGGACCCAGTAATCCGCGGGGTCCGGGTGCACCTCAGCTACAATCTCATTTGCCAAGGCACTGCCTCCATATCTTAAGGGTCTCCTCCTTGGTCATGGTGGAAAGGCTCCAGGAGTAAAGCCTCCAGAGGTCGTCGTTGAGCTCTCCGAGCTCCTCTTCCCTGATGCCCAGATCGGATAGCGAGACGGAAAGCCCCATATCCTTGAGCCATTCAATTATCTCACTTCTGAAGTCCCCTCCCCAAAGGAGGTCAAGCCTCTCCCCTCTTCCGGGGTATGCCTCATACATCCAAGAGAGCCATCCGGCAGTAAGCGCCGCAAGGCCTGAGCCGTGGGAGATCTCGTCGTGCCTTCCTGATAGGACATGTTCAAAAGAGTGCATGGTGAAGCTCCCGCCCCTCCCGAGGTTCGTCAGCTGGGTTATGGCGAGCGATGAGGCCAGCGCGAGCGATTCCCTGGCGTGAATTTCCGTGAGGTCTCTGCTCAATCTCCTCCCTCCGGCAACGGTCTCCTTCATCAGAGCCACAGCGAGAGCGTCCGCCACCGAGCTCTCCCCAACGCCCCCGAACCAACGGTCAAGGATGTGCGATAGGATGTCAGCACAGCCGTCCGCAGTGTATTTTCTGGGGAGGGTGAGGGTTGTAAGCGGGTCCCAAAGGGCTATCCTGGGCTGAATGTGAGGCGAGCCAACCCCTATCTTCTCCTTTATTTCCGGTTTTGAGATAACAGCTCCCCCTCCGAACTCCGATCCGGAACCAGCGACCGTTGGTATTGCCATAATTGGAAGGGCCTTGGTTATCGGCCTTATCTCCTTAACGAAATCCCAAGACTTTCCCCCCTCCGCGGCAACGACAGCCGCTAGCTTGGCGCAGTCCATTACAGAGCCGCCCCCGAGAGCAACTATGAAATCAGCGCCCCCGGCGCTCGCGGCCGCGCCGGCCTCGTTAGCCTCGCTGTCCCGCGGGTTTGGCGAGACCCCTTCGTAAACCATTGCGGAGAGGCCCGCTTCCCGGAGGCTCGTCAGGACCGCGTCAAGGTATCCGTGCCTCCGGGCTGAGCCCGATCCTATCATAACCAGGCACCTCTCCCCGAGCTCGCGCGCCCACCGGCCGGCCTCCCTCAGCCTTCCCCTGCCGAAAACCAGCTTTGTTCTAAGGGCGAAGATGAACTCCTTCATTGCTCACCTGATATTCTAGCCTTCTTGCCGCGGACGATCAAGCCCCGGTTTTCCATCACCTCCTTCATCCCCCTGGCGACCGCGGCCGAGGAGTATTTCTGCCTTCCCAGCTCAGCCAGGAATTCCCTGTCCCATTCGCGGGAGAGGGCCTTTTCCATAGCGGATCTGAGCTCGCTCGCTGAGGCCTCGGGCACCAGGTAGCCCTGGACGCCCTCCTCTATCAGGTGGCGAGGCCTCCACATTACCACAGGGAGGCCAGTTCCGAGCGCCTGCTTTATTGCAACGGATGTCCATGTCCAGACCCCTATGTCGGCCGCGTTGAAGAGGGGCCGGAGCCTCTCCTGGGGCATGAAAGGCATGGGTATAAACCTCCGGCCCAGCTTCTCCCGCGCCAGGGCTGTGAGCTCCGCGCAATACGCATCGCCCTCCAGGACCCCCACCAAAAGCAGGTGAACCCCGAGGCTTGCCGATGCCTCCACAAGGGCCTCGTAGCCCTTATAGGGCATTATCCTTGCCGCTGAGATAACGAGAGGGTCTTTGACCCCGAGCTCAGCCCTCGTGCTCTCGCGCTCGGCAGGGTCGTAGTAGAAAACATCCTCGTCAAAGGGCAGGAAAACCCTCCGGACATTAACCTCGCGCCCCAGCAATCTCTCCAGGAACACAGCGCTCTCGTCCTTGCTTACGAAAACAACCCTGGCCTTTTCCAGAACCCTGCCGTAGACCCAACGCTTGATTATGCGCTTGAGGCCCGCCGGAGGCATGTGCTCCCCGATCTGAGCGAAGAGCGCCGCTCCGCAGTCTCCGAATATGAACGGGTAAAACGGAAGACCCTTTGTTGGAGCAAGAGAGAGGATGGCGTCAGGGGCTATGGTTGAGATGGCCCTTTTTACCCTCAGGGGGTCCGGAAGTGCCATGTTGCCAAGGCCGGCCGAAGGGAGCCGGAGGACATTGAGATACTCCTCATCCGGGCCCGTAAACCTTTTCCTGCCGACGAATCTCCTCGCGGACCGCGCCACCAGGTCAGAGGTTATAACCCATGTGCTCAAGCCTATCCGCGCAAACCCCCTCGGCAGGATCGCCTCGGCGTAGTGAATGGAAGGAAGCCGGTGCGCTACCAGAATGAGAAGCCGCATATCAAACGCCGACGGGGCTTGCTGGCTCGTCAAGCCTTATGACCTCAATGCCCGCGGCCCTAAAGCCTTCTGCCGGCAGGCATCCCCTCGCGTCAACGATTAGAGGAAAGCGCATGGCTTTTCTGACCTCCTGTGGGTCAAGTCCCGCGAACTCCTCCCAGTCCGTAGCGATGACCGCGGCGTGCGCTCCGGAAAGGGCCGCGAGGGCCTCGGAGAACTGGGTTATGCCGGAGACCACGGCCTTGGGGTCATAGGCCCTCACTCGGACCCCCTCCTCCGAAAGGGCTTTTACGAGCTTCACTGCCTGGGAATCCCTGGTGTCTTGGGTTCCTGGCTTGAAGGCTAGGCCGAGAACCGCTATCTCCTTGTCGGAGAGGGACCCGAGCCTCTCCCTCAGTATCCCAACAACCAGAGCGATCCGAGAGGCGTTGATTTCCTCAGCCGCTTCAAGGAGTTTCGGGTCAACGCCGAGCTCCCTCGCGAGCCAGAGCGCGGCCCTAAGGTCCTTCGGAAGGCAAGACCCTCCCCATCCGAGGCCCGGGGCGAGATACCTTTCGCCTATGCGAGGGTCCATCCCCGCTACTCTGAGCGCCTCCCTGCCTGAGGCGCCGGTTGCCCTCGCGATGTCAGCGATTAGGTTAGCGAACGAGACCTTCAGTGCCAGAAAAAGGTTGGAGGCGTATTTGCTGAGCTCCGCGGTCCGGGTGTCGGTGATCACCTTCGGGACCTCAAATCCCCGGTAGAGCTCTAGAAGCAGATCCGCGTCCTGGGGCGAGTCCACCCCTATCACTATCCTGGATGGATTCATGAAGTCGTATATGGCGTAGCCCTCCCGGAGGAACTCAGGGTTTGATGCCACCCTACAGCCGGTCATCTCCGAAAGGCGCCTGGCTGTGCCGGGTGGGGCAGTGCTCTTTACAACCAGAAGGGCCTCAGGTTCGGTGCGGCCGGCTTCCTGGCCTGCGGACCAGAGCGCTGAGAGGTCTGGTGCACCGGTTTCGGATACCGGCGTCCCTACCGTGAGGAATATGGCCCGGCAACCCCTGAGATCCCCGTAATTCCCCGTGAAAACAAGCCGACCCTCGTCAAGCGCCTCAGAGGCCTCGGCCGGATAACCCGGCTCCCCCGCGGGGGATTCCCGGCGCGAGAGGGCGCGAAGCTTTTCCTCGTCTCGCTCTACGCAAACGATCTCGTGGCCCTTTTTAGAAAGCCCAACGGCAGTAGCGAGGCCCACATAACCAGCTCCAACAACGCCTATTCGCACAGTGCGATATTCTAAGGCTTTCGCTCGCCCCTTTGAAATCAGGGAGGCCTCCTCTCCATAATATTGAATCTCTCTGTGGAAGGAATACTCTCGGCAATAGGCAACACCCCGCTCGTGGAGGTGGAGTCCCCTCGCGGTGCCGCGAGGCTTTTCGCAAAGATGGAGGGCTCTAATCCCACAGGCTCAGTAAAGGACAGGCCCGCTTTGGGAATGATCCTCGGCGCCGAAAGGAGAGGGAAGCTCTCCCCCGGAGGAACGATTGTGGAGGCGACATCCGGAAACATGGGCGCGAGCCTCGCTATGGTTGCCGCGGCCAGGGGCTATAGGTGCGTGATCGTCCTTCCGGAATACACATCAGAGGGCAAAAAGAGGCTCATAAAGAGGCTGGGGGCTGAACTCGTTGAGATGCCGGAGTGCGTGAGGATGCCCGGGTGCCTGGACATGGCCGCGCGCCTAGCTAGGGAGAACAAGTGGTTTCTGGTGGGGCAGTTTGATAACCCGGATAACCCAGCCTCCCACATCAGGACCGCGGCCGAGATAATAGCGCAGTTGGGCCAGGTCCCAGACGCGGTCGTGCTCGGTTGGGGCACGGGCGGAACCCTCACCGGCGTTGCCACGGCGATGAAGGCCGCGAGGCCGGATTGCAGGGTCTTTACCGTGGAGATAAACGAGTATCCTCACATGATTGAGGGGATTTACTACGATTTCACCCCCGGCAACCTGAAGCGCGAGCTCATTGACGAGCTTGTGGTCATCTCATCTCAGGAGGGAATTGAGGCCACCCTTTACCTAAACAGGAAGGGTTACCCTGTGGGGTTGTCATCAGGGGCTGTCTGGCTCGCGGCCAAGCGCGCCTGCGAGGTCATGGGGGAGGGCAAGGTCGTTGTCACGCTTTTTCCCGATAGGTGCGAGAGATACGCGCTCTAGTCCTTGAAACTCCCTCAACCAGGCCTGGATAATTATTGCTATGAAGGATGTGCGCGAGGATTTCCCAACGCTCAAGATGAGGTTCGGCGAGCGCCCGCTTTGTTACCTTGATAATGCCGCAACTACCCTCAGGCCCGTGCAGGTTATAGAGTGCATGGACAGGTTCTACAGGGATTGCAACGCCAACATCCACCGTGGCATATATCACCTCTCGGTGAAGGCCTCCAAGATGTATGACCAGGCCCACGAGCGTGTCGCTAGGTTTATAGGCGCTCGGAGCTGGAAAGAGATCATATTCACGAGAAACACCACCGAATCAATAAACCTGGTCGCCTACGCTTTCGGGGATGCCCTGGTCAAGGAGGGGGATGAGATAGTGACCACGGTTTCCGAGCACCACTCAAACATGATCCCCTGGCAGAGGCTCGCGGCCAGGGCGAGAGCGTCTTTGCGCTACATACCCGTGATGCCTGACGGGACCTTGAACCTGGAAGAGGCCCGAAAAATCATAACCCCGAGGACCAGGATCGTGGCGCTTCAACATGTCTCAAATGTGCTCGGCACAGTGCACCCGGTTTCAGATATAGTTGAGATGGCCAAGAAGGTGGGGGCCTTGGTTGTGCTGGACGCGGCGCAGTCGGTTCCGCACATGCCTTTTGATGTAAAGGAGCTTGGGGTTGATTTCGCGGCTTTTTCGGGGCACAAGATGCTCGGCCCAACGGGGATTGGCGTCCTTTGGGGAAGGGGGGAGCTTCTGGAGGATGGCGATGTTTTCCTCACGGGAGGCTCAATGATCTCCGAGGTCACCCTTGAGGGAGCCAAGTGGAACACCCTGCCCTGGAAATACGAGGCCGGAACCCCCAATATATGCGGAGCCATCGGGCTTTCGGCCGCCATTGATTACCTTGAAGCCATAGGGCTTGAGAATGTTCTCGCTCACGAAAAGTCCCTTCTTGAATACGCCTACGAGAGGCTCTCGTCCCTTGATTTCGTAAAGATTTACGGCCCTAGGATTGATAAACGGATTGGAGTAATCTCCTTCAATGTTGAGGGGGTTCACCCTCACGATGTTGCTCAAGCCTGCGATTCTTTGGGCGTTGCCGTGAGGTCCGGCCATCACTGCGCCCAGCCTCTGTCGGTTGCGGTGGGCGCTAAACACGGCACTGCCAGGGCCTCGTTCTACATATATAACACGAAAGACGAGGTTGACGCTCTCGTGGAGGCTGTTGTTATTGCAAAAAAGGAGCTGGGATGATGAGCCTGTATCCGGATAAGGTCATGGAGCACATCAAAAACCCCAAGCACAGCGGGAGCATTGCGAATGCCACGGTTGTCGCCGACAACGGCAACCCTTCCTGCGGGGATGAGCTTAAATATTACATAAGAATAGAGAACGGACTCATCGCCGAGATCAAGCACGAGGCAAGGGGTTGCGCGATAAGCCGCGCCGCGGCTGACCTCCTGGCGGAGATGGCCGAGGGCAAGAGCGTCCAAGAGGCGCTTTCCCTGACCCACGAGGATATAATCTCAGCCATGGGCGGCATATCCGAGGGCAGGAGGGCCTGCGCCGTGCTATCGGTTGATGTCCTGCAAGAGGCGCTGAGAAAGCTTTATAATTTGCCGTAGGAGAAAGATTATATTAGCTTTAGGGTCCTTTTCCTCTCCGACCTCGGCCCTGATTCGGCCGAAAGCGTTCCTTCGGGCCCGCAGAGGTTCGCGAGGGGATTTGCGGATGCCGCAAGGGGCAAGATTGCTCTCACTCCGGTCAACCTTAGCGAGGGGAACAAGGCCTCGCGCTCGCTTGCCGTTCTCAGAGGATACGATATATATCATGTTTCCGGAATCTCATTCCTTGAACCTGTGCTAGCGGGGCTTAGGGCTGGCAGGAGGCTTCTCTACACGGCTCACGGAATCGCAGTTCAGGAGAGGGCAATGGGATATTCCTATCCTGCGAGGCTGATCTGGGCTGAGGGGTTCCTCGTGAGGCGCTCGCGCGCTGTGGTCTGCGTATCCGCGCTTCTGAGCTCCAGAATATCTGAGGAATACCCATTCGCGAAAGGCAAGATCAGGGTAATACCCCCACTTGTTGACCCCTCAATCGCTAAAGAAGAAGCCGAGGATCCGGGTTTCCCTAGGCCATACATCCTCTTTCCTGGAGCAGGTCCTACGAAAGGGCTTTCGCACGCTTTAAAGGCCTTTGAGCTCCTGAGGAAAACCAGGCCAAAGCTCAGGTTGGTCGTGCTTTCGGCAACTGGGGGGCCTGATCTCCCAGGAGTCATATGGTCAAAGCCCCTCCCAACAAGGCTCATGGCCGGAGCATACCTGGCCGCTGAGCTCACCCTCAACGCATCCGATTACGAGTCCTTCGGACTTCCCGTAGTTGAGGCCGCTTCGCTCGGCAAGCCGTTCCTCGTCTCTCAGAACTCAGGGGTCTCAGAGTATGTCAGGGAGCGCTTTCCGGAGCTCGCAGTTGACCCTTCGGATCACGAGGCGCTCGTTGAGAGGATAGCCCTCACAATTGAGGCCCCTCCGGCTCCTGATTCCCTAAGGTCCTGGGCGCAGAGGTTCTCCGCGGAGCGCGTTCTGGGCGAATACCTTGAGGTATATAAGGAGATCTCTACCTAGAAGGCCTATACAGATAAAGGGTGTCCAGCTCAATCCAAGGCTGGCCCACGGGGAATCTCATGGGCGCGCTTATCTTTTTCTCCAACCTGAGGGAGGTGTCCCGAAGCGGGCCCGTAAACAGCCCCGGCACGCCGGCAAATGTTGTATCCTGGTTCTCATAGAAGGAGCGAGGTATCCTCACCCTGCCCGGCGCGGCCCACCACCAAATGCTCCTGTCAACAACGGCCGAATCCCTTGCCGCGTCAGCGAGCTCGCGCATTGCGCTGAGAAGCTCCGCGTTCGTTTCCCTGTCAGAAAGGACCTGTTTTCCGAGCCTCACATTCTCCATCGCGATGATAAGAGCTAGAAGCCAGATTACTCGCCTAGAGCCCCAGAATGGCTCAAAAAGGGCCGCGGCAAAAACGGGAAAGAGCACGGGGTAAAATAGCGTAGCGAATCCGAGGAAGCTGTGGGGCGGCGCTATGCCACGCGGGAAGAAGGCTACGAGCACGAGGCTGATTAGGAAAAACAGAATAAGCGGGCGCTGTTCCCTGACCCAGTAGTAAGCGGAAAATATGATTCCACCGGCGCCAGTCAGCGATGAGATGAAGTAGAATGTCCTGTTATCGGCGGGTACCCCGATGATGCAGTGGAGGTTCCTGAAGATGAGGTTCTGGAGGTAGAGGTGGATGGCGTAGGGAGGGTTCTTGAAAAAGAGGATGGGTATGAAACCGCCGATGTAGCCGTGGCTCACAAGCACATCCGAGGGCCTGGAGCCGAGGTTAGGTATGATGTTGTAGAAGAGGAAAAGTAGCGCCGGAGGAATTGCCCCGAGCGCGAACCAGGCCAGCGCCCTCCACCGCTTGCCGATCAAAAACCACGCGAGTGTGGAAAGCGAAAATATAGCTCCAACAGTGTAGACGAGGGGAAGAAGCCCTGTGAGCAGGCCGCAGGCCAAAGCCCAGGCCCGACTCCTCCCTGCCCTCAAGGCCGTGTAGAGCGCAAACCCAAGGAAGCCCGTAAGCAGTGCCTCAGGCCTCACCACATGGGAAACGAGAACAAAGGCGCCCGAAAGCCCCATAGTGAAGCCGGCCAGGACCCCCACCCTCTCTGACCAGAGGCTTTTGCCGATGAGGTATACCGAAAGTAGCGTAAGCAATCCCCCCAGGAGCGAAACGAGCCTGGCCGAAAAAGGCGTTATTCCGAAAGCCTTGAAGCTCAGAGCGAGCGCGCCAGCGTATATGGGGAAGCTGAAGATGCCGTAACCCGTCTCGTTTGTGTTCGTGCCCTGGAACATGGTCGTTTTAACCAGGCCCGATTTCAGAAAACCGAGCCCTATGTCAGCCATCCAGGCCTCGTCCGGGGATATGGTGAGCGCCGGATACCACGAAAGCGTAATAAGGTTCACCAGGAACCAGAGAGCGAGGAACCCGAAGAATACCCACCTTAGGGTTTTTTCGTTCACCAGGTTCACATTATACCGTATTCTTGCCATCGCCTGTCCACCATTTCCTTCACCTCTGCCGACATCTCAACTGCCTCGGGCCAAGGCCTCTCGTGCCCCTCGGCGGGAAGTTTGGCAGTGGCGTCAACAGCAAGGCAAAGCCCGTCGGGGGAGACTGCGCCGTCCCTTCGCGGGTCAAACCTTGAAAAAACTCCCCAGAGAAGCTCGGCGTCGGAGAATATGTTCACATCAGAATCCGTGATAAAAGCGAGCCTCGGTTTCACCCTCGCCCATATCTGGTGGATGAGCCTCTTTGCCTGGCCCGGCCCCTTCTTATTGATAGAAACGAACAAAACCCCTGACTCCCACCTGTAAGTAAGGCCAGGAAGTTCGGCCTGTTCCCAGGTCAAAAGCCTTCGCCACGGCTTCCTCGTAGCGTCAAGGGCCATCTTGGATCCCCTGTCGGGGTGAGGAGAGGATATGTCAAGGGTGTCGGCAGGCCCTTCCGGCACCAGGATCATGTCCTCTGAGGGCACAAAGTTCTCGGAGAGCGCGCGCCAAACAGCGGAAAGATCGTGGGGATTAACGCTCTCGTCAACGATCACTATGGTCTTCGTGAGGGCCATCGCGCCCAATCCCCACAGAGCGAGCGCGACCTTTACCCCAGCCCTTGGGAAGCTTTCCCTCGCGGAGGCTATCGCCAGGTTGTGGAATCCTGACTCAAGCGGGGTGTTGAGGTCAACGAGCTCGGGAACCTGCAGTCTAAGGAGGGGGGTGAACATTCGCTCCACTGCCTTGCCGAGAACCCCGTCCTCCTTCGGCGGTTTGCCAACCACGGTAGCGGGATAAATGGCGTCCGCCCTCGCCATTATTCCGTCCGCGTGGAAAACCGGAAACTCCCTCTCGAGGGAGTAGTATCCGAAGTGATCCCCGAAAGGCCCCTCGGTCCTCCTTTCGCCCGGAAGGACGCGGCCCCAGAGGACAAAATCCGCCTCAGATGGTACCGTAAGCCCGTTAGGGAGCCTTGATACTCTGAGAGGTTCGCCCATGAGCCAGCCGGCCAGGAGATACTCGTCCACATCCTGGGGTAGGGGAGCAATAGTAGCGAAGGTCAAGGCTGGCGGACCGCCGAGAGCAACGGCAACGGGCAGTGCCTTGCCGAGTCTTTCGGCCTTGGCGTAGTGAGCGGCGCCGCCCCTGTGCGGGTGCCAGTGCATCCCAGTTGTTCTTCCGTCATAGACCTGCATTCTATACATCCCGCAGTTCCCGATGCCGGTCTCGGGATCCTCCGTCCTCACTATGGGCAATGTGAAGAACCTTCCGCCGTCCTTGGGCCAACACTTGAGGACGGGCAGTTCCTCCAGGCTCTTCAAGACTTCTCTGAATCCGGGCTTATTTAGCCTCGGCCTCAGGGCAAGGACCTTTCTCGCCACCCTCAGCGACCTGTAGAGCTTCTTCACATCAACCCCGGCACCCGATTTGACCAGAGCGAGAATCTCCTCCCCTATATCCTCGGGTTCCCTGTCGCCTATGGCCCAACGCAGGCGCTCGCGCGTCCCGAACATGTTTATCGCTACCGGAAAGCGTGATCCTACTGGATTTTCAAACAGAAGCGCCGGCCCCCCGCGCTCCATTACCCGCGAGGCTATTTCGGTTATCTCAAGCACTGGGTCAACAGGAACCCTGACCCTCGCGAGCTGGCCCTTTTTCTCAAGGAATGAAAGAAACGAGCGGGTTGTGGGGAATCTCACAGAGAAATTATAGCGTAAGCGCAGAAACTTAATCTATGGCACAAACGCGCTTTTATGTCTTCACCACCGTCATCTCGGTTGGCCTGAACTTCACCTCTCCGTCCTCAAGGTAAGCCTCCACATGCTCGCCCTCCTTGATCTCCCCCCTCAGGATCGCCTCTGAGAGAGGCTCCTCCACATACCTGCGCAGGATGCGCCGGAGCGGCCTCGCTCCGAACTCCGGGTCGTAGCCCTCCTCCACGAGGAACCTTCTGGCCTCCTCGGTGAGGCTCAGGCTCATCCCCCTTTCGGCCAACCGTTCCCTGAGCTCGCGGAGCATTACCTCAACGACTTGCATGAGGTCATCCTTGGAAAGCGGCCTGAAGACTATGATCTCGTCTATCCTGTTCAGAAACTCCGGAGGCACAGCGTTTCTCAGCTCTGCCTTAAGGTATTTCTCAGACTCCTCGTAGCTCATCAGCCCCTCCGCGCCCGGCCTGAACCCGAGACGAGAGACCTGGGTAAGGCGCTTGGTGCCGATGTTGGATGTTAGGATTATGACCGTGTTCCTGAAGGAGACGCGGCGGCCCAGGCCGTCCGTTATGACCCCGTCCTCAAGTATCTGCAGAAGGATGTTGAAAACATCGGGGTGGGCCTTCTCAAACTCGTCAAAGAGGACCACGGAGTAGGGTTTCCTGCGGACCCTTTCGGTCAACTGGCCGCCCTCCTCGTAGCCGACATAGCCGGGGGGCGCGCCTATGAGCCTGGAGACATTGAACTTCTCCATGTATTCGCTCATGTCTACCCTGATCATGGCGCTCTCGTCCCCGAAGAGGAACTCAGCCAGCGCCTTTGCTAGCGAGGTCTTGCCCACGCCGGTGGGCCCGAGGAACACAAAGGAACCTATCGGCCTCCGCGGGTCCTTTATACCAGCCCTTGAGCGCCTTATCGCTTTCGCGAGGGCGGATATGGCCTCTGACTGGCCGATGATCCTTTTGGCAAGCGCGCTCTCCATTTCAAGGAGCCTGCGCTCCTCCTCAAGGCTTATCTGGGAGATAGGTATGCCGGTCCACCTTGAAACCACCCTCGCTACATCCTCAGGGGTCACGGTTGGCGTTATCTCCGCCCTTATCTCCTCCTTGCGTTTGTTTATCTTCTTCTCAAGGGCCTTTTCCTCATCCCTGAGCCGTGCGGCCCTTTCGTAGTCCTGGCGCTCTATGGTGCTGGTCTTGAATGCCCTTATCCTCTCCAGCTCACGGATAAGCTGGGCGAGGACCTCGTCCCGCGTCCGTGAGGCCAGCTTGACCATCGCGCCGGCCTCATCCATCACATCTATGGCCTTGTCGGGCAGGAACCTGTCCTGTATGTATCTGTCAGCGAGCCGGGCCGCGGCCACAAGGGCCTCGTCCGAATAAACGACGCCGTGGAATTCCTCGTATTTTGCCTTAAGCCCCCTGAGTATTTCCACCGTCTCCTCCACGGTGTTCGGCTCCACCATGACCGGTTGGAACCTGCGCTCCAGCGCGCCGTCCTTCTCTATGTGCTTTTTGTATTCGTCAAGGGTGGTCGCTCCTATGACCTGAAAGCGCCCGCGGGCCAGGGCCGGCTTCAGGATGTTCGCCGCGTCCAGCGCTCCTTCAGCGGCGCCGGCGCCGACCATGGTGTGCAGTTCGTCTATGAATATTATCACATTTGGTGAGGAGGAGGCTTCCTTGACTATCGCCTTGAGGCGCTCCTCAAACTGTCCCCTGTATTTTGTCCCCGCAACAACGGCCGCGAGGTCAAGCGCGAGTATCCGCTTCCTGGAGAGGCCTTCCGGAACCCTTCCCTCTGCTATCCTCTGAGCTAGTCCCTCCACAATAGCGGTTTTGCCGACCCCTGCCTCCCCAATAAGCACAGGGTTGTTTTTCTTGCGCCTGGATAGTATCTGGATCACCCTCTCTATCTCCTCCACCCTTCCTATGACCGGGTCCAGCTTCCCCTCCATGGCCAGCTTCACGAGGTCCGTTGAGAAAGCCGGCAGGAGCTTCCCTTTAAGCTCCCCGGGGCCGGGTTCAGGCCCGCCCATCTCTTCCTCATCCTCTTGTCTCAAGATCCTGGTAACCTCATCCCTTACGCTGGCGTAATCAACCCCGAGCGATGCCAGGACCTGGGAGCCTATGGAGCGCTTCTCCCTCAGGATACCCATGAGCAGGAACTGGGTTCCAACGCTTTGCTGTTGAAGGCGCCTTGCTTCCTCAAAGGCGTAGTTTATTGCCCTTTTAGCGCTGGAATTCAGCGGCAGTTCGCCGCTGGGGGGCGGGTTTGTTCCCCTGGGAACCGAATCCTCAAGTATCCTGTAAAGCTCCTCAAGGTCAACGCCCAGGTTTGTCAGTATCATTGCGGCGTTGCCCTCTCCGAGCCTCGCAAGCGACATAAGGAGGTGTTCGGTGCCTATGTAGTCGTGCCCGAGACGACGGCTCTCCTCACGGGCCATTGAGAAGACCTTCCTCGCCCTTTCGGAGAACCTCTCGTTATTTGCGAACACTATCCACCTCCTGCGGCTATGTATGCCTCCAAAAACCTTATCCTTGCCTCGGCCTCCACGGCCGATGGCGTCTTCGGATATTTTTCCTTTATTTCACGATAAAGCTTGAGGGCCTCAGATGGCTTCCCCGAAATCTCAAGGCACATCGCCTTTCTATAGGTATAGAAGGCCCTGTATGTCTCGTATGGTGCCTTTGATATGGCCTCGGAGAGGAACCTTTCCGCTTCCTCGTAGCGTTCCTGGTTCATCCGAATGGATGCCATGCCCGAAAGCGCGTTGGCCTCAGTGAAGGGGTCGCCCGGCTTGGATGAGAGAAAGCGCGTCCAAAACTCCTCGGCTTTGGTCATGTCTCCGACGGTGTAGTAGTGGTATCCGAGGTAATAGAGCGCCCTTTTTCCCCACTTAGTGTTGGGGAACTTCTGGTAAAGGTCCTGGAGGGCTGGGAGCGCCCAGGCCGTGTCGCCCGTGCTCATAAGGTAGACTGCCTGAACATACTCCCACTGGCCCTTTGGCTTTCCTGCCCTGCCTCGCTGGGTATATGCCAGGAAAGCGACGCCGAGAACCACCGCCGCGAAACCCCAGAGGATATTGCTCCTGTTGCGGCTAATCCAAGCCTTCACGGCCTCAGCCCTTTCACCTCTGAAGAACTCTCCAATGCCTTTCATCTTCTCTCAGGCTTAAATTATAAGCGTTTTCGCGCCGTAAATCAAGTATTGAGTCCCCCACCTGACATCTCACACCTCTCTTGTCAGTAAGTTATTTGGGCACAAGAGGTTTGAGCAATCCCTCTTGTAATCGCTCAAGACAGACGAGGGCTTTGGTGTATACGCTCTTGCGCCTGTCGGACTGGAAACTCCGACCTGGGAAAACATTCAATAACCCGCTTTCAATCTTGATGTGAGGCGCGCGGTATT
>Ga0123519_10006821_pt1 | contig 17835 bp, 19 predicted proteins | sample YelNatPaOPRAMG02_FD_87396 | JGI IMG/M metagenome (GOLD analysis project Ga0123519, IMG submission 87396) | Hot spring microbial communities from Yellowstone National Park - Yellowstone National Park OP-RAMG-02 (version 2) | ecosystem: Environmental > Aquatic > Thermal springs > Hot (42-90C) ... | reverse complement strand
CTGCAGATCGTTCTTTCTTCTCGTGGCTTCTTCCTCCGAGATGGACCCCGAGTTGTACTCTGCCTCGATCGCCATCTGTTTGCCAGGCAACGCATCGAGGGTGAACCGTGCGGCCACTTCCGCGATACGGGTGGCCCCTTTGGTAATCACGATGAACTGTACGGCGATGATAATGATGAAGATGATGAACCCGATCACCAATCCTTCGGCTCCCTTGGTTCCGACGACGAAGCTGGCAAAAGCCCGGATCAGTTTCCCATCGAACTTATGTCCCATGGCCAGGATCAACCGGGTAGAAGAAACGTTTAGGGCTAAACCAAAGATGGTTACCACCAACAGGAGTGTAGGGAACACGGAAAAATCCAATGCCCGATGGGAGTAGAGAGTAATGAGGATGATCAACAGGCTCAGCACTAGATTGATGGCCATGAAAGTATCGAGGAGGAAGGTAGGCAAGGGAATAATGAGCATCATCACCACCACGATGACGCCCACTGCCACCAGGGCATCGCTCTTCTGCCTGAGAAAAGCGTTGGTAACGATCGTTTGTACGTCAGCCATTCGCCGTCTTCTCCTTCTGCATGCTGTATACCTGTTTGAGAACTGCCGCTACGGCTTCATAGAATTTGAGGGGTATCACATCGCCGATCTCCACCTCGGTATACAGTGCCCGTGCCAGGGGTTTGTTTTCCACGATAGGGACCCCATTCTCCCTAGCCACTCGTTTTATGTTCTCTGCAATGAGATCCTGTCCCTTTGCCGTAACCATGGGAGCTTCCATCGTCTCCCTACGATACTCCAGGGCCACTGCGTAATGGGTCGGGTTGGTTACCACCACGTCCGCCTTGGGTACGTTCTGGATCATCGTCCTCCTCATCAGTTCCCGCATCCGTTGGCGGAGGCGGCTGCGAATCAGAGGATCTCCCTCGTAGGTCTTTCGTTCTTCTATCAACTCTTGCCGGGACATTTTCAGGGATTCGATGTACTGCCGTTTCTGAAAGAAATAATCCACCACGGAAAGGGATAGAAGTACGATGGTCGACTCCGCCATAATTCGAAAAGCCAGGGAGGCTATACCCCCCACGGAAGCGAGAAAGGGAGCCTTCATCGTGCTTAGGATCCACCCCATGGATCCCTTGATGTTGAAATAGGCAATCAACCCGATCAGCGCAATCTTCAGGAGAGATTTCGCCAGGTTGAAGATAGCCTCGGAAGAGAACATAGTTCGTTGGAGATAACGGGTTACATTGGGGACGATTCTGTTCAGATCCGGTATGATAGGTTTTACCGAGAACAGGAACCCGAACTGCACCACATTCCCCAGGATAGCCGCTACCAATCCTATGACGGCGACAGGGGCGAGTAGTCGCACGAAATATTGGAGGAAGGCTTGAAAGAGGGTTTTATCGAATCCCGCTCCCGCATCTCCAGCTTTTCGAATAAAGTAATACACCATCTCCCGCAGAGTCTTTAGGTAGTAGGGCCCCAGTAGTGCAATCGTTGCCACTACCATCAAAAGCACGATGGAAGAAGCGAGGTCCTGCGACTTGGCTACCCTGCCTTCTTCCCTCGCTTTGCGGAGCTTGTGTTCGGTAGGCTCTTCGGTCCGCCCTTCGTCCTCCGCAGCGAACCATTGGAGGTGAACATGGTCTAAACGAACCACCACAGGGAAAAGGGAGTGCCCATAGGGGGGGGAAGCCGGTTGAACTCTATGCAGATCGATCCCCCCGTAGGCAAGGGAGTGCAGAGGAAGCAACCCTGCCGGTTCCTTGAAGTTCCGGGTGTCTACCTGCTTGGGCTCGCCCATATGCGCTCCACCTCGAGAAAACTGAAATCGATCACGGCGGAAAACAATTCCACCAGGAAAGGTAAACTTACGAAAAGAATCAGAAATGCCACCCCAATGGAAATGGGAAACCCCATCATGAGCAGGTTCATCTGGGGTGCCGCTTTGGCGAACAATCCCAGGGTAAGGGACACAAGGAACAATGCGCCTAAAATGGGAAAGGAGAGTACCAGGGACTGTTGGAACAGATAGGTCATCCCCTGGAAGAGGATTGGAAAGATGTGATCCTTTCGAGTAACCAGATCGATAGCCCGGAAGGCTTTGAAGGATTGAGACACTCCGATCAAGAAAATCTTCTGGAATCCACTTCCCAACAGGAAAATCAGCATGGCGATGAGGTTCAAAAATTGCCCCATGATGGGAATTTCGATCTCTGCCAGGGGATCGAACACTTCCGAAGCACCGAATCCCATCTGAAAGGCATAGTACTGGCCTGCCAGTTGGAAACCGGAATAGATCATGGATAGGAAGAATCCTACAAGGATTCCTACGAATGCTTCCCCTGCAAGAAGGAGTACATACTGCAGTACATACGGTGGAATCGGGTAACCGGAAGCGGCTACGGAGGGGAAAATTACCATGCTCACCAGAAAAGCGAGGGCGACTTTTGCAATTTCCGGTATAGCATCGGAAGAAAGGAGGGGGGCTGTTTGGATAAGGGCAAACACCCGTGCAAATATCAAGAAGAACAGAGGCGCATTCCTCGCTAATTCTCCCACCGTCATCCTTAAGTTCTCCTTTCTACCCTACCGTACCATGGCTGGAATCTGTTGAAACAACTGAACCGTGTACTGAGCCAGGCTCGCGAACATCCAGGGTCCGAAGAAAACCAGGGCTAGAAGAATCGCCGCAATCTTCGGCACGAAGGTCAAGGTTTGTTCCTGAATCGAAGTAGTGGCTTGTAGGACGGAAACGATGAGCCCTACTACGAGTCCGATCAGGAGAACCGGAGCCGAGAGGATCAGGATCTGAAAGATCCCGCTTCTGAGAAGGTAAACCGCATACCCAATACTCATGCACTGCCTCCTTTACCCGAAACTTCGAATGAGTTGCTCTGTCAACAAACCCCATCCATCCACCAGAACAAAAAGAATCAACTTGAAGGGCATGGATATCATCACCGGAGGGAGCATGATCATTCCCATGGACATCAAGGTGGAGGCCACCACCATATCGATGATGATGAAAGGAATGAAGAGGAGGATCCCGATCTTGAAAGCCACCGTCATCTCATGGAGGATGAAAGCAGGAATCAGTACATAGGTGGGAACCTCGGACAGGTTGTTCGGTCTGGGACGGTTGGAGAGTCGCATGAATAGCCGGATGTTGTCCGGATTTGTCCGCATCTGACGGTACATGAACAACCGCAGAGGGCTTTCCATATTCCGGTAAGCCTGTTCCAACCCGATTTCACCCCGTGAAAAGGGAGCATATCCATTGGTATACATTTCGTTCAATGTGGGCCACATGATGAAAAGGGTGAGGAACAGGGCAATTCCCATCAGCACCTGGTTCGGCGGAACTTGCTGAAGTGATAGCGCCCGTTTGACGAAATCGAACACGATGGCCACTCGAAGAAAAGAGGTCATGAGGATTACTAGAGAAGGTGCCAAACTCAACACTGCCAGCACCAGCAGGAGCTGCAAGGAAAAAGCCACCTCCTGGTTCGTGTTGGGTTGTCGAATCGTAAGATCCACAAAGGGTATATTGAAAGCCTGATTCTGCTGATTTCTGGCGGCCTGCGCCTCCAGAGGCAGACTCCCCCCCATGAAAAATACGAGAATAATCAATAGTAGCAAGATCGGTTTTGGCATCGTTCCCCTCCCAAAAAACGCGGCCTTCAGTGCAGCTTGTTCAATCGTTCTCTCTGCCTACGGATGAACTCTAATGACTCCTCCCCCGAAGCATCGATCCCTCCCGCCTGTTCCCCTGCCTCTTTCCGATGAAAGTACTGTTGGACCAGATCGAAAAAACCTTTGGTTTTCCGTGGGGAAGGCAACTCGGACACTTTCAGACGGATCGAATCGATCGTTTCCCGATCTTTCAATTCGAGAAGAAGCTGAATCGAACTCTCCGAAGTCCCGATCAGGACGATATGATCTCCTACCTCCACCAGATGCAGGTGCTTGTTTCCGGAAAGCACCCTGCTTTCCAGCAACCGTATCATTTCCAACCCGGTTTCCCGGGGAGAAGCGAGCTTCTTCAGATAATGGAAAAATCCATACACCAGGGCCAGGACGAATCCCAGGATCAAGAGCATCCGAAGGAAATCCCAGATCCCAAAGGTGGAGATAGCACTCCCCGCGTCCCCTGCTTGAGGACGAGCTGCCGAAAAGACGAGTTCTTTTTCACTTGGAACGCTTTGAGGTGGTGCCTTTTTTGCTTCCTGGGCCTCCACCACACTGGCCAGCAGGAACACTGCTACCAGCATATAAAATAGATTCGTTCGTTTCAGGTTCCCCTCCCTTTCACCTGGAAACTCACGGAGATGTAGAAATAGTTATGTCAAATCTTTCATCCTCTCCATGGGTGACACGATTTCCGTTACCCGTACACCGAAATTCTCATCGATGACCACGACTTCGCCTTTGGCAATCAATTTATGGTTCACGAGGATATCCACCGGCTCACCTGCCAGTTTATCCAGTTCGATGATCGTTCCCTCTCCCATTCCCAGGATGTCTTTTACCAATTTTTTCGTTCTTCCTAGTTCCACCGTCAGTTCCATGTAGACATCCATCAACAAGCTGATGTTGCCATGTTCGGCAGACGGTGGCCCTGGTTGTAAACTGGGGAATTGTACCGGTTGAACGTTCGGCGGTGTCATGGGTGTAGTGCCGCCGAGAGGGATCCCCGGGAATGGAGAGGCTCCGCCTTGCGGCATCTGGAAGCCTCCCAAGGCGGGCCCCATCGAGGGTTGCGCGAATCCTGCCCCCTGACCCACTGTAGGGCCTGCCTTGGGAGAGACCGAAGGAGAGGAAGGAGCGGCTTTTGAAAGGATGGCAGTCACCTGTTCTGGAGTGAACACTTCCAGCATGTCGGCCGGCATCTCTCCTTCGATCATGATCGGATAGGTGGCAACAACCAGTGTGTCGGATGAAACCGAAAGGGCATCCTTGGGAATGCGGGTAGCCGTTGCCGGTTCCGTCAATACGGTGGAGCGCAATGCATCTCCCAATGCGGTGAGGACAGGGCCGGAGATCTGTCCGATGGCCTCCTGCAACGCGGAAAGGGCGGCCTCGTTCAGTTCTATTCCCTGCTGCCCCATCATGAGGCCCGCAATCGAAATCGCTAGACTTTCCGGGAGGATATACAAGTGTTCCCCCGACAATCCTTCGGAAAAAGGCATGGAGATCTGCACCACTTGATCCTCCAGAGCCTGGAGAAGCCTTTCTCGGGGCAACACATCCACCTTGATAGGACCATAGTTCGCCGTTTTGGTGACCAGCATGGAAAGGTTCGAAGCCTGGGATGCAACAGTTTTCTGTAGAATTCCCTCGAATTGACTCCTTTGTGCGGGAGTCAAGGTTCCCCCCGCCGCCCCCGCAGAAGGAGCCGGCCCCTTTCCGCCCAGATCCAAGGATGCGGATCCTTGCAACAACGCATCTATTTCATCTTGTGTCAATGATCCATCGCTCATACTACTCTTCCCCCTCCGCCGTCAGCTCTTCAAACTCTTCCTCTTCCGCTTCCTCCAGTTTTTTGATGATCTGGACGGCTAATTTTTTTCCTACTACTCCGGGTTTACAGAGGAACTTCGGTTGATTCCCGATTTTCAACACCATCGGATCGGTAGCTCGTACATTGGGAAGTCGAATCACATCCCCTACGCTCAGGGCCAACACCTCCCGAACAGTGAGTTGCATACTGCCCACTTCCGCCACTACAGTAACCTCTACCGTGGAGAGACGTTCCCGCAAGATATTGAGGTTTTCCGTAGTTGCCCCCCTGCGGACAGAGGAGTACCAGTACTGTGCCGATAGCTTGGAGATGATGGGCTCGATGGTTAGATAGGGTATGCAGAAGTTCATCATCCCCTCCACGTCTCCCACCTTCGTTTCCAGGGTTACCAGCACTACCATTTCGGTGGGAGGAACGATCTGGGCAAACTGTGGGTTCGTTTCGATCTGCCCCAGTCGAGGCCGAAGATCTATCACCTGGCTCCAGGCTTCCCGCATGTTCCCCAACACCCGTACGATGATTCCTTCCATTACCGACTGTTCGATATCCGTTAAGTCTCGAGTGACCTTTGCACTTTCCCCCTTCCCTCCGAATAGCCGATCGATGATCGAGAAGGTAATGGCGGGATCGATCTCCAGAATGGCGGATCCTTTCAAGGGATCCATGTTTATCACTGCCAGTGTAGTGGGGTTCGGGATCGAACGAATGAACTCTTCGTACGTCAACTGATCTACCGAGGCGACATGTACCTGTACCAGACTCCGAAGTTGCGCACTGAGGGAGGTGGTAGTAAGTCGGGCAAAGGTCTCGTGCATGATGGAGACTGTGCGGATCTGTTCCTTGGAGAATTTATCGGGTCTCTTGAAATCGTAGATCTTGATCTTCCGCTGTTCTGCGGGTTTTGGAGCTTCCTCCGCTTCCACGTCTCCTGCAGAAATAGCGGTAAGTAGCTGATCTATTTCATCCTGAGACAGGACCTCTGTCATGCTTGTCGACCCCTCCCTTATTCCCTCTTACATATTATATTACATATTTTTGCTCAAAATTCAATCACAGTAAAGGTATCGAATATGACCTTCTGGATCTTGCCGCTGGTCATGATATCGTTGATCAGTTCCCGAAGTTCCAGTTTTAAATTCTCCTCGTTCGTGGGTTTAAGCTCGTCGTTTTTCTTGGAGGTAAAGAAGCGTCGTATGATATCCCGGATCTGAGGAGTACGGGCGATCAGTTCGGCCTGCATCGCTTTGTCTCCCTGTTTGTACCCGATACGAACCTCCACGATGATCGTGTGGGGAACTTCGTCTGCCGTCCGTCCCCGAATTTCCCCCACGTTGGAATACCAGTCATAGATCGGTTCTTTCCCTTGATATTCCTTCGAGGTAGGCTGCTGGGTCACCGAGGGTGATCCTACTCCCATGATCTTTACGGTAATCACCACCACCGTGACAATAAAGAGAATCGCTCCTAAAGCCAGGGCTACCCACTTAAGGATCTGGATCACAATGGCGGGAAGGAATCCTACCTTCTTTGCCGCCTGTACCTGTTCACCGGCAGCCCCTTCCTCGCCTTCGTTTTCGAACATATCATCCGACATAGGTTCTCCTTTCCTTAAGGGTCATAGATGCCCCTCCGAGAGTATAATGATATCGATCCTTCGGTTGTAAGCCCTTCCCTCCGGTGTGTCCTCCTTTGCCAGAGGAACCGTATCGGCAAAACCGGCCACCTGGAATTGCCGTTCGTTCACTCCATACTCTACCAGTCGGTGGAGAATATTGATGGCCCGTGCGGCGGAAAGTTCCCAATTGCTTTTCCAGGGGGGACCCGTGGGGGTGCCGTCGGTATGTCCCTCGATCCTCACCTTTCTGTCCCTCAAGTCTTCCGAGGTGAGAAGGTCGGCCAACCGCATCAGGGTAGGCCGAGCCTCTTCCATGCGGGGTTCGGCGCTTCCCGGATCGAAGTAGGCATCCGCAGCCAAGGAAATGACTAACCCTCGTTCATCCTCCTTGATCCGCACTTTCTTCGTTTTCAGCTCCGGCTGAAACTCCGAAATGGCCCGTTTCCTTGCCCTGTCCAGGGCTCGACCCCTGTCCACGGAGGGAAGAGATTCGATCGTATTACCCAACTCTGCCAGTTTCCCTGCCTGTAGGGTATTCCCTCCGGTGAGCAATCCCAGCCCCTGGAAGGCTGCCAGTACGATCCGCATCTGGGTGACATCCACTTCGGAAATGTTGAACATCATGATGAAAAAGGTAAGAAGAAGAGATGTCATGTCCCCATAGGTGACCATCCAATCCGGAGTACCTTCGGGACACTTCTGCTTCTTCTTTAACTCAGCCATAGTACCCCTTACTCCTTTCCCGATTCCTGCTTCAGAGATTCCCTCTGAGCGGGAGGCAAGAAGGCAATGAGCTTTTCCAGCAAGATTCTAGGGTTATCCCCCGACTGAATGGAGAGAATCCCTTCGATGATGATTTCCTTGGTGAGGGTTTCCATCTTGTCACGGTCTCCGAGTTTAGCTCCGATGGGGATAAACACGAGGTTGGCCATGATAGCTCCGTAGAAAGTAGTGATGAGGGCTACGGCCATCCCCTGTCCAATGGAGGATTTGTCTTCCAATTTGGCGAGCATGGCGACAAGACCGATCAAGGTTCCGATCATCCCAAAGGCAGGGGCCAGCTTTCCCCAATCCTCGAACACCTTGATCGCCGTCGCGTGTCGCTCCTGGATCTGATTCAACTCATTGTACAGGATACTCTTGATAATTTCAGGATCCGTTCCATCCACCACCAGCTGAATCCCCTTGCGCATGAACTCGTCGTCCAGCTCTTGGAGATTGTCCTCCAAAGCGAGGAGACCCTCCCTTCTAGCTCGTTCGGAAAACTCTACCAGGATTCGGATGATCCGTTCCAATTCTAGTTTGGGAACTCTGGTGGCGATGGTGGCGTATTTCACCGAGGCCAGAACTCTGGATAGGGGGTTTGCCACCATCAGTGCTGCAAAGGATCCCCCAATGGTGATCATCACCGAAGCAGCGTCCCAGTAGATTAGAGGAGACGCTCCTCCTAAAAGAATTCCGAGAATGATAAAGATGAATCCTGCTGTCAACCCACCAATCGTAGCAATGTCCATTGCACCCTACTCCTCATTCTTGAAACAACCGATCATCCGCCTGTATTCTACGATTTCCTTAAAAATAGACTGGTAGTCCTCCTTGACTACCAGTCGCTTGCCCGAAAGCATGATGAGGGTTGTATCAGGGTTTTCCTCGATGTATTCGATCTGATGGGGGTTCACATAGTATACCTTCCCATCCAATCTCGTTACTCTAATCATTCATCCCTATCCTACCCCTCTTACCTCTTCAGTGTTAAGAGTTCCTGGAGCATCTGATCCGAGGTTTGGATCGTTCGGGAGCTAGCCTGGAACCCTCTCTGGGTCACGATCATGTCTGTAAACTGTTCAGCCAGATCCACGTTGCTCATTTCCAGTGCGCCCGCTATGATCTTGCCCTTTCCCGCAATTCCCGAAGGCGAAACGTTTGGCTCGCCAGAGTTGTTGGTCACCGCATAGGTATTTTCTCCCGCTTTTTCCAGCCCACTGGGGTTCACAAAACTTGCCAGGGCAATCTGTCCGAGTTCCCGATTGTTCCCGTTGGAAAATACTCCGGTGATGACTCCAGACTGGTCTATCTTGAAAGCCTCCAGGTATCCCATCCCGTAGCCATCCTGCTTGAAGGCTTTGGTGGAACTCTTTTCCGCAAACTGGGTAACCGTATTCGCCACGCCTCCTACCGTGCCGAGATTCAGATTGAAAGTCTGGCGTACCGGCCCTCCCCCTGCCGGAGGAGTGGCTCCTACCACATCGAACCCCACCTGTACCTGCAGTGCACCTTCTGTCAACCTATCCCCTGCTGCATCCTCCACTGCCAATAGAGTGCCGAGATTGCTGAACTCCACGATGAAGGTATTGGCGTTGTTGTTCCCCGGAGCACCCACTTCCACCAGGGTGTTGGTATTCCCCGCTTCGGGATCCACCGTAACCGCAGCATTCCACCGGTTGGGTTCTCCTGGCCGTTTGGTAAAGTCCACCCGTAAGGTATGCACATTTCCGAAGGAGTCGTAGATATCAAAACTCGTTGTCCACGTTCCCTCTCGAATCGCCGCTGGTCCTGCACCGGCCGGTATTTCTGGAGTCCGTTTGTCCAGGTTACAGGCAAGGAACACTGCCTGTGTCGCCTTTGCGGGATCTTTACTCCCCACGGGAATCCTCAAGTCCCCAATGGCAGCGGAAGTATTGATGAAGGTTCGCCCTCCCTCCTCCTGAGCCTGCCATCCCTGTACCCGCATTCCATTGGCAGGGTTCACCAGGTGACCATTCTCGTCCAAACCGAAGGCTCCTGCCCGGGTATACAATTTTTTGTTCCCCGTGCGAAGGATAAAGAATCCATCCCCCTGGATCGCCAGATCGGTCATCACCCCGGTGGTTTGCAAGGACCCCTGGGTGTGAATGGTATCGATAGCCGCGATATTCATTCCTAGCCCCACCTGTTTCGGGTTGACACCTCCCAACTCATCCGTCGGTCGGGCAGCTCCCGCCATGCTTTGGGAAATGAGATCTTGAAAGTTTACCCTTCCCTTCTTGAATCCAACGGTGTTCACGTTGGAAATGTTGTTGCCCAGAACGTCCATTCGCACCTGATGGTTCTGAAGCCCCGAAACACCCGCATACAAGGATCGCATCATACCGGCTAAACCTCCCTCATTCCATTACGCGTTTCACTGCGCCGTAATCATAGTAACGATTGTTTACCAAAAGCTGCGGTGATTCCCCCCCCAGAACCTCTCGCACCGTCCCACGAACCAACGATTCTCCATCTGCAATTTCCACGGTCTTGCCCAGCAATCCAATGGCATGGCTGGATGCTATGAGCTTCATCACTGAACTAAATTCCTTGTTCAAATTGGTGATCTGCTCCAGAGCGGAGAACTGGGCCATCTGAGCGATGAACTCCCGATCCTCCATCGGCTGTGTGGGATCCTGATGGGAAAGCTGGGTGACGAGGAGTTTCAGGAAATCGTCCTTATCCAGCGTTCGCTTTGGTCCTCGATTCTCTTGAAGACTCCGATTTATCCCATCCACCCTTCTCGAGAGATCCATCAGATCGGAACCCGATATTACGGAAACATCCATACTTCCACTCCCTTGTAGGTCCTTACGCGTAGTAATCGATCAACCGATGCGCATCCATCCAACCCCTCTCCACCGATGGCACTTGACTTGCGATCTGCGTGGCCTTCATTCGGTGGGAGACAGCAGGATCATCCTCCGATTTCTTCTGCCGAGGGTCATTCCCCACGGATACCTCCAATTGGGACATCTCGAACCCCTGCTCCCGAAACGCATGGGCTAGTGCTTCCCTGTTCTGGTCGAACAGTTCCTTCACAGTAGAATTTTCGACAGTAATCTGACCTTCTATTAGCCGATCCTTCAGATGGAGCTTGATCCTGACTTCCCCTAGCTGTTGGGGTTTCAGAATGAGTCGGATCTCTCCATCCTCCTGATTCTTTAGGAATAGTTGTGCCTGCTGCACAATCTGTGGATTGGCTTTCTCCTGTAGCTGTTGTAAAACCGTTTCCCGCCCTACACCAGAGGATCCCCTGGGGCTAAATCCCTCTTCGAGAACCTTGCGGAAATCCCCGGAAACATCGAGTCGCAGCTGTATTGTCGGCAAGGGGGGTTCTATCTTCGGTTTTTCTCCCTCCAGCGGAGGCTCCGGTGAGGCAGGTTGAACCATTTTCGCTTTTAGGAGCTTATCGAGTCGTTCTTTCCCCTGGATCGTTTTTGTCTCTTCAGGAGTTCGAACCTTGCCTCCGGAAAGGTTACTGGGGATGGTTCGACTCTTCCCTTCCTCCCCGGAATGGGACAATGTAAAAACCGGGTAGGGCTTAACACCTTTCTTCGGAGCCTGTTCTTCCATCCACTTAAAAGCGGTTTTCCGAGCTTTCCCTTCTCCTTTTACAGTGACATCGCCTTTTGGGGCGGTCTTTCCCCTTCCCTCAGGGGGAAGAGGTATATTCACCCCCTCTTTGCTTTTCAGCAGAGAGGAAAGTTCTCCCTGCATCTTATCCAACCCGAAGGATCGAACCGTCTGGGAATCTTGGGGATGATTCCGTCCCCCGGCGAGAGGGAGTTTCTGCCTAGACGAAGGGCTTCGCCCCTTTTCCTGAAGGGAGGAATCAGCCCCCCTAACCAGGGGTTCCTTACCCCCCAGGTTGGTACCCTCCCCCGCTTTGAAAAGAATCGATCTGGAGGCATTGGTAGGGGAAAAGGATTTTAAAAGTTCGGCAAAACTGCCCAGGTACTCCGATAGAGAAGGGTTCTTTCCCTTGGCCCTCCGAGTTACCTTCCGAGCACCTTGCGCTTGCTCACCTCCGAGGGTTTTCAGGCTAGCGCCTTCCCCCCGTGGCGTCGATATCATTCGGTCCTCCTTAAAGTCATCTTCCGCTGAATCGTAGCGGCCCGATCCGGAGGCATCAGTGACAGCCAGAAAGCTACCACCGATTCTTCCCCCGCTTTTCGAGCCAGCTCTTCCACCATCCGCAGATGTTCGATCATGTCTTGATCATCCATCTTCAGGAGGATGGCAACGGCCTGCGCAGGAGGCATACCCGTAAGGTATTTCGCATTCTGCTCCAGGTTCGCTCTTTTATTTTCGTACGATCTTACCCGTTGATTGAAGGATTTTTCTTGATCTTGCAGAGCTTTCCGTTGTTCCTCCAATTCAGCTATTTTCTGGTTGATCTCTTTCTCCTTCGCCTTGAGGGTCTCTTCATACCGTCTGAGTTCTTCGGATTGCAGGTCCAGGGCTTCTTTCAATTTTCCCAGCCTCTCCGCTTCCAACAGGTATGCGGTTTCGGTTTCTGGTAATCGGGCGGGGGGCTGGATTCCCACCAATCGCAAGAGGGGGGCCGCCGCATTTTTTACATCCAAAATCCCGAGATAATCGAACCAAAGGGCACCTCCGATGGTAAGCACCGATATGAGAAGCACCAGGACGATAATCCGCGGGGCCGCGCCCACCTTCCCATAGAGAGCCATCGACTATTCCCTCCCCTCTTCCGCCTTCCCTTGCAAAGCGAACCGATCTGCCACTTCGTCTATCCTCTTGTACTCTTCCTTCCACTGCGCATCGTAGTACTCTTCCGCTTTCCTTTCTTTCAGTTTCTCCAGCACCTTTCTATCTCTAGAGGCCAACAGGTACTCTTGGTGCTTTTTCTTCCGTTCCAGTTCCGCTCGGGCAAGTCTTTCTTTCGTAGTTTGCAGATCCTTCTCCAGCCACTTTCTATACGCATTTCGTGCCTGTAAGTCGGATAGATCCAACAGGATTCCCCCTGTGGAACAGGCAGTATTTTCGTAGATTTCTCTCGTTACATCCTGGAGGTGTCCTTGAAGGGCTACACAGGTCCCCACCGCTCGAGCGAGTTCTAGTTCCGAGTTCTTTTCCTTAAAAGCTCGAATACGGAGAAAGGGTTCCAGCCGGAAACTAAACCTCCTCATTCTCGGCCTCCGTACCTCCTATAGCCCCTTCCAGTGAGGAGGCGATCTCTAGGAGCCTCCTTCGAGTTTCTTCCAAAGGGGCCTTTTCGTCGATTCGCTGCATGAGAAACTCCCGTATGACCGGCATGAGGGTGATGGCATTGTCGATTTCTGGATTCGTACCCCGAACATAGGCTCCCACATTGATTAGATCCTCCGCTTCGGAATAGACCGCCAACAACCGTCGGAGAAGGGCGGAAGCTCGAGCCACTTCGGGAGGAACGACTTTGAGCGCCAGTCTCGAGACAGACCCCAACACATCCACCGCAGGGTACTGAGACTTCTGGGCCAGTTTTCTACTGAGATAGAGGTGTCCGTCCAGGGTACCCCGCACGGTATCTGCGATCGGCTCGTCCATGTCGTCGCCCTCTACCAGAATCGTGTAGAACCCCGTTATGGTACCTTGCTCGGAAGTTCCGCACCGTTCCAACAGTTTGGGAATGTTGGCGAATACCGAGGGGGTGAATCCTCTGGTAGCCGGAGGTTCCCCCAGGGCAAGGCCGATTTCCCGCTGGGCTCTGGCATATCGGGTGATGGAGTCGAAAAGGAGCATCACATCCTTCCCCTGATCCCGGAAATACTCGGCTATAGCTGTGGCCGTGTAGGCTCCCCGCAGTCTGGCCAGCGGGGGGGTGTCGGAGGTAGAAACCACAATCACCGAACGGTCAAGACCTTCATTCCCTAGATCGTGCTCGATGAACTCCCGGACTTCCCTCCCTCTTTCGCCGATGAGGGCGATCACATTCACATCGGCCCGGGTGTTTCGGGCTATCATTCCCAAGAGGGTAGATTTCCCTACCCCGCTACCCGAAAAGATACCTAACCGTTGCCCTTTCCCTACCGCCACGAACCCATCGATCGCCCGTACCCCCGTCTCGATCTGTTCGCTGATAGGTTGACGGGACAACACAGGGGGCGGGCTGCGGTGAATAGGATAGAACCCTTCCGCCAGGATTTCCCCTTTCCCATCGATGGGCTTTCCGAGAGAGTTCAACACGCGGCCTAATAGCTTCTCCGATACAGGAACCCGAAGAGGCTCCCCTTCCGCTATCACCCTCGTTCCTACCTCTATTCCCTCCAGGTCTTCGTAACACATGAGCTGTACATGGTTACCCCGCAACCCAACAACCTCGGCCGGCCGATACTTGGCTTTAGATCCCACCTGGATCCTGCATAGTTCCCCGATCACTGCCAGAGGTCCCCGTGCCTCCACGAGATACCCCCGTACCTGCTCCACCGTGCCGGAACAGAGAATCGGATCCAAGTTTTCAACTACCGCCTGGTACTTTTCCAACATCCTTCCACCCCTATGCACCTTTACCCAAGGGTTTAGTAGGAATGGGGGCAATCTGGAGGATCCGGTCTTCGATTTCCTGCAGTTGCGTGGCGATTCGGGCATCGATTTCCCCAAAGTCCGTTTCGATGATGCAACCACCCGGATCCACAGAGGAATCCTCCAGCACCGTGATGCTCTTCACGTTCTCGATCATGTCGACGATTTCCTTGGCGTGTTCGGTGACAAGATTCAAGTCTCGGAGGTTTACTCGGATTACGACATCACTCTTACTCTTCAGTTTCCCCAACGCCTGTAGCACGTTATTCATCACGATGTTCTTCTGATTCTCGGAAATCACCTTCACAACCTTGCGAGCGATCTGGAGGATTAGGTGTACGATCTGAGCTTCCGATTGGGTAATGATCTCGTTCCGTTTCTCTATCGCCTTCGTCAGAACCACATGGAGTCTCTCGATCACCCTCTCGGCCTCCGCTTTCCCCTCCTTCCAACCTTCCTCCCTACCTTCCTCCCTCGCTTTCTTTCGGATTTCCTCTTCCTCTGCCGCAGCCCGGAGTCTCGTTTCGTTCAAAATTTCCTCTGCCTTTCGCTGTGCCTCCTCCACGATCCGCTGGGACTCCTCCTCCGCTTTTCTGCGAAGGAGCGCTGCTTCCTCGTTCTTCTTCTGCAAGATCTCGAAGGCCCGCTGCTCCGCTTCCTTCACGATCCGCTCCGCCTCCGCCTTCGCAGAAGCGATCATCGCTTCCTTTTCCTTTTCCCAGTTCGCCCGGAACAGTTCCGCTTCCCTGCGTAAGTCCTCTGCCGTCGGTCCTGTGTACTCTTCCGCTGCCACCTCTTCCAACTCTTCCACGGGAGCCTGCGAAGGGAAAAGTTGCGGCGGTTGAATCACCACCCGTTCCTTACCCTGGACGATTTCATGGGGACGAAAAACATTCTTGGCCAAGGATCACACCTCCCGCTATACCACCAATTCGTCTTCCCCGCCACGGGCCACCACGATTTCGCCCTGCTCTTCCAGTTTCCGAATGATGGCAACGATTTTCTGCTGTGCCTCTTCTACATCCTTCATGCGGATGGGGCCCATGTATTCCATGTCTTCTTTCAATAGGGTGGCTGCCCGCTTGGACATGTTCCGGAAGATCTTGTCCTGGACTTCGGAGTCCACTGCTTTCAGTGCTTTGGCCAGTTCGGCAGTGTCCACCTCGCGAAGTACCTTCTGAATAGCCCTGTCGTCCAGCATGACGATGTCCTCGAAGACGAACATTCGTTTCTTGATCTCTTCCGCCAGTTCTGGATCCTCTTCTTCGAGGGATTCGATGATGGATTTCTCCGTGGAACGATCCACCAGGTTCAGAATATCTACGATGCTCTCCACTCCACCAGCCGAGGTGTAATCTTCCGAAGAAAGGGTAGATAGCTTCTTTTCCAGCACCCGTTCTACCTCCCGGAGCACTTCCGGAGAGGTTCGGTCCATCGTAGCGATCCGCTTCGCCACATCGGATTGGATCTCATGGGGGAGACTCGAAAGGATGATGGAAGCTTTCTGCGGTTCCAGATAGGCGAGAATCAGGGCAATGGTCTGAGGATGCTCCTGCTGGATGAAGTTCAACAGATGGGTAGGATCCGTTCTCCGGATGAAATCGAAGGGCCTTACCTGGAGGCTCGAAGTAAGACGATTGATGATGTCCACTGCCTTCTGGGAACCCAGCGCCTTTTCCAGCAATTCCCGAGCGTAGTCGATCCCTCCCGTAGTGATGAAGTCTTGAGCCATCATCAGTTCCTGGAACTCAGCCAATACTTTGTCCCGGTCTTCCGCGTCGATGGTTTCCAGCCGGGCGATTTCGAAGGTGAGGGTTTCGATCTCGTCCTCCCGGAGATGCTTGAAAATTTCGGCCGATACCTCTGATCCTATGGTTACCAAAAATATGGCCGCTTTCTGTCTGCCGGTTAGTTCTTTTTTATGGGTGGTCGCTCCCTTTTTCGCCGCCTGAGCGGCTGCAGGGGAAGCGCCCCCTCCGCTTGCAGGTTTCTTAGCCATAGCTTACTCCTCCATCAACCAGGTACGAATAAGCTGGGCCACATCTTCCGGGTGTTCCCTTGCCATATTGATGGCATTCTCCTGAAGCTCCAAACGTGCCCGCTCTTCCACCGACATTTCCACCTCTGCCCCCTCTTCTTCCGCTGCCCGGAGGGCTGCTTCCCGCATCGCCTGATGCTGTCGAGCCAGCTCTTCCTCGCGTAGCCGTCTCCGCCGTTCCAATTCTCGGGAAATCAGCCGGAATACGATGAAGGAAACGAGCAGAAGTGCGACAGAGAGCATGATGTAGAGGATCGTACGCTGCAGCTGGAGTTTAGCTCGGTAGTCCCTGTCTTCCTTCTGATGCTGGGCCGTACGATCGAACATTACGTTCTGAACGGTAACGGAATCTCCCCTTTCACGGTTGTATCCAATAGCGTGCTCCACCAGGGCTTTTGCCTTTGCAATGTCCGCCTCTGTCAAGGGAACGTACTCCCTCTCGATGCTCCCATCCTTTCGTAGAATGACCTCTCCCTTATCATTGTACTTCCATTTCCAGACTCCGTCGATGGCAACGGCACAGGTCACCCTCCGGATTTCCCAGGGAGCCTTTTCCTCCTGAATCTTGCGGGTGTTAACTACCTCGTTCTGGATGACCGAGTTCTTCGAGTACCGGCCCACCATGTTCTGAAGGTCTTTATAGGCAGGGGGAGTCTGCCCTTCTTGCCCCGGAGGTCCTTCGGGATTGAACCCCGTTCCTTCGAACTTCTCCTCGGTCACCTCCTTCGAGAGGGTAATCGAGAGAGTCTTGGAACCCTCCATCGCGGACTCGTCGTACGGGGTTTTCGGGTTGTCGGGATTAATTACGATAGGAAAGTGTTCCTCCGTATCGATCTTTTTCTTACCCGTATCGAGGGTGATATCGAGGTTGATGATTTGAACCCTATCCTCCCCGTAGATCTGTCGAAGAGCCGCAAGGATCGACTTCTTGTACTGCGCCTCCAATTCCCTCGTGGTCTTCATCTCCCGTTTGGCCAGTTCCAGCCGATCCACATCGGCCATCCCAGTAAAATCGTTCAACACCAAGCCGTTCTGGTCGGTGATGGTGATGTTCTCGGGTTTTAGCCCCTCCACCGCATACTGCACCAGTCGAACGATCCCTTCTATCTTTTTACGATTCTGGGTGATGTCGGAACCTGGCTTAGGGGTGATGATGATGGAAGCGGTAACGGGATTTCGGTCTTCGGCAAATAGCTTGTCTTCCGGCATCACGATCGTTACGCTCGCCGCATCTACATCGTCCAATGCCGTGATGTGCTGCTCGAGACTCCGGGTGATGGCCCTCCGGAGGTTTACGTTCCGTTCGAAATCGGTGATGGTCCACCGTTCCACATCGAAGAT
>Ga0123519_10006819_pt1 | contig 17837 bp, 24 predicted proteins | sample YelNatPaOPRAMG02_FD_87396 | JGI IMG/M metagenome (GOLD analysis project Ga0123519, IMG submission 87396) | Hot spring microbial communities from Yellowstone National Park - Yellowstone National Park OP-RAMG-02 (version 2) | ecosystem: Environmental > Aquatic > Thermal springs > Hot (42-90C) ... | reverse complement strand
AGTTTTTCTGAGACTTCTCATTTACCTGATCAAAAAGAAGATTTTTCCTTAGGAATCTCAACAAAAGAAATTTTAAAGTCAATTTTCTTAGGTTCAATAGCCGGAATCATTGTTGGCTTTTTATAATTTCACTAAATAAAATATCACCAAACTCGATTTCTTTCATATTAATTAAATATATATTTAAATATTTAAATATATATTATCGATAAAGGTGATAATATAAGACCGGAAAATGTGCTAATCATATTTCGAAGGAAGAGAGATAAAGCAACAAAAAGGTATTTGCTGAAGCTCGCGAAGGTATTGGAAGACTTCACAAAACCCCTGCCAGTAAATAGTGAGGTGTATGTCTACACTGCAAAGAAGGATTTTTTCAACAAAACAAAACGTGAGATTATGAAGATTGTGGGTATAAAAAGAGGTAAGTAGATATGTTGAAATACTCTAGATTGTTTGAAAACGAATCATATTTAAAAGAAATTTTTAATGGAATGAAGAAAAAATTAAGCGAAATACAAAAAGATAGCAAGTTTGATGAGGAATTCAAAAAGAAGAAAAGCCAAAAATTTGGCAGGATAAACAATCATGAAATGAGTGATAACGAATTTTTTGAGTGTATGTGCAGATGTATTTTTACAGCTGGATTTAGAAACATACCTGATGAAGAATGGAAAAAAATCAAAAAAGAGTTCCGAGACTTTGATATTGACGCTGTCACCGAAATGAGTAAATGGACATTAGATGAAATTTTCAAAAATTTCAAAACAATCAAAAACTTTGTAAAAATAATCGCCTGTATACGGAACGCATCAAAAATTAAAGAGATTGCAAAAAAACATAACTCCTTTTACAACTATCTTAAAAGTTTTGGAGACTTCGAAAATGATACTAGTGTGGTTTTGAAATTGGTGGAGGAACTAAGAGAAAAGTTCGATTACATTGGAGGTGCTGTGGTTTACGACTTTTTGAAAGATGTAGGATTTGAGTGTGTAAAACCAGACAGACATGTTATAAGAATTTTGAAGAGACTAAAATTATTGGAAAATAAGGTCAATGAAGAACACCCCAAGGAAAAAGACATCGAAAAAATACAAGATATAGGTAAAAAAATTGCTAGGCTTAATAACTGTCCGGTGAAGGTTGTCGACCTTCTATTTTGGCTTTACGGGTCAGGTTTCAAAGATATTGTCGATAAAGCAATTTGTGAAGAAAAACCAAACTGTAACGAGTGTTACATAAAAAACTGTCCAAGAGGGAAGTAGACATGCCGAAATACAAGCAATTCGAGTACAACAGCGAAGTAATGGATGTCTTATGTTGTGTAGTTTTAGGAAAAAATAGAGTGAAGGAAATGATGAAAACATTAAAGCAGCCACAATCCACGATTTCCGAGAAGTTGAGGTTTTTAAGGAAGGTTGGTGTGGTGAAAAAGAGCAAGTGGGCCTACGAGCCAAATTGGAGCAAGTTGGTAAACATCGCAAGGAAAGAGGTGCATTTCGTTTTTAAGTTTTATGTTGGAAAGAGTGAAAAAAGGTTTATGGAATTGTTTAGCGAAGAAAGGATAAAAAACATCATCAAAACCTATGCCCAGATGGCTGTTAAAGATAAAACAATGGAGCTTGTGAGCATTTCAGATGTTGTTTGGAAGTATTTTTTTGGCTTGACCCAGATGGAAGATAAAGAGCTGGAAGAAATAGATAAAAGGTTTGTGATATTAAAGAAAAAGATAGGGGCGATGAGCCCAGAAAAGCTTTTATTCATGGAGTGCGAGGAGTGAGTATATGAAAGAATTGACCGTGATTGATTTATTTTGCGGATGTGGTGGTTTATCCGAAGGTTTCAGGCAACTGGGCTTCAAACTCTTGGTGGCGGTAGACAGTTGGAAGCCCGCAGTTGAAACGTACAAGCAGAACCACCCTGAAACGGAGGTTATTCATTCCAAAATAGAGGACCTGGACCCAAAGGAGTTGCCAAAGGCTGATGTCATAATCGGAGGGCCACCGTGTGAGGAATTTTCCTTTGCTAAAAAAGGAGGTGCTGGTGACATCAAAAAGGGTCTGGGGCTTGTACTTCGTTATCTATATTTCGTTTATGTGTTGAAGCCAAAGTATTGGGTTATGGAAAATGTGCCAAGACTTGTAAATTTTTTACCGAACCAGATAGACCTTTCTAAATACGGTTTCGACGCCGGTGTGATAGAGATACCCAAAAAGATGGTTCTGAATGCGGCTGATTTCGGAACACCACAAAGAAGGGAAAGGTTAATCTCCGGGAATTATCCGACGCCCCAACAGACACATGCGCCTTCCGACCGCTTGGCAAAGGTTTTAAGATATAACTTAGAACCTTGGGTACCGATGAGAAAAATCGTAGAATCGCTACCCAGCCCATTATCGCGACCGGATAGGGATGTGTTGGTAAAGGACCCAAACTACGGGTTTACCATACCGGCCCATAGACTTACGGACCATTTCATGAATACGATTTTAGACGAGGAAGAGGTGTTGATGTGCCGTAAGCTTAAGGAAAACCACTCGTGGTACGGGAAAATGAAGTTTCCCGACGACATGGACGCTCCCGCTAGGACGGTGATGGCAACACAGATAAGGGTCTCGAGGGAAAGTATAATCTTGGAAGAAAAAATCGGGGATAAAGTTGCCTACCGAACTCCCACCTTGCGGGAACTGGCCTGCTTCCAAGGTTTCCCGATAACCTATCAATTCTTTGGGAAGACGTTTGCGGAGAAGGCCCATCTCATAGGTGATGCCGTACCTGTTCCACTTTCCAGAGCTCTTGCCAAAGCGATACTCCTTCAGGAAGGCATCAAGGCACCTACATCATTAGCTATAAATTTAGAGGTCCCTTTGGCACCGGAAGTGAAAATGGAGAGGAAGGAAAAAAGACATCCTCTTACCAGAAAGTTCAGGGACCATGTACCCGGTTCCAGAATTGCGCCCTTCCGCGTGGATTTGGACAACAAAGGCGATTCTCCTTCCATAAATTTTTTAGGAGGGAGGCATCTCAAGGAATGGTGCACGAGACTATACGTGGGTTCCGGAAAAAATGTTTGTGTGTACAAACTCAGTTGGGATTATTTGAAATCTAAATTGAAATTTTTGCCAGCGAGATACAGAAAGATAGCGGAAAAGATTTTAAATGAGATTGACAAAGAATGGTGTGGGAAAATCCCAGATGCCTCCACGCTTCAGGCCATTTGGTGCGAGCACCTGCGAGTAGAAGACCTGCCCGAATCCTACAGGACGTTGGCCTCGCCTTATAGAATCATAGAAAAAATTTCTAACATCGTTGAAAAAAACCTTCCGAAGGAGGAATGGTACGTGTCTGTAGACTTCCCCCTCCCGGATGGCAAGAGGAGTAAGATATACGTCAAAATCTTACTGATATCGCTGGCGACGGCAAGGGTTTGCGAAGAGATAAATAACGGCAACGGTTGGGTCAATAATGTCGATAAGAAATTCGTGTTCATCCCTTCAGGCACATCCTAGCTTGCTCGGGTGTAGCTTCTGTCCATCTCCTTAACAGATAATAAACGAATGGCATATATGCGCTCCCCCTCTTAGGTTTTCCGTATTTTGGTCCATAAAAGTTGAACCACCAAAAATCTCCCCTGTTGGACTCTTCACAAATGTATGCGATAGCCACCAGGGCAGCGGCAACCCTGATAGGTACTTTCTCTTTGCCGACAAGCACACCCGCAAACTCTCTCAGAGGAAAGTGTTCGTCTACCATGCTCTTCGTCATCTCTACAATCTGGTCTGGATGGGGTATTCGAGAATCTTTTATTTCACCCCTTACCCTCTTTTGTAACGTTGTGGCATCCGGGATTTTCCCCACAACTTTTTTTAACAAATCCAAAAAAAACTCGTCTAGTTTGATGAGCCTATTTTCGTCCTTCGCGCTTTTCCCCCAATCGACGAGCCATTCTGTAATTTTGTAGTGTGGCGGGGCCCTTTCTACTCTTCCATCAGGGTACACCAACATCCCCAACCAATCCCTCTCATGTAGGATTTTCATTTTTTTCTTTCTGCAGGAACCACAAACCGCATATATGGATTTGGTAACCTTCCTACAAAACAGACATTCTACCTCCTTCCCCTCGTAGTTTAGCGGGTTTGGGTTTTCTTTTATTTTATCTCCTTTATTTGATAACACTACCACAAAACCGTCTTCCGAAATAACCTCTTTTTCGTAGTCTTCCATACATTAAAATTAGTGTTTGTACAATATTAGAATTAGACTTGGTGGGGCATATGGATGACACAAACTTTTTCATAAACACAGTTCTGCGATGGTACGAGAAGAATGGGAGAGATTTTCCTTGGAGGAGGACCAAGGATGTTTATAGGTTGCTGGTCGCCGAAAAGTTGTTGCAGAGAACACAGGCGAAGATTGTAGCGAAGTTTTACCCAAAATTTATATCCAAATATCCCACCTACCATGCCTTGGCGCATGCGAAGACGAAAGACGTGGAGAGGCTGATTAGACCGCTCGGGTTATACAAGATAAGGGCGAGAGAGTTGAAAAACATGGCTGCCCTGATGGAGAAAAGAGTGGTAGGTGTGCCCTCCCCCGACGATTTGAAAGGGCTAAAAGGTGTCGGCGAGTACGTGGAAAAAGCTGTGAGATGCTTTGCGTTCGGTGAATCGATGTTGCCGTTGGACGCCAACATCAAGAGACTCATATCCAGGTTTTTCTACGGTGAGCACGTCGCTGAGGTCGATAACCGTATATGCGAAGGGATAGTCAGAAACGTCGGTAGGAGCGAAATCAAAAAGTTTGTGTGGGGACTCCTGGACTTCGAGGAGGAGATATGCACACCAAAAGCACCGAAATGTCATAAGTGCCCCCTTGCTAACCGTTGCCGATATGTGCTTTTTTCACACCGAGCGTAGTTATCTACTGGCCGTCTTTCTGTTTGCACATCCCTTCATCGCTTATTGCTCCGGTGGATATAATTTTGAAGACTTGCTCTTCAGTCAAGCTTCCCATACGATTATCTATATTGGTACCTTCAAGCATCATCACTATGGGTCTTGCAGCTCTAGCAGCTTCGATAAAATCTTCAGTCATATCTTTTCTTAGCCCATACAACCTCAAATCGCCAGAGTAAACAATAGTTCCAGCAGTATGAACAAGAAAACCGTAAGCCCCTGGAATGGAATGGTCAATATGAATGGGTTCAACCTCAATATCTTTTACTTTAATTTTGTCTCCAGTTCTGAAAGTCTTGAAATTTCTTTGTTGCAAGAATTCAGCATAATACTTTCCCACTTGACTGAAGCTCATGTCAAATCAAGAAATATAAATAACATTAAAGGTAACCATCAATTATGGCACGAAAAAATGTATCAGCTAAAATCCCTGTAGAAATATGTCCAGTATGCCACAAAAAATTTTATAGGATAGGTGATTATCAAAGACATATAAAAATGATAAAATTAGGTATAGATACAGAAAATAAAAAGAGACACTCGAAATTATTTTAATTTTCTGGGATTACTAAACAATGTCTTTATAAATGTCCAACTATAACCAAATGTTAATTGACTACCTTTAATCTATTTTATTAAATATAAAAAATAAAAATTTTTTATATATCGACTAAGGTGATAATTTTGGAGAAAGAAAGAATACTAAAAGATTTCGTAAATTGGATGAAGGAAAATACAGCCCTCAAACAAAATTCCATAGTGCAATACGCCTTGCAAATCAAGAAATTCATTGACAATTTTGATGAGATTAGTTTGGAGAATTTGAGAAGGTTTTTGTTTATGAGAGAAGACAAAAAGAAGCCGGAAGAAGTAAGGATTGTCTACCATAGGAGATTTGCAGTAAAAAAGTTCTTGATGTTTTTGGGCAAGGAAGGTTGGGTTGGCGAGTTGGACAAGTTGAAAAAAGAGTTAAGGTTGCAGGACAGAAGGTACGAGAGATATATCGACTTCAAAACCTTCAAGGGAATGATTGAAGGATTTGGTGGTGATTTGAGATTGATAATGATGGTTTTGTATGACACGGGCATGAGAATTTCTCCCATAATTAACCTTAAAGCAAGGAAGGTAAGAGAAGATGATGAAGGAGTTTACATCGGAGGCAGGGAGAAAGGTGGGAAATTGGTCAAGAGGTATTTGGACGTACAAACAGCCAAACTTTTAAAAGAGATAATCAAAGGCACACAGCCGAATGATTATGTTTTCAGAAAAAAAGTTAATAGTAGATGGGAAACTTGGTGGGAGTGCTATTACAGGCTCTGGAAGGAGTTGAAGGTAGAGAGCAGGAAGTTTCTCGGCGATTTTGGCATAAGCTTTCATTGGGTCAGGACATCAAGAGCAAAGGAACTGTACAAGAGGTATAAGGATTTGATGAAAGTGAAAAGGTTTTTAGGACATAGTTCAATCACAACAACAACAAGATATATCGAGGAAGGGGAGTTCGAAAGTGCGGAGATAATTAAGGAAGAGAAAGGAAAGTGGGATAAAATAACTTCATGTATCAATTTTCGACACTATAACAAAAACGAGAGCATATAAAATAAAAACAAATACAATATTTCTTTGTGACAAACTGTACATCGATGGAAAAGCACCTTCTATAATTGCATTGAAAAGTTGAGTGAATGTGGTAGGCAAAAGTAAAAGCTTTAAAGTATTCTTATACTGTCTTTTAATCCTGACGATAAAAAAATATAGCATGTAAAACATTAATGCAGAAAACAACCCACCAAAAAATGAGTTAATTAGGTTAAAAGTCTCGTAATAAGATGCAGGTAAGTCTTTACAAGTTGTAGTCGCGTCCCACCAATTAATGTTTGCACTACCGCCTACCAGCATACAGCATATTCCATGCCCAATTTCATGTACATAGGTAGAGGACATAAACACGAACATGGAAAGTAAAAAAACAAAAATCTGTTTCAAAATTTCAATATAATTGTTTCTTGTCTCCCGGCACAGTATTTTTCTAATTTTTTTCAAATTAAAACTAAACGCATAATGTCTTTTATATGCTCTATGTAACTCTTTTAATATATTTTTTACAAAGTAGCTCATACTATGAATATAAATGATGTTAGTTTTAACTTTTATTATGAAAATTAAAATTGGAGAAAATGATTTTATGAATGATGAAAATGAAACTAAAAATGAAGAAATTCAAGAATTTGGATATTGTGAATATCATAAAGAAAAAATTGATGAATCTACATTCGAATGGAAGGGATGCTGGAAATGTCATTATTTTATTAAAGGAGAAAACTTCAAATATTACACAGTTAAAGAGGCTAGTAGAATGCTTGGTATTTCAGAAAACACCGTCAGGAGATGGATTAAAATTGGAAAGTTAGAGGGTCGTCTGTTCGAGCAAGGACGGAGTGAGAGTCGTACTTCTTTTCCTCTTAAGATATATTTTATTGAAAAAGAAAGTGTAGAGAAGTTACGAATAAAAAATCAAAATTCTATATCCTAATTTCGGATAAACTAACGAGAATCATTTTAATTTTTATTATTAAATTAAAATCTAAATTATGGCAACATTTGAAGAGCAGGCAGTTAAATCCTACTACAACTTGAAAGGATATTTCACAATTGAAAACATATCGTTCCCTTCTAAGGAAAAGAAAAAGGGAGGGAGAAATAGAGGAGAAATAGATTTGATAGCAATTAAAATAGATAGAAATAGTGGAAAGGTGAAAGAGGCCATACACATTGAAGTCTCCCCCTCTCTAACAGAAAATTTCCCATTTATATCAGATAATCAGGCCGATGAAGTTCGTAAACTTCTCAAGAAATTCTTTATCAGTGATAGCGACTTTAAACTCAAAGAATTTTATGAGGAAGATTATAAGTTCCAGTTCGTATCAGGAAGGTTTGGAAAAGACGCGGAAGAACGATTGAAAAGGAGATTAGAAGAACTTGGAGCAGAAGTATTAGATATAAGAATGGAAGGCGAATCAATTCTTGTTAAAGTGAGATATGAAGGAAAAACAAAAGAAATTAGGATAGTACAATTCACAAATATATTAAAGGAATTGATAATGTTAACCAAAGGACGAAGAGAATATTCTTTTAATCCTATCATAAGAGCGCTACAATGGTTCAATTGTATTAAAGAGCATTTCTGAAGTGCCCAGATAAGGAAAATGGAGATAGATGGTAGTTAAATTTTGAGTTTCTCCCTTATCTTTTCAAGAATCTTGTCTATATCTAAACTTAAAATTTTATCGAAATACTCGTTAAGATTGGTTGGAGAAATTCCTATTAATTTGCATCTTTCTTCAAAACTTAAATTTCTTAGGAGTGAGCACTTTATTACGTTTTTGATTATTTCGATTTTCTCTTCTGATGGTTCTTTATATGTGCTAGGTTCAGAAAAAATTAAGTTCCCATCTTCATCACAACTTATTAAGCCGACTTTGTCTTTTTCATAAATATCTGTAACCTTTGTAAATGGTCCTGTAACAAAAGCACCAGTGTAGCCAGCCTTCCAGTCCGATAGATACTTCAACGCCTGACCTACACCCGCATTCGGTGAGTTCGACCTTGTCCTCATTTCGCTTGATTCGGCTTCAATCACGATTGACTCGTATTTTGTTTTGGACATCGTAAATGTAGATTTAGTTTCATTCGATATCCCCAACATTTCTAATTCTTCTATGAATGCTCCTTTACTAAGGAAGTTATTTTCAACTAGTTTTTCTATGTAATCTGGGATATAATACGCGTACAAATCCCCGCCACCCAAAGTGTAACAAGTCACAAAATACCCCCTCTCTCTTAAAACAACTCCGGAGACGTATTCCCAAAAATCTTCGCCATAAGTGCCATCTGCATTAGAAATCCATATCAAGCAGTCGGTTGGGCAAATATTGTTTGCTCTTATTTTTTCTAAGATGTCTTTGATGATTCCGTCCGTTGTGTATAACTCATAATACGGTCTCCCGGAATTATCGTATTTCTTTTTCGAGTAATTCATGGCATTGACCATAAATAGATATTTTGGTCTAACCAAATCTGGGAAAAACTTGAAGTACGTAGAAAGAGGCTCTACAAAGATAGGTACAACTTCGCTCGATGACCACACATCTTTCTGAGAGGGAATTAGGGTCAAGGGTTCTCTTGCATGAAATGCATCAGCAACAGGTCTGAATTTGAATTTATATTTTCCATTTAAAATAAAGAACGCCCCTGAATAAAGAGACATTAGCACAGCTTCTTTTCCGTTTGTTATTTTGAAGTCAGCTACCCCAGATTCGTCGATTTCTAAGAAATTGCACACTTTCTTTAGTAATTTCTTTGCGGTTTCTATATCAATCCATCTATCTTGTCGCATAAATAAACAATGTTTTTAAAAAGTTAAAATGTTAAATTCAGAAGGTTTAATTAGTAGTATGAAAAAGAAAAGTAGGCTCGAGGAGGAAAGCAGATTAGTTGGGGATTTTGGTGAATTGGCGTTAGCATTTTATTTGACAAAGCTCGGCATCCATGTCATCAGGGCCGATACGGTGTTTTTCGATTTAATTGTTAAAGATAAGAGGAAAATAATTTTCAAAAATGATAAACTCGTTGGAATTTCTGTTAAGATAAGGGACAGGACCAGTACAACACCGAGTTGTACAATCCAACTTAAAGAATATAATAGGATTAAATCTTTTGGTGAAAAATGGGGACTGGAACCGTGGATTTGTTTCATTATTGTCTATAAAAAGGATAACAAAAGAATTCTCGAAGGTTTTTTGTTTCCATACGAAAAGGCGAAGGACTACATGGCTCATGGGAAGAGGAAATACGCTATTTCATTTAGCAAGTTAAGGCAAGCTCACGAAAATGGGTTTATCAAAGAAAAAGAATATTTTAAGTGGACATTATAAGAAGTTAGTTGGCTTGGTAACGATTAATCCATCTCAATCTGCTTAAGATAAAAATTTATTTACATATTTTTCACATTTTCATATGGCGCTTTCCGAATTTATACTTGAATTTGTGGATATTTTATCCTCAGAAACCACAAGGAAAGATTTATTTGCCTTTATACTTTTATATTCTTTGCTTGGGGGTATTCTCTTTTTTGGTTTTTATGATAAGATTGTAATTTTAATATTTTTAAACAATAAATTTGTTCTTATATTGACTCTTTCTCTTATTTCTCTTATTTTACTTTTTCTTTCCTTTTTTTCATTTAATATCGGCCTGAAATTTTTTTACGAAGACTTGTATTCAGGCGTCGATGTTATCAGGTCGATGGGAGAGGAAAAGTTAAAATCGATGGTTAAGGAATATATCGAAACTCTTTCTGAAGGAAAACAGATTAGAAATTTATTTAACCAATTCACTTCAGAGTTGAAGAAGAGCACCTCAGAAGTTGGTAAAGGGAGAAAATTGATAGGAGTATGTTTCGGGTTGTACTTAGTTCTATTTTTCCTTTCATTAATTTTTTTCTTCTCAGCAATATGGGCAATTTCCTATGAGGCACTACTAACAAACAATCTGAATCTCTTTAAAAAGGAAAGTAGTAACTATATCTTATTCATCCCGTTTTTGACGTTTTTGATTCTTCTGAGTTCTTGTGAAAATAAATCAGAAGGTCTCAACTTTCTTTTCAACACAACAGGTCAAGATTCCAAAATACATAAAGGGGTGGATATGGTTTTAAATATATTTTTAGATTCCCTACTTTGGTATTTTACATATACGCCGAATGAAGAAAAACAAGAATGGAGAGAAAGTTTTGTATATAGAATGATGAGAAGTAAAATATTTGGAAGGTTGTTTAAAATCTTCTTTGCTTTAAACCCACCGGAGCTTGTTTCAGGAATAAGGGTCGCATCAAGCGCTATCTTTATTCCGCCCATAGGCGATTCGAAAGAATATAGCAGCAGGCTGAGTTCTATTAAGACAAGATTAGAAATGAAATTCTCTGTACTAGAGGCAATTAAAGGAGAACCTAAAGTTGGAAACAATCTTCTTACAATATCTTGGGATGATTTTGTAAAAAACATCAAAGATGAAAACTCTCCAATTTCTTCATATTTTTTATTGTCAAAAAACGAGTACAACAAGAAGAACGAAACCGATGCAATAGGTGTACTCCTATCGTTCGTGCATAATCCATACGTATATAAGGAAACATACCGAAGACCGGAACCAAAAACTATGTTAATAGAAGAAAATATACTGGTTGTTTACATCTTATTAATCATCAGGGAAGACAAATACAGACAATATGAGAAATTTCTCGCCACAATTTTTTGATTGAAACGTAAACACCAATCGTTGTTTCAAAGGAAGAAATTAAAAAATCCGACTCCCCACCCTTCATTTTCTCCGTCCAATTTTTTCAAAAGTTGGGAAAGTTTCACCTTTTTTTTTAAATTTACAATTTCTCTAATTCTTTCACCTCGACAAACCAGTTTTCCAGAGCTTCTGAAATCAGCTCGCTTTTTTTATAACCCATCTTTTCTGCTATATCTAATACTTCTGCCCAGCTCGGCTTTTGATTTAAATATTTAAAGGTTTTCAGCTTTCCCTCCAAAACATTCAAAATCAATTTCCTCTTATTTTCGTTATTCAAAGCCTCAACTATTGGCTTTGGCAAGGATTTGATTAAGTTCAACAATTCCTTATCTTCGTTGCTTATCTCGTTTTGCAGTAAATGCACTGTATATTTGTGAACTCTCATAAGGTGGTCTACATGCTTTTGGCTTAAGCCTACGATTTCCTTCCCACAGACATTACATTTTGCCTTAACTAATTCCATTTACTTCACCCTCAAAATTTTAACTTAAAATTTAAGGATTTAATAAAACGGAGATGGTGATTGTTTTTTTTTGGGTAAAGAAATTTAATTTTTAGTTTATTATTCAATTTACCTATTTAGCCAATTTTACATCCTATTAATTTAAAATATTAAGAGAGAAGAAGGTTGTTGAAGTTAATTGCTTTGGTAAAGGTTTTAGAAAGCCTTGTTGTATATTTAAGTTTAATATTAAATTTTAAGTAATTGGTAAATTTGAAGAATTTAAAAATTAGGTTTTCTTATTATACCAAAACCCAAGTTTTAAACTATTACAGTCTAATCATCATCTGACGAATTTTAAAAACCTCATATCAAGAAACCATTATAAAAAGTTATAAAAAATTATAATATAACGTTTTTTTAAGTAATACGTCATAAAACTATGATTTAAATGAGTTTTACCACATTATAAAAAATTCCTGGAAAAATAAAAAAATATTTTTTTATAAACTACTACCTTTGCAGATAGCGAAGTAAATACACACCAAACAAAAAATATTTTATTATCTACCCAAACTTTTTTATAATCCCCTGTTACTTATGAAATCGATTATAAGATGTTATAAAACTAAGGAAAACATTATATTATAACGTATTATAATTTTTTATAACGATTTTAGGGTTTTATTATTAATCAATAATAAAAAGTTAGCCCTCATACCCATACTTATTCTTCAAAGCCATCTTTACGTCTCTATCCAAAACCACTTTTCTCTTGTTAGCTTTTGCAAACTCATTCGATTGGTTTATTACTTCCTCCAGTTTGGAGGTGAAGAAATCTTGCAAGATGTTAACAGCTTTATAGGAAAGTTTTACTTTGTTATTTTTAGCCATTCTCCTTATTAGCCCAGAAGGTATTTTTATCTTATTCTCATTCAAAGTCATTTCGCCTCCTTTTTAACTTCTTCTTCAAAAATTTTAACCAAGCCTACATCATCATCTACAGCTTTTTCTTCTTGGGTTTTAACTTCTTCTTCAAAAGCATTAACTAAGCTGATATCCTCGTCAAAAACGTTTTCAGCCTTTTCTTCAGCTTTGGGTGTGGCATTCAGCTGCTCCCACATCTTTTCGAATTTTTCTATCTCTTCATCTCCATAAACTCTTCTTACTATCTCTCCGATATTTTGAGGTTGGGTAGGGTCGGCTTTTGCTATTAATTTTTTAATTAATTCTTTTCTAATCATTTCAAAATTACCAAAATCAAACTTCAGTTTTAAAGCATCATCAAGAGTTGCAATTATTTTATAATTTTTCTTACCTCCAATTTTTACTGCATCTACAACACCCAACTTTTCAAGCATTTTTAAGTAACGCCTTAGAGTTTGTGGGCTATAGATGCTAGTGAACAGTTTTATTACATCTTCTGTAGTAAAGGTTACTGGCGTTTGTGGTTGTAAACTTGAAAATATGCTTGGTAGATCTTTCTCCCTTTCTTTCAATTCCTTTAGAAACTTTTTCAGGTAGGTAGGAACTCCTGTAAAGGTAGGCTCGAACACTTCATAAAACAAACGCAAACCTAAATAAAAATCTTCAAAAGAAGCTAGCAAAACTTCCCCATCCTTGGTTTTTACTTTTTGGCGTTGGTAATAACTAGTTAGTGCTATGGATTTCACCAAAACCAATAACTTAAAGTAGTCTCTTCGCATCCTTACCTCTAAAGGAAAAGAATTTATAACAGACTCAAAAAATGGAGCTACTACTTCGCAAATTGGCAAAGTTTTTATATAACTTCTAACAATTTTGGCATAATCTACTCCATTGCTATCTGGTACATACTCTTTCTGTGCCATAAAATCAAGAATAGCTTTTGTTTGTCGTGGTGAGGTATCGGGCGATAGTTGTAGTACTCTCGTGGCCAATTCTTCATTTGGCAGTCTCACAGAAGAAGTTAAATAAACTGGAACACCTACTGCTTCAATCTGTGATGTAGTTAACTTGCCGTTCTCATCTTTATCGGTGTATAGCCAGGAGAACTTTTCCTTATCTCCGGTAAGGACAGAATTAATCAGCTCATAAAAGCTGGATGGCGGTTCTACTATACAAATTAGGATTTTTCCTGTGAAATCGATAACACCCTCTTGGTTTTGATATATCCATGCTTTTGGGGTCATTCCACTAATCTCGATTTTCATCGAGGATGGAAATAAGTTAAGTGCACCAGTTAAAATTTTTGTTTTTCCAGCAGACGATGGGCCAATCAATCTGCAGTGTAACCTTTCCCTATAATTTTTTAATTTACTACTCATTCCAGCAAAAAACACTACGGATTTATTTACTTCTTCATCAACTATCTCTTTGTCTAGCGCTTTTTGGATAATAGGGATAGGTGAAGTTTTACCACTTATCAGCTCATCCAAAATCTTCTTTTCCTCTTCATTTAATACTTCAACTTCTTCTTCCTTTTTCTCTTTTTGAGTACTAAGTTTTTTCTTCCATTCTTCGTACTTTTTATCAATCTCCATTTTTATGTTTCTTAACTCGTCGCTGCTAATTGTTGTTTGGTTTGTAAGCCGGGTTAACTTTGTGGAGAACTTATTCAGTGAGCTATCCTTGAGCCACCACTCAACATCGCCAAATTTCATCTTGTCTGTTTTTTGTGTAGAAAGGCAAACCATCTCAACTTTTTTGCCTTTAAAATCCAAATCCAAAGTTACTGGTATAGAAGATAACCTTATTAAAACTTTTTCTTCTACCACTGCTGTAACATTTTCTTCGGTCATCACACTCACAGATATTCGATTTCTAGACCATACTTCAACTTTCTCCATCTGAAAGTTCTTGGTCTGTTATAATTCCAACCATTATTCATACTCCTTACCTCCTTTGCCAAAAAAATAGAACGGCAAACGCTTTTTGTATTTGATTTCCAGAATTTTGTGCTTAACCAGACTTTTTAGAACCTGGCTTGTCTTCGAACCGCTCAAACCACACACCAAAGAAATCAAGCCGGGGGGTGCTGGACGTCCGTAAGCTTTGATGAATTTAACAATTAGCTCATCATTGTGGTATTTATCAAGATTTAGTTTATTAAATATTGAAAACTTTAAATTATTTTTAAATTTGGGCATGATAACCCCCTCTAGATGATTGCCTGTCCTCCAGCTCTTTTAATTTTTTGTAAATTTTTCTTTCGAAGTTGCTCAAAAATTCTAATTCGTGGTTGTCCAATTCAGGCAATTTCATGATTCCCCCTCTTTTCTCTTGACCACTTCACAACTGCACTTGACAACATCCCCTTCTTTTACATCTAAACCTATAGGCAAGATTATGGCACGTTTTTTATGAACTCTTGCTAAAAACTCCATAACTCTTCAACTCCTTGTTCAAAACAAATTGTTCAATGAGACTATCAACAAAAGTGCTAAGTGGTATATTCATATTTTCCTTTTCTAAAATCTCTTTAAGCTTTTCAACATTTTTCTGTTCCAAAGTGAAAGAGTAAATCCGTTTCATTAATATTTAAATATTAATGAAACTATTAAAACTTTATATTAAGAAATGAAAAAAAGTGAAAAAAATGAAAAATTTTAATATATGTCCAATCTGCCTGAAAAATTTTAAAATGAGAAAAGAATTTGTAGAGCATGTAAAGGAACATAAAAAGAAAGGGGAAGGTGGATTGTTTTTACTGGTGAAAAAAACAAAGAGAAACATTCTGCCAAAAATTTATTTTGAAATTTTCAAGAACCCTGGTATAACTTCTTACCAACTTGTTAAAAAACTCGGTATACCTTCAGGCGTTAATAGACATTTGGTTACTTTAGAAAAGCACAAGCTCATTTTGAGGAAGAAAGAATTGAGCGGTGGGAAAGTTGTGAAAAGAAATTATGTAAATCTGGAGCTTTTGTGCAACTTTATCCTTAATTGGTGGACACCGAAAGAAAATTATGATAAGTATAAGTACAAGAAAAAGTTAATGGAACTTTTAAAAAGCTACTTTTACAACTGGGAATTCGCAGGAGAATTTGGAGAATTTCTTAAAGTCTCTTTAGAGTACGAGAAAGAATTTGGTTTGAATTTTTATGATATTTTCTTCTCCTCTACCGAAACTATTTCAGCAAACTTGCGAGAAGTTCCTAAAGAGCCAGAAAAGGTAAAGCATCCTCCATTACTTTCCTACATCCTGCTCTTAAGACAGATTTTAAGAGCAATGTTTTATTATTTAGAGTTGAAGTATGATAGGGAAAAGCAAGAAGATTTCTTAGAGCATTTAAACTACAAGTTTGCAAAAAAATTTGCTAAAATATTTGGAGATGAGTTCCTCGCAAGGTGGAAAGAAAAGGAAAAAGAGGTTAAACAACACTTAGAGGAAGCAGACAAAGTTCTAAGAGAGCTGAGCGATAAGTTCGAAAAGATTAAAGAGTTATTGGAAGAAGAAAGATATGAAGAATCTGAAGAAGAGTTTGAAAATCTTAAAAAATTCATAAAAAAGCATTCACAATTTTTTGAGGAATTTTGCGACGGACTTAGCTCATATTTTTAGAACCTATATGAAAGAACAAAAATATTATAAAAAAATTTTAACTTTACTGATTTTTTTGAGAATTCTTCTCGTACCATTCCTGTATGACGTTGTCCAAATCTTCCTCTCCGATTTTCCTTTCCTTCATTTTTTCAAAAATGAACATTGTTACTTGGTTAACAACTTGTTTAACAGCTTCGATTTTTTCTATAGTTTCCTTGCTAGGCAATTCTTCCCCGCACCTCTTGCAAAACCTATCGCCTACTGAATTTTTCTCATGACATTTCAAACAATAAACCGTAGGTATGATTGGTGCACCTTCTTTTTCCTTTGGAACAATTCCAGACAGTTGAAGTATTTTTTGCTCGATGTCTTTACCGCTTAGATGAACGTACGTGGAAGGCATGTCCGAGCCCATCGTCCAGCCAAAAAAGATTTTTAGTTCCTGTTCCGTTAGATGTTTTGCTAAATGTGTTGCCCTAGTGTGCCTGAACAAGTGTGGGTAGACTCTTTTACTTATTCCAGCTTTTTTGGCGATTTGTTGGACTATGAAATCTAGCGAGCTGTCGCCCAAAGGATTGCCCTTGTTGTTTTTGGTCAGGGCACAGAACAGAGAGGCATTAGCATCATCTTTTTTTGGATGGACATTGAGCCACGCCTTGAGGTCCGTGACCGAAGAAACAAGCCTAATCCTTCTGCTTCCCGTTTTTCCGTCGACCACTAAATATGCACCGTAATCATCAAAATGCAAGTCACCAATCTTCGAGTCCAAAATTTCACTAGCACGACAACCGCTTTCATACAAAACCGCAATCAGAGCTCGGTCTCGCAAATTGTCGCAAACATCAATCATCTTCCTTATTTCCTCCATTGTGAGAATGTTTGGAAGTTTTTTGTTGTTTTTCTCTTTGTTGCCGCAATAAATCCAATCCACTACTTCTGGATAGCCGTCCTTTTCGCCATAACCATAAAGCCATTTGAAGAAGGGTTTTATGACCCTTGCAAATGTGATGTTGTAGTTTTTGGAGTAGTAGGCATATCTTTCAAAAAAGCTTTCTATGTCTTCTCTTTTTACCTCTTTGAAAGGTTTTTTGACAAAATCTGCGAAATATATGAGCAAATTGCTTACTCTCGCAGCTGTCACCGGTTTGCAAATGGTCAACAGGTGCTTTGCGTATCGTATTATGTCCAGGAGGTTTTGGCGCAATAGCATGTATTTTTTCTGCTTTTTATCGCCCAGCTCGAGTTCGACAACCTCTTCCTTTGAATTTGCTGTCTCTTCGAGCTTTTCTAAAAACTTTCTTGCCCAATACTCATTTTTCTCCGAGTTTATCAGTATTCTTGGGTTTACATTCTCCATCAAATATAACCTCTGTCGATTTTTTTATGTGTTTTCAGGTATTTAATAAAACGAAAATTATATTTAGCAATTTTATAAAAATGTTGGCTTTTTACCAGCAGTTGGAATTTCAGAAGCTGCAGTTATGGTTCAATATCTTGGTGGAAGAGGAGATGCAAGAAGTTTTTTAGTTACACTTTCAGGGATAAATGTTGGAAATGAAGT
>Ga0123519_10006818_pt1 | contig 17838 bp, 17 predicted proteins | sample YelNatPaOPRAMG02_FD_87396 | JGI IMG/M metagenome (GOLD analysis project Ga0123519, IMG submission 87396) | Hot spring microbial communities from Yellowstone National Park - Yellowstone National Park OP-RAMG-02 (version 2) | ecosystem: Environmental > Aquatic > Thermal springs > Hot (42-90C) ... | reverse complement strand
TCTAATTGTTCAAAGACCTTTTTGTGGGAGACCCCTTTTGGGGAGAAGGAGATCTTGGTCTAAAAAACATGTATTGGTTACTTACTCTAATTGTTCAAAGACCTTTGCTAAAAGAGAAAGGGTGTCTTTAGTAAAGATTGCTCAATTTGAGCAAAACATGGTATATAAGGGAGGCTAAAAAAACATGAAAAAAAAGATTATAACTATCGTTCTTTTAGTAGTTTTATTAACGGGTATGTTTGCTGGCTGTTCATCAAAAACTTCTCAGAATCAGCCAGCCTCTACTAATCAGCCAACTTCTGCTAAGAAGTATCATTTTTATGTAGTTTCTCATGCAGGATCATCAGATCCATTTTGGGTTGTTGTTATAAAGGCTGTTAACGATGCTGCAAAAATGTATGGGGATGATGTAACATATGTGGCTCCAGCAAAATATTCTCTTCAAGAAATGATAAACGATGTAAATAGTGCTGTTGCAGCAAAACCAGACGGTTTGGTTGTTACAGTTCCGGATCCAGAAGGTCTTGATAGTATACTTAGAAGTGCGATTTCTCAAGGCATACCTGTTATTTGTATTGACACAGAGGATCCTAGACCGGCACCTCAAAAAATTCCCTATTTGCTTTATATAGGCGCTAATGAATATATTAGTGGTAGAAAGTTAGCAGAGTATGTTTTATCGAAATTTACACCTAAACGAGTTGTTATAGCAGATCACGAGATTACCAATAGTTCATTAAGGCAAAGAATATCTGGAATTCAAGATGTCTTTAAAGAGCATGGATTACCACTCCCTGAAGTTATAAACATTACTGATAATCCTTCCCAGGGTGATTCTGTTTTGAAAGCATATATAGGTGCTCATCCTGGGACTGACTTGATCATGACTTTAGGCCCATTAGGGACTATTCCAGCAGTGGGAGTAGTCAAGGAATTAAATCTTACCGGGAAGGTAACAGTTACCGGGTTTGACCTAACTGAACAGATATTGGATTGGATTAAAGATGGAGAAGTACTTTGCACGGTTGATACCCAACAATACTTAGAAGGTTATCTTGCAATCGAGCTTCTACATTTTTATAAGGAGCACAACCTTATTGTGCCTAATGATATCTTAACAGGACCATTAATTGTTGATAAGTCTAATGTTCAAGGAGTTGAACAGTCTATAAAAGATGGTTTTAGATAATTGTTTTTTAACAGGTATAACAGTACAAGATGGAACAAGATAAAGATATTATCTGAGATTTAGTGGAATAGAGCACTGGCTGCTTTTAAAATATGAAAGCCCGGTGCTCTATTTTAAGAAGAATTACTTTATAAGATCCTGCAAGAAGAGGAGGAGATAATAATGCTGAACAAGCTGGTAAAATCGACTAGAGGAGCTTTTAGATTTAAAGAGAGCGCAGCTTTATTGTTTTTATTGTTGACATTCTTCATTTTTACAATTTTTAATCCCTTATTTATAAGCATAGGTAATCTCTTGACTATTTTTACTACTGGTGCGGAAATAGGAATTCTTGCCCTAGGTGTTAACTTAGTAATGATTGGAGGGGAGTTTGACTTGAGTGTGGGTTCTATTTATGTTTTATCGCCGATAATTTTTGAGACTCTTGCTTCGAAACGGGTCCCTACAGTTTTCTCTTTAGCAATAGTAGTAATATATGCAATTATTCAGGGTTTTTTCAATGGCTTCATTACAACGAAAGGTAAAATACCCTCTTTTATAACAACGCTTGGTATGCAATGGTTTTTAAGAGGCGTTGCTTTATTTATCTCGGGAGGACTTTTTGTTCTTCTAAAAGAAGGCAAAAATCTCTTGGATATATTCAATGCCCCACTTCCGGTTCACTGGAATATTAGATTAAGTAGTTTGTGGTTCTTTGTATTAACATTTGTGTTTTATGTGATAATCGAAAAAACACAGTTTGGAAATAGGCTTATGGCAAGTGGAGGTTCCCCTGCTACCGCTGATGCCATAGGAGTTGAGTCGTGGAAATATAAAACGATCGCTTTTATTATTGCAGATCTAACCGCAGCACTTGGAGGTTTCATGGCCTTTGATAGGTTTGCTTCTATTGATGTAAGTTTTGGAGTAGAACTAGAGCTTCAGGCAATTACTGCATGTGTTATTGGTGGAACACTAATGTCAGGAGGGTACGGAAGTTCTCTAGGTGCTTTCCTAGGAGCTATCACACTTTCTTCATTATATAATGGTTTGATCTTAGCAGGGGCTCCAACATACTGGTACCAAGCGTTTATAGGGGTTATCCTTATAATTGCGGGATTGTTTAATGTTAAAGCCAAATCTGCATTGACAGGAGGATAAAATGGCTTTACTTGAGATTGAAAATGTAAGTAAATCCTTTGGGTATGTTAAGGCATTAGACAATGTCTCTTTTCAGATTGAAAAGGGCGAGGTTGTCGGACTCTTAGGAGATAATGGTGCTGGAAAGTCGACTCTTATAAAGATTATTGCTGGTTATATCCGACCCGACAGTGGGCGTATAAAATTTGAAGGTACCCCTGTTCATTGGAAAAGTGCTGCAGAATCACGCCAAGCTGGCGTAGGGGTAGTTTATCAGGATCTTGCGTTAGTAAATGTTTTACCAATTTGGCGAAATTTCTTTCTTGGAAAAGAAGTAAATAAAGGTTGGAGGATTTTGAAATTTTTGGATATATCTAATATGAAGGCTACTTCTAAAGATGCTCTAGCAAATTTAGGGATAGATATTCCTCCTGTCGAAACTCCTGTTGCATTTTTGTCTGGTGGGCAAAGGCAAATGGTAGCAGTAGGAAGAGGAGTATATTTTGGAGCAAAGTTGCTTCTTCTTGATGAACCGACAGCCGCTGTTTCAGTAAAAGAAACTGAGGCAATTTTAAACTACATTTCACAATTAAGCAAGAGTGGTATTTCCGTAGTTTTTGTTACACATAACGTTTATCATGTTTTTAGAGTAGCTAGTCGCTTTATAGTACTTGACCATGGGCGACTTAAAGCGACCTTTAGGAAAGATGATAAGTTAGCTCCTGAGGACATTATAAACAGCATCGCTTCTCCTTTATAAATTTGGTAATTTAAATAATTTAAACATTAAGAGTGAAAGGAGGCTTTTAAAATGGAACGAGTAAAAGTTGGTGTAGTAGGGTATGGAACAATAGGACAAAGATTGGCAGATGGAGTGGCTCTCCAAGAAGATATGGAGCTTGTTGGTGTGGCAGACGTCCAGCCTACACTGGCCATTCTTGCACTTAAAGAGAAAGGTATGCCATATTCCTTTTACCTTGCGTCTCCAGAGAACAAAGACAAATTTGATGAGTACGGAATACCAATATCTGGTTTTCTTGAGGATCTCATTAAAAAAGTAGATGTAATCTTAGATGCTACTACTGCAGGAGTTGGCGAGAAGAACAAGGTTTTATATCAAAAATATGGTAAAAAAGCGATCTTTCAGGGTGGTGAAAAAAATAGTGTTGCTGATGTATTTTTCCATGGTTATGCTAACTATGAAAAAGGTATAGGAAAGCAATTTTTGAAGTTAACGTCTTGTAACACAACAGGTATCATTCGCTCTGTTGATTGTTTGGATAGAGCAATGGGAATTAAAAATGTTATCATGACCATAATACGTCGAGTAGCAGATCCGGGTGATTACCATAGAGGACTTACTGATGCGCTTAGAGTTGATCCTGTACCAAGTCACCAAGCCACCGACCTTATGCTTATAATGCCGCATATTAAAGCAACAGGCGTGCTTGTGCATACTCCTGTTACTCACGGGCACATTGTTAGTATAGTAGCTACACCGAGCAGAAAAACTACCGAAGAAGAAGTATTAGAGCTTTTTAAAGCACATCCAAGAATTAGAGTTGTGCGTATTGCTGATGGCTTCTTGGGTAATGCTTCATTGTTCAAATATGCAAGAGACCTTGGAAATTTAAGAGGAGATATGTATGAGATAGCCGTTTTTGAAGAAACAGTCAAAGTTTTCGAAGACCAAATCATTTATACAATAAATATTCCACAGGAAGCCGTGGTTACTCCAGAAACTATGGATGCCATAAGAGCTGCTATGGAGATGCAAATAGACAGACTAGAAGCAGTAAGTCTTACCAATAAGTACCTAAAATTAGGAGGGTAAAGATGTCGGAAATTGACCTTGGAATTCACACAATAGATGATTTTGACTTTCCAAATAAAACTGTTATTTTAAGAACGGATATAAATTCCCCGATAGACAGAGAGACTAAAAAAATTACCAACGATTATAGAATAATAAAAAGTATCCCAACAATAAGAGAATTGATCGAGAAAGGAGCAAAAGTGGCTATATTAGCTCATCAAGGAGATACTCTTGATTATCATAATTTGATCCCTTTGGAAGAGCATGCACTGAAACTTTCAGATCTACTAGGTAAAAAAGTTAGATATATAGATGATGTTGCAGGTCCAGCAGCTCAGGAAGCTGTAAAATCATTGAAAAGTGGGGAAGCTATATTACTAGGAAATGTGAGATATCTTACTGAGGAAGTTTCTACTTTTGAAGATGTAGTAAAACTTGAACCTGAAGAGATGTTAAATACCTACTTGATAAGACACTTAGCACCATTGGGAGATTACTATGTTAATGAAGCATTTGCTGCAGCTCACAGGAATTCTCCGTCTATGGTTGCATTCGAAGAACTATTACCTTCTGCGGGCGGTAGACAATTAATTGCAGAGGTAGAGGCTTTGGCAAAAGTCACTCAAAATCCTGAAAGACCGTCAATATTTGTTCTTGGGGGACTAAAAATATCAGATGCATTTAGTATGATGAGAAGAGCACTGGAGAGCGGGTCTGCAGATAAGATTCTCACATGTGGTGTAACAGGAATAATAATGTGGATGTCGCAAGGCAAAAAATTTGGGAAAAATCAAGAAAATTTCATATATGGTCGCTCACTCGACGTTTTCTTACAACCTGCAAAGGAACTTATGGAGAAATATGGGCGACACTTTATAAATCCTGTTGACTTTGCTTACGAAAGAAATGGCACAAGATTCGAATGTTCTATTGATGAGCTTCCAATAGACGATGCACTTTTCTTAGATATCGGTTCCAAGACGATAGATGTCTTCAAAAAGGAAATCATGGCAGCAAAGACTATTGTTGTCAACGGCCCCCCTGGAATGTACGAAAATAAACTATTCGAAAAAGGTACAAAAGAAATTTGGAATGCTATAGCAGATGCTAAGGGCTACAGCGTGATAGGTGGTGGAGATAGCGTTAGTGCAGCACAAAAATTTGTGAAAGATCCTGAATCTAAATTTGGTTATATTTCGACAGCTGGGGGGGCAATGATAAGGTTCCTTTCTGGAATAGAACTTCCACTTCTTAAGGCTCTTAAAAAATCATATCTAAAGTGGAGATGAAGGTATGTTGAGAAAACAGGAAATTTTAGAGCTTGAAAAGTTTGCCAAAGAAATAAGAATAGAGACTCTTAAGGAATTAGGAAGTATCGGTTCAGGTCATATAGGGGGATCGATGTCCATTGTGGAACTCTTGGCGGTTTTGTATGGTAAGGTAATGAAAGTAGATCCTAAAAATCCAAATTGGGAAGACCGCGACTGGCTAATTCTCTCAAAGGGTCATGCAGGGCCTTCACTATATGCAGCGCTTGCACTAAAAGGCTTCTTCCCCAAAGAATGGCTTTCTACATTGAACAAGGGTGGAACAAGATTACCGAGTCACTGTAACAGAATGCTTACGCCAGGTGTAGATATGTCAACTGGTGCTTTAGGTCAGGGTATTTCAGTTGGGATAGGTATCGCAATGGGACTAAAATTAGACAACAAAAATAATTTTGTCTATGTGATAATAGGGGATGGTGAATCCCAAGAAGGTCAAGTTTGGGAAGCTGTACTGTTCGGAGGTAACGCTAAATTAGATAATTTGATCGTTTTTGTAGATTATAATAAACAGCAATTAGATGGGTATGTAGATAATATAAATCCTCTTGGCAACCTTGGAGAAAAATGGAAAGCATTTGGATGGGATGTGCAAGAGATTAATGGCCATAATATAGATGAAATTTACAGTGCTATTCAAAAAGCGAAAGGTGTAAAAGATAAAAGTCATGTTATCATTATGCATACTATAAAGGGGAAAGGTTGTACTTTTGCTGAAGGTGTAGAACTAAATCATCATATGACTTTTACCAAAGAGCAAATAGATAATGCCATTTATGTGCTTGAACAATCTCCCTTCAATAGTGAGGTGGATAATGATAAATAAAATAGATGATTTACAAGTTGATAAAAGGGAAATGAGAAACGCATATATTGATAAACTTATAAAACTTTCAGAGACAGATGAAAGGATAATTGTCTTGGATGCGGATCTTATGCATTCAAATAATACATATAAGTTTAAAGATCGGTTTCCGAATAGGGCTATAAATGTCGGTATTCAAGAAGCTAACATGATAGGAGTAGCAGCTGGGCTCTCATTAGTTGGAAAAATTCCTTTTGCGCATACTTTCACGTGTTTCGCTGCAAGAAGAGACTTAGATCAACTATATCTTTCTGTTGCTTACGCGGAATTGAATGTAAAATTAATAGCCACAGATCCAGGTATAGCGGCGACTTATAATGGGGGATCTCATATGTCTTTTGAAGATATAGGCATAATGAGGACAATCCCCTCAATGACTGTTATAGAACCAACTGATAGCGTGATGATGGAATCCCTTGTTGAACAAATAGCCTACACATATGGACCATTTTATGTGCGATTGTTTAGAAAAAATCCCATAAAGATATATGATTCAGGGGACAATTTCAAAATAGGACAAGGAATAATTCTAAGGGAAGGAGAAGATGTAACTATTATTGCAAGTGGAATCATGGTGGCTGAAGCATTAAAAGCAGCTGATTTACTTGAAAAAGGCGGAATATCTGCAAGAGTTGTTGATATGTTTACAATAAAGCCTATAGATAAGGACTTAATTATAAAGTGTGCAGAAGAGACGAAGGCAATAGTCACAGCCGAAAACAGTAACACAATAAATGGTCTTGGTTCGGCTGTAGCTGAGGTCTTGGTTGAAAACAAGCCTGTACCTATGGAAAGAATAGGTATACAAGACTTGTTTGGAGAGGTTGGGGATATGGGATATCTTAAAAAAAGGTATCATCTAACGGCTGACGATATAGTAAATAGTGTTATAAAAGTAGTTAACAGAAAAAGATGAGACGAAAATGAGAAAATGTGAGACAGCCATAATACCTGGAGATTGTGTTGGAATAGAAATAATAGGAGAAGGGGTGAAGGTAGTCAAGACTGCAAAAGAAATGAGTATAGTATTTAATACAGAATACATAAATTTGCTTTGGAGTTTTGAATTATATAATAACAGGACAAATGATACGAGAGACGGTGTCAAAATTTTAGCAGATCGTTTAGATATTCTCTCGGAAGAAAGGAGGTTATAAATGTGTTTTTATTAAAGGCAAAGAAACTCAAAAACGGTTATAATCAAATAATTTCTGAGGCAAAAAGGTCAGAAAATACAATGATGAACTTTGGAATTTTACAACTTGAAAAAGGGCAAAAATATGCAAATTTTGATAATGAAGAGCGCGCTTTTTTATTACTTAAAGGTCAAATAAATTTGCTCTTTGACAATGAAGAGAGAGTAGTAAAAAGAGACTCTTACTTTGACGAGACTCCAGTATGTCTTCATGTTTCTAAGAATGCAAATGTCAAGATAATTGCGAAAACTGATTCTGAAATAGTGCTTATAAGTACTGAAAATGAGAGATTTTTCCCGCCAGAACTATATGATAATGTTGAAAATGAATACAGAGGAAAGGGTACAATGCAAGAAACAGCTACAAGAATAGTGAGAACTATTTTTGACAAAAATAAATCACCTAAGTCAAACATGGTGCTTGGAGAGGTAGTAAATTACCCAGGTAAATGGTCGAGTTATCCTCCGCATCACCATCCACAACCAGAAATATATCATTACCGATTTTTCCCTATGCAGGGTTTTGGTCTTGCCTTGATAGGGGACAAAGCGATAAAAGTAGAGAACGGAGATACGGTAAAGATATTGAATGATGTCATTCACCCGCAAGTTGCTGCTCCTGGCTATGCTATGTATTATATATGGGTTATAAGGCATCTAGAAGGAAATCCATACACAGAGCCAGTTTTCGTTACGGAGCACAAATGGGTTATGGAAAAAGAAGCACTTATATGGCCTGAAAGGAGGGATATTTAGTGAAAAAGAGTATTCGATTAACTACTGCACAAGCATTGTTAAAATTTTTAGACATGCAATATGTTGAGCTTGATGGCACAGAACACAAATTTGTTAGTGGCGTTTATGGGATATTTGGTCACGGAAATCTTCTCGGTATTGGCGAAGCTCTTGAAAATATGAAGGAGTTGTCCCTTAAGTTTATTCAAGCTCATAATGAGCAAGGAGCTGTTCATGCTGCTACTGCTTATGCCAAACAGAAAAATAGATTGGAGATTTTCGCATGTACAAGTTCCATAGGTCCTGGCGCTCTTAATATGGTTACCGGAGCTGCAACAGCGACAGTAAACAGAATACCAGTATTATTACTTCCAGGTGATACATTTGCAGATAGGCAGCCAGATCCTGTTCTCCAACAAATTGAAATGCCATGGAACTACAAATTAACGGTTAACGATGCGTTTAAAGCAGTAAGTAAGTACTGGGATAGGATAGAGAGGCCCGAACAGCTTATGTCAGCTGCTTTAAACGCTATGAGGGTGTTGACGGACCCTGTCGAAACGGGAGCAGTTACCCTTGCTCTTCCCCAAGATGTACAAGGGGAGGCGTATGATTTTCCAGTCGACTTTTTTGAAAAAAGAGTTCATCACATTTCTAGAAAATTCCCTGACGATTTTGAACTTAGTAGAGCAAAAGACTTGATTCTTAAAAGTAAAAAGCCTTTGATAATAGCGGGAGGAGGAGTTTTTTATTCCTTGGCTACTGAAGAAGTTAAGAGTTTTGCGGAAGAATTTAACATACCAGTTGCCTTTACTCAGGCAGGGAAGGGCGCAATAACTTGGGAACACCCTCTTAATATGGGAGGCATTGGAGCAACTGGAACTTCTGCTGCCAATAAATTAGCAAAAGAGGCTGATTTAATAATTGCTTTAGGGACCAGGCTCATGGATTTTACAACGGCTTCAAAAACAGCGTTTCAGAATTCGGAAGTTAAGATATTGAATATTAATATTGGCAGATACGATGCAATGAAAATGGACTCTGTCTCACTTATAGGGGATATAAAATTATCATTACTTGAATTGGGGAAAATTTTAAGGGAAAAAGAGTACAAGTCTTCCTATTCAGAGGAGTATTTAAAGCAACTCAAAAGAGAATGGGATAAGGAAGTCGAAAGACTTTATACTCTTAATTCAAGCACTGAGGGAAAGATAATGCAAACTACTGCTTTAGGAGTTTTAAATGAGTTTCTTACAGAAAATGATGTAATAGTATCTGCGGCTGGGAGTCTTCCAGGAGATCTTCATAAGCTCTGGCGATGTAAAGGAGTGAAGACTTATCATTTAGAATATGGCTTTTCTTGCATGGGATATGAAATTGCAGGGGCATTAGGTGTGAAAATGGCCGAACCAGACAAAGAGGTATATGCACTTGTAAGTGATGGAAGTTTCTTTATGCTAAATTCTGAGATCATTACTAGCATCCAGGAAGGTTTAAAGATTAATATTATCCTTTTTGATAACTTAGGATTTCAGAGCATTAATAGACTTCAAAAGGATAATGGAAGTCCAAGTGGATTTGGAAATGAACTACGAGCAAGATCTCCAAAAACTAATCTCTTAGATGGAGACTTTCTTGAAATAAACTTTGCTAAAGTTGCAGAGGGACTTGGTCTCCGGGGATACGCTGTAAGAAATGTTGATGAATTTAAAGATGCACTCATGAAAAGCAAAAAAGAAAAAACTACTACTTTAATTGATGTAAAAATTGTTCCAGGAACACAATCACCATCTTACGAGTCATTCTGGAGAGTAGGAATATCAGAGGTCTCAAACAATAATAAAGTAGTAGAAGCTTACCTAAAGCAACTTGAGTATATGCGTAAATATTCTCGCCCGTATTAATAGTTGAGAAGCATTCCGGGCAAAAGTTGTAAAAGGTCTCGGATATTAAAAATATATGATAATGGAGGTGTTAGAATGAGCGAAGAAAGCAAAATTAAAGTTGGTATCTCTCCAATTGGATGGACGAATGATGATATTCCAGACGAACTAGGTGGAGATATCTCTTTTGAGCAGTGTATCGACGAAATGGCACTTGCTGGATATGAAGGTTGCGAAGTTGGAATTAAGTTTCCGAGAGATCCAAAAATTTTAAAAAGAGAACTTGACTTAAGACATTTGAGTGTTGCAAGTGCTTGGTTTGGTTGCTATCTTACTACAAAACCTCTTAAAGAGACAGTTGACAGATTTGTTAGGCATCGGGATTTCCTTTATGAGATGGGCGCCAAAGTTATTGTAGTGGCTGAAGAAGGAATATTCGACAGAGAAGCAAGCCAAGTACCTTTAAGCCATAGACCTGTTTTTAGTTCCTCTGACTGGAAAAAATTAGTGGAAGGGCTTCATACACTTGGTAAGATTGCTGCGGAAAAAAATATGAGAATTGTCTATCATCATCATATGGGAACAGGTGTGCAGACTTTTGAGGAGACGGTAAAATTAATGGAGATGACTGACCCTAATTTAGTGAGCCTTCTTGTTGATACTGGACATATGACACTTGCAGGGGGAGATCCTCTAGAGTTAATTAAAAGATTTCCAGACCGTGTAAAACATTTGCATTTTAAGGATGTACGTAAAAATATTATGGAGCTAGCAATTGAAAAAGATATGAGTTTTTTAGATGCAGTGAAGCTTGGTATTTTTACTGTACCAGGTGATGGTATGATTGATTTTATACCTATAATTAAGGAACTAAAGAGAATCAATTATGAAGGATGGATAATTGTTGAGGCAGAACAAGACCCCAAAAAAGCTCCTCCATTAGAATATGCTATAAAAGCTAGAACTTACCTCAGCCAGATAATTAACGCATAGAGACTGAGGAGGTTTAAAAGCATGAAAAAGCTGGGTTTAGGAATAATTGGGGCAGGAAGTATAGGAAGAGTTCATATAGAGAATCTTGTTGAGAGAATACCAAAAGCTGAAGTAATTGGTATTGCAGATGCCAGAGCTAATGAGATCAAAAATTGGGCAGAAAAACTTGGAATAGATACCGTGACTCAAGAACCCCTTGAGTTAATTCATAACCCCCGAGTCGAAGCTATAGTTATATCTTCCCCTGGTGGAACCCATCCTGAATTTATTATTGAGTCTGCTAAGGCTGGTAAACATGTATTCTGTGAAAAGCCTATTGGCTATAATTTATTTGAAATAAAGAAAGCTTTAGACGAGGTACAAAGAGCCGGAATTAAGCTTCAAGTAGGGTTTAATAGACGTTTTGATAGAAATTTTAGCAAAGTTCATGAATTCATTGAGACAGGAAAACTTGGAGACATTTTTACAATTAACATTGTTTCCAGAGACCCAGAACCACCCTCTGTTGAAGCCGCCAAAATCTCTGGAGGAATATTTATGGATACCACCATTCATGATTTCGATATGGCGAGATTTCTTAAAGGAAATAATCCAGTACAAGTTTATACTGTTGGAAGATGCTTAATAAATCCAAAATATTGTGAAATTGGTGATTATGATACAGTGGTTTCAATTTTAACTTTTGAGGACGGGAGTATATGCACAATAGACAATAGTCTGAAATCCATATATGGTTACGACCAACGTGTTGAGGTATTTGGTGCAAAAGGAGGTGTTATAGTATTTAATGAGCGCCCGACAAATGCTGTTATTAGAGACGAAAGTGGAACGCATATTGACAACCCATTATTCTTCTTCAGAGAACGTTATAAAGATTCCTACCTAACAGAAATGGAAAATTTCATAAGCTGTATACTGGAGGATAAGGAACCTATGGTTACTGGGCTTGATGGTCTTTGGGCAACTGTTCTTGCAATTGCATCTAGTAAGTCCGCTAACGAAAAAAGGCCTGTGAAAATTGCTGAGATTCTGTAAATAGGGGGTAGGGCTATGGAAAAAGTAAAATTTGGAGTAATAGGTATGGGCAATATGGGTTCGCTACATGCCGAAAATCTTCTAAAAATGAGGGAAGTTTATTTAAAGGTTATTTATGATATAGATGTAAAAAAAGCTTCGTATTTGGCTAGAATGCTTGGCATACCCAATGTTGCAGCTTCCTGGGAAGAGGTTATGGATGACCCTGAGATAGACGCTATTGTGATTGCAGTACCAACTGTTTTACACTATGAAATAATTTCTTCGGCAATAAAAAGTGGCAAAAGATGGATTTTCACTGAAAAGCCTTTAACTCATAATCTCGAATCAGCCAAAGAGCTTTTGAAACTTGTGGAAAAAAATAATACAAAGTTACAGGTAGGCTTTAATAGAAGGTTCGATCATAATTATAAAAAAATTCATGACATAGTGAAAGGTGATAAAATTGGTGAAATACACATAATACGAGATATTACTAGAGATCCTGAAATTCATGGCGTTGATTTTTTAACAAGTTCTGGAGGCCTTTTTTACGATATATTTATTCATGAATTTGATATAGTGAGATATATAACAAGCCAAGAAGTTGAAAGAGTTTATGCTGTTGGTTCAGTGAAATGGGAACCGAGAATCAAAGAGCTCGGAGATTACGATACGGCAGTAGTTTTGCTGGAAATGAGTGGCGGAGCTATTGCTGTTATAGAAGGAAGTATGAAATCAGTTTATGGTTATGACCAACGTTTAGAAGTATTTGGTTCTAAGGGAAGCATCCTAATCTTAAACGATAGGGAAACCGCAACTGCATTAACAGACGCAAACGGTCTTTTACTAGATAAACCCTTGCAAGATGTCCCTCCTCATAGGCCTCTGATGCATACTAAACATAGGTATGAAGAGTCATATTTTGAAGAATTATATGAATTTGTGAGGTGTATCTTTGAAAATAAAACACCTTTACCTACAGCTGAGGACGGATATAAAGCAAATCTTGTTGCAGAATGTGCAAAAATATCATCTAAAGAAAATAAACCAATATTAGTAGGTAATTTGAAAGGTATCTGAATGCTGCTTATCTAAAGTGAGGTTGATTAAAATGGACAAAGTGTTAGCAGCAGTAATTTCGTCTCCAGGGAGAATTGAATTGAGAGAATTTCCCTATACACCACCTGATAAGAATTGCGTTACCCTAAAAGTTGAAATGTGTGGAATATGTGGAACTGATAAGCATACTTTTTTAGGGCAAAACGTTCAATATGGTGGAAAACCGATTGAATATCCTGTTATTCCTGGTCACGAAATTGTTGGAAGAATACTTGAGATCGGTCCGAGAGAAGAAAAACTAAGAGACTTTTATGGATCAGTGTTACGTGAAGGTGATCGCGTAGTTGTTTTACCCAATATTTCCTGCAAAGACGACTATTTTTCTGCTCATGGGTTTCCGCCTTATATGTGCCCTGATCCCATTGATTATGGGAATCAGTTAAACTGTAAATCTCCTCCTTATTTATTTGGTGGTTGGTCAGAAATAATGTATCTTCTTCCAGGCACTAAGCTATTTAAAGTACCTGATGAAGTTCCTTCTAATTTAGCTGTTCTTACGGAGCCAATGGCAGTAACAGCAGGCTTGGACAAGGCGAAAGAATTTTCTTCTGTAAATCGTGAAGGTTTTAGATTCGGGGATACGGTATTAGTAATTGGGGCAGGGCCGATAGGACTACTTCATATAATAAAAGCCCGAATGCTTGGAGCAGATGATATAATTGCAATCGATAAATCAGACTATCGACTCTCTATTGCAAAAGAACTAAGTGCCGATTTTACCTTTAATATAAGCAAGACCGATGCAGATACCTTAAAGAAGTCTGTCTATGACATTACTGATGGCCGAGGTGCTGATGTAGTAGTAGAAGCAGCAGGTACTCCAGAGGCTTTTATACAGGGGTTACAACTTTTGCGTAACGGTGGCTTTTACATTGAGGTGGGTAATTTTGTTTCTGCCGGGAAAGTTAATATAGATCCTCACCTTATACTGTCGAAAAATGCCAGAATTATTGGGATAGGGGGAGACGAAGCAACTAGTTACGGCCCAAGCATGAGAATGCTAATGAGATGGTCTAGATACTTACCAATAGAGAGAATAATATCACATCGTTTTCCTCTTAAAAAAGTTACGGAGGTTCTTCAAATTTCTTTAAGTTTAGAGAGTTCCAAAATCGTTTTATATATGCAGGAGGATCAATTCCAAATGCGAAATGAAAAATGAATAGCCTTTAAAAAAGAAAACAAGATTTAGACAGATACTTGTTAGTTTCCGTCTCATAAAAGCTTGTAAAGTAAGAAATAATAGGAAGAACAGGAGGCAAAAAGATATGGAGGCAAAAAAGAAGTTTAGTAAGGAAGAACTTATTGCAAAAGCGAAAAAGCCAGCAGAAGATGCGATGAAACTTCACGCCTTTTATAAGGGAAAAGTACAGACCGCACTTAAATGCCCCGTCAGGGATGTTAATGACTTTGCTATTTGGTACACTCCAGGTGTTGCTGCACCTTGTGAAGCTATAAAGGAAGATATCAATTTATCTTATGAATATACAAATAGGGCAAATACAATAGCTATTGTAACAGATGGAACAAGGGTTCTTGGTCTTGGTGATATCGGTCCTGAAGCAGCAATGCCTGTTATGGAAGGAAAGGCATTGCTATTCAAATACCTTGGGGGGGTAGATGCTGTGCCACTTTGTCTGGATACCAAGGATCCGGACAAGATCATTGAAACTGTTCGACTTATTGCTCCAAGTTTTGGAGGAATTAATCTGGAGGATATCTCCCAGCCTAAGTGTTTCTATGTTTTAGATGAGCTTAGAAAAGACTGCAAGATACCTGTTTGGCATGATGATCAGCAAGGAACAGCAACCGTCAACCTTGCAGGACTTTATAGTGCTTTGAAGATTGTAGGGAAAAAAATTGAAGAAATCAAGGTTGGCTTTTTTGGAGCTGGTGCCGCCAGCATTGCTACTGCAAGAATGCTTATAAGTGCCGGGGTAAGGCCAGAAAACATAATAATGGCAGATAGCAAAGGAACTCTCCACAAGGGAAGAACAGACTTACAGGGTGAGTTTGAAGCTAAATGGCACTTTGCCCAGATTACAAATTCTGAGGGAATTGTTGGAGGTCCTGAGGAAGTTTTCAAAGGTGCAGATGTCGTGTATTGCTACTCGAAATCAGGTCCAGATACGGTTAAGAAAGAATGGATTTCAACCATGGCTAAAGATGCAATTCTTTTTGCAGGTGCAAACCCTATCCCTGAGATTTGGCCGTGGGATGCAAAGGAAGCTGGTGCAAGAATTGTAGCAACTGGAAGATCGGATTTCCCAAACCAAGTCAATAACTCTCTTGGGTTCCCCGGTATTTTCCGCGGAGTCCTGGATGTCCAAGCAACGACAATTACAGACGAGATGTGTATCGCAGCTGCCCAGGCTCTCTCAAAATTTGCAGAGAAAAAAGGGCTCTCGGAAGATTATCTTATTCCTACAATGGATGAATTTGACGTTTACCCGGAGGTTGCAACAGCAGTAGGTATGAAGGCAATTGAGCAAGGAGTAGCAAGGAAAACTATGAGTAGAGATAAGCTGTTCGCTATAGCAAAAGAAAGGATCGAATACGCACGTAATATGACGAAATGCTTAACTGAGAACAAATTTATTAAACTCCCGTGATAGTTTTGTAATCACCAAACTAAAAAGGATTTTTATGTATCTTTCTTTTTATAGTATAATATGGCATAGAAAGTGAGGAAAATTATGCATAGGGTTCAACTGAAATATGGAGAAACTCTTGTTAATGTTGACATACCTGAGTCAAATTTTTATGGTACTTTATATCCTGAGGAGCTTCCAGGAGTAAGAGATCCTATTTTTGAAGTTAGATATGCCTTGGAACATCCTATTGGGAGTGCTCCGTTAAAGCAAATGATTAAGGAAAAGAAGGCAAAGAATGCAGTGATACTTGTAAGTGATAATACAAGACCAGTACCTTCTCATATATTAATTCCCCCTATTATTGAAGAACTCATAGAATCTGGGGTATCATATGAGGATATTATAATTATCTTCGGTCTTGGATTCCATAGAAAACTGACCGAGGAAGAAAAGAGAAAATTGGTAGGGGATTCTGTATACAATAAAGTAAAGTGTATAAACCACGATATTAATGATTGTATATATATTGGGACCACAACAAGAGGAACGCCCGTAGAAGTCTACAGACCTGTAGCTGAGGCAGATTTTCTCATTGCAACAGGAAATATAGAGCTTCACTGGTTTGCCGGTTATAGTGGGGGACATAAAGCACTTCTACCTGGTGTCTGCAGTAAAAGAACAATAGAGACAAATCATTCTATGATGGTAATGCCAGGAGCGGTTGCTGGAAGGATCAATGGTAATCCAGTCCGAGAAGATATTGAAGAGGCAGGCAAGCTTGTAGGAGTCGATTTCATTGTAAATGCAGTATTAAATAGCAATAAAGAAATAGTAAAAGTGGTTGCTGGAGATCCAATAAAGGCCCATCGAGAAGGAGTAGAGTATATTGACAAGATGTATAAAAGGAAGATAGAAAAAAAGGGCGATATAGTAATAGCATCTGCTGGTGGCTATCCAAAAGACATTAATCTTTATCAAGCACAAAAGGCTTTAGATAACGCTAGTCATGCTGTTAAAGACAACGGAAGCATAATACTTGTGGCCGAATGTCGTGAAGGATTTGGCGAATCTACTTTTGAAAGCTGGATGGAAAAGGCCGAATCGCCTGATCAACCTCTCAAATGGATACAGGAAAACTTTGTATTAGGGGGCCATAAAGCAGCCGGAGTCTGCAAAGTTTTAAAAAGGGCTGAAATATACCTTGTTTCTAGTCTTGACAGAGCAACCGTAGAAAGCATTTTTCTAATACCTGCACTTTCTGTAACAGAGGCATTGAATAGTGCATTATTAAAACATGGTAAAGATGCTGAAGTGCTTGTTATTCCTTATGCAGGTTCTACTCTTCCCTACGTATAATACCGCAGCCTCGGAATAAGAAGAGTCAAATGATTAAAAAGAATTATTATTTGATATAAATATAAAAATAATTAAATGGAAAGAGAGGATAGTGCTGCTTACCCAAAGTAGAGAAGGTATGGGAAATGATTATTTTTACTATATGTTTACAGACCACAAAAATAATAAAGAAAGAGAAATAGCATTGAGAGAACATTATACAATTGGTGGATACAAGGCATTTCATGACGCTTTGATGGCAGAAAGATTCTATATCTTAGTAATGCCAAGTCTTTCTGAAAAACAAGCAAAGGAAGATGGTTTGATACCAATTAAGAGCGTAGAGGAAAATATCAATAAGGAAAGGAGGTTTCGGAGGAGCACATCCTCTACGTATATAATACCTCATATACATGATGTGCTCCCACATGATGTGCTCCCAAAAATCAATGAGTAATATAAAAACTATTGTGTTAGGTGGTTTGTTTATAGCAATAGGCATTGCCCTATCGCTAATTTTTCATTCTGTTGGTGGAACACAATTAGGAAGTATTCTTTTGCCTTTACACTTTACTACTCTTCTTGCGGGTTTGGTCCTTGGTCAATGGATGGGTTTGGCTGTAGGAGCTCTTACTCCTCTTATTAGTGCTTTT
>Ga0123519_10006815_pt1 | contig 17840 bp, 15 predicted proteins | sample YelNatPaOPRAMG02_FD_87396 | JGI IMG/M metagenome (GOLD analysis project Ga0123519, IMG submission 87396) | Hot spring microbial communities from Yellowstone National Park - Yellowstone National Park OP-RAMG-02 (version 2) | ecosystem: Environmental > Aquatic > Thermal springs > Hot (42-90C) ... | reverse complement strand
TTGATCTTCCTGAGGTCTCCCTTGTTGCAATTCTTGATGCAGATAAAGAGGGCTTCCTTCGCTCGACTACATCCCTTATCCAAACATTCGGAAGAGCTGCAAGGAATGTCAATGGAAGAGTAATACTTTACGCAGATAATATTACGGACTCAATGAGATCAGCAATTGAAGAGACAGAAAGGAGGAGAAGAATTCAGGAGGAATGGAACAGAAAGCATGGTATTGTTCCAAAAACAATAGAAAAAGAAATAGATGAATTCTTTGTTTACGAAAGGGATTATGTAGATCTTACAAGGATCTCTGAAGATAAGGAGAAGTATCTTTCTGAAAAGGAAAGGAAGGAATTGATTGAAAAACTTGAAAAGGAAATGAAGGATGCAGTAGAAAAGCTTGAATTTGAAAAGGCTGCAATGATAAGGGATGAGCTAAAAAAGATAAAGAGATATCACCTTGAGATAATGGAAGGATGAAAGAATCTCTTAAAATCAGGATTAAAAATCTTCCTGACACGCCTGGTGTCTATATTTTCAGAAATTCAGAAGGTGAAATAATTTATGTGGGGAAAGCCCGCTCCCTCAGGGATCGTTTATCTTCTTACATTTCTCCCAGTATAATGGATGAGAAAACCTCCCGTCTTATTGAGGAGATCGAAGATTTTGAAATTATAGTTACAAAAACAGAAAAGGATGCCTTCTTCCTTGAAAACAATTTAGTAAGGGAGCATCAACCAAAGTTCAATGTAAAACTTAAAGATGACAAGGCTTATCCAATTATAAAAATAACTGTTCAAGAGGAATTTCCAGGGGCATATTATGTTAGAAGAGTTGAGAAAGATGGAGCAAGATATTTTGGACCCTTTGCTCCTGCCTCCTCTGCAAGGAATACAATGAGAATTCTTTCAAGATGGTTCAGAATAAGACAGTGTAATGAAAATATTGATGGGAAAAGGGAAAGACCATGCCTCGATTTCTACATTAATCAGTGCACAGCTCCATGCACAGGGAATGTCTCAAAAGAGGAATACAGAAGGCAGGTTGATGATGCAATAATGTTCCTTGAAGGAAGAACTGAGGAGCTTACAAAGGAACTTGAAAAGAGGATGATGGAAATGGCGAAAATGGAAAATTTTGAAAGGGCAGCAGAAATAAGGGATTTAATAAGGGCTATTCAATCCCTTAAAGAAACTCCTGTTTTCACATCTGTTGGTCTTGAAGAGCTTGATATAATTGGTTTTTGCAAAGAGGGGAAGGAAGTCAATATTTCCATCTTTTTAATGAGGAAGGGGAAAATAGCTGAAAAAAGGGATTTTTATTTCAGTGATGTTATGGAAGAGGAAGAAGATTTTATTTCCTCCTTTATTGTTCAGTACTATCTTGAAAGCAGGGTAATCCCGGCAAGAATCATAGTCCCATTCCCTATCCAGAACTATTCCTTTATTGAATCCTACATAAAGAATGAAACAGGCATAAAGACAGAAATAATTTTTCCTGAGGAGGGATCCCTTTTAAATCTTCTAAAATTGGCGAATCAGAATGCGAAGTTAGCAATGGAAAGGAGAAAGATTTTCCTTTCTGAAAAGGAAATCCTGGATAACCTTGGGCTCAAAGATATTCCAAAGCACATTGAAGGATATGATGTATCCCATCTCTTCGGAAATGAAAAGGTTGGTTCAATGGTAACATTTATAAACGGAAAACCTTACAAAAATGGGTATAGAAAATTCATTATAAGGGAAGTTGAAGGAATCGATGACCCTGCATGCATAAAGGAGATTGTAAAAAGGAGGTTTAGAAGAGCAATTGAGGAGAGGGAGAAATTCCCAGAGCTTATTCTGATTGACGGAGGGAAAGGACAGCTGAGTTCTGCCTTGAAAGCCCTTGATGAGCTTGGAATTAAGGATATTCCAGTTATAGCAATTGCCAAGGAAGAGGAGATTCTTTACATAAAAGGGAAAGGAGGAGTCAAACTTGATAGAACATCTCCCTTTTTAAAACTCCTCCAGAGGGTCAGGGATGAGGCTCACAGATTTGCAATTTCATTCCACAGAAGGAGGAAAGAGAAAAAGGATTTTGAGACAATTCTTGATGAAATCAAGGGAATTGGTGAGAAGAAAAAGGAAATTTTCTTCTCAAAGTTCCAATCCATTGAAGACATCTTAAAGGCAGAAGAGAAAGAGATTGAAAAAATAATAGGCAAAAGAGGGAAAGAAATTCTTTTTGAAAGGATAAAAAAATGATAATTGGAATTGGGATTGATGTTATTGAGATAGAAAGGATAAAGAAAGCCTGCGAAGAAAATCCGAGATTTCTTGAGAGAATCTTCACTGAAAGGGAGAGGGATTACTGCTTTAAGTTCAGAGAACCTTACGAACACTTAGCAGTCAGGTTTGCAGGGAAGGAGGCTACATTCAAAGCCCTGGGGCACAGGATAGGATGGAAGGATGTTGAAATTATAAATGAGATTTCAGGAAAGCCAAAATTGATAATAAGGGACATTGAAAAAGGAATCTCCTCCCACATCTCCCTCTCCCACAACAGAACCATGGCATCTGCTGTTGTGATTCTTGAGAAATAATCAAAAAATTGAGAAAAAAATTCTTGTTAAAAATCCTAAAATTGTTGCGATTACTGTGCTTAAAATCATTGATAAAACAGAAATCTTCCACCCCATCTCCTTCCATATTGTTGAGATGGTGGATATACAGGGGATATAAAAGGCTATAAAAACAGTGAAGGTCATTATTTGAGAGGGTGAAAGATAAGATGGGATTTGGGAATAGGAAATTCCAAGCGCCTGAAGGAGCATTATAAGAGTTAACTCCTTCCTCAAAATTCCAAAAATCAGCGTTGTTCCAAGCCTTTCTGGCAGGTCCAAAACATTTTTCATGAAGGGAGAGATGGCAGAATTTAAAACTCTGCTTGCTCCATAATGATCGAGGAGGGAAAGAATTGCAGAACCAGCAATTAGAATTGGAATTGCAAAGAATAGAAAGGATTTCATATAAAAGTAGGTTTTTAAAAGAAGGATCCTGAGGGAAGGGAATTTATAAGAAGGAATCTCAAGAAGAAATCCTTCAGAAGGGGTCTTTGTAAGAATAAAGGATATTTTCCCCACTATAGCAATTATAACAATTGAAAGAAAATAAATCAGAAAAGCATAGAAAGGACCAAGGAAGGCTGATGTTAGAGCGGTTATAACAGTTATTCTTGCTGAGCAAGGAATAAAGGGGATGAGCAAAGAAGTTAAAATTCTATCCCTATGGGATTCAATTATTCTTGTTGAAAGGATAGCAGGAACATTACAACCATATCCAAGGATAAAGGGTGGAACAGATTTTCCGTGAAGACCAATCTTATGCATGAAAGAGTCGAGAAGAAATGCTGACCTTGCAAGATAACCAATATCCTCAAGAAGGGTCATAAGAAAAGAAAGGGGGAAAAGATAGGGGAAGGCTATTGCAAAACCACCTGCAAGTCCTTGAAAGATTCCATCAACTATTGCTTTTAAAACTCCTTCTGGCAAAGAGGCTCCAATTATCCCCCTTAAATTCTCAAAGGGTTTCAAAAGAAGATTTTCGAGGGGTGCTCCCACTTTAAAAATCAGCCAGAAGAAAAGGAAAAATATAAAAGCCATTATTATATAACCAAAAAAAGGATGCATAACCCATTTATCTATTTCATCATCAAGGACAAAAACTTTTCCATGTTTCAGCTCACTAACCTCCTCCGCAATTTTCATACAAATACTGTGTCTAAAATCCATTATTGAATCAATGGGAGATATACCGTATTTCCTTTGAAACTCTTCCCTTTTCCTTTTTAAAACAACTTCAAGCTCAGGATTTAATTTAATAATTTCCTTTTCAATTCTTGGATTACCCTCAAGGAGCTCTATGAGCAAAAATTTCCTATCAAGATTTATCCCATCTGTTCTAAACTCAATCCTCTGGAGTTCTTCAAGCTCATCTTTTACATAGGAAGGAAGATAATCAAATTTTGCCTTATAATCTTTGAGGAGGAGAACTTCTATTATCCTTTGTAAAAGCTCATCAACACCTTTACCATAAAGAGCTATTGTTGATACAACAGGAACCCCAAGGATTTTTTCAAGTTTCTCTCTATCGATCTTTATCCCTTTCCTCTCAGCCTCATCTATCTGATTTAGAACAACAATAACTGGAATCCCTGTTTCAAGGAGTTCAAGGGTTAACTCAAGCCCCCTTGCAAGAATTGATGAATCAATTACATTTATTATAAGGTCAACCCTCTCCTTTAAGAGAAACTCTGTTGTAACCTCCTCAGCTGGTTCAAAGGGATGAAGGGAATAGCTTCCGGGAAGGTCGATTATTTCAACAATCCTACTTCCAATTCTTATAGTGGACTCTGTCAATTTTATAGAAGTTCCTGGAAAATTTGATGTTTTAGCCTTAACCCCTGAAATTGAATTAAAAAGGGTACTCTTTCCTGAATTCGGCTGACCAATAAAGGCTATTCTTGGTCTATCATTTACCAATGGAATCCTCATGGACTGGCTCAACAATAATTTTCATTGCCATCCCTCTTCCTATAGCAATTTTTGTGTTAAGGGATATATTTTTTATTAGTAAAGGACCACCAAAACCCTCTGAAATTCTCTCAATTAAATCCCCTATGTGGAGCCCTATTGTTCTCAATCTTGTCCTAAAACCTCTCCCACCAAGAATTTCTCTAATTCTATATATCTTCCCGTTTTCTGTCTCAAGCAATGTCATTTTGATACTTAATCTCAATATCAATTTTAAAGGAAATAGCTTTAATAGTCAAATTAACAAATAAGAGGTATTACTTAAATCTTGTCTCAACATTTTTATTTACAGGATATGGGAGTCCTATTCTTTAAACTATGGAAAAAATTATTTTATATAGCCGAGAGACCTAAGTTGCTCAAGAGTCTCCTCATCCAATTTTCTATTTCTATACCTTTCCTCCTTTTCACTTTTAATTACTTTCTCGTAAGACTCTATAAATGTAATCTCCCTTTGTTTTTTAAAATCTGGCTGGAATGCATCTAAAATTACTTTACCATCCATGTCTTTTGCTATAGGCATCCCAAATATGTATAAGATAGTTGGAGTTATGTCGTAAATTGTAGCATTTTTTATTTCAAATCCTTTTTTAATACCATCTCCTTTCATTATTAAAATCCCATCAGGAGGTTCAGGACAATAATGGCCAAAACATTCGCAGGACAAGCTAAATCCATGATCAGAGACAATTATTATTTTTGACCCTCTTGGAGCTCTTTTTAGAAATTTGCCGACAACTCTATCAATGTAAATATAATAAGGCTTAAAGATCTCTCTTATCTCTTTCTCGAACCTTTTCTGTGTTTTCTTAGAAACTCCTCCTTTATAGCGACACTCTTCCCACCATTCTTTGCCTAAATCCTCACTGACCATTCTTGCTGAATAATGTCCGATTACATCGATCATTCTGAAATAAGTAGCAAAAAAGTCCACTTTAACTGTGGAAAGAAGATGAAGAGAAACATCTTCAATAACTTTATCCTGCAGAATCCAGATTTTAAGCTCTTCTTGGTGTTCCTCTGAAAGATTTGTTTTTTCTACATTTAGTAAATCTTCCTCTTTTATAACTTGCAAATATCCCTTTTCTCCTCTCCTAAGCATAGGCTTTATTTTATTTAACAATCTATAAGGGTATGTAATTCTTCCCTCAAAATCCTCTGTTGCAACTCCATGTCTGAAAGCATCACTCACTATATAACCGTTCACTCTTTCAGCAGGAAAGGTACAAAACCAATTTATAACTCCAACCTTTTTCCCTGATAGATTCAATATTTCCCATACTCTGGATGCTTTTAGTTCATTCTGACTGTATGGAATCTGTATCCCTTTTTCGTTAATGTATGCCCAATCAATTATTCCATGTTTTATCATATTCTTACCAGTGGCAATAGATGTCCAAATAACTGGAGAGCGTGCAGGAGGAAATGTCTTCAAAAATCCGAAAGTCCCGTTTCTTAGAAGAGTTTTAAAATTTGGAAGAATTCCTTCATTTATAAAAGGAAGAAGATTATTCCAGTCAGCACCATCTATTCCTATCAAAACAACTTCTGGCCTTTTCTCTTTTTGAATAGAACAACACGCAATCGCAAAAGTCAAAATCAGCAATAAAAAAAGTTTTATAACCCTTCCCTTCATTGTTAAGATTTAATTATATAGAAAATAAACTATCTGTCAAATTTAACAATTTTTTTTAAATAATAAATAGAATTTCTGATCTTATGGAACTTTTAAAAATCTTTATCGTTTGTTAAAATGGAGAATAAAATGAAAATAATTTTGATTCGGGGAGGAAAGATGAAATTAAAAATATTTGCCTTCTCTCTTTTGATTCTTACATCCATAGGTCAAAGCATTGATCTAACTGGCTTTTATGGATGGGACACAGGAGATAAAACAAAATTCAGGGGTATTTCAGGAGCATGGAAGCTCTCAGGGAATCTTTCCATCGAGGTTGAGGGAGCTATTTTTGGAAAAAGTGAGAAATCATTTTCAGGAGGATTTATAGCAGGCACAAAGATTTCCGATGTTTCTCCTTACTTAATTCTTGGGACTGGATGGAAGGATCTAAAGGTTGAAGATAAGGAGAAAATGGAAAGGTTCTGGAGTTATGGAGGAGGGGTAAAACTGAGAATTTTTGAAAAATTATGGTTAAGATTTGACTACAGAAACATGAAATTCAGCTCGGAGAAAAGGTATAGATTGTATGGGGGAGTGACATATGTTTTTTGAGGAGGGCGAGTGAGAAAAGAAAGAGAAGAGTTCTGAAAAGTTCCAGAGACTCGAATTTTCCTTTATAATATTTATATGAAACTCTTTTCAATAAAGACATTTGGATGCCAGATGAATGAGTATGACTCAGAGAGAATTGCGGGAATTCTTTCATCCCTTTCCATGAAAAGAGCAGAAAATGGTGAAATCCCTGACATATACATTGTCAACACATGTGCGGTAAGGGAAAAATCTGAGGAAAAGCTTTTCTCCTTTCTCGGTAGAATTAAGGAACTTAAGAAGAAAAAAAGGGTAATTATAGGAGTTACTGGATGTGTTTCCCAGGTTGAAAGGGAGAAAATTTTCCAAAGGGCTCCCTATGTAGACTTTGTCCTTGGACCCCATGCATACAAGGAAATTCCAAGAATCCTTGAGGAAATTGAGAAAAAGGAAAAGGTTATAGATGTTAGATGGAGAAAAGAGTATCAGGAGATTGAAAAAGGACCCCTCAGAGAATCTCCATTCTCCGCCTATATTACTGTAATGGAAGGTTGTAACAAATTTTGCTCCTTCTGCATAGTTCCCTTTGCAAGAGGAAGAGAGATATCAAGGAGTATGGAGAATATACTTAAAGAGGCAAAGGAGCTTGCAGAAAAAGGTTATAAAGAGATTCAGTTCCTCGGACAGAATATAGATGCATACAAAGACCCAGATTCAGGAGCTGGGCTTGCAGAACTTCTCAAGAAAGCAAGTGAAATTGAGGGAATTGAATGGATTAGATTTATAACTTCCCATCCAAAGGATATTGATGAAAAATTCATTTTATCCATTAAGGAATTAGAAAAGGTCACCAAATACATTCACTTGCCTGCCCAAGCTGGCTCAAACTCTGTTCTTGAAAGGATGAGAAGGGGTTATACAAGGGAGGAATTCATAGAAAAGGTGAATATGATAAGGTCTCATATCCCGAATATTTCTATAGGGACAGATATAATTGTTGGATTTCCAGGAGAAACAGAGGAGGAATTCGAAGATACCTTGAGACTTCTCGAAGAGGTTAGATTTGACAACCTCTACTCTTTCAAATACTCTCCAAGAAAGGGAACCCTTGCCTCAAGAATGAAGGATGATGTTCCAAAGCAGGTTAAAATTGAAAGGCTTATAAAGGTTCAAGAACTTCAGAAGAGAATCCAGCTGGAAAAGAACAAGAGTTTTGTTGGGAAAATAATAAAAGTCCTTGTAACAGGTAGCTCTAAAAAAGATCCATCAATCTATGCGGGAAGGGACGAGGGGAACAGGGTTGTTAACTTCAGAGCAAGCAAGAATCTTATGGGTGAATTTGCTCAAGTTTTCATTGAAGAGGGAACCCCTCATTCTCTGAAAGGGGTTTGGGTGGAAGACAAAGTTTAAAAACCTATGTATTTTTAACTTTAAACTTCCACCCTCTTCTAAAGCTCTTCGGATTTAGAAATAAAATCAGAACCTAACTATAGGTTATCTTCTTCCTCCCCTTCCAAAACCTGACCTTCGGAAATCTCCCCTTTTCTGTTCTCTTCTGGGATTTTCCTTCTTTGGTCTTGCCTCATCGACAATAATGGTTCTACCGTTGAGATTGTAGCCATTGAACATCTCAATCGCTTTTTTTGCTTCTTCTTCAGTTGACATCTCAACGAACCCAAAGCCTCTGCCCTGACCGGAATATCGGTCAGTAATCACATTGGCTGACTCAACCTTTCCAGCCTGAGAAAACAATTCCTCAAGCTGAGCGTTTGTTACATTGTAGGAAAGGCTTCCTACATAAAGCTTCTTAGACACTATCCTAACTCCTTCCTCGACTTCGAAGATAATTTCTTCAAAAGTCGATAAAATCTAAGACTTAATAATCTCATCTTTTTGAGTCAAAGTCAAATTTTCCAAAAATTCGAGTTTTTTAACTCGCCTTTGACATTGTTAAACCGAAATAAAAGTAATTTAGCCTCAACTTTAAATTAAACTATTTGACTTTCCCTTTCCATGAATTTATAAATTTTAAATACGGAGGCTTTGATGGGATTAAGAATAGGAAGAAGAGGATTTCTAAAAGGAAGTTTAAGTTTTGGAGCATTTATGGTAAGCTTACCCCTTATGAAGTTCCTTCCCAATAAAGATATTGAGTCTATCTCTGAGATTAATCCCTTCAGTCTTTCAAAAAAAGAAATGGAAAAGATTTTATCCATTGCCCTTAGCAGAGGTGGAGAATTTGCTGAAATATATTACGAATACACTGTTTCCAACAGCATATCCCTTGATGAGGAAAAGATCTCCTATGCTGTCAGAGGAGTTGATTGTGGGGTAGGGATAAGGGTTATAAATGGAGAAAGAACAGGATATGCCTTCACAGACGAAATAACATTCAATAGCCTGAAGGAATGCGCTGAGACAGCTTCACTGATAGCCTCAGGAATTAAAGGAAAACTCAAAGGTCTGAGAACTTTCCAGCCTCCATCCTACTATCTTGTAAAAGTTCCACCCCAAAATGTCTCAGCAAAGGAAAAGACCTCTCTCCTTTACAGGATTAATGAGGTTGCAAGAAAATTTGACAAAAGAATAACTCAGGTAAGTGCCTCCTTTTCCGACATTTCAAAATCTATAATTATAGCCAATTCAGAAGGTTTATATGTGGAGGACAAACAAACCCTTACAAGGCTCTCTGGAAGTGTTAATGCTATTGAGGGAGAAAGAAGAAGTAATGGATACGACTCAAAGAGTGGAAGTTTTGGTTTTGAGCATTTTGGAGGGAAAGTTGCTGAGGAAATTGCAAGGAATGCCTCTGAAATGGCTTTGAGACTAATTCCTGCAGAGGATGCCCCTGCTGGGGAATTCCCTGTTGTAATTGGGAAAGGTTATGGAGGGATTTTCTTCCATGAAGCAATAGGACATAGCCTTGAGGGGGATGGGATAAGGAAGAAAACATCTGTTTTCTGGGATAAACTCGGTAAGCAGATAGCATCACCAATTGTCAATCTTTGCGACGATGGTTCTTACAAAGGTGGATGGGGGACAGTGAATGTTGACGATGAAGGAACACCTGGACAGAAAACAATACTGATTGAAAAGGGAATATGCTCAAATTTCCTTCAGGACAGATTGAATGCAAAATTAATGAAGATGAAGCCAACAGGGAACGGAAGGAGGCAGTCTTTTAGATTCTATCCAATTCCAAGAATGACAAACACCTATCTCCTTCCCGGAGATTCTGAGCCAGAGGAGATAATAAAATCTGTTGAAAAGGGGATTTACATTGCAAAAATCGGTGGAGGGAATGTCCAGCCAACAACAGGAAGGTTTGTTTTCACAGTTACAGAAGGTTATATGATTGAAAATGGTAAAATCACAGTTCCCCTTAAAGGAATTATGTTGATGGGAAGTGGACAGGAGGTGTTGATGAATATAACAATGGTTGGAAATGACCTTCTTGTTATTGGCGGAGGAACATGTGGAAAGGATGGGCAATCAAAGCCAGTTGGATTTGGAAATCCAACTTTCAAAGTTTCTAAAATAACTGTTGGAGGAAGAAAAATTTAGGAGTTAAAAATGAAAATTGAAAATATTGGAGAAAATATCTTAAAAAAAGCAAAAATTCTTGGAGCTGAAGAGATCGAGGTTTATATTGAAAGGGTTAAAAGGTTTGAGGTTAATGTGAGAAAGGGAGAGATTGAATTTCTGAGGCAATCGATTCAGAAAGGTCTTGGCTTGAGGATTTTCAATGGAAAATGCCTTGGTTTTTCCTACACCTCAGACCTTTCCAATGAAGCAGTTGAGGAAACAATAAAACAAGCAATTGCCCTCACAAAGATAACAGAGTCAAAACCATGGAATGGACTTCCAGATTTTGAAGAAGGGAATCCTTCTGATCTTGACCTTTACGACTCCTCATACTCAACAATCCAAAATAGCGAGAAAATATCTCTTGCAAAAAGAGTAGAAGAGATTGCTATGAAACTCGACAAGAGAATAACAAATTCTGAAGGAGGATTCTTCGAAGATTCAGAAAGGGAAATAGGAATCTTTAACTCAAAGGGAATATCGAGAACATTCAGAAGCACCTCTTTCTCCTTTGGTGTAAGTGTTATTGCTGGAGAGGGAGAAAACATGCAAGGAGGGAGCTGGGCTTCATCGAAAAGATTTTTCAATGAACTGGAAAACGCTGAAGAAATAGCAAGGGAAGCAGTTAAGAGAGCTATAGAGAAACTTGGTCCAAAACCTGTTCCCACTAAGAGAGTCCCTGTGATATTTGAAAGATATGCCTCAAATATGTTCTGGCTTGGAATTCTAATCTCTTTAAATGGGGATTCTGCTTTCAGAAAAACAACATTTTTGAGTGATTACCTGAACTCTCCAATAGCTTCCCCCCTTATAACAATAATAGATAATCCAACAATACCAAGATTCATTGGCTCAGCTCCTATTGACGGGGAAGGAAAGATTACAAGAATAAATAAGATTATTGAGAATGGTGTTTTGAAAATGTTCTTCTATGACTCTATAACTGCAAGAAAGGCAGGGGTGAAAGTGAACACAATATCAAGAAGGGGAGGGTATAATTCCCTTCCTTCAGCGGGTTATCTAAATATAATTGTTGAAAATGGAAACACTGATTTTGAAAAACTAATAGATGTAAAGGAAGGTTTCCTCTGCAAAGGGCTCAGGGGGTTTGGAACTGACTCTACAACAGGAAACTTCTCCGTTGGAGCGAGTGGATTCTGGATTGAAAATGGTTCTATCTCTTTTCCTGTAGATGGAATAACCCTTGGAGGCTCTGCCCTTGAAATATTAAAGAATATCGATGCCTTAGGAAATGATCTCGATATGAGGGGTAATATAAACAGTCCCTCCTTCAGAGTTTCTGAAATGACAGTGGGAGGGAGAAGAATCTGAAAACAAAATCAAGTTTATTTTTGTAATTTTGTGGATTAAAATAATTTTTCAATAAATCTTAATTTTAAGGAGGTTTTTATGAATGATCTTGAGAGAATATCAAAAAGGATTGAAAGTTTCAGAGATGAGATGATTCAGCTTCAGAAGGATTTAACTGCTATTCCAGCCTTAGACCCATCCAACGGAGGAGAAGGGGAAGCCAAAAAAGCTGATTTTCTAAAAAGCTTTTTAAAGAAAATGAAATTCTCAGAAATCCTTGAGTTCAACTGCCCTGACCCAAGAGTTCCATCAGGATACAGACCAAACATAATAGCAATCTATAAGGGGAAATCTTCTAAAAAAAAGATATGGATAATGACCCATATGGATGTTGTCCCCCCTGGAGAACTCAGTCTCTGGAAGGGTGATCCCTACAAGGCATGGGTAGAAGATGGAAAGATTTTTGGAAGAGGGGTTGAGGATAACCAACAGGCAATGGTTGCCTCAATTTTTGCCATTAAAGCCTTTGAAGCTGAAGGAATATTACCGAATTACGATGTTGGAATAGTTCTTGTTGCTGACGAGGAAACAGGCTCTGAAAAGGGGATAACCTATGTTTTACAAAACACTGATATTTTCAAAAAAGATGATCTTATAATTGTTCCTGATGCTGGAAATCCAGAAGGAACAATGATTGAAGTTGCTGAAAAGAGTATTCTATGGCTTAAATTTCATATAGTTGGAAAACAGTGCCACGGAAGCATGCCCCAGAAGGGAATAAATAGCCACAAAGCGGGAGCCAATTTAATTGTAAGGCTTGATGATTTCTACAAAATCTTTAATGCTAAGGATGAACTCTTTGAGCCTCCAATTTCAACCTTCGAACCAACAAAGAAAGAAGCCAATGTTCCAAACATAAATACAATACCTGGGGATGACATATTCTATTTTGACTGCAGGGTTCTTCCCAATTACAAACTCTCTGATGTTGAGGCAAAGTTTGAGGAATACGCAAAAAAGATAGAAGAAGAATTCAAAGTAAAAATTACATTGACTCCAGTCCAGAGAGCAGAAGCTGCACCACCAACCCCTCCTGATGCTGATGTTGTTAAAAAGCTTTACAAAGCAATAAAAGAGGTTTATGGAGTTGAGGCAAAACCAATGGGAATTGGAGGAGGAACTGTTGCAGCAATATTCAGAAGAGCGGGATTTTATGCTGCTTGCTGGGCAAAGATGGACGAGATGGCTCACCAGCCCAATGAGTATTGCATAATTGATAATATGGTGGGAGATTCAAAAGTCTTTGCCCATGTCTGTTTGCAGGAATAGAAGAAGATAGGGCTGTTAAAAGATAAAATTGGAGAAAAATTATGGGCTCAAAAAACAATGAATTCATTCTTGTCCTCACAACAGTTCCAGACCCTGAGAAGGGGGAGGAGATAGCAAAAAAGATTGTTGAGGAAAGGCTTTCAGCATGCGTTACTGTTGTTCCCGCCAGAGCCTCCTTTTACTGGTGGGAGGGGAAAATAGAGAAAGAGAGCGAATGCATTCTTTTCATAAAGACGAAAAGTTCCCTATACAATGAACTTGAAAAAAGTCTCCTCTCAATCCACCCCTACTCTGTCCCGGAAATTATCTCCCTCCCCATTTCAAAGGGATTTGAAAAATATCTTGATTGGATAATGAAGGAAACCAAAATCCCTTGAAAAAATCGGGATAAACTTATGTTGCCAATTTGAAGATTAATTCTCTTTTTGACTTTATCCAGCCTTCAAGTTATAATTTTTCCTAAAATTTTTTACTTTTTGGTAGTAAAAAATGAAAAGGGAATTAAAAAAGAAGATCAAAGAAGATGAACTTGCCAGTTCTCTTAAATGGCTCACAAAATTCTTTAGAGAAAACCAGCGAGAAATCCTGATTGCACTATCTATTGTTGGAATTGCAATAATTTTATTTTTCGGTTACAAAACCTACTCCCAGATAATAACAAACAAAGACAATGTTATACTGGGAAGATTCATTTCAGGAAATTCTAAAATCTCTCCAGAAAAGTTACCCTCCCGATGGAGAACCTTTGGACATATAAAATTAGCCTCTCAGCTTTATTCCCGGGGCGAAATGCAAAAAGCCCTTGAAGAACTTTCAAAAATCAAACAGAATAGAAAGGATATCTATTACTATCAATCAATACTTTTAAGGGGAGATATTCTGAAAAGTATGGGCAAGTATGAAAATGCCATTGAAGAATATAAAAAAATTACAACAGATAAACCAAAGGATTTTCCCTGGGAACTGGCTCTCCTGAGAACTGCAATATGTTATAAAGAAATGGGGAAAAAACAGGATGCAATTCTTACTTTAAGAAGAGTTGTTGGTGAATTCCCCAATTCTCCTTATATTTCGGAGGCGGAAGAGCTTTTGGAAAGACTCCAGCCTCAAAAATAAATGTTGGAATTATCAAATACACCCCTTAGGTTTTTCAAGAGAGTTATAATAATTGTCCTCGATGGAGTCGGTATAGGAGAAACCTTCGATTCCCATCTTTACGGTGATGAAGGAAGTAATACCCTTAGAAATCTCAACAAAGTAAGACTTTTGAGAGTTCCAAATCTTTCATCTCTTGGTCTTTCAGCTCTTATCCCCGAGTTGGAGAAGAGAGAAGAGTTTGAAGGTTCTTACGGAATAATGCATCCAAAATCTGCAGGAAAGGACTCTACTTCAGGACACTGGGAACTTTTTGGTGTAATCCTTGAAAAACCTTTCCCTGTTTACCCTAATGGCTTTCCCGATGAGGTAATAAAGGAGTTTGAAAGGAGGATTGGAAGAAAAATTCTATGGAACAAACCAGCATCAGGGACAGAAATAATAAATCTCCTCGGAGAGGAGCATCTCAAAACTGGTTATCCAATTGTTTACACTTCTGCAGATTCTGTTTTTCAAATCGCTTGTCATGAGGATATAATTTCCCGTGAGGAGCTTTACGAGATGTGCAGAATTGCAAGAGAGATTTTGAAAGGTGAACATGCGGTATGCAGAGTTATAGCAAGACCTTTTAAAGGAGAAAAGGGAAACTTTAAAAGAACTGAAGGAAGAAAGGATTTTTCATTACCTCCTCCTTATCCAACCCTTCTCGACAGGTTGATAGAAAGGGGGGAAATGGTAATTGGTGTAGGAAAAGTAAAGGATATAATGGGTGGAACTGGATTTTCTGAAGTATATCCAACAAAAGACAATAGGGAAGGGATGGAGAAAATAAAGAAAATAATAAAAGAGAAAGAATTTTCCTTACTCCTTGCAAATCTAATTGATTTTGATATGATCTGGGGTCACAGAAACGATGTTGAAGGTTTTGCAAGGGGACTTGAAGAATTCGATTCCTTTATACCAGAAATAAAAGAGAATTTAAGGGATGAAGATCTTCTTTTTATAACCGCTGATCATGGAAATGATCCAACAACTCCAAGTACAGATCATTCACGGGAAGCTGTTCCAGTGCTAATCTATGGAAAAAAAACAAAGAAAAATGTCTGTATTGGAGAAAGGAGTTCCTTTTCAGATCTGGGAAGAACCGTAGGTGAAAATTTTGGAATTATTATGGATAATGGCAAAAGTTTTCTCAATCTTCTTATCTAAAATTTATCCTTAAGAATTCTTGGCTTTAAATTTATCTTTCCTTGGAATTCAATATGTGATAATATACTTTTATTAAAAAATTGAAATTGGAGGAAGGAAATGCTTTCTCAAACTGAGATTTTTCTTTTTATATTTTTCCTATCCATTGCTCTCTATGCATTTTTCGAGCCATTTCTTTTGAAGTTAAAACTTCTTTTAAAGGGGAAAAGAATTGATAGGTTTGACAGGATTGGGAAAAGACTTACTGGAGCAATTTTCAGAGTTTTTTCCCAGAAGTGCTCCCTTGAAGAGAGACTATTTACAGGAATTATGCACACAGCAATTTTCTGGGGGTTTGTTCTCTTCCTCCTTGTTACAACCAATCATTTGATTGAAGGATTTTTAAAGGGATTCTTTATTTTCCGCAATACAAAACTTGGATGGATATTCACTTTTCTAATAGATATGCTTGCTTTCTGGATAATTCTGAGCTGTATATATTTCTTTTTCAGGAGATTTGTCTTCCATGCCTCCGGTCTAACAGTTCCTTCTCCTGAATCAGCAACTGTTCTTGCTTTTCTCTTTACAGCAATGGTTACTTTTATAATTTATGAGGCTTTAAAAATTTCAGCAGGGGAACCAGTGAGGGGTGCTTTTCTTGCAGGAACTATTTCTCCCCTTTTTAAGCCATCAGAATCTCTTCTCCACCTCTTCTGGTGGGCTCATATTTTGACAATTATGGGATTTGGTGTTTACATCCCGAGATCCAAGCACATGCATCTTCTTGCAGGACCAATAAATCTCTTTTTCAGAAAGCTCGAACCCTTTGGAGCCCTAAAACCCCTTGATCTTGAAAATTCAGAAAGGTTTGGAATAAGCACAATCGAGGATTTTTCCTGGAAGGATCTTCTCGATTCCTTTGCCTGCGCAGAGTGTGGAAGATGTGATGACTTCTGTCCTGCTTTAAATTCAGGAAAACCTTTATCTCCAAAGGAAATAATTGTTAAGGTGAAAAAGGAATTCTTGAAGGATGCAGATAAGTTTTTGAAAAATGAAAAGGTAGAACCCTTAATTGGAAAAGCTTATTTTATTGATGAGATATGGACTTGCACAACCTGTGGAGCATGCGAAGTCACATGTCCCATGAGAAATGAGCATATACCAAAAATAATAGGTCTAAGGCAGAGTGAAGTTTTGATGGAAGGAAGATTCCCATCAGAGCTAACCCAAGCTTTTAAAAATGTTGAAACCAATTACAATCCCTGGGGGATTGGATTTCAGAACAGGGGAGAATGGATAAAGGAACTTGGCGTTTCAACTGCTTCCGAAAAGGAGACAGAATATCTTCTTTTTGTAGGATGTGCTGGTTCCTTTGAGGAGAATGGTCAGAAAATAATAACTTCATTAATTAATCTGCTGAAGAAAGCTAATGTGGATTTTTCTATCTTAGGAAAGGAGGAAAAATGCTGTGGAGATCCTGTTAGAAGAGCTGGCAATGAGTATCTTTTCCAATCCCTTGCCCTTGAAAACATAGAAACCTTCAAAAAATACAATGTTAAGAAGATAATTACAATATGCCCCCATGGCTATCACACATTAAAAAATGAGTATCCCTATTTTGGATTCAAAGCGGAAGTTTACCATCATTCTGAGTTTTTAGAGAGACTTTTGGATGAAGGGAAATTGTCTTTAAAAACCCAATTTGAATCAGGAGCTTTCCATGATCCATGCTATCTTGGAAGGCACAACGATAAATATGATGAACCAAGAAAGATACTTACAATCTCAGGGATAAAGATCAAAGAACTAAGGCACAGTAAAGTCCATTCCTTATGCTGTGGAGCAGGAGGAGCTCTATTCTGGACAGAGGAGAAGATAGGGAAAAGGATAAATCATATGAGGGCGGATGAGGTCATATCCTCTAAGGAGAAGAATTTATTCACAGCCTGTCCCTTCTGTAAGATAATGCTCAGAGATGCATTAAAGGATAAGGGGATAGAGGATGTAAAGGTAATGGATATATCAGAGGCTTTTTTGTAAAATAATAAAGGAAATAATTTAAATAGGAGGTCAAGGATGAGGAATAATTTAATTGCTATAACTATTTTCTTCATTTTTTTCCTCCTGATAAGCCCCCTTTCAAGCGAGGAAAAAGAAACTTTAAAACTCCCTCCTCCCCAGACCGAAGGAGGGAAACCCCTTATGCAATGTTTAAAGTTGAGACAGAGTAGTCGAGAGTTTAGCTCGGAGAAACTTCCTCTTCAGACCCTCTCAAACCTTCTCTGGGCTGCATATGGAATAAATCGTCCTGAATCCGGTAAGAGGACCGCTCCATCAGCGGTGAACTGGCAGAATATTGACATCTATGTTGCAACAGTGGATGGACTCTTTTTATACGATGCAAAGGAACACGCCCTAATTCAAATTGCAAAGGAAGACATAAGAGCTCTCACAGGAACTCAGGATTTTGTAAAGACAGCACCCCTTAATCTTATATATGTTGGTGATTTTTCAAAAATTCCCCGAGGAACTGATGAAGACAAAAGATTTTACTCTGCAG
>Ga0123519_10006813_pt1 | contig 17841 bp, 9 predicted proteins | sample YelNatPaOPRAMG02_FD_87396 | JGI IMG/M metagenome (GOLD analysis project Ga0123519, IMG submission 87396) | Hot spring microbial communities from Yellowstone National Park - Yellowstone National Park OP-RAMG-02 (version 2) | ecosystem: Environmental > Aquatic > Thermal springs > Hot (42-90C) ... | reverse complement strand
TCCCTTCTCTTTCTCTTTCTTGTGCGCTTTACAGGTGAGTGGGGGAAGAGTTTTTTTGTGGCTGCCCTTTTTGCCCTCCATCCCGTGAATGTGGAGTCAGTGGCCTGGGTGGCGGAGCGGAAGAACGTCCTTTCCACCTTTTTCTGGTTTCTTTCCCTTTTGGCTTACGGAAGTTACGTTCAGAGACCTTCCCGGGCTCGCTATGTTTTTTCCCTTCTGTGTTTTGCCTTGGGACTCATGGCCAAACCCATGCTTGTGACGATGCCTTTCCTCTTACTCCTCCTGGATTTCTGGCCCCTCAAACGGTGGGAAAGAAAACAACTCTGGTCATTATTCCGGGAGAAATTTCCCTTTTTCGTTCTTTCCCTTGTGGTCTCTTTTTTCACCGTCCTGGCCTCCCTGAGGAGAGGTGCCCTTATGTCTTTTGAGACCCTGCCTCTTTACGCTCGACTGGCCAATACCCTGTTAAGTTACGGGAAATACCTTCTAAAAATTTTCTTGCCCACCGATTTGGGCATCTTTTACCCCCTGCCCCAGGGTTTCGCCCTGGGAGAGGTTCTCCCTTACGGAGGTATCCTCGTGGTGGTTACCCTCGCCTCTTTTCAGTTGCGCAATAGGTATCCTTACTTTTTCGTAGGTTGGGGCTGGTTTCTGGTGACTCTCATTCCCGTCATCGGCCTTCTCCAGGTGGGTTCCCAGGCTTTTGCTGACCGTTACCTCTATGTACCCGGCGTCGGCATCTTTCTCGGTGTTGTCTGGTGGGGTGCGGTCCTTTGGAGAAGGCAGAATCTCTGTTTAAAGACGGCGATTATTGGAGGAATTCTCTTAGCTTTGTTTGTTCTCAGCCATAACCAGCAAGTACGCTGGCGGGATAGTGAATCGATCTACCGCCACACCCTTAGCGTTACAAAAGGAAACTATCGCGTTCATGATTTGTTGGGTGTGGTATTAGAAAGAAGGGGGAAAGCGGGCGAGGCCCTCTTCCATTTTTATCGTGCCCTGGAGATAAATCCTCGTTACGCCTCGGCTTACAACAATAGAGCGGTACTTTACCTCAAGCGAGGGAAATTAAAAGAGGCCCGCCTCAATTTGGAAAAGGCGATTAAGCTAAATCCTCGTTTCTTAACGGCCCGCTATAATCTTGCCCTCGTTTATCTAAATTTAGGCGAAATCCCTCCGGCCGTTTATCTACTAAAAGAGATTTTGCGGGAGGATAGTAATTACCCTGATGCCCGCGAGCTTCTTGCTGTAGTCTTGGCAAAGGATTGAAGAGGATTTTAATCTTCCGTGGTTGGTTGGTATCTCTCTTCCCATTCCTCTAATTCTTGGAGTTTTAAGACTTTGTGATATTCCCCTGCGGTAAGCATCCGCATCCGTGCTTGTTTGGTACTCCCCTCTTGCTTAAGGATGGCCAGTGTTTCCCTAATGGCAAACCCTGCGGCATAGCGGGCCACTCCGGGGAAGATGGCAATACGGAAACCGAGCTTTTCCAGCTCCTTGACCGTGAGTTCGCCCAGTTTTCCGTATTCTTCCACATTCACAAGGCAAGGAGCATCGATTTCCTCCACTACCCGCTTTAAATCTTCATGAATGGTGGGGCTGCTTTTTAATTCTACAAAAATCACATCGGCGCCGGCCTTGCGGTAGGCTTGTCCCCGCTTTATGGCCTCTTTCAGGCCAAAGCCCGAGGCGGCATCGGTCCGAGCAATTATGATAAAGTTGGGATCTGTGCGAGCTGCGCAGGCCGCTTCAATCTTTCCGGCATGCTCCCTAAGGGGAACCACGGCCCGTGCCCCCGGGAGGTGACCACAACGTTTGGGCATCACTTGGTCTTCTAAATGGATGGCTGCCACTCCTGCTGCTTCGAATTCTTCCACGGTACGGCGCACGTTCACCGCATTTCCGTAACCGGTATCGGCATCGCAGATAAGGGGAATATCAACGGCCATGGCGGTCCGCCGGGCGTGAGCAACCATCATGGTAAGATCTATGAGACCCACATCAGCACGACCTAAAAGACAGGCGGAAACCCCGTTTCCTGTCATGTAGGCTGCTTCAAAGCCGGCCATTTCCACGAGGCGTGCCCCAAAGGCATCATAGATGCCGGGGGAGACGATGATGGGCCCTTGGGTCAAACGCTGGTGGAGCTGTTTTCGTAAGGTGGATTTTGGTATCCGCTCCATAGCAGTCTAATTATTTTGTTCTCCCCGGACCTTTTGTCAAGGGAAAAATTAAGAGACAAACCCCATGACTTTTCGTCATATAGCTTCCCTTATCCAGGCGGCCCAGTCGTTGTGAGTTGCTCCTTCTATTACCCACAGTCGCTTCTTTTTGAATAGGGAGTTAAACAAGTGAAGGGCATGGGGGAGGGGGATAATTTCATCGTTTTTTGCGGCCAATGTAGCGATTTTACCGGTGAAACACCTTAAATATGCCACGGTGTCTTATCTATTTCGTAAAAATAAGGAAGTAAGATGAGGATAAGACGGGAAAGCGCCAAAGAACGGTCTAAGGATTCACCCAGGACAAAAAGAGGGGGCAAAAGCGACCAAGCCAGGCCTGAAAATACATCACATAAAGGATTAAAATGGCGTTGATATGGGCCCTATTTCCTTTTCCTTAAGCGGCGCCTTTTACGAAAAGAGATGCACATTCCCCAGATGGACCCGTGTTAGTCCTTCTTCTTCAGCCACGGCAAGACACCTGTATGCCAGGTCCTTTGGTGTAGGGGGTAGATCGGCCATATAGAATTGGGGATAGAAGCCTAATAGGGCATAGGGGATATCCCTGTCGAGGGAAGCGATAAATTGGGCAATGTGCCTTACCTCTTCCTCATCAATATAACCAGGTATGAGAAGCGTGCTCGCTACCAGGAGGGGAGGTTCTTTCCTTTTCTTTGCTCTTTCGGCGACGAGAGCAAAGTTCGTATAGGTTCTTTCCTTGGTAGTTCCCGTTAAAGCAAGGTGCACTCTCTCGTCCCAGGCTTTCAGGTCGAATTTAATGGAACCTCCCGTTTTTGCCGAAAGGAGGGTCATTTCTTCCACCCAGGAACTGTGGAAGGTTCCGTTCGTCTCCCAGCATATCCTAAGTATACCTCCTTTCTTCTTTGTGAGAGCCACTTTTGCCGCTTCTATAGCATAAGGAAGCTGCGGTGTAGGATCCCCGCCAAAGTAACATATGCAGGCTGTGCTTTCATCCAGTGCCGCCATTAAATCGTTGATGCTTATCTTTGGCGGTTTTAGAGTTAGTTTACGGAAATGCCAGTTTTGACAGAAGAGACAGTTCATGGAACAGCCGTGAAAAAAGACGGCCAGGTTTTTAAATCCGTATTCCGGCCCGTCCCGAAAGGCATAGAGGGGATAACCGGCCCCGGTTCCGCCGGGGCAGACCCAAGAAGCAACACAGTTGGTCGGTAGTGGGTCATGATACCACGAGAGATTACCGTGCCTGTTTGTTACACCCCGAAAGACCCCGTGGTCATTTTTTCTTAACCCACAATAACCCCTTTCATCTTCCGCTATTTTACACTCATTTATACAGAGGTGGCAGGAAATACCCCCTTGAGCGGCCGATACTTTTAGGGGAAGGCCGAAGGCTTTTCTACTTTTTTGATGGGCGTCCCTAATGAGAGGTAGGGCCTCTTCCCAGGAGTTTTTTATGCAGTTATGGCATAAATTGAGCCCCTGAGAGATGAAAGGTGATGCTTGATGGCAGATGAAGCATTGAGCCATTTAAAAAATCGCCTCCCCAAAAGGAAACTGATACTGTTTCCCATGGAATTGTCCGCATGTCAATGGGTATAAATTTTCTTGACAGGAGGTTTTTTTTCTTTCACCCTGTGAGGGTACGGAGAGGTGAAGTAAGATTGAGTATCCATAGTTACGAAGAATTAGCCTGTCTCCATGCCATTGCTAAGATCCTTGCCCAACCCCGTGAGTTGCGGGCCCAGTTGGAAGAGATTCTTAAAGAGTTGAGTGTCCGCTTAGGTATGCAGAGGGGCATGATTTCTCTTATCGATCGGGAAACGGGAGAGGCCTGGCTTGATGTGGCCCACGGGGTAGACCTCGCGGGGAAGGAAGTGATGTATCGTCCTGGAGAGGGCATAACGGGTAAGGTTGCCCAAACAGGCCGACCGATGGCCATTGCCAATTTAGACCAAGAAATCCATTTTCTCGACCGTACCGGTGCCAGGCGCTTCCTTAACCGTTCTGAACTGGCCTTTATATGCGTACCCATCATCTACGATGCCCGGGTGGTGGGTGTTTTGTCGGCTGACAAGGTAGCAAAAGAAGTCCAGGACTTAAACCGGGAACAGGCTATGTTGGAGGCGGTGGCCGAATTAATCGCCAAGGCTGTCCATATGCGGGCCTTGGAAGAGGAAAACAGGAGGTTGAGGGCCATCATTGCCCGGGGTAGGGTGGTGGTGCCGGAGATCATCGGGCGCTCGAAGGTAATGCAGGATGTTTTTGCCCTTATTGCTGAGGTTGCCCAGACCAATACGACCGTGCTCATCCACGGGGAAACAGGCACGGGGAAAGAATTGGTGGCCCGGGCCATCCATAATCAGAGCCCCCGTCATCGTTACCCTCTCATCCAGGTAAATTGTGCCGCTATGCCCGATACCCTCATTGAAAGTGAGCTTTTCGGCCATGAGAAGGGTGCCTTTACGGGTGCCCTTTATAAGAGAAGGGGGCGCTTTGAAGAGGCTCAGGGAGGTACCGTTTTTCTCGACGAAGTGGGCGAGCTTTCCCCGGCGGCCCAGGCGAAGTTACTGCGTGCCCTCCAGGAGCGAAAGATCCAGCCCCTCGGTTCCTCCCGGGAAGTGGTCGTCGATGTGCGGGTAATTGCCGCCACCAACCGTAACTTAGAACAGGATGTGGCCACGGGAAGATTTCGTGCCGATCTCTACTATCGGCTCAACGTCTTTCCCATTTATCTTCCTCCTTTGCGAGAGCGGGGCGGTGACATTATCCTCCTGGCTGACCACTTTGTCTTAAAATATAATAAAGAATTGGGCAAAGCGGTAAGGAGGATTTCTACCCCGGCCCTCGATGCCCTTCTGGCCTATCACTGGCCCGGTAACGTACGCGAGCTGGAGAACTGCATCGAACGAGCCGTTCTCCTTGCCAAAGGCGATTCCATAGAGGTGGAGCATCTACCACCTTCTCTCCAGCTAAAAAAACAGGCTGAGCGTCTGCGCGGTGAGGATCGATTTTCTACCCTTTTGGAGGCAAGAGAAAGGGAGTTGATCGTGGAAGCCTTAAAAGAGGCTGAGGGTAACCAAACGAAGGCGGCCAAAATTTTAGGTACGACCAAAAGGATCATCCAGTACAGGATTTCCAAATTGGGTATCGATCCCAAACGTTTCCGTCCTAAACGCCTCAATGCCCTCAAGGGCGGGAAATAGGAACATTATTGTTCTTTTTGAGGTAGAAAGGTACAATTTTGTACTTTCACCATCGGGGTCGTTTTTTCTTTAGAAGGATAACTTACCGGATTTACAGGATAGTTTATTTGTGGCATGGTTATTGATAAATAATGAGGATGCCCGATGAGGAAGGAGAAAAGATGTGTCGTCTGTTTGCCATAACGAGTGAAGAACCGATATCCCCCATGGTTGCCGTTTCTGCCCTTGATGTGATGAAGGAGGGGCACGATGGTTCCGGGGTCGGTCTCTTTCTTACCGATCTGGGTGGGGACTTCGAACAGTTTAAGGGGGGACCCATTCTTTCCGGTATCTTTTCCAACGAGGGTATCAAAGCACTGGATCGCTTCATGCTGGATCTGGACTTTATGACGAAATATAAACTTACCTTTCGGCCGGTGAAGAGCCCACCCGTAGGTACACCCAAAAGGGACAACTACTTGATCAGGATTTATGAGTATCCCCCGGCCTGGGAGACCCTCCCCCAGGAAGAGGTAGAGCGCAGGCTTTTGATGTGTCGTCTTAAGCTGAGAGAGATGGGCGAGAGAGACGGATCTATGATGGTTTTTAGCTTTTGGCCTGATGTGGTAATGATTAAGGAAGTGGGAGACCCCATGGCCGTGGCAGAATATCTGGGGTTAGACCGCAAGGAACTCAAAGCCCGTATAATCCTTGCCCAGGGAAGGCAGAATACCAACTATGCGATAAATATCTACGCCTGTCACCCCTTCTTTATCCAGGGAATTGCCACGATGACCAACGGTGAGAACACGGCCTTTGTGCCCATCAGGGAATTCCTCACGTCCCGCGGAGAGCCGGGATACCTGGGATACCAATCCGACTCCGAGGTTTTCACCCATATCCTCCATTATGTTTATAGGCACCTGAGAATGGATTTTAGGATGTACAAACATGTTATCACCCCCCTCAAGGACGAAGAACTTTTGCGCCATCCAAATGGCGATTGGTTGCGCCTTTTGAAAAGGAGTTTAAGGCCACTCATCATCGATGGTCCCAATTGTGTCATCGGTTGCCTGCCCGATAAGACCCTTTTTATGGTGCAGGACAGCAAAAAGCTCCGTCCCGGTGTGGTGGGAGGAAAGCCTGGCTGCTTCGTTTTTTCTTCAGAAATTTGCGGTCTCGATGCGGCCATCCCCGAGCGTAACAAGGCTCAAGATGTGCAACCGATGAAATACGACACGGTCTATGTAACGCAGGACCGTAAGGAGATAAAAAGATGGAACCAATGGGAAGCATTGCCCCTTCCATGTTAGGTCCCAAGGACCTTGCCTGGATTGTCCTTTGGGATAAGGAAAAATGTAGCCTCTGCGGTCATTGTACCGCTGTATGTCCGGTAAAGGCCATTGAATTGGGCGTACACCGGAAGAGGGTTCTTTCCGTAAAAATAGGATTGGAGGAGAAACCCTCTAACATTTTTAGTGTCTACCATGGGATACGGCAGCGTACAGAGGTGGCTCATGCCTGTGTGGGTTGCGGGATGTGTGCCCTGGTATGCCCCAACAGGGCCATCATGCCCGTCCACAATGACGAGATAGATAAACAGCGTTTTCACCAAAACCAGCAGGGAGAGCCGCGACGGAGGGGTGGCAGGCGCAACGATCCCCGTTCCCTCCTCGACGAGATAAAATTCGTCCGCATCTCCATGTTAACCGACCCTGCCTTAGATGCCGGTCGACACGAATTCGAATTGCGCACCCTCCTCGGTCGAATCCTCTCTCCCGAGGATGCCCTGAAGACGGCACAAGAGCAGGGGTGGATCCCTCCGGTCCGGGAGATCTATCCCCTAATCATCGGTAGCATGTCCTTCGGTGCCCTCTCCCCCAATATGTGGGAAGGAATCCAGATGGGGGTTGCTTATCTAAACGAAGAGAAGGGGATGCCCGTGGTAGTCTGCACTGGTGAGGGGGGTTGCCCGCCTCGTCTTTTGCGGTCGCGTTTTATAAAATACGTGATATTACAGATTGCCAGTGGCTACTTCGGGTGGGACGAGATTATCCACGCTTTACCGGAGATGAAAGAAGACCCCTGTGCCATCGAGATCAAGTACGGCCAGGGTGCCAAACCCGGGGATGGGGGATTGCTTATGTGGCATAAGGTGAACAAACTCATTGCCGCTATCCGGGGGGTGCCACCGGGAGTGAGTCTCCCCAGTCCCCCTACCCACCAAACGAAGTATTCCATCGAAGAGGCGGTAGCCAAGATGATCCAGTCCATGTATATGGCCTGGGGTTTTCGGGTGCCCGTCTATCCGAAGATTTCAGCCACGAGCACGACGCTCGCCGTTTTAAACAACCTCACCCGTAATCCCTATGCAGGGGGGTTAGCCATTGATGGTGAAGATGGTGGTACGGGTGCTGCTTATAATGTATCTATGAACCACATGGGGCACCCTATTGCCAGTAACCTCCGGGATGCCTATCTCAATCTGGTAAAATTGGGGAAACAAAACGAGATTCCCCTTTTTGCCGGAGGTGGTATCGGGAAAAGGGGGAATCTCGCCGCAAACGCCGCTTCCCTCATCATGTTGGGGGCAAGTGGGGTGCAGGTGGCAAAGTACATTATGCAGGCCGCCGCCGGCTGTTTGGGCTCCGAACAGGACCGCTGCAATATATGTAACATAGGTCTCTGTCCCAAAGGGATTACCTCCCAGGATCCCCGTCTCTACAGAAGATTGGATCCGGAGAAGGTGGCCGAACGCTTGGTTGATGTGTTTCTTGCTTTCGATACGGAACTGAAAAAGATCGTAGCCCCCTTGGGGCGTTCTACTTCTCTGCCCATCGGTATGTCCGATGCGTTGGGTATTGGCGATCAAGCTGCGGCAGAGAGATTGCAGATTAAGTATGTCGTTTAAGGAGTGAGTATGCTTGGTGAACCCACCATAACCATATGGGGTATGGAGGAGGGAAAGAGAGTCGAGTCACGGATACTGGAGGAACGGATTCAACAGGCTGTAAGCGCCGGGCACCGCTTCATTGAAGTGGTTGCTTATGGACAGCATGGTATCGGGGGGCGCCTCTTTCGGGCCGGTAATGACCCGGTTTATCTTAGGGTTTTAGGTACATCCGGCCAGAGATTGGGTTCCATGGGCTTCCCCAATACAACGATTTTAACCACGGGACCCGCCTCCGATGATGTGGGATGGTTAAATGCCGGGGCTACTATTATCGTTTCAGGGCATGGGGGAAATGGTGTGGGCAACGCCATGGCCCAGGGGAAAATCTATATTGGTGGCGATATTGGTGCCCGGGGCATGACGATGACGAAACACAATCCCCGTTTTGCCCCTCCTGAACTTTGGGTTTTAGGAAGTGTGGGGGATTCTTTCGCTGAGTTTATGGCAGGCGGTATTGCCGTCATCTGTGGTTATGGTAAGGAAAAGGAGGAAAATGTTCTTGGTTACCGTCCCTGTGTAGGCATGGTTGGGGGTAAAATCTTCTTTCGGGGGAAACTTCAGGGCTTTAGTGAAAAAGATGCCAAACTTGTTCCTCTCGAAGATGAAGATTGGCAGTGGCTTACGGCAAACATGCCCCTCTTTCTAAAAGCGATCGGTAAGGATGAGCTGCTTCCCCTGTTAGTAGGAGAACGCTCCTCCTGGCAATTGCTTATAGCCCGCAAACCTTACGAGAAAGGAGGGAAAGGGAGCCGTACCGTAAAAGAATTTATTGCCACCATTTGGAACAAAGAATTGGGACCCGGTGGACTTCTCGGTGACTTAACCGATATCGATAGGAGTGTGATAGAACTTATACCTACGGGTGACCTGCGCCGTTATGTTCCTCTCTGGGAAAACGGAAGATACCTCCCCCCCTGTCAGGCCCACTGTCCCACGGGGATACCTGTCCAGAAGCGTTGGGAATTGATCAGAAAGGGGAAGATAGACGAAGCAATAAACCTCATCCTCCAGTATACCCCTTTTGCTGCTACCGTTTGCGGTTATCTCTGCCCTAATCTCTGTATGGAGAATTGCAGCCGAAAGATGAGAGAGCTTCCCCCGGTGGATACCACCGTATTGGGTAGGGCAAGCCTTATGGCCTCCCCGCCGCAACCCCTTCCTCCTTCGGGTTTTCGGGTAGCCGTCATTGGTGGTGGTCCAGCCGGCCTTTCGGTAGCTTGGCAGTTGTGGCTAAAGGGGCATGAAGTGACGGTTTTCGATCGCAATGACAGTTTAGGGGGAAAAATCAAGTACTTGATTCCCCGGAGCCGCATCGCCGATGAGATACTCGAGTATGAACTAAAAAGGATTAGGGAAAATTTAAAAAATATCCGTTTCCTTACGCCCTTGACCCGGGATGATTTCCGGAAAATTAAAAGGGAGTATGATTTCGTGGTGATTGCTACAGGTGCCCAGAAACCGAGGCTGCTTTCTATCCCCGGGGTGGAAAGGGCGATTGCGGCTTTGGATTTCCTGAGAGCGAGCAAAGAAGGTAAAGCCATGGTGGGCAAAAGGGTGGTAATCATTGGTGCTGGCAATGTGGGTTGCGATGCGGCCAGCGAAGCGGCCCGTCTCGGTGCCGAGAAAATCCTTTTGCTTGACGTGCAGAAACCGGCATCCCATGGTAAGGAACGAAAACAGGCGGAAGCTGCGGGGGCGAAGTTTCTCTGGCCCCGTTTTACCAAAGCGATTACCCAGGAGGGGGTGGCATTAACCACCGGGGAGGTTATACCAGCCGACACGGTGATTATTTCCATCGGTGACCTCCCCGAACTTGACTTTCTGACGGAGGATATTGAGACGGTCCGGGGTTTTATTGTTGTAAATGAATGCTTTCAGACGAGCAACCCCCAGGTGTTTGCCATTGGGGATGCGGTAAAACTCGGTCTCTTGACGGAGGCTATCGGTATGGGGAGAAAGGCGGCGGAAGCCATCGATAGTTTATTGAAGGGCAAGGAGGTAATCTATGACCAACTACCTCCCATGGACCCCAAAAGGGTGAAGCTTGAATACTACGACCCGCGCCTTTTTTACTTTGATGACCCTATAACCTGCGCTGATAACTGCGCTTCCTGTGGTGTTTGCCGGGACTGCGGTATCTGTGAGGCTATTTGTCCAAAGCGGGCCATCGTAAGAAAGGAAGGGGCGAACGGAGCCTTTTCCTATGAGGTAGATACCTTCCGTTGTATCGGTTGCGGTTTTTGCGCCGGTGCCTGTCCCTGTGGCATTTGGCGTTTGGTGGAAAACGAACCCATGGAATAACACAATTAAGGAAAGGAGTCTTTTATGTTTGAATGCAAGACGAAGGAAGATGTGCTTGAGGTAGTGAAGGAAAGGAATGTCAGCTTCATTCAGTTTTGGTTTACCGATGTATTGGGCGTGCAGAAAATTTTCAGTATTACCCCATCGGAATTGGAGGAAGGGATGTCTGAAGGAATGGGTTTTGACGGTTCCTCCATTCAGGGCTTTTGCCGCATCGAGGAAAGTGACATGATTGCCATGCCCGATCCCACCACCTTTCAACTCCTTCCTTATCGACCAGCCGATCGACCTGTGGCACGGATGTTCTGTGACATCTTAAACCCCGACGGCACTCCCTACGAGGGTGATCCCCGCTACGTACTGAAGAGGATTTTAAAGAAGGCTGCCGATTTGGGATATACCTTCTATGTGGGCCCGGAATTAGAATTTTTCTATTTTTCCAGTGACCGGGCACCGGAGATTTTGGACCGCGGTGGTTACTTCGATGGACTTCCCGTAGATCGCGCAACAGACTTGAGGCGGCAAACCATCTTCGCCCTCCAGGAGATGGGTATCAGGGTAGAGTATTCCCACCACGAAGTAGCCCCCAGTCAGCATGAGATTGACCTCCGCTATGACGAGGCCTTAAGGATGGCCGACAAGGTCATGACTTACAGGACGACCGTCAAGGAAATTGCTCGTCAAAATGGCGTATATGCGACCTTTATGCCCAAGCCCCTCTTTGGGGAAAACGGAAGCGGAATGCATACCCATCAATCCTTGTTCCGGGGTGATAAGAATGCCTTTTTTGACCCTAACGACAAGTATCACCTCTCTGACGTGGCCAAACATTACATTGCGGGTCTTATGCACCATGCCCGGGAGATTACCGCCATCTGTAATCAATGGGTGAATTCCTACAAGAGGCTCGTTCCGGGTTATGAGGCTCCCGTTTATGTATCTTGGGCACGCCGAAACCGTTCGGCCATGATCAGGGTGCCCATGTACAAGCCCGGTAAAGAGAAGGCCACCCGCATCGAATTTCGCTCACCCGATCCTGCCTGCAATCCCTATCTGGCCTTTGCCGTGATGCTTGCGGCCGGTCTCAAGGGTATAGAAAAAAAATATCCCCTGCCCGAACCCATAGAAGAGAATATTTTTGAAATCGATGAGAAGGCCCGGGCGGAGGCAGGGATCATCTCCCTTCCGGGTAGCCTTTACGAAGCCATCGAGGAGGTAGCCAAAAGCGAACTCGTCAGGGAAACGCTGGGTGACCATATCTATCAAAAGTTTATCGAAAATAAGCGGGTGGAGTGGGACCGTTTCCGTATCCATGTAAGTCAATTCGAAATCGAAAGATATCTCCCCTTCCTGTAAAAGAAGCATCCCCAAATCCCTCTTTACAAAAGGGGGATTTGGGGTTATAGAAAATCTTAGCTAAACGCCAATTTTTCCCCCTTGTGTGGTGACATGTCCCTTTTGCAGCAAAAAAGAAAGGCCTTGCTTGTCCTCGAGGATGGCGCTGTTTTTTTTGGTTTCGCCTTTGCCGGCCAGGGTGAAGCTATGGGTGAAGTGGTTTTCAACACGGGCATGACGGGTTATCAGGAGGTGCTTACCGATCCTTCCTACAAGGAACAGATTGTTACCATGACCTATCCTTTAATCGGCAATTACGGGATAAACGACGAGGATATGGAATCGTCGAGTATTCACCTTGAAGGGCTTGTCGTTAAGGAATACCAAGATTTTCCCAGTAACTTCCGTTCCAAGAAAAAACTTTCCACCTTCCTTGAAGAGTATGGCAAGATCGGCATTGAGGGGATAGACACCAGGGCTCTGACCCGTCGTATCCGCATTGTGGGAGCCATGCGGGGCATTCTTTCGACGGAAACTGAAGATGTGACTTACCTCCTTGCCAAAGTAAGGTCCTATCCTGGACTCGTGGGCCGGGATCTGGTTTCCCACGTTACCTGTGGAGAACCCTATCGCTGGCACGGCGGTAAAAAAGAACCCCTTGGGAACATAGGAGAGAAAAAGCCCGAAAGGCTGCGGGTTGTCGTTTTAGATTGTGGCGTAAAATTCAATATTCTCAGGAACTTAGAAGAAAGAGGCTGTGAGGTCATCGTTGTACCTGCGCACACAACGGCCCGGGAAATCCTTTCCCTTTATCCCGATGGGCTGTTACTCTCCAACGGTCCCGGAGACCCCGCTCCCCTTGGGTACATTGTCAACACCGTTCGGGAGTTGTTGGGGAAGGTACCCCTGTTCGGTATCTGTCTCGGCCATCAGCTGTTGGGACTGGCCTTAGGCGGAAGGACGGTGAAGCTTAAGTTTGGTCACCATGGGGTGAATCAACCGACCAAGAATTGCGCCCATCGGCGGGTCGAGATAACTTCGCAGAATCATGGATTTGTGGTACTACCGGAGACCCTTTCCCATAGGGTGGAGGAACGATACAGGAATCTCAATGACGGTACCTCGGAAGGATTCTACGTGGCTGACCTTAAGGCCTTCAGTGTCCAGTACCATCCCGAAGCGGCACCGGGTCCCCACGATGCGACCTATCTCTTCGATGAGTTTCTGGCCTTGATGGGGAAAGAGGGCTCGCCTCGATGATACTCATCGTGGATTTCGGTTCCCAGTACAATCAACTCATCGCAAGAAGAGTTAGAGAACATCAAGTTTACTGTCAGATCGAGCCACCGGGCATTTCTCTTGCAGAGATAGTTGCCCTGAGACCAGAAGGAATCATCCTCTCCGGCGGTCCTGCCTCTATCTACGAACGGGGAAGTCCCAAGGTAGATGAGGGTATATTTTCCCTGGGCATCCCTATTTTAGGAATCTGCTATGGGTTTCAATTTATGGTTTATGCCCTGGGAGGTAAAGTGGCTGCGGCAGCCAAGAGAGAGTACGGCTTTAGTGAACTTATACTTACCGATGGATCGCCCCTCTTTCACGGTATAAAAAGCCCTACTCCCTGTTGGATGAGCCATGGCGATAGCATCGTAGAGTTACCACCGGGATTTGTGGTGACCGCCGCAACGGCCAACACCCCCATTGCTGCGGCCGAAGACGGGGAAAGGAAACTCTATGGTCTTCAGTTTCATCCCGAAGTGGTCCATACGGCTCAGGGGAAGAAAATGCTAAAGAATTTCCTTTTTTTGGTCTGTCATTGCAAAAAAACCTGGACGATGAAATCCTTCGTAAAGGAATGTACCGAGGAAATCAGGCGGACCGTTGGGGATAAGGGGGTTATTCTGGGATTGAGTGGAGGTGTCGATTCTTCTGTGGCGGCAGTCTTAATCCATCGCGCCGTTGGGGAAAAACTTACCTGTATCTTTGTGGATAACGGACTCCTTCGGGAAGGTGAGGCCAGGCGTATCAGAGAGGTTTTTGCCCGTTTTTCCCTCTCTTTTCATTTTGTGCAGGCCCGGAGCCTTTTCTTACGTCGCCTTAAAGGAGTTACAGATCCGGAGAAAAAACGGAAGATTATCGGCCGTACCTTTATCGAGGTCTTCGAAAGGGAGGCAGAAAAGATTAAAGGGGTGGAATTTTTGGCCCAGGGTACCCTCTATCCGGACCTTATCGAGTCCCGCTCTGCCTTTGGCGGGCCCAGTGCGGTCATCAAATCCCACCACAACGTGGGTGGATTGCCGAAAAGGATGCGACTTAAGCTCTTAGAGCCGCTAAAACATCTTTTTAAAGATGAGGTACGCCTGGTAGGAAAAGAACTTCAATTACCGGAAGATATTATTTATCGCCAACCCTTTCCCGGTCCCGGCCTCGCCATACGTATCATCGGGGAAGTGACTCCCCGGAGATTATCGATTCTCCGGAAGGCCGATGCCATTCTTCAGGAAGAAATTAAAGCTGCCGGTCTTTACAAGAAACTTTGGCAGTCCTTTGTGGTTCTTCTGCCCATAAAAAGTGTGGGTATCATGGGGGACCGGAGGACCTATGAGCATATCGCAGCCATCCGTGCTGTAACCAGCTATGATGCCATGACGGCAGATTGGGCCCATCTGCCCCATGAACTTTTAGGGGTGATCTCCAACCGTATTATTAACGAGGTTAGGGGGATAAACCGCGTCGTTTACGATATTAGCTCCAAGCCGCCAAGTACCATCGAGTGGGAATAGAAAATGCCGAAACGTAAGGATCTCAGGAAGATACTCATCATCGGTTCCGGTCCCATTATCATCAGCCAGGCCTGTGAATTCGATTACTCCGGTACCCAGGCCTGTAAGGCTCTTAAGGAAGAAGGAATCGAGGTTGTCCTCATTAACAGCAACCCGGCAACCATCATGACCGATCCCGATATGGCTGATCGGACCTATATCGAACCCATTACACCCGAGGTCGTCGCCAGAATTATCGAAAGGGAGAGACCCGATGCTATACTTCCCACCTTAGGAGGGCAGACGGGGTTAAATACGGCGGTGGCGGTGGCGGAAAGCGGCATCCTTGATCGTTACGGGGTAGAGATGATTGGTGCTGATCTTTCGGTAATCAAGAAGGCGGAGGACCGGGAGAAGTTCCGGGCTTCCATGGAGAAGATTGGGCTTAGGGTCCCCCGGAGTGGTTTCGCGCGGAATATGGAAGAGGCTCTGGCAGTGGCGGCCCAAATCGGCTACCCCCTCATCATCCGTCCGTCTTTTACTTTAGGAGGGACGGGAAGTGGGGTCGCCTATAATCGGGAAGAGCTCCTGGAGATTGCCAAGATGGGCCTCGATGCTTCGATGATCGGGGAAATTATGCTGGAGGAATCGGTCTTAGGGTGGAAGGAGTATGAACTGGAGGTGATGCGCGATCGGGCTGATAATGTGGTAATCATCTGCTCCATTGAAAATTTCGACCCCATGGGTATCCATACGGGCGAATCCATTACCGTAGCCCCGGCCCAGACCTTGACCGATAGAGAATACCAAAAGATGCGTGATGCCGCCATCGCCATTATGCGGGAAATTGGGGTTGAGACGGGAGGGTCGAACGTCCAGTTTGCTGTAAATCCGATGGACGGTGAACTGGTGGTCATCGAGATGAACCCCCGTGTTTCCCGCTCTTCTGCTTTGGCGTCCAAAGCAACGGGTTTTCCCATCGCCAAGATTGCGGCCAAACTGGCTATCGGTTATACCTTAGAAGAGATTCCCAACGACATTACCAAGGAGACCATGGCCTCTTTTGAGCCGACCATTGATTACTGCGTAGTCAAGATTCCCCGCTGGACCTTTGAGAAATTTCCCGAAGCCGAGGATATCCTAACCACGTCGATGAAATCGGTAGGTGAAACGATGGCCATTGGCAGGACCTTCAAGGAAGCCTTACAAAAAGCTATACGCTCCCTCGAGATCGGCCGTTTCGGACTGAATATCAATCTTCCCGATAACCTACCGGATAAACAGGAGTTCCTCGAAAAGAAACTAATCCAGCCCAATTCCCAGCGTCTCTTTTATATAGCCGAGGCCTTCCGGGCAGGGATGGAAATAGAAAAAATTTATCGTTTGACGAGAATTGACCCCTGGTTCCTAAACCACATAAGGGAGATTGTCGCAGCAGAAGGATACCTTACCCGTTCGCCACTCACCGATGAACTTTTAAAAGAGGCCAAGGCCTGGGGTTTTTCCGATAGACGGCTTTCTGAACTGTGGAATACAGGGGAAAAAGAGATAAGGGCATGGCGGATGGAAAAGGGGATTGTCCCCGTTTACAAATTGGTGGATACCTGTGCGGCAGAGTTCGAAGCCTATACCCCTTACTACTATTCCACCTATGAACAGGAAGATGAGGTCAGGGAATCGACGAAGGAGAAGGTGGTAATTTTAGGGGGAGGTCCGAATCGTATCGGTCAGGGGATTGAATTTGACTACTGTTGTGTCCATGCCTCTTACGCCCTGCGGGAGGAGGGTTACGAAAGTATCATGGTAAACTCCAATCCCGAAACGGTAAGTACCGATTACGATACCTCCGACAAACTTTACTTTGAGCCCCTTACCTTAGAGGATGTACTCCATATTGTTGAAAGGGAAAAACCTTTAGGAGTGATTGTCCAATTCGGGGGTCAGACCCCCCTTAACCTGGCCAAGGGATTGGAGGCGGCAGGTGTAAGAGTATTGGGAACATCCCCTGATGCCATCGATCGAGCGGAGGACAGAAAACGGTTTCAGGAAATCGTAAGAAAACTTAAACTACGACAGCCAGAAAACGATACGGCGATGACGGTGAAAGAGGCCATCCGCTGTGCCGAGCAGATAGGATATCCCGTTTTAGTGAGGCCCTCCTATGTGTTAGGCGGGCGTTCCATGGAGATTGTTTACGACCGCGAAAGCTTAACCCAATTCATGGAAAAGGCCATTACTACTTCCCCTGACCATCCGATCCTGATCGATAAATTCCTCGAGGATGCCATCGAGGTTGATGTAGATGCCATAAGCGATGGAGGATTGACGGTCGTTGCCGGTATTATGGAACATATTGAAGAGGCCGGCATCCATTCGGGAGACAGCGCCTGTGTCCTGCCACCCATTACCTTTTCCCGGGAGATGCTAAAAACCATCGAGGAACAGACGAAAATGATCGCCCAGGAACTTCAGGTAGTAGGGCTCATGAATATCCAGTATGCCATCAAGGATGGTGAACTTTTTGTCTTGGAAGTAAATCCCCGTGCTTCCCGCACCATCCCTTTTGTCAGTAAGGCGATAGGTGTCCCTTTGGCGAAATTAGCCACCAAGGTCATGCTCGGTCGTACCTTGAGGGATTTGGGATTTACCACCTCGCCCCGGCCGGAACATATCTCCGTAAAAGAGGCCGTTTTTCCCTTCAATCGTTTTCCCAACGTGGATATCCTCTTGGGTCCCGAGATGAAGTCCACCGGTGAGGTGATGGGTATCGACCATTCTTTCGGCCTGGCCTTTGCCAAATCACAGATGGCGGCAGGCTTTAAGCTTCCCCTTTCCGGTAGGGTTTTTATCAGCGTGCATGACTCACACAAAGAAAAAATCGTGCCCATTGCGCGCTCTTTTGCCGAACAGGGTTTCGAGATTCTGGCTACCCGGGGAACGGCGGAGAGGCTACGGGTAAACGGCGTTAAGGCCAAAACCATCCTTAAAGTAAGTGAGGGTAGACCCCATGCGGTAGATTACATAAAAAACGGGGACATCCAGCTCGTAATCAACACCTCTGTTGGGCGTCGCTCCACTCTTGATGCTTACCATATCAGGAGGGG
>Ga0123519_10006810_pt1 | contig 17844 bp, 20 predicted proteins | sample YelNatPaOPRAMG02_FD_87396 | JGI IMG/M metagenome (GOLD analysis project Ga0123519, IMG submission 87396) | Hot spring microbial communities from Yellowstone National Park - Yellowstone National Park OP-RAMG-02 (version 2) | ecosystem: Environmental > Aquatic > Thermal springs > Hot (42-90C) ... | reverse complement strand
AGGCTCGATCTTTTTGATAATCTGGATAGTATGGGTTTTTGTAAACATAAAAGGTGGTGTAAGGGGTCCTCAAATTTCCTACTGGCAATCTGAGTGGATTCCAAAGAGTACAACTGCAAAGATTATCAATGGGATTGGCTTGTTTATCCCAGGGTTTCTTTCAGCAATAGGAATTGGTATTCTCTCTTTAAGATTAAAGACAAAAATTTCAAGATTCAGAGCCCTTTCCACATCTTTATCAATAATCATAATTGCAATTGTTGTTCTCCTCGATTACTGGGGAGCAGTCGGTATACCGGGAAGATTTCTTATTCTTTTAGCATCTTTTATTGCCCTCATGGGATACAATCCCCCTCCCTTTATAAAGGAAAAACTTGAGGGTTAGTTCTATTAAAGGATCACTGTAATATCTCTTCCAAAGGCTTTTTAAGTTTATCCAAAATCATTTCCTCAATTGAGGATGTCCCTTTAGAACCTTCATCAAGGAGGATTTTCTCAATCCTGTGGGATGGGAAGAAAAAGGTTGAAAAAAGAGATTCAACCTCCTTCTCAGGATTTTCAAGAAACATCTGAATTGACTCAAGGTTTCCACCCCTCAGCATGACCCCCCTTTCATCAAGGGAAATCAGCACTCCCCATATCTTTTCCCTTGGATTCTGGAGATAAACTATAACTGAGTTACCCTCTTTTATTTCCTTCATAGAGTAAATTATAACAGATCAATGAAAAATTTGACAAAGGAAAATTTGAATGCTATCATATAAATCTTGGTTTATATGGATTTGATCAAATTTATAAAGATACTAACGGACAAAAAGAGGCTGAGGATTTTAAATCTTCTCAGGGAAAATGAGATGTGTGTTTGTGAGCTTTGCGGGGTTCTAAGAGTCTCTCAGCCTTTGATCTCCCATCACCTCTCTACCCTTAAAGAATCAGGAATGATAAAGAGTAGAAAAATAGGTTACTGGAGCTATTTCTCCTTGAACCTGGAGGGTTTGAGCGAGCTAAAAAGGAATATTCTTGAGGCTGTTTTAAAGGAGTTCCAGAAAGACCCTTCTGCAATTCAGGATTTGAAAAGATATAACGCATGCAAATCAAGACCAGATAAAACAAAATGTTTCTCCTTGAGTAAGCCAAAAATTTGTCCTCATACAAGAATTGATATAAAAAGCATCTTAGAAGGAAAGGAGAGAATATGAAAAATATTTTGAAAATTGAAGATCTCCATGTTTCTATTGATGGAAAGGAGATTTTGAAAGGGGTAAACCTTGAAGTTGGAGAGGGAGAAATTCATGCAATTATGGGACCAAATGGCACTGGAAAGAGCACTCTTGCCTATGCCATCATGGGAAAACCTAATTATAAAATTACAAAGGGGAAAATCCTCTTCAAGGGAGAAGATATAACCAATCTTCCTCCTTTCAAAAGAGCAAGGATGGGAATTTTTCTCGGATTCCAATATCCAGAAGAAATTGATGGTGTTTCCCTTGAAAATTTCCTGAGAACTTCCTACAACTCCCTGAATGGCTCTGATGTCTCCATCATTCAGTTCAGGAAAATGCTTCTGGAAAAGATGAAGATTCTTGAAATGGATATTCCCTTTCTGACAAGGTATGTAAATGTCAACTTTTCAGGAGGAGAGAAGAAAAGAAGCGAAATACTCCAGATGGCAATTTTAAAACCTTCCCTTTCAATTCTTGATGAGCCTGATTCAGGTCTTGACATTGATGCTCTGAGGATTGTTGCAGACGGAATAAAGAAGATGAGAGAGCCAGATATGAGTGTAATTATTATAACCCATTATCAAAGAATCCTCCATTACATTGAGCCTGACTTTGTCCATGTAATAATTGATGGTAAGATCCTACTTTCGGGAGGAAAGGAGCTTGCAAAGGAGCTTGAGGAAAAGGGATATGATTGGATAAGGGAAGCCAATGGGAGAAAGGAAAATGGAAGAATTATATAAAGAGGAAGAATTTTTTAGGGTTGAAAAAGGGCTTTCAAAAAAGGTTGTTGAGGCAATATCTTCAATAAAGAATGAACCTGAATGGATGAGGAAAAAGAGACTCCAATCCCTTGAAATATTCTTTCAAAAACCTATGCCCTCCTTCGGTCCCGACCTCTCATCTCTAAATTTCGATGAAATTACATACTATGTAAAACCTGTTCAAGAAAAAAGGAGAAGATGGGAGGATCTTCCTGAAAATATTAGAGAAACCTATGAAAAACTCGGTATCCCTGAGGCTGAAAAGAAATATCTTGCTGGAGTTGTTGCCCAGTATCAATCTGAGGTTGTATATGCAAGTCTTAAGGAGCAACTGGAAAATATGGGAGTTATATTTGTAGATATGGATACCGCTGTAAAGGAATATCCAGAATTGGTTAAGGAATATTTTATGACAAAATGCATTCCTCCCACTGACAACAAATTCTCAGCCCTTCACGGAGCTGTATGGAGTGGAGGAAGCTTTGTTTATGTTCCGCCAGGAGTTCATGTTCCATTCCCCCTTCAGAGTTATTTCAGGATTTCTTCTGCCCTTGTTGGACAATTTGAGCATACCCTTATAATTGCTGACAAAGGAAGTTTTGTTCACTATGTAGAGGGTTGCACAGCTCCTGTTTACTCTGAACATTCCCTTCATTCAGCTGCAGTTGAAATATTTGTCAAGGAAGGAGCAAGGGTAAGATACACAACAATCCAGAACTGGAGCAAAAATGTTTACAATCTCAACACTAAAAGAGCAATAGTTGAAAAGGATGGGGTTATGGAGTGGGTTGGAGGCTCTATGGGGAGCGGTGTTACCATGCTCTACCCTGCATCAGTCCTTATTGGTGAAGGAGCAAGGGCTGAACATTTAAATTTAACCTTTGCAGGAAAGGGACAGATTAAAGATACAGGCTCAAAGGTTATACATCTTGCGCCCAATACAAGTTCAGTAATTATATCAAAGAGTATATCAAAGGATGGAGGAAAATCTATTTACAGGGGTCTTGTGAAAATTGTAAAAGGAGCTAAAAACTCAAAGGTATCGGTTTCGTGCCAGAGTTTAATTCTGGATGAGAGCTCAAAGGCTGATACAATACCGATAATGGAAATCCATGAGGAAACCGCAACAGTAACCCATGAAGCAACAGCAGGTAAGATATCTGAGGAAAAGCTATTTTACCTTATGAGTAGAGGACTTTCAGAACAGGATGCAATGGCTCTTGTTGTAAGGGGATTTATTGAACCCATATCAAAGGAACTTCCTATGGAATATGCAGTTGAGCTAAATAGGCTTGTGAAACTTGAAATGGAAGGAGCAATAGGATGAATCTTGAGAGAATAATTGAGAGTTTAGAAGAGCCAGAATGGCTAAAGAATTTAAGGAAAGAAAATTTGAATCTTTTCCTAAAACATCCCTTTCCAAAATGGAAAAGGGTTGATATATCCAATCTCAAAATTGAAGAGATTGATTTTTCTAAAAGAGAATTCGAATTTAATATAAAAGAAGACAATGCTTTATACCTTTTTGACTCAAAAAATCCGAACGGAAAAATAATTGATGAACCCTCTTACCTATTCACAGATCTTTCCTCTGCTCTGAAACTAAATCCTGAATTATTGAAAAAACTTATCGAGAAAAATTTAATTCCCAGTGAAGAAGGAAAGTTTCAGGCTCTCGGAAACTCCCTATGGAAAAATGGATTCTTCCTCCATGTTAAAAAAGGTTCAAAAATTGAAAGACCAATTGTTGGTAAAAATATTTCTTTAAAAGACAAAACTCTTATAAACAGGACAATTATCTATGCAGAAAGAGATTCTGAATTCACATTCATAGAGGATTTTCAATCGGAAGAAATGGATGAAAGCTCTTTTAAGATCTCCCTTTTAGAAATTTATCTTGAAGAGGATGTTACTGCAAAAGTAGTGAGTTTAAACAGGAGAAAAGGAAGGGGATGGGATTTCTTCTTCAAAAAAGGCAGGATTGGTTCTGGTTCTAATCTCAAGGACATCTCCATTGAAATTGGAGAGGGAAATTCAATTGGGAATTTTTCAATAGATCTAAATGAGAGGAATTCCAATGCAGAAATAAGCTCAATAATAGCTTCAAAAAACAAAAGTTTTGACCATCTTTTCCATGTTACCCACATCTCCCCAAATACAAGGAGTTCAATTTTTTCAAGGGGTATTGTGGATGGGACTGGTAAAGGTGTTTGGAGGGGTCTTACCCATGTAAAGAAAGGAGCAAAGGGAGCAGATGTTTTCCAGAAAAGTGAGATTATTCTAATGGGGAAGGAATCAAAGGCTGATGCAATTCCCTCTCTCTGGATCGACGAAAATGATTGTAGAGCCTCCCATGGAGCATCGGTCTTCCCCTTAAACTTAGAGAAAATATTTTACTTCGAAAGTCGAGGGATAGAGCCTTCAATGGCAAAAAATCTTATAGGAAAGGGTTTTTTAATGTCAGTATTAAATAAAGAAATCGAAATTGATGGAATTGAAGGAATTATAGAAGATAAATTGAGGTGAAAAATGGACCCTATAAAATTAAGGGAAGATTTTCCAATATTAAAAATAAAAGTTAGGGGAAAGAGATTTGTATATCTGGACAGTGCAGCAACAACCCAAAAACCTGTTCAGGTTATTGAGGCAATAAATAACTATTACAAAAACTTCAATTCCAATGTTCACAGGGGTGTTTATTTTATTTCAGAAGAGGCAACAAGGCTTTATGAGGAAGCAAGGATGAAGGTTTCAAGATTCATAAATGCTGAAAGCCCAAGAACAATTGTTTTTACAAGGAATGCAACAGAGGCAATAAATCTTGTAGCCTATTCCTGGGGAAGAAAAAATATAAAGGAAGGGGATGAGATAATCCTAACTGAAATGGAGCACCATAGTAATCTTGTCCCATGGCAGATTCTCGCCAAAGAGAAGAATGCAAAATTAAAATTTATACCTGTTAAAGAAGATGGAACCCTTCAACTGGAAAAACTGCAAGAGCTTTTTACCCCAAAATCAAAAATTCTCGCAATAACCCATGTCTCCAATGTTCTCGGAACAATAAATCCGATTAAAGAAATAGTTGAATTTACCCATAAGAATGGAACTCTTGTCCTTGTTGATGGAGCTCAGTCAGTCCCCCATATTCCTGTTGATGTAAAAGATTTAGGATGTGACTTCCTCGCCTTCTCAGGTCACAAAATGCTCGGTCCAATGGGCATAGGAGTCTTGTATGGAAAGGAGAAAATTCTTGAAGAAATGGAACCCTTTCTTGGAGGCGGAGAGATGATATCTCAAGTCTGGCTTGAAAGGGCAACCTGGAACGAAATTCCATGGAAATTTGAAGCGGGAACACCAAATGTTGAAGGAGCAATAGGACTTGGTTCTGCAATTGACTATCTCAAAAAAATAGGAATGGAAAATATTGAGAAAAGGGAAAGAGAACTCACTGCCTATGCAATGGAAAGATTAAAGGAAATTGATGGAATTAGAATTTATGGAACTAAAAATCCTGAGCTTAAAAGTGGGGTAATCTCTTTTAATTTGGAGAACATCCATCCCCACGATGTAGGAACAATCCTTGACCAGGAAGGAATTGCTGTTAGGGTTGGTTCCCACTGCGCCCAACCCCTAATGGCAAAATTCGGTGTTTCTTCAATGGTTAGAGCAAGTTTCTACATATACAACATTGAAGAGGAAATTGATATAATGATATCTGCTTTAAAAAAAGTAAAGGAGATATTTCGTGGAATTAGAAGAGCTTTATAAGGAAATAATCATTGACCATTACAACAATCCAAGGAATTTTGGGGAGCTTCCTGATGCCAATGCTTCAGCTGAAGGAGCAAATCCCCTTTGCGGAGATGAGATTCACCTCGAACTCCTCGTTAAAGATGGTATTGTTGAGGATGTAAAATTTCACGGTGCTGGTTGTTCCATAAGTAGAGCTTCCGCATCCATGATGACAGAAACAATAAAGGGAAAGAAAATAGAAGATGTGAGAAAAATTAGCGAAAAATTCAAAGAGATGCTATTTGAGGGGAAAGAGGATGAAGAGTTGGGAGAGCTTGAAGCCTTTAAAGGTGTAAGGGTTGTTCCAATTAGAATAAAATGCGCTGTTCTATCATGGAATGTCCTTGAAGAAGCTTTGAAAAAAATCGACAAAGGAGGATAGAATTCACGAACTTTCAATAACTGAAGAGATTTTAAGAGTATCCCTTGAGAATGCTCACTATGAGAATGCAAGAAGGATATTGGCAATTCACATAAAAATAGGGGAAATAACAGGCTTCAATCCTGAATCCATTCAATTCTATTTTTCAATAATCTCAAAGGGAACAATTGCTGAAAATGCCAGATTAATAATGGAAATTGTCCCGAGCTCTGCAAAATGTATGAACTGCGGAAAGGTTTACAGCATTCAGGAAAGAGTTCTAATATGCCCCTATTGTGGGGACATAAACTCTGAAATTTTAACAGGAAAGGATGTTATAATAGAAACTTTGGAGGTTGAATGATGGTAAAGGTTATTAATGTGAGACAGAGTGTTTTTGAAGAGAACAACAAAATTGCCATGAAAAATAGGGAATTCTTCGACTCATTAAATCTGTTTGTTATTAATCTAATGAGTGCTCCTGGAGCTGGAAAGACATCAATAATTGAAAGAACAATCGATGCTCTTAAAGAAAAATTTAAAATTGGAGTTATTGAGGGTGACATAACATCTTCCATTGATGCTGAAAAACTTGAAAAGAAAGGAATTCCAACAATTCAGCTAAACACAGGTGGTGAATGCCACCTGGATGCCAATATGATCTCTCAGGCAATTGAAAATTTTAATTTCAATGGACTTGATCTCATAATAATTGAAAATGTTGGAAATCTCGTATGCCCTGCAGAATTTAAAGTTGGGGAGGATATGAAGGTTATGATTCTTTCAGCTCCAGAGGGTCATGACAAACCAAAAAAATATCCCCTTATGTTTATGGAATCCTCTGCCCTTTTAATAAACAAAATTGATCTCCTTCCTTACATTGACACTGATATAAATGCTCTCATAAAGAATGCAAAGGAGATAAACCCTAACATTCAAATTTTCAAGACCTCTGCAAAAACAGGGGAAGGGATTAAAGAATGGACTGAATGGCTAACAGAGAAAATCCAGCAATCAAAGAAGCACTAAAATCTTGCGGATAAAAAAATTTAATAGTTAGGGCTTGATTAAATTGGCATTATCTCCACAAAAACTCCAAGATTTCTGTTGTCGAGGTTTTCCTTCTCAGAAAAATATGGGTTGTAGGAAGTTTTCGAATGAATCTTGACATGAAAAAGGAAATGCTTTTTAAATTTAAAACCCCTTCCGTAAAATTTTAAAACCTTCATCTCCGATTGGTACATTGTGATTTTCTCTTTCCTTCCATTAACCTTCACAATAACTTTATTTAAAATTTTTCCAGGGTTATTGGTAACTTTTATCTGAATCCCCTTGCATTCTTTTGTGACCTCAACCATCATCTCACAGGTCTCCCTTCCAACAGTCCAGAAACCCATCCCCTCCCTTTTGTAAAAATTGTCATTCATAAAATAAAGATAATACAAGGGACCATCTCCAAAAGGTATTCTAAAGGCATTAGGATTTGTGTTGGTTGAGTATGTCTCAACAAGGGTAAATTCTGGAGGGATAAATTTAAAGGGGAATGTCTTTACATGGGTACCAGGAAAGGAGGAGGCATACAAGGGGTTAAAGAAAATTGAGGAAAGGAAAAACAAAGCCATGAACCACTCAAAAAGAACACTCTTTAATCCTTTGCCTCTTCCAATGAAAAAGAAAGCAGGATAAAGCCCCATAAAATATCTGTTTCCTATAGTCCCTCCACCACCATAATAGTTGTCAGGGGAAAGGGTAATCATGACAAGGATAATCAAGAAAGCACCAGCAAGGACAAAAAATTCCCAGAATTCCTTTTTCTTTCTCAATATAAAAATAATTAGGGAAAGAAAGGCTGGGAAATAGTACCAAGCCATACCTGAATATCTACCGAAGAAATAGTAAAAAATATTTGAAAAAAACATCTCTGGAGTTAGATAAAACCTCTGCCAGTAATTTTCAGAGGTCATTAGATAACCCATATTTTCAAATTTATACTCTTCCTTTTCATAGGGCCAATGGAAGTAGAAGGACTTTCTCTCCCCTCCCATATAGTTTGGATCTCCTGTTAAAAGATAATTTATTCCGAAAAAGGAAAAAGATGTTAAAAGGACAATTAAAAATAAGAGGATTGAATAGAAAAACTTCCTTTTGAAAAAATAGAAAAGGGAAAAGAAACCTGCGAAAATTATCAGAGGTGGCTTTGCAAAGGTGGCAATTCCAAAAAGTATTGCAGAGACAATGTCAGAAGTCTTTTCCTTTAAAAATTTAAAGGGAGGAGAATTGGGATTCCCATATTTATAAAGCCAGAAAAATAGAGCAAGAAATGTAACGGAAAAAAGAAATACTTCTGAAGTCATCCACCAGAAGTATATCCAGCAAACAGAGGCAAAAACAAAAGAGATAGAGATTAAAGTGGGTGAACCCGAATCTCTATAGAAAAAATAGCCAGCTGTGAGGACAAGAAACATGAGAAGAGAATGGAAGACAAAGAATCCTTTATAACCAAAGATTGCAAAAAAGGGAGCAACAAAAAGGGGATATGCAAAGGATTTGGCATAAAAAAGCTTTCCGTCCTTTCCCTTTTTAAGAAATAAACCCTGGGGTCCAACGGGAAATTTATCAAAAATTCTTATTAGATCATCCTTTGTGTAAAGAAGGTCTCTCTCCTGAGCAATACTCATAGCCATCGCAAAGTAGGTTGCCTCATCCGACATAAACCCACCCCTTCTCATCCTTGCCATATCAGCGGTTAAGGAAAATATCAAAAGACCAAAGGATATAAAAACAACTGGCAAAAAATCTTTCCTTACTCCCATAACAAAACCTCAGTAAAAAGGAAGTTTTACTTCAAGAATCATATTAAAATTCATCGACCTTTAAAAGTCAAGTAAAGTTAAAATTTTAATCAAAATAAAAAATTATCTCTGATGTGTTGAACGAGGAAAAATTTAAATATAAAATTTGAAATACTCAATTTTTAGTGAAAAATGAAAAGACCAATTCCTGTCATATGCATTGTTGGAAAATCTGAAGCAGGGAAAACAACTCTGATTGAAAATCTTATCCAGGAGCTGAAAAGGAAAGGTCTAAAAATTGGAGCTATAAAGCATTGCGAACATGGGTTCGAACTTGACAGAAAGGGAAAAGATTCTTACAGGCTTAAAGAGGCAGGTGCTTCCCTCGTTTTGATCTCTTCCCCTCAAAAAATTGCACTTATCAAAGATACCGATGTAGAATACCCTCTTGATGGGCTGATAGAAAATTTCATCCAAGATGTCGATGTTATTCTTGTTGAAGGTTTTAAAAGAAGCTCCTACCCTAAGATTGAGGTATTTAGGAAGGATCTCTGTGAGAAGCTTTTATGCTCTGAGGATGAGAATTTGATAGCAGTTGTTTCTGATAAGAAATTAAACTTAAACCTTCCTTTTTTCCGACCTGATGAAATATCAAGGCTGGCAGATTTTATAGTTGAGAGATTTATCAAAAATTTTAAAAGGAAATGAAAACCAATACTCAGGCTATCTCAAGCCTTTTTAAAATCATCCCCATCAGAAATGAGAGAAATCAAAAATAGAAAAAGTGGTAATTGGTGAAAATCCTTTGCTGGAGAGGAAAAGGGATATGCCCCTGAGAGGACTCGAACCTCCAACGCAGGGATTAGGAATCCCACGCTCTATCCTTTTGAGCTACAGGGGCTCATTTAATTTTCTAACATTTTTCTTTCCTTTCGTCAATCTCATCTCTGTTCTGGCTAAATTTAATTTTCCAATAGAATCCTCTAATTTGTTTTTTATGGCTGAATTTCTAAATATTCCTTTTCTTGAGCTTTAACCTTTGTTTCTTTATACTAAAATATGAAAATGAATTCTGCAATTGTTCTTTTCTCAGGAGGAATAGATTCTACAACTGCTCTATACTGGGCTAAAAGGGAATTCAGCAAAATCCTTGCTCTTACATTTTTATATGGTCAAAAACATTCCATTGAAGTTGAAATGGCTAAGATAATAACTGAAAAAGAAGGGATAGAACAGAGAATAATAAATGTTGATCTAAGCCAGATTGGAGGCTCATCCCTCACGGATAGGGGTATTGAAATTGAAGATATTAAGCTTGAAGAGCTGGGAGAAAGGATACCATCAACCTATGTTCCCTTTAGAAATGGAATTTTTCTTTCTCTTGCCACTGCCCTTGCTGAAGTTGTTGATTCTGATTCAATAGTCACTGGATTTCACTCCCTCGATTCTCCAAATTATCCAGATACTTCGAGGGAATTTGTCGATTCAATGGAAAGGGCTATAAATTCAGGAACAAGGGCTGGAAGATTGGGAAGGAAAATATCAATTCTATCACCTTTAATTGGAATGAAAAAAGAGGAAATAATTAGATTTGGGCTTGAATTGGGAGCAGATTATTCCTATTCAATTTCCTGCTATAGAGGAGAGGAGGTACCCTGCATGAGATGCCCAGCATGTAGGATAAGAGATTCTGCATGGAAATCCCTTGGAATTGAAGATCACCTAATTAAGAGACTCAAAAAGGAGGGAAAATGGCATGGATTTTAAGGGTTAAAGATAAATTTTCAGCAGCCCATTTCCTTAAAGATTATCATGGTAAATGTGAAAAGCTTCATGGCCACACTTTCGAGGTAGAGGTTTACATTGAAGTAAGAGAGTTAAATCAGACGGGGATAGGATTTGATTTTATTGAGATAAAGGAAAAACTCTCCCACATACTCCCTGATCACAAACTGCTAAATGAGATTTACGATTTTAACCCGTCAGCAGAGAATCTTTCAAGGCACTTTTACTATGAATTGAAAAAATATTACCCTGTTAAAAAAGTAGTTGTCTGGGAATCGGAAAATGCCTCAGCAGAATACTCTGAAGATATCTGAGATTTTTTTCAGCTCTCAAGGAGAAGGATTGAGGGTTGGAGAGCCGACAATCTTTGTGAGACTTTCAGGATGCGATTTGAAATGCAATTTCTGCGACACAAAATATGCCTGGAAAAAGGGTAAATCAGAAAACCTTGAGAAAATTCTAAAAGAAATAGAAAAATTCAAAAATCTAACAAATTGGGTTTGTATAACAGGAGGGGAACCAACCCTCCAAGATATATCAGATCTAGTTTTAAGATTAAAGAAATCTGGTTATATGATTCAAATGGAAACCAATGGAAGGAAATTCAAATCCCTTCCCTTTGATTGGATTACTCTTTCTCCAAAACCGCCTGATTACTTCTACGAGGAAGAGTGGAAGAAATATGCTAAGGAATTAAAAATTGTTGTGGATAAAAATTTAACAATGGATGTAATAAGAAAACTTTCTAAGGATTTCTCTAACATACCTGTTTTCCTTCAGCCCCAATCAATGCTTAAATGGTCTCTCAAAAAGACATACAAATTGTGGAGAGAAGGAATTCAGGAAAATCTAAAAAATTTGAGGCTTGGTTACCAAATTCAAAGGATTTATTCAATAAAATAAGATGCCAGGAATAAGTTCAGAGCTTGACTGTCTTGTCTGCATGATGAGGCAAGCCTTAAATACTTCAAGGCTTGCAACTAAAGACAAAGAGAAACAGAGGAAAATTTTAAATTTGGTTTCCAAAGAAATTGAAAAGGTTAATCTTAAATTGCCTCCAGCTCAGATCTCAAAGGTTGTTTACGAAATTGTAAGGGAAGTAACTGGGGTTGAGGATCCTTTTAAAGATTTAAAAGAAAAGAGTAATAAGGAGGCATTACTTATGATTCCTGAACTTAAAAAGATTGTCTCATCCTCCCAGGATCCCCTCTACACTTCCCTGTATGTTGCAGTTGCGGGTAATATAATTGATCTCGGAATTGGACATCCCTTTGATCTCTCAAGGGATGTAGAAAAAATAATGAAGTCAAAATTTGCAATTGATGATTATGGGGATTTCAGAAAGGATATTGAGAAAGGCAAGAAACTTCTTTATCTTGGAGACAATGCGGGAGAGATTGTATTTGACAGAGTTCTGATTGAGGAGCTTTTAAAATTAGGGCTTGAAATAAAATTCTGTGTTAAATCAAAACCGATAATAAACGATGCAACAATGGAGGATGCTATTATTTCAGGTATTTACGAGATTGTTCCTGTTATAGAGACTGGTAATAATTCAATTGGAGTGGATTTAGAGAATGGAAGTGAGGAATTTAAGAGGGAATTTTTCGGAGCAGATATTATTTTATCCAAAGGGCATGGAAATTTCGAGACATGTTATGGGCTACCTTTAAATATCTATTTTCTCTTGAAGGCAAAGTGTGATGTTGTTAGCCGAGCCCTCTGTGTAAGAACAGGAGATATTGTTTTTAAAAAACAGAGAGTTTGAAGGAGGAAATTATGAAAAGGAAATTTCTATTTTCAGCAATTATAATCTTCTTTTTCCAATCCTCTTTGATTTGTTCAAATCTCTCATCCTTAATCCCAGAGGTCAAAGGTTGGAAGCTTTCAGAACCTCCAAAATTTTTCTCCTCGAAAAATCTTTATGAGCATATAAATGGAGGTGCTGAAGCTTATTTAGCCTTTGGATTTCAAGAACTACTTGTAGCCTATTTTGAAAAGGAAAATTCAAGTTTAACCCTTGAAATATACGATATGGGGAACAATTACAATTCCTTTGGTATTTACAGTGTTGAAAGGTCTCCAGAGTATAAATTCTTAGAGATTGGAAACCATGGATACACTGATGGAGAAAATCTCTTTTTCATCTCAGGAAAGTTTTATATAAAGATTTACTGCTCAGGGTGTGGAGAAAATGCTTATGAAACAGTTAAAACCTTTGCCCTTGAAGTTGAGAAAAGAATAAAGGATAAAGGTTCTCTCCCGGAAACTCTGAAATATTTCCCTGAAGAAGGACTGATTAAGAACTCAGAGAAATTCTTCCCAAAAAATTTTCTCGGTATTGACTTTTTAAAAAATGGCTTTCAGGCAGAATATGAAGTTAACAAAAGGAGATTTTATCTTTTCATAATAGAGGAGAGGGATGGCAATATAAACGAGGTTTTTGAAAAATTTAAAAGATACATTGGGGGAAGAAAGATCTTTGCAAGATTCCAGATTAACTCAAAAGATGGAGTCTTGGCTGAGGATAGAGTCCACGGAAAAATCGCTATATTGAAGGGCGAAAAACTTATTATTGGATATCTTGGAAATGGCAACGAAGAAGAAATAAAGAAATATTTGATGAAAATAATTGAAAAAAGTGGAGGGAAAAATGGTAATAAAGGATTTTAAGGATGTGGAAAGGGTAATAGCTGGAGAGGGCGCTGAAAAAGCCTATATAAGATGGTTAATTGGAGAGAAAGAGAATCCTCCCAATTTCTATCTCAGACTGGTAGAGATTGAGCCAGGTGGAAATTCACCCTACCATCAGCACAATTATGAACATGAGGTATTTGTTATTGAAGGAGAAGGAGTAATTGTGGACGAGGAAGGAAAAGAACATCCAATATCAAAGGGAAAAGCGGTATATGTTCCTCCCTCAGCTAAGCACCAATTCAAAAACACTGGAAAAAGCATTTTAAGTTTTATTTGCGTTATCCCTAAATAAATCAAGCGGAAAGTATTTCAACAGAACGGAGGAGTCTGCTTCTTACTTTTATTCCATAGGGGCATGCTTTTTCACAATAACCTGTACAACTTGAACATTTGTATGGTTTTCTATTCTCTTCAAGTTCAGAATAATATCTCATTGCTTCCTTTTCCATTCCATAATTCTCAAAATACATAGCAAATCTCAGAATTTCATTTATAGCAACTCCTTCAGGACAAGAGGAAAGACACTCCCTACAACTCACTCTACAATATATACTGCTCACAACAGCTTGATAATTTTTTATTATCTCGAGATCTTTCTTTGTTAGAGGTTTTCCTGAGGCTGAAACATATTCTTCTACATGGGAGTAACTGCTCATTGTTGGAATACCTGTATCAATGGTGGGATTGCTGAGAACCCATCTTATAGCAGATTGAGGATAACTCTGTCTTTCACTTACAAGGGCTTTTAGAGCTCCTTGAGCCCCTCCAGCAAAAATTTTCATAGCAATAACCCCTATACCTTTCTTCCTTACCTCTTCAATTAATGGCTCTATCTCCTTCCCCTCCATGTGATTGTATATAACAAGAACTGCCTGGACAAATTCTGTTTCAAGAGCCTGTTTAAGAGTTAATTTTGCGTTATGGGTGGAAAATCCTGTGAATCTAACTTTCCCATCCTTTTTGAGAGTCTCGTAAGCACTCAAGAATTCCTCATTCTTAATGAAGGGCTCAAGATTGTCAACATTGTGGATAAAAGCAAAGTCAACATAGTCTGTTTGAAGCCTTCTTAAGCTTGCCTCAACCCTTTCAATTATTTTTTTCTTTTCAATCTTCTCGTTCGGGTTATAGGCATGCTTTGTGCATATAATGACTTTATCCCTCACATCTTTTAAAGCCTGACCAATGAAAGACTCACTTCTTGTTCTCAGATAACTTTCTGCAGTATCAAAATAGTTTACTCCACATTCGTAGGCATACCTTAAAACATTTGGCTCAAAAAGGGAAATGGCACCACAACTTACATCTGAAACCTTCAAGCCCGTATTACCAAGATTGTTGTATTTTTTAATTCTTGGAGGTTCCTTTTCATTAGAGCCCATTGAAAGAATCCCTTTCCCTCTTTTATTAAGGCTAATTCCAAAAGTACCAATGGAAAAGGCTAAAAAATCTCTCCTCTTCATTTTTTTCCTCCTCATTTCTTCCTTAATTCAATTGGAAGGAGAATTTGCAATTTTTCTTTTAAATCAAATGTTCCTGGAATAAAAAGGATATAAAATTCTGAATCTGGTGCTTTACTCAAAATGTTCCCCCTCTGGCTTGCTCCTGCCTTTCTTGCTTCTTCAATATCCTTAAAGAAATTGAATTCAAAATCTTTACCTAAGACTCTAAAATTGACTGTATCCCCTGTTCCAATTCCTGCTTTTTCAAAACACTCTGCTGTCCAGTTTGTAACTATAAAAGTTCTTCCCTGTCTTTCGTAAAAATCAATTATGTTCCCTTTCAATTCACCCTTGGAGACCATAACGTTCCCTATGTTAATAGACATATTCTCAAAGAATCCCTCTTCAATTTTCTCATTAAACTTTAACTCTTCAATTTCGTAAAGGATGCCTCTTGACCCTACCCTTGAAACAAACCAGGAAAAGGGTATTTTAAGACCATTATATTCTGTATATTGACCAAAATCATAATTCACTTCAACTTTTTCTTTTCTTGGAGAAAGAAAGTTTATAACCGCTCTTTTCAGAAGGAAGTCATCGCTATCAATGTAAAGATGAATCCTTCCCTCATCAACTTTGGCTTCAAATTCATGGAATTTCTTTATCCCAAAACTCTTTATTCCATTATATTGAAGCCCCTCTCCAAAACCCCTAAGAGAAAACACACCAGAAAATAGCATTGATTGAAAAATACTTAAAATTCTGTCAATTCCTGAAATATCCTCCATCCCTTTTATACTATTTTTCCTCACCCTGAAACCATCAACAACTAAAACCTCCACCCAGGCTGGATTTTTTCCTTTTAAAACCTTCATTTTCCCTTCCCTGTTGGATATAAAGATATTGTCCCCAATTTTAATGGAGAGGTTGTATATCTCTTCAAGTCTTTCTTTACCGCCCACAGCCTGGAGATTTTTCATAATAATTTCCTCCCGAGGTGATGAAGAAAATAGTCCAGAAGAGAAAAAAATTAAAATAAAAGACAGAAAATTTCTTCTAATCCTCATTTTCCACTCCATCTTTTATACGAAACTTTTGCTTATTTGTTTCTCAATTAAACTCAATCAGACAAGAACATAGATTTTTTAAGGAAAACTTGACTTTTATCTTTTAATGACTTAATATAAAAAAAGATAAATGATTAATTGGAATTATAACAAGGCAAAGTTGACTTTAAAAGATAATGAATTTTCAAGGATTTTCAGGAAATTTACTTGGGAAAAATATAACAATATTTTTGGTAGGAGGCGCCTTTAATGAGAAATTTAATTTTATTTACAGCCTTCCTTTTGATACCGAGTTTTATTTTTCCTCAGATTAAAGCTACAATCTATGAAAAGGGATATCCAATAGTAACAGAAGACGAAATTCTCTTTTCCTATTTCGTTGTAGAAAAAATCGATTTTCCTATGAAGATCATAGGTTCTGAAAGAGAGGAATTCTGTAAAACATCAAGTGATTATGATATAGTTGCAGTATCAAGAAATGGTTCTCAGACAAAATTTGGTGAGGAATTTATTGTGGCAAGAAATGAAGGGGTTCTCTACCACCCTCACACAGGGAAAAAACTTGGTTATTTAATGAGGAGAATTGGAATTGCTAAGGTGAAGTGTCTGGAGGAAGAAACTTTTCTTGCAGAATTGAAGAATTGTATTTATCCTGTCCAGAAAGGGGACTATCTAATTCCCTTTGAACCAAAACTTGCCATTATAGCTGAGAACAAGGGTTTTGAAGAGTGCCCTACCCCTCTCCCTCCAACAGGAACCATTGTCTATCTTGAAAATGGATTTAATGAGGTAGGACTATATGACAAAGTTTTAATTGATCTTGGGGAAGAGGATGGAGTAAGGGTAGGAACTCAACTAACTATAGTTCAGTATATAAACGACAAAATTCCAAAGATAAATATTGGGAATTTAATTGTTATTGAAGCCCAGAAAAACATATCTGTGGCAAAAATACTTTCTTGTAGAAACCCTGTCAGGGTTGGAGATCTTGTCGAATTTAAGCAATAAATCTAAATCATGCTTCCAAAATCTTTTCAATACTTTAGTTTTATAAAAAATATGAGTTAATCCAAATGCGGAGCAATCTCCAGGAAAAGTTAGAGAAGAGGGTGATTTCAATTCTTAAATCAGAAGGAAGGATTTCCCTCTCATCGTTGTTGAAAAAGGTTAGAGCCAAAGGAGAAAAGGGTTCCAGAAAAGCTATGAGAAGAGATGTTAAAAAAATTCTTTTAAAATTGAGAGCAGAAGGGGTTGTTGATTTTGACAGAAAAGGAATTTCCATTTCAGAAAAGGAAAGGGTTCTTAAGGGGAAATTTTTTGGAACAAAAAGTGGAAGTGGGTTTGTTTCCCTCAAGAACGGAGAGGAAATTTATATCCCTCAGAAGTTTTCAGGGGAAGCAATGCATGGAGATTCTGTTGAAATAGTTGTGGAAAAGGACAGGAATGGTGAGAAAAGGGGAAGGGTTTTAAGAGTTGTAAAAAAGGATAAGATAGAGGTAATTGGCTACCTTCAGAAAACAAGGACTGGACTCAAACTGAACCCAATTGACAGAAGAATTCCCCCTGTTTTTATCGATTCAGTCCCATTTAATTTCAATTATGATCCCAATATTCCAGCCCGTGTACTACTAAAAGATGATAGATCGGGAGAATTTATAGCCTATGAAAATTTTGGTTCTTATGTTGATCTCATAATTGAAGAATTTGGACTTAGAAGAGAATTTCCCGAAAGTGTTATTAAAGAGTCTTCCGAATTATCCTTTGACGAATCTCAATTAAAAAATAGAGTTGATTTAAGAAAGGAGAACATAATAACCATAGACAACGACACAGCAAAAGATTTCGATGATGCGGTAAGTGTTTCTATGCTTAAAAATGGAAACTTCCTTCTCGGTGTCCACATAGCAGATGTTTCCCACTATGT
>Ga0123519_10006808_pt1 | contig 17851 bp, 10 predicted proteins | sample YelNatPaOPRAMG02_FD_87396 | JGI IMG/M metagenome (GOLD analysis project Ga0123519, IMG submission 87396) | Hot spring microbial communities from Yellowstone National Park - Yellowstone National Park OP-RAMG-02 (version 2) | ecosystem: Environmental > Aquatic > Thermal springs > Hot (42-90C) ... | reverse complement strand
TTTCATTTTTAGTTTCTTTGGTATCAATGGCTATTGCTGGTGATAATGGGGTAGGTCGTCAGGAATATGTTATAGGATACGGAGATCAACTTCTCATAACTATTGTAGGACATGAAAAAGAGCTAACAGCCTCTGTTATAGTTCGTCCTGATGGTATGATCACTTATGATATTGTAGGTGATGTTAAAGCAGAGGGATTGACTGTTGCTCAGCTTGCCCAATCAATAAAAGACAAGCTATTAGATATTGGATATTATGATAAGGCACAGGTAACCGTTCAACTTAAAGAATCACGTCAAGATGTATATGTAATAGGAGATGTAATAGAACCGGGAATAAAAAAGATCATAAAACCTATAACTGTTATTCAAGCACTTGCATCAGCTGGAGGTTATAAAGAAACAGCTGATCTTGCTAATGCCATTATAATAAAGGGACAGAATAATATTATCCGAGTAAATCTTGAATTCCTGAAATTCCCACCATTAGAAAACACAATTTTAGAAGTACTGAAAGATAAATATACGCTAGAAAACGGTGATGTGCTTTTGATACCATCATCCATTAAAGATGATCAAATAAATATAATAGGTCATGTCCATAAGCCCGGCAAATATTCAGTGAAATCTGACATTACTATTATAGAGGCAATAGCACTTGCAGGTGGGGCGTTAGAAAATTCAGCAGATCTTAGAAATATATCAATAATCTCAAATGGCATCGTAAAGTCTGTTGATGTTACAAATTTATGGGAAAGAACTTCTCTATCAAAAGAACCTGATGACGAATTTAAAGTGAAACCTGGTGATAGTGTAATTGTCCATGAAAGGGGTAATATAACTGTTTTAGGCAATGTTGAGAATCAAGGGCAATTTAAAATAGATGGTGAAATCACGATAACAGAGGTTTTAGCTTTAGCTAGAATAAAAGCAGGGGCGGACTTAAAACGAATAAGAATTGTAAAATCTACTGGACAAGAAATAACGGTTAATGCTTCTAATCTGTGGAAAAACCCAAGCAAATATTTGGACAAAAAAGTTAGTGCTGGTGACACTGTTATTGTTCCTGAAAGTCGCTTTAATATAAACTGGAATGTCATTTATACTGTTGTTTTATTAATAAGCACATTATACGCTGTTATAAGAAATGTAACTACTCCATAATGTGAGGACATTCTGTGGAAAGAGACGTCCATCTTCGTGATTACCTTTTAATTATACGCAAACATGATTTTGTGGTAATTATAAGCTTCCTTCTGATCTTCGGTTCTGCACTCATAGTAGCTTTATATATGCCTAGGGTATATGAAGCTACTGCGACGATAGAAATTCAGCAAGCGACAAGTCCTTCGGGGTTAAATGGAATAATGCAGGGGCTTATTTCGCGAGGGACTGATCAAGTCTCTATGGAAACTATATGTAGGCGATTTGTAAGTAATTCACTGTTAAATAATGTAATTCGGAACTTGAAGGTTCGCTCTTTGGATACATATAAAGATTTATCTCCCGAATTCTTAGCCCCAAAAATAAGTGCAAAGATTGTTCCTGACACGAAGATGATTGAAGTTAGTGTTAAGATGAGGAGAGACGAAGGCGGGTCTCAACGTGCTGCAAATATTGTCAATGAGTTGATAGTTGTTATGCAGAATCAAAGGCAGGAAAAAACAGCCTCAGAGATCGACCATCAGCAAAATTTTATAGACGAAAAAGTAAAAGACGTTGAATCACAATTGGAAAATTCAGACAAGGATATTAGGAATTTTTTGAAGAATAAAGGTGATGCTATCACATGGTCTTTATATGCGGATTATATATTCAATCGGCTAAAAAATTTAATTGAAATTAAGGAGACAAATGAGTTTCGGCTTGAAGCAGAACAAAAGAAACTCGCTGATCTAAAATCTCGGATTAGTAAAGAGCCAGAATTTATAGAGTATTCAAGGACATTATCTCAAGATGCACTATGGAATAAATATAGAACTGATCAAGCTGATCTAAACTTAAAGCTTATAGAAGCCAAATCTGAATCTGGGCTTGGCAGTAAAAATCCCAAAATAGAATCAATTCAATCTCAGATCGATCAACTCAACGATAAGATGAAAAGCCTCGGATTAGAGTTAATGAACGTATCATCGAAGACAGAGTCACGCAATCCCACTTATGAGTCATTAGCAAGACAAATCATAGAATCTGAACTTAATATTCTTGCATACTCCGTTAGTATTGATTCTACTGATAAGTTAATCAAACAACTTAATGCAGAAAAAGAGAGAATCTTCTCTGAAATGCCAGAAAATCAATATAATCTTGATAAGATGAACAGAGAAATAGGATATAAATTAGATATTTACAAGAATTTGTTGACGAAAAAGATTGAATCAGAGATAGCAAATTTGCAAAGTAGCGAGAACATATCAAAAGTAAAAGGTGGTATTGAAATAATAGATTTAGCTCAACCTGTAAGCCGTCCTATAAGCCCTAGAATTAAGTTTATTATGGTAATTGCGGGTATAGTGGGATTAGCTGTTGGCTTATCAATGGCATTTTTGATAGATTATTTTGAAAAAATTAGCTGTTGACATTTTTTAGCTTGATAAGTTAGTAATATATAGGCTTATAATTTTTTATAACGTTTCAACTATTAAAAAGTTTACATAAAATATCAAATTTTTTTGCCATTTTTAAAAAAGCACTTGACATGATAAAACAAAAATGCTATCTTATGAAAAATGTTTAGAAAGAAATTAGAGGTGTTCTCTATTTAATATATAAAACGTTCATTAGTTTTTTGTTTAAGGCATTGTTAGGCATTTAACAATTTGGTTGTAACAATTTAATGGTTCGCTGATCAGAGACATAGGCGGATGTCGTTTGAATTAGCGAAAAGAGTTTGAGGTGATGTGGAGTTAACGTGTTCTTTTGTCTTTATGTAAATCTCCGCCTTTTATAAGGCTAAGTTTATTAAAACATAAGAGCTGGCAGAGAGCAGAATTTGAGGAGTTGATAACCAGACAAGCTAATGCCTATTGATTAAAGGACAAACGGGGTGGTATTAAATATTGTGTAATATTTATGAGGTTTATTAAGTTTTGTCTGGCAATCAAAAACCTGAGACCATGATTTAAGTAAGATAGTTTACGGTTTTTGAGAGGAGGTCGTTCCCTTAATTCTATTCAAGGAGGCTAAACAATGAAGTTTTTACGAGCCTGTTTTTGGTCCTTTACCCTTGCGGTTATATTAGCGGTATCATCATTATTTTTAGGCGGTTGTGCATCTATTGGCACGGGGGGACCTTCGCAACCGCTTTTGCCGCAGTTGACGGCGGAAGATAAATTCTCTGACCGATTCCAATTGGAAGAGGAACCATTCTTCTTCTATGATCTATTTGGTAGAGAATTGCTGGAAGGAAACGAAGTTCATCAGTATATTGAGGAAAAGCAATTTGATGCCGCTGGTAATCTTGTATTAGGTCGAACTGGTCAATTAGACAGTGTTAGATATGTCAGTCAGTTAGACCGTACTGTGCTTACAGAAGAAACCTATCGTGGAAGACATACTGAATTCGCAATAGGTGACCATTTAACAATTAAAGACAAAACCCTATTTCCTATGTCTTATATTATGCATAAGACAGAATTTGATGGTTTCAGATGGGATTTGTCATTCCAATCTAACAAGCATCTATTTAGCATATTGAATTCTCGTATATCTAACCCAGTTTATGCAGCAGAAGTCGGTGCTGCTGGTTCGCTTGCCCCTACAATTGGGCGTAGAAATTCCGATACCTTCCTTGAAAACAAGAGATTAGTCGGTTTTAGAGGACAGGGCATGATCGGTGACATTCTCAGGGTCGGTTTTACCTATATCAACCTTCATAAAGAACATCCTCAACGTGTAGATAATCCATGGACAGGAACAGTCCCAAATACCCCACCAGAGCAAATCGTTTTGACATTTAGAGATAACTCACCAGAAGATTATATGAAGTCTGCAACAGGTGGAGACCCCGATGGTGCGAAAGTCGCTTATGTGAATTTTATCGTTAAGACCTATGATCCCGAAAGCAAAACGTTTAACACAGAAACGTATGAAAAAGGTCAAAACGATTTCACAAGGACATTGATCCCAGAGGAAAACCCATATAGCAAAGGTGGAGAAGCAGACGCGAGCGGAGAATATTGGGCAGCAAACGGATTTGATTCTTTCCAATGTGTCTTTGATCTTACAAAAGAGAAGATTGATCCAAGAACCGTAGAGTCAATAGTCATAGAGATGAAGGTAAAAGGTGACTATTGGATTGAGGTTTTGGGATATAGCTCAAAGAACAAAGGCGATGCAGGCGGATTGTGGCCTATGACAGAAACAGGCGTTATTGATATGCCATATAGAGATGTCATAGAGGCGCCAGGGAATGATCCAGATGAGAATAAGAAAGCCAAGATCATCAAATATGAATATGGTGCTGCAAGAGGTGCTGCTCTTTGGGGAGTAGATATTGAAGGAACTATCCCGTATATTGGATATATCCAAGCACAATATGCACTTAACCCAAAATATAAGCAGTATCCAACAGTCTCAAAAGATAAAATAGACTATTCTCAGAGGAAAGCCGATAACCCCGATGACCCAACTGCGAGGACTTTCTCAGAAATTGATGGTCATAGATTTGAATCTCAATACACATGGAAATATGAGAAAGATAAAGACTTTAAAAGCACAACAGATAAAGCCTATTTCATAAATCTAAAACAACGTTTTGGAAAGTTCTTCCTTGAAGAGTCTTATTTCCATGTAGATCCAGGTTGGACAACTACCTATGCTGGATTTGGCGCTAATACCGACAGAGATGAAACATATAAAATCCCAAGAACATCAGAAACAACTGATTCAGATCCATTTGATTCAGGAAACTATCAGCTTGTTGAAGATGATGATGACGACGACGACTTTCCAGATAGTGATGACTACGACGGTGTTTTGCCGAGAGCTGATGACAGAGACCTAAACGGTATTCTGGACTATCAAGAAGACTTCTTGATCTTTGAAGCTGATCCCCCAATATTTGAACAAACAGAAGACCTTAACAATAACAGAGTTCTTGATAATTTGGAAGACGATTATGATCCAGATTATAAATACGGCGCTGATGTCAAAGGTTATCATATAGCAGGAAGTTATGATATATTAGCGAATATGACTATGAAGCTTGGCTGGTTGAATGAAAAGCAGGTATCAAGTGCTCGCAGAAATAATAGCAAGTATTTCCAAATTAACTATGAGCGCGACATTCCAGACTTTGGAACGTTGCTGTTCCAGAACCGTTTGGTAAGAGTTAAAGATGATATAATTGACTATGCTATTACACTCCGTGTTGGCGAAGTTGAGGCAACAGAAGTCAGAGATGAACTTGACTTTTATGATGCCATGTATAATACTACGACACTTCAGCTTACTTATACTGGTATTCCAAGGCTCAAGTTAATAACTAAGTATTTATTAAGCTTTGAAAAACACTATTCACCGAAAGATGAGGACAAAATCCGTAAGGATGACCCATCAACTAAGGTGGATGAAGCCATTGACTTCATGCTTGAAGACCAACAGCTCAGAGCTAGTGGAGATGCAAGAGAATATCCTTTCAACGGTATGGACCCTGTTTTGGCTTTTGATCAGGCTAACTGGATTCCAAGGCGATATAAAGATGCAACCGTTAAATTTAACACATTTATCATCAAATCAAGTTACGAATTGCCTATTGGTAAGCTCCCTGGTATTAGAGTATTTGCTGAGAACTTGACATTAACTCCGATGATTAAATGGGTTTTTGAAAGAGACTGGGATAGAAAATGGGCAGAGCGTCCTTTGGACCCAACTCAAGTATCGCCAACCGATTATCAGAGTGAAGAATATCTGAGATTTAACCAAAATACCCGTGAAACTATCGGATTGATAAGACTTGACTATGTGTTTACACCAAGTCTTAATATCCTCGGTGGTTTCCAATATAGAAGATTGCTGAATATGGACGAAAATTACAAGCTCAAATTCCTGAAACCTTGGGGAGAGGATGTTAAAACCCCGATCCAATGGAAAGCAGATCAGAAAAAGAGAATTTGGGCTTTACAAGCGATCAACCAAGGTGAATGGTTAGGTTTCAATATCCGTATTCTAGTAGGATATAAAAAGACTACTATACTACCTGTAATTCTCTATACAGGCAAAAAGAAACCAAAGACCACAAGTAACGAAACTTATGTTCGTGCATTAATGGGATTCTAAAAATCCCTCAAATATGGAATAGGGGGCAAAAAGCCCTTTATTCCATTATTGACAGATAAAGATATTATTAAATATTAAAAGGCTTTTTCTAAATTGAATATTGCCTGATAATAAATTATTTTGCACTTATTATTTATCATCATTTGAATATCATTATAGAGGCAAGTTTGGGAAAAGTCTTTAAAAAGTTACGCAAATTGCTTATACAAATTAAGCTTTATGCGTATCCTATTTGAGTGTTATTGATATGGTTTTGGGATTTTGGTGTGGTAAACCGATAAGGAGCATATATTAATCAAAAGTGCTATAAGATAAAGTGCTATAAGATAGGGTTTATTTTATAGTCTGATTTTGTCTTTTTATATGCCTCCAAAGCGGAAGGGGATGTGTAAGGATGAAACTTAAGATCGTAGCAATTCTGGCTGGATTGTTTCTGATAGGGACTTTCTTCATGCCCGGGGGAAGCAGTGTTAACGTTAAAAACATTTATGAAGAAGCAGAAAAAGCCTATCAGGAGAAGAAGTATCAAGAAGCAATAGACAAATATAACTTGGCAATACAAGAAGGAAAGAAATTCGGCGCCAATACAAAAGTTATTGACGAGGATTTTGATTCCTTAGCCAAATTTAAGATTGCCACTGCCTATCATGAACTTGGCAAGCAATTGGGTGATGCTAGCAAATATGAAGAATCTTTAAAGCTCTGTCCAGATATTTACTCACAAACTAAATCTAATAAAGTTAAAGAAGGGGTTATATTTTTATGGGCAGTCAACTTATATGAATTAGAAAGATATGAGGAAGCAGAGCCAAAATTCAGGGAATTAGTCAATGACTATCCTGACAGCAGGTTCCTTGAAAACGCCTATTATACATTAGGTAGGCTCTATGTTAAATTGAAGCAGTTTGAATCTGCACGTGAAGCATTTAGAATGGTTATTAAAATGTTCCCAAATAGCCAATTTGTTGATGACTCCCAATATTTTATTGCAGACTGCTTCTTCAACGAAAATAACTATGATCAGGCACACCTTGAATTTGAGAAAGTGAAATCGCCAGACCAAGAATTACAGGCTCAAGCTACATATTATAATGCACTTTCTCTACTTCGTATGGGAAGAAATCAAGAGGCTTTGGTAGCTTATACACAGTTCGTTGACAACTATCCTACCGATAAGTTTATAACTGCTGCATATTTTGATATGGGCGTTATTCATTCAAAATTAAAGGAATATGACGCTGCAGCAAGAAACTATGAATTAGCTATCCAAAACGCAAAAGACGATATAACAAAAGGTCAGATCCAATTTGAAATAGGCAATAACTATTTCAGTGCAGAAGATTATCAACAAGCCATCGCTGCATATAAAAAGTTAATAGAGACGTATCCGTCAGATACTAATATACCTGAGGCACGTTTTTATATTGCCGAAAGCTATTGGGCTCTTAAAGATTATCAAAATGCCCTTCAGGCTTATAGCGAGGTTCTTGAAAAAGACCCCAATGGTCCTCATGTTGCAGAATCAATATTCAAAATCGGTCAATGTCATTATCAATTGGGTAACAAAGAGGTTGCGTTGGAATGGTATGACAAGGTCATAAACAATTATCCCGATTCGCCGATTGTCAAGGACGCGATATACGAGAAACTTTGGGCTTTGGGCGATCTAAAACGATATGACGAGGTTGAACAAATTGGTAATGATTATATAAACAAATATAAAAAAGATCAGGTTTATGATATAGCAGCTGCGGAAATTCAAATGAGGCTTGGTGACATAAGGTATGAGTCAAATAATTATATTCAGGCAGCTAAGGAATTTTTGCTTGTGGATTCCGATTACTCCGATCTGCCAAAGTTTTATCCATTTAAGGCAAGAAGCCTCTTCCAAGCTGGTGTCGCTTATTATACAGAAGCAGAAAGGAAAAACTTTGACGAGTCATTGTTGAAAGCATCGGCTGATGCCTATGAGAAACTGTTAGATAAGTTTGAAAGAAACTTTGACAAAAGCAAGGATTTTGAAAATAGAACTGACTATATCATAAACGGTATCATAAACTTAGGTATCGTATATTCCAAGTTAAAAGATACAAACAAGGCAATCGCAACGCTCAATATGGTGCCTAAAAACAGCCCTGAATATGGCAGAGCAGTATTTTTGAAGGCACAGGCTTACGTTGACGCAGGAGACCCTGATAAGGCGATGCAGATGTACCGAGAGATCGTCAATGATAAAAGTCAATCTCAGGATTGGCGTTCTCGTGCTGCAATAGAGCTTGCCAGTAGTCTAACAAAGGCTGGAAAGCATCAAGAGGCTTTGGCTGAATATCAAAAGATCATTCAGGAATACCCACAAAGCGAATTTATCCCAACTGCGATGTATTACGTCGGGTCTTCCTATTACGAGATGGATCCAAAGACTCCCGAGAATATGAATAACGCCATAGCAGCATTCCGAAGCGTTATTGAAAAATATCCAGATTCTGATACTGCACCATGGGCGTATGTCGGAATGTTAGCTGCCTACGATCAGCTTGGCGATTACAACATGGTCGTTAATACTGCTAATGAAATGGAAGCCAAATATGCGGATAGTAAAATTACACGTATAGATGAAGCGCTTGATATGGCTAGAAGACGTAAAGTTGACGCTATGCAAAAGATGGAAGCAGGTATGTCCACTGATGAGTTGATCACTGAATTACGCAAAATTGTGAATAATCCAGTTGGTGACGAGGATGGAAGAGCTGCTGCCCAGATGAGAATAGCGATGCTTCTGTTTGCTGATAAACGTTACGACGAAGCTATAACCGAATATGAGACATTGTTGCAGAAATTCCCCGGCAAATTTACTGGACCCGCGTATTATCAGATAGCTGCTTCTGCTTATTGGAAAGATGATCCTGCAAAAGCCATAGAAAATGCAAAATTAGGTCTTGAAGTTCCTGATCTTACACCAGAAGTTAAGACGGGGTTATATTATACGCTTGGTTTAGCCTATGGAAAAGCTAATAATACCGCTGAATTAATTACAGCTATGGAGCAAGTTGTCCAAACAGGCGAAGGCGTAGAAAACGAAAACGTAAAACAGATGGTGCTTGCTGCTCGTAGAGAACTTGCCCGCGCATATACCACTATTAAGCAATATGAAGATGCTGAAAAACAATATCTTTATTTGGCAAACGCATTAACTACACCAGCAGAAAAAGCGGATATATACTTCTGGTTAGCGAGACTCTACGAAGAGAATATGTCTAATTATCAGAAAGCAGCAGAAGCTTATGACAAAGTTCAGGAAGCCAATGGTTCCGATCTTCTTACAGCACAGTCATTATATTATGAGGGCATTCTGTATATTAACTCCCTAAAAGACGATGAAAAAGCTCTAAACGCCTTAAACGAGTTAGTGACAAGATTCTCTTCATACGATGATAGTAATGTTCAACTGATGGTTACTGATGCAAATATCAGGATTCCCGATCTTTTGATGACATTGGGCAAATTTGACGATGCTGTCAACGAAGCTAAAAAGGTCAGAGACAAAGCACTTGCCAGTGGCACAAAAGAGGATAAGATAATCGCACAACAGCAATTGGCTAATCTTCTTGGTAGAAGAGCAGATAGCTTGGCTAGCTCAGGTAAACCAAATGCAGAAATTTCTAAACAGGCAGCTGTTGAGTTTGCCAGAGTTGCCGAAATTGCCCAACCAATCAGTGAATTGTCCGACGAATTGAAGAGTGGTGTTGCATCTTCTCTATACAACGCTACTTATTTGACATATAATTTAGGTGGATATGATAACTATGCGGAAGCTGCTAAGTATGCAGAGCAGTTTATTAAGGAATTTCCTAAACATGAATATTATTCCAGCATTCTTCAGCTTTTATCTTATACAACCTATGAAATGGCAAGGTTGAAAGCTGATTTAGCTGGATTTGAGAAAGCAGCTCAATACTTTGAGCGATTTGCAAGAGAATTTCCAAACCATAAAGATGCACCAGTCGCTCAGTTCCAAGCAGGTGAGGCATATTTCACTGTTGGTGGCGGTTACACTGTTGATAAACAAAGACAAAAGGCAGCTGATGCCTATCGTAAGGCTGTTGCCGCTTATAAAGCTGTAGCTACCAGATGGCCAAATAGTGAGTATGCACCTGATGCCCTTTACGGCGCTGCTTCTTGCTACGCTTATATCGCTGATCTTCTCTCTGATAATAGAGAGTTAGATAATATGAACGATGTTTATAAGCAGTTGGCTGACAAATATCCAAATAGCAAGTATGCGGCAGTAGCATTTGAGGCTGTCGGCAATAGCTATTATAATCAAGCTACTGCGCCAGGATTGAATGAAACTCAAAGAAATAACTTGCTTAAACAAGCAGTGACATATTATAAACGTGGGCTTCAGGTCCCAGGCATAGAGGCAAAGACAAAAGAATCATTAGAAAGTTATATAAAAGAAACAGAGGAATTGATTGTTCAGGGACCATATCAGACCGCTTTGAGTCTTGTGCCAACCGAAGGGACGGATGCCGAAAAGAAAAAAGCCAATGCCCCCAGAGCAATACAAATTCTGAACGATATTATAGCTAATTATCCGAATACGGATATTGCCGATCTATCGTATGTCCAACTTGGTATATGTTATGAAGCACTTGAACAATGGGATAATGCGATCAACGCTTATGGCAGGTTGTTGAAGAAATATACTGATGCAAAGGGTAATCCTATTGTTCCATACTCTGACAATGTTGTTTCCGCTGTTGAATATGCCAAAGGCAGAAGAAATCAACTTCTCGCTTTTAAGGCTGCACAACAAAAGGTATCCAGATAAATTATTCAATATTGGAGGGCTTTAATGCCCTCTTTGCAAGATGCTGTATTATCAAATTTTAATATGAGATTTGATAATAGCTAACAAAGGAGGTCTTTAATAGATTTTGTGGACATATAAAATAACGAGGAGAGTTTTCCCGTTATTAGCTGTTGGGCAGTTAGTATCTGCTTGAAACAGATTAGGTAAATTAAAGGATGGGGATATTTACCATTTCTCGTTTTCCACTTTTATCTTGGTTCTTCAACTATGCTTATTAAATAAGGAGGAAGCAGATGAAGAAGTTAGGGTTTTTCTTGATTGCTAATTTGATCTTGGTTATATTATGCTTCTATGTTTTTTCACAGGAAGCTCCACCACCAGCTGGCGCTCCTACTGCCGCTCCTACGGGTGCTCCTGGCATGGGTGCTGCTCCAACTATGGGAGTTATTAAAGGTAAAGTTACTGATACTCAGACACCGAGAGCAAATAACCTTGAAGGTGCAGAGATCACTGTTGAAAGTGAATTACTTTTGGCAGCAGAAGGCGGAAAACGCACAGTTACAAGCGACTCCGCAGGAAACTATGAAGTTGCTAATTTACCACCAGGTGAATATGCTGTTACCGTTACTAAGAAAGAATATGACTCAAACACTGATTACGTCACTGTTACCGCTGGTGGTGAAACGTTCCATGATGTCAGGTTATATAAAACTGACACAATTATAAGCTACTTCTGGAAAACTGGTCCAATCCGTTGGCCCCTTTTGCTTACATCTATTGTCGGCTTGACCTATATTATTGAAAGAGCAATCTCTCTTTATAGATTAAAGCCAAAGATCAAGGTAGAACAATTTGTTCAAAGAGTTACCGATGCCCTCCGTGCTGGTAATGTTATGGAAGCGGTGTCTATATGTGAAGAAGCTGGTGGACCGCTCGCCAACGTTGTTAAAGCTGGCTTATTGCGATACAGTCAACGTGTTATTGAAGAAAAAGCGGTGACGAAGGATGACATCACTGAGGCTGTTGATGAAGCTTCGTTGATGGAAATTCCTCTGTATGAAAAGAATATGGTCGTCCTTGCCACTGTTTATCAGACTGCACCAATGTGGGGCTTGTTTGGAACAGTTACTGGTATGGTTCGTGCATTCACGGTTATCGCGTTAAAAGGTAATGGTGACCCACAACTCCTCGCTGGAGGTATTTCCGAAGCATTGTTGACAACAGTTATAGGACTTGCTATCGCTATTCCCGTTATGATTGTATATCAGTATTTCTTAAGTGTTATTGATAGATCAATCTTGGAAATTCAGCAAGTAGCTACTGACATCGTTAATACATTAGTAGTTGAAAGACCTTCTCAAAAGTAATATAGATTAAAGGTTTTTACAATTATTTATGTATTTGTTTCGGATTATTCAATATAAAAAGTATGACTATGTAAAAAACCTAGTGATTAACCAGATTAATTATTAAAAATTATATGTTTCACTTAATTCGGTTGATCATTAGGTTCCAATAAAGTAGACCTTATTGGGGGGGTGAAATCCTTTGAAAGAAATACAGCGAAAAAGAGAGATGCCGCAACTTAATATGACACCATTAATTGATTGTGTCTTCTTGTTATTGATATTCTTTATGGTTGCTACATCATTTGCACCGATCCCAGGTATTCGTGTTAAATTACCTCCGCCCGGATTGCCACAAAGTGCGTCTAAACCTGAAAATCTTGTGCTTAGAATTAGCGACCCTGAACCAGGAACTTCTGTAGGTGTTATGGTGCTTAATGATAACGTTATATCTATGGATAGACTCCTAAGTGCATTTCAGGGAGCTACATTAAAGCAAAAGGATATGTTGATTATACAATCAGGCAGAAGCGTCTATCATGAGCAAATTGTGACAATAATGGACCTTGCAAAACGTGCCGATATTAAAAAGATCGGATTCGCTATGGTCGCTAGAGAATCAATTTAGGGGAGGTGGACTTCTTGAAATTTAAAAAATCAAAGAGAAGCGCTATGGAGCTTATGATGGCTCCTATGATTGACTGCGTGTTCTTATTACTTATATTCTTTATGGTCGCTTCACAGACCCGTGTTCCACCTCGTTTCCCCGTGGAATTACCAGATTCTTTAACTAGACATGCCTTTCCTATGAAAAGATTTAATCTTTATATAGGTCGTGAAGGTCTAATGTCAGTAGATGATAATATGATGAACGGCTATGATGATCTGGAGATCTTCCTAGCTAAAAATAAGAAAAACATAGAAACTCTAATCATTAAAGCTGACAGATTAGCTTTGCATGGATATGTTATTGACGCTATGGAACGTGCAAAAAGAGCTGGTATTGAAGAACTCGCCATCGGTGTTAAAGAAGGTGGAGGGACCGGAATTAGCGTAGACTAACCTCTGTTGACCACTCAAATATTTTTCAAAAGAGTGGTCAACACTTTCTTACCATATTTTTTTCTTGCCAATATTCAATTCCTATAATATCATATTATCATATCTTGTTTTTAACATTCCAATTAATTCTTTTATATTGCTGTGGAGAAATTACTTATGAGGAAATATATATCAATAGCTATTATTGCACTATTAATCGTTAGCAATATATCTGTTTATGAGGTATTAGCTTTTCAGAAAGGCGAAAACCAGATATCTAACGGCTCATTTGAAAATGATAAAGTTGGGGAAGCCCCTTTAAATTGGGTTTTACAAACAGGTGGTTGAGGTTGTGACTTGACAGGCGAGTATCGCCTTATAGTTGATGATGCAACTGCACATAACAGCAAAAAAAGCGCCAAAATCATTCAAACTAAGCCTTCTGCTAATTCGCATAATGTGAAGGCTTATTACCGAGATATTACAATTGAAAAGGACAAGGTTTATACCATCGCCTTTTGGGCAAAACTTGATCAAAAAGAAGGGACAGAAAAAGAAATTGATATAACTATTCAAACAGTAAGTATCATTCCTCAATTAGTATATTTTGAAACTACTATATTAGATAGCACTGATTGGAAAGAATATATCTATACTTTTAAATCGCCAAAAGATGTTCAGGGCGATTCTTGGATTGGATTTTTGGTTGGTCTTTCGGATATTGATTTTTGGTTTGATGATATGAGATTCTTTGAAGGTGTCCCTACTGATGAGATAAAAGAAAATGCGACTAATGTTAGTCCATTAAATAGAATTATCTCAACATGGGGAAATATTAAAAAGCTAAAATGAAAGTGGGAGTTTGATTTATGATTCGTAAATTGATTTTGATTTTTTTATTGATTTTAATTCCTTTATTAGCTAATGCTCAGGAAAGATCATGGGTTATAGTTCGCCAACCGGGGCTGGCTATTGACTTCAATGATCTGATCTTTGTTGATAAACAAAATGGTTGGGCGGTAGGCAAGGATGGTGCCATAATCCATACCAGTGATGGTGGAAAAAATTGGAATATACAAAAATCTAATACAAAAAAAGAGATACATAAGCTCTTTTTTATTGATACACAAAATGGCTGGGCTGTTGGGGCTGATGGATTAGTTCTCAACACAAATGACGGCGGACAAACATGGAAAACACAACCGATCGGCACGCAAAAATGGCTTTTCTCTGTTTGTTTTGTTAATGCACAATTAGGCTGGGTGTCAGGTGATGGTGGAGCGATTTTTAAGACCGAAGATGGCGGAAAAACATGGCATCCTCTTAAATCTGGTGTAGATGATCCGTTCACAGAGGTAAAATTTATCAACGAAAATGTAGGTTGGCTGGTCAGTGGAAAAGGAAATATATTTCACACAAGAGATGGCGGAAAAACATGGCAACTCCAACCAAGCGATATAGCATCTACCTTTGATGGTATGTTCTTTATCAATGAAAAAGAGGGCTGGATCGTCGGTGGATTAGGAACATTGTTACGTACAAATGACGGAGGGAAAACTTGGGAAGGAATGAGCGAAGAGCAAAAACGTAGAACCCTTCCCTATGGCAATGGAATGCCCGAACCTCTTGATAGTGTGCATTTTATCAACCCTAAAGATGGTCTCGCTGTTGGAGATTTAGGCGTTATCTTGCGCACAGATGATGGCGGAAAGACTTGGAAAGCAGTAAAAAGTGGGACTGGGACACGCCTTACACAAGTTCAATTTATAAGCGAAAAAGAAGCATGGGCTGTCGGTGAAAGCGGTACTATTCTTCATAGCTTAGATGGTGGATACACATGGACTTCTCCTATAAGAAATGATGACCTTACAGATGTTGATTTTGTCAGTGAAAAAGAGGGATGGTGTGTTGGGCATAATGCTTTGCTTTTACACACAACTAATGCTGGCAAAGACTGGCAAGTTCACAATACGGGTTCTATATTTGAATTTAAAGGGATTAAGTTTGCCTCTCCTAAAATCGGCTGGATCACTGGGACAAATAACACTTTGCTTGGTTCTACTGATGGCGGTATGACTTGGAAGCAATATCCGTCAAGGGCTGGCGTAGGGCTTTATGGTGTTGACTTCGCTAATGCAACGACTGGCTGGGTAGTCGGTGAGGTCGCATATCAAGGGGCTACTATTCTTTACACAAAAGATGGCGGAAAAAATTGGGCTGTTCAGCTTCCTCCTGTGGATGTTTTCTCTAATCTTATCGGCGTGGATGCGGTAAGTCCAAATGAAGCATGGATCGTTGGTTTTTTTGGAACTATAATCCATACTAACGACGCAGGGGCAAATTGGGTGAGACAGCAAAGCGGAGTTGGGGAGAACCTTGAATCCGTTTTCTTCGTTGATAATAAGACCGGATTTGTAGTTGGCAATGCAGGAATAATATTAGCTACAACAGATGGTGGTCAAACTTGGGAAGAGCGGAAAAGCGGGACAACTAATGATCTAAAAAGCGTAGTCTTTATAAATAAAAAAGAAGGCTTTATTGTAGGAACAAAAGGCACTATATTAAAAACTATGGATGGTGGAACTACATGGTCTTCTATGGATTCTGGAACAGAGGTTGATCTTTACTCAATATGTATCGCCCCTGGTGGAACGTTATATGCTGTCGGAAAATGTGGCATCATATTGAAATACTGACATCAATCTTTACAAACTATTAAATAAATGAGCATTAATCAATATGACATGAATGACTCAAAAGGTATAAGGTTAGTCGTTCGTGCCTTTCAATATAGAAATTATCGCCTCTTTTTTGCTGGGCAATTTGTAACTTTAATTGGAACTTGGATACAGCAAATTGCCATGAGTTGGCTTGTATATCGTCTGACTAATTCTGCCTTCTTATTAGGATTGGTTAGCTTTTCTGGTCAACTCCCATCTGTCTTTTTATCTCCTATTACAGGTGTTTTTGCTGATAGATGGAATCGCCGAAAAATCCTTATTTTTACACAATCTTTTAGTATGCTACAAGCGATAACATTGTCTATACTTGTTCTGACTGATGTTATAGCGATATGGCATATCATATCTTTGGGCTTCATTATGGGGATCGTTTTCTCTTTTGATGGACCAGCGAGACAATCCTTTGTAATAGAAATGGTTGAGGAAAAAGCCCATTTAGGCAATGCTATTGCTCTTAATTCTTTTATGTTTAATGGTTCAAGATTGATAGGTCCTTCTATCGGGGGAATTTTGATCTCTGCTGTGGGTGAGGGTTATTGTTTTCTTGTTAATGGTATAACATATCTTGGTGTCATTTCGGCATTATTAGCTATGAAAATTACTCCAAAGCAATCAAATACACATAAAGCTAATATCATCAGAGAATTAAAAGAGGGATTTAACTATACTTTCAGTATTCCACCAATAAGGTCAATTTTGCTTTTGCTTGGACTGATCAGTTTAATGGCGATGCCTTACTTTTTGCTTATGCCAGTCGTCGCGAGAGATGTTCTGCATGGTGGACCTCATACTATGGGATTTCTTATGACATCGGTAGGAACTGGCGCATTGATAGGAGCTATTTATCTTGCGTCTCGTAGTGGTATTAAAGGGTTAGAAACAGTTATCCCAATTGCTACAACTATATTTGGTGTAGGACTTATTGGATTTTCTTTCTCCCGTATCACTTGGGTTTCTATGGCTTTTTTGGTATTGGTTGGTTTTGGCATGATGGTGCAGAATGTTTCAAGCAATACTTATGTGCAAACTATCGTTGATGATGATAAACGTGGGCGAGTGATGAGCTTTTACAATATGGCATTTTTCAGCACAATGCCTTTCGGGAGCTTGTTTGCTGGTAGCTTAGCAAGCAGAATTGGTGCCCCTCATACGCTATTAATAAGTGGTATCTCATGTTTAATAGGTATGCTTCTGTTTGTCAGCAAGCGATCTAATTTTAAGAACATCTGATTTCTATCTGCTTTAATGGTAGGTGATTAGTTATGCCTATGGATGAAAATACAAAAAATGAACTTGTGAAGAAAATTCAGGAACAACGTGAAGCTTTAATGAAAGGGAAATCGTTATCAAATCAACCTAAAAAGCAGATACAGTCAAACTCTGAGTCCGAACAACAAAAACCAACAAACGTTGTTGATACGATGAAACTTAGTGATCTAATAGCTGATGATCAGATGCCAGATGATCAAGGTTCAGAAGAAAAAGCTAAAAGAAGCCTATGGAGTTTGTTAAAATCAGAAAATAGCGGGATTAGTTGGACAAAGGCTACACTTATAGTATCCGCGCTTATCGGTGCGTTATTGTTTGGGATATTTCTTGGCTATCTTGCTACTGTTCTTGAAGCGATGAAGA
>Ga0123519_10006797_pt1 | contig 17864 bp, 19 predicted proteins | sample YelNatPaOPRAMG02_FD_87396 | JGI IMG/M metagenome (GOLD analysis project Ga0123519, IMG submission 87396) | Hot spring microbial communities from Yellowstone National Park - Yellowstone National Park OP-RAMG-02 (version 2) | ecosystem: Environmental > Aquatic > Thermal springs > Hot (42-90C) ... | reverse complement strand
GGCCAGGCGGAGCGTCGCGCGCACCCGTCCCGCCTCGGTCGGCAGCGCCGCCAGCGCCGTGGGAAACAGCGCCCGCCGCGGCACGCGCCGGCTGCGCGCAGCGAGCGCGTTCGCCTCGCCGGCATCGCGCAGATCACGCAGCAGATCCCAAGGGTCGGCGTAAAGCACCGCGATTTCCGCGACATCGGCGACCGGGAGAGCGAATCCGGCGCGCTGCAATAGCCCGGCGCAATCGCGGAGATCGGGGAACGGCGCGATGCGCGGCGCGGCGCCCGCGCTGAGCGCGGCCTCGGCCCCGAGCAGCGCCGAGCGCAGCTCGCCGAGCGTGCCGGCCGCCGGCAGGCTGGCGAGAAAGAGCCCGCCCGGCGCCAGCGCGCGGCGGATCTGGATCAGCGCGCCGGGCAGGTCGTTGACCCAATGGAGTGAGAGGCTGGCGATGACGAGATCGAAACTGCCTGGCGCGAAGGGTAGGAATTCCTCGTCGAGCGCGAGACATGGCGGCCCGGATCGGGCGGCGAGCACTGGATCGAGGTCGGCAGCGATGGTGGCGATGCCGCGCGCGCGCAGCAACGGCGCCACCACCCCCCGCCCGCCGAGATCGAGGGCGCGGGAGAAGCGCCGGGTGGTATCGTCGAGCCGGTCGAGGAGGTGAGCCGCGAGATCGCCGAGCAGCCCGTCGAGCCGCGCGAGGCGCCGGCTCGCCCGCGCGCGCTGGCGGCGCACGGCACGGCGGTCAAAGATCGTTCGCTGATCCATCGTCTTTCCCCGAGGCTTGAAAGGCTAGGCAGCGTTAAGGCCAGGGGCTTTGCCCCTGGACCCCAGCAAAGGCGGAGCCTTTGCAATCCTTTTCATGATGCGGGTCTGGGGGCGCTGCCCCCAGCGGGTCGAGGGCGGAGCCCTCGCCTTAATTTTGATAAGATAAACACCCCACAACCCTCAACCTTGCGTGCCGGCCGCTCCGGCCTCGGCTATACCGGCGATCGCGTGGGAAGCGAAAAGGAGAAAATCATGCCGCTCCGCATCGGCATTACCGGCATCGCCGGGCGCATGGGAAGCCTGCTAGCCGAGGAGGCGCGCCGCGCCGGGGTGCTGGCGGGCGGCACGCTGCGCCCTGGCTCGGCGCATCCGCCGCCGCCCGAGGCGCCGATACTCCCGGATATCGCCGCTCTCGCGCAGGTCTCTGACGTGGTGATCGATTTCACCCATGCCTCCGCCGTCGCCGCCCATGCCGAGGCCCTGGCGGCGGCGGGCACGCCCTGGGTGCTCGGCACCACCGGGCTTTTTGCCGCGGACGAGGCTTTGGTTGCTGCGGCGGCGCGGCGTATCGCGGTCTGTGCCGCGGCGAATTTTTCCCCCGGCGTCACGCTCGTGCTCGCTTTGGCCGAACGCATGGCCGCCGCCCTGCCGGGGGATGTCTATGACGCCGAGATCGTCGAGATGCACCATCGCCAGAAGGTCGATGCCCCCTCAGGCACCGCGATCGGGCTGGGTCAGGCGGTGGCGCGCGGGCGCGGGGTTGATCTCGCCGGCGCGATGGAGAGCGGGCGGCAGGGCCATACCGGGCCGCGCCGGCCCGGCGCCATCGGCTTTGCCAGCTTGCGCGGGGGCCAGGTGGTGGGCGAGCATACGCTGATCTTCGCGGCCGCGAGCGAGCACATCGCGCTCACCCATCGCGCCTTCGACCGCCGGGTTTTTGCCGCCGGCGCGGTGCGCGCGGCCCTCTGGCTCGCCGGGCGGGAGCCAGGGCTTTATGCGATGCGCGACGTGCTCGGCCTCAGCGCATCGGCTTGACCAAGGGCCGCATTTCCGCCAAAGAGCGCCCGCCCCGGTGCCGCCTGCGCCGGCGCGGCCGCCGGCATTCTCCGGTCCCTGCGCGACAAGAGGACGAACTGCGCCATGCGCGACAAGGGCGATTTCCTGTTTACTTCCGAGTCGGTCTCGGAAGGCCATCCCGACAAGGTTGCGGACCGTATCAGCGATACCGTGCTCGATGCCTTCCTCGCCGCCGATCCCTATGCCCGCGTCGCCTGCGAGACGCTGGTGACCACCAACCGCATCGTGCTCGCCGGCGAGACCCGTGGTCCCGAGACCATCACCGCCGAATATCTCAGCCATCTCGCGCGCCTCGCGGTGCATGATATCGGTTACGACCAGGAAGGGTTCAGTTGGCGCAACGCGGTGGTGGAGTGCCATCTCCACGCGCAATCCGTCGATATCGCCCAGGGTGTCGATTCCGTTGGCAACAAGGACGAGGGCGCCGGCGATCAAGGCATCATGTTCGGCTATGCCTGCCGCGAGACCGAGGCGCTAATGCCGGCGCCGATCTATTACGCCCACCTGATCCTGCGCCGGATCAGCGAACTCCGCCGTAACCGCGATGTTTCCGCCGCCGGGCTGCTGCCGGACGCCAAAAGCCAGGTGACGCTGCGCTATGTCGATGGCAAGCCGATCGGCGCCACCAGTATCGTCGTCTCGATCCAGCACGTGCCCGATCTGGAGCAGGTCGAAATCAGGCGCATGCTGTGGCCGATCGTGGAATCCAGCCTGCCGCGCGGCTGGATGTGCCCGGAGGCACAATTCTACGTCAACCCGACCGGGAAATTCGTCATCGGCGGGCCGGACGGCGATTGCGGACTTACCGGGCGCAAGATCATCGTTGATACCTATGGCGGGGCGGCGCCGCATGGGGGTGGCGCCTTCAGCGGCAAGGATCCGACCAAGGTTGATCGCTCGGCCGCCTATGCCTGCCGCTACCTCGCCAAGAACGTGGTCGCCGCCGAACTCGCTGAAAGCTGCACCTTGCAGTTGAGCTATGCCATCGGGGTGGCGCAACCGCTCTCGCTCTATGTCGATCTCGGCGGCACCGGGCATGATGTGGACGAGGTGCGGCTGGAGCGGGTGTTGCGCGACCTCGTCGATCTCCGCCCGCAAGGCATTCGCGAGCATCTCCAGCTCAACCGCCCGATCTACGCGCCGACCTCGGCCTATGGCCATTTCGGCCGCGAGCCGGATGCCGAACTCGGCACTTTTACCTGGGAGCGGACAGACCTGGTGCCGGCGCTGCGCGCGGCTTTCGGGCGCTGAGAGTTTGAAAAGAAATGCCCTCGCGCATCGGAATCGATCGGAAAAGATCAATATTTCCAGAGGGCAGACTTTTTCAAGTTCGATTGATTTTCAGGCTCTGAGGGAAACCCCTGGCGCGACGCGGCCGGGCGCCCGGGCGCTCAAGCCGCCGCCCGAGCGGCTCTATGGCCGCCAGCACGGCCATCGGCTGCGCCCGCGCCAGGAGCGCCTGCTGGCCGAAACCTTGCCCCGGCTTCGGCTCGACCCCGCCGCCCCGCTCGAAGGTCTTGCGGGGTTCTCCAGCCTGGCGCTGGAAATCGGTTTTGGGGGTGGCGAACATGCCCTGGCCGAGATCGCCGCGAAGCCCGAGGCGGCGCTGATCGCGTGCGAGGTTTTCGCCAACGGCGTCTGCTCGCTGCTCGCCCGGCTGGTGCCCGAGGGCGCCGAGGCCGACGCTCCGCTTCCCGCCAATCTCCGTCTCTGGGACAATGACGCCCGGATCGTGCTGCGCGCCCTGCCCGCAGCCTCTTTGACGCGGGTTTTTCTCCTTTTTCCCGATCCCTGGCCGAAATCGCGCCACGCCAAGCGGCGCTTCGTGCATCCGGCGAATTTGTCTCTCGTCGCCCGCGCGCTCCGCCCCGGCGGGGAATGGCGGATCGCCACCGACGACCCGACCTATCAGGCCTGGGTCGCCGAGGTTTTCGCCGCGCAGGATTTTTTTGTTTTCGCTCCCCCTCGCGCTGCGCGCCCGCGCGACTGGGCGCCGACGCGCTACGAAATAAAAGCCCTCAAGGCCGGGCGCCAGCCGCTCTACTGGCGGCTGATCCGCCGTTAGGGGGTGGTTGCCGGCTTACCACCCGCTGGCGTGGCCGGTGCTACTCTCCGCCTCTGCGAGGCCGCCGGCCCAGCTCCACCAGCCGCGCGGCAGTTGTGCGGCGGCTTCCGCGGTAATGGCGGCCTCGGGGCTGGCGAAGAGGCCGAAACAGGTGGCGCCGGAGCCGCTCATGCGGGCAAGCAGCACCCCCGGCAGCCGCGCGATCGTTGCCAACGCCGCGGCGATCGCCGGGCAGAGCGCGATCGCCGGGGCTTCGAGATCGTTGCCCAACGCCGCGAGATCGGCGGCCATGGCGGCGGCGTCGGCCCATATTTCAGGCAGCGTCGCGGGGGATGCAAAGCCGCCCGCCCGCGCCGCGAAAACCTCCCCGGTGGCCAGCGCGATGCCGGGATTGACCAGCACCAGCCCGAATTGGGGCAGGCGTGGCGCGGGGCTGAGCATCTCACCAATGCCCTGCATCCGCGCCGGCCGCGCGGCGAGGCAGGCCGGCACATCGGCGCCGAGGCGGAGCGCCAGGGCCGCGAGATCGCCAGGGCTTAAATCCCAGAGCCGCGCCAGCGCCCGGAGCGTCGCAGCCGCATCCGCCGAGCCGCCACCGATCCCTGATGCCACGGGTAGGTTTTTCTCGAGCGTGAGCGCCGCCGCCTGGGAGCGCCCGGCGGTCTTGGCGAGGAGGCGGGCGGCACGCAGCACGAGATTGTCGTCCGCGGAGGCGAGCGCGGCGCCAAAGCGGCCGGTGAGCGTGAGGGAAAATGTGTCGGCGGGCGCGGCACGCAGCCGATCATGGACGGCGGCGAAAACCACCAGGCTGTCGAGCAGGTGATAGCCGTCATCGCGCCGGCCGGTGACGCGGAGAAAGAGATTGACCTTCGCCGGCGCGCATTCCACCACCGGCGCGACGGTGTCCGCGGGTGCCGTGCTCAATGTGGCGCGGCGCCGTTGGTCCCGCTCGTCGGATCGCCGGCGAGGCCGGCGGTGGACACCCCGGCCTGCTTGAGCTTCGCCTCAAGTTTCACCGCCTCGTCGGGCTCGGGCTTCAGGGCGAGCGCGAGGCGCCATTGATAGGTCGCCTCCAACTTCCGCCCGGCGGCCCAGAGGGCATCGCCGAAATGACCGTTGATAGTCGGATCCTCGGGCTCCATCTCGACCGCCCGCTCCAGCCAGTGCACCGCGCCGGAGGGATCGCCCTGACGCAGCAGCACCCAGCCGAGGCTGTCGATGATCGCCCCGTCATTGGGCTTCAGTGCCACCGCTTTCTCGATCAGCTTGCGCGCCTCGGCGAGATGGGTGCCCTGCTCGGCCCAGGAGTAGCCGAGATAGTTGAGCACATAGGGTTGATCGGGCGAGAGCTGCAGGGCGTGCTCGAAATCGGCCTGCGCCTTGGGCCATTGATGGGCGCGATCATAGCAAATGCCCCGGGCATAGAACAGCACCCAGTCGCGCGCCGTGACATCCTGCACCCGCGCGAGCGCGCCGTCATAGGCGGTGATCGCTTTGTTGAACTCGCTTTTGCCGCGATAGATATCGCCCAGCTGGGCAAGCGGCTCGGGCCGGTCGGGGAACTGCTTGGCGAGGTTTTCGAGGAGAGCGACGGCGGTCGAGGTATGACCGAGCTGGTCCTCGATGGTGGCGCGGCGGAGATCGATGAGGCCGGCGAGCGGCGCGTTGGCCGGCACGTTGGCGAGAATCTGGAGCGCGTTGTCCAACTGCCCGTTATCCTCCAGCATGTTGGACATCATCAGCCGCGCCGCTGTCATTTGCGGCCGCAGATCGAGGGCCAAGCGCAGGATGATCAGGGAGAAATCATCGGCCTCCTGCTGGCGCAGCGAGGCGGCGAGCGCGAGATAGGTCTCGGCGATGCCATCCACCGCCGAGGCCACCGGACGCGTCGCGATCTCGGCTTCCAGCGCGGGCACCGCCATGGAGAGCACGCTGTCACCCTCGCGGAGGGTATCGAGGGTGCGCCGCGCCTCTTCCATCTCGCCATGGCGGGCCTGCCAGCTCGCCAGGATCTGGGCGAAGCGGAGATTGGGGGCGGCGAAGGTTTTCTGCGCCATATCGTAGAAACGCCCGGCATCGGCGTCGCGCCCGGCGAGATCGGCGATCAGCGCCGCGTGCAAGGCATAGATGCCGCCGATGCGTGGGTTGCTGGTCAACGGGCGGAGGATATCGAGCGCGGCATCGACATGGCCGGCGCCCATGTCGGACCAGGCGAGCAGCAGCGGCTGCAGCACCGCCGAGATGCCGTGATTGGGCAGCGAGAGATAGCGCTGCTTGGCCGATTCCCACTCGCCGTGCCGCGCCGATTCATCGGCGAGCAGCAACTGAGCGGCGGCATTGTCGGGCAGCTTGACGGCGAGCCGCACCGCCTCCGGCCGGCCGGCGACGAGATTGGCGATGAACGCCTGGCGCAACAACACACCGTTGGAGGGATCATCGGCGAGCGCCGCGAGCAGCTTGGTCGCTGCGACATCGGCCGCGCCCTGGCTCGCCGCGAACTGGCCGACCAGATAGTCGCCATAGACCCCGGACGGATCGTCGCCGCTGGGATCGCCACGCCCGAGCGCCCCCGGCGCGGCATTGCTCGCGGCGCAGGCCGAGAGCAGCGTGACGGCGAGAAGGGCGAGGCGGGGGCGGAATGAGGACATGTTCATCGGGTTATTCTACCAGCCAACCGCTCGCCGCGCTATCTCCCGAGAGCCGCCGGCGGGGCGGGCGCGGGTGCTGGCTGAAATGTGATCGCCCTACGTAACGGCGTGGGGGAATTTATCGCGCCGCGAAAGGGCTCGTGGAGAGTTTCGGCGCGTCAATATCAGGCCACGGCCCATCCCACATCCCGCTGGTTGCGGCGCCAGGGCCGCCGTGCTTTGATCGTCGCGCGGGGGGCTATCAATCCAAAGGCGTTTGCCCAGAGGCTTTTTGCCCACAGGCATTTGCCAGAGGGATTAGCCAGAGGGGTTTGCATGAAGCCGCATCAGCACCAGCTTGCCACCAATATTCGCGGCGAATCCATCGCCGTTCTCAACCGCCATCTCGCAGCAGCGATTGATCTGCACGCGCAGGTGAAGCAGGCGCACTGGAATGTGCGCGGCGAAACCTTCATCGCCCTCCATGAACTGTTCGACAAGATCGCCGATGACGTCGAGGAATGGTCGGATATGATCGCTGAACGCGCCGCCGCCCTCGGCGGCGAGGCGGAGGGAACGGTCCAGGTCGCGGCCGCGTCCTCCTTCCTGCCGCGCTACACGCTGAAAATCGCCGCCTGCGCGAAACACGCCGAAGCCATCGCCGCGGCCTTGGGGGCGTTCAGCGCGAGCCTGCGCGCCGCGATCGATGCCAGCGCCGCGGCCGGCGACGCGGTGACCGCCGATCTCTTCACCGAAATCGCCCGCGCCGCCGACAAGCAGACCTGGTTCGTCGCGGCGCACCACCCGCCGCACTGAGCGTTTGAAAAAGAATGCCCTCTTTCTCGGAAATCGACCGGAAAAAGCCAATGTTTCCAGAGGGCGTTGTTTTTCAAGTTCGATTGATTTCAGTCTCTGAGCGTTCGCAATTGGCCCGCCACGCCCCCGGAGACGCGCCTGATGGCTGAGGAGCGTGGCGATCTCACGCGCGTCGCGCTGCCGCCGCTCGCCTGGGCGCGGACACCCGGGCGCGCGCCCACGGTGGTGTTTTTCCCTGGCTTCAACAGCAACATGAACGGCGAGAAGGCGATGGCTCTGGCCAGCCTGTGCGCCGCGCGCGGCCAGGCGATGCTGCGCTTTGACTATTCCGGCCATGGCGCCAGCGGTGGGCGTTTCGAGGACGGCACGATCGGTGTCTGGACCGCGGATGCGCTCGATATCATCGATGCCCTCACCGAGGGCGATCTCGTGCTGGTCGGCTCCTCGATGGGCGGCTGGATCGCGCTTTTGGTGGCGCTCGCGCGGCCGCGCCGCGTCACGGGGCTGATCGGCATCGCCGCCGCCCCCGATTTCACCGAAATCCTGATGTGGAACGCGATGTCTTTCGAGACCCGCGAAACCCTGCGACGGCTGGGCAAAATCGTGGCGCCGAGCCGCTACGGTCCGGCGATGCCGATCACCCTGGCGTTGATCGAGGAGGGACGGCGGCATCTCCTGCTCGAACGGCCGATCCCGCTCGCCTGTCCGGTGCGGCTGCTGCATGGCCAGGCCGACCCGGAAGTGCCGTGGGAACTGGCGCTCCGGCTTGCCGAGCAGATCGCCACGCCTGATCTCCACCTCACCTTGGTCAAGGATGGCGATCACCGGCTTTCCCGCCCCGCCGATCTCGCGCTGCTAGGCGCGACGCTCGCTGGTCTCCTCGCGGAGAATGGCGGCTAGCCCCTCGCGGTAGGTGGGATAGAGCCACTCAAGCCCGAGCGCCGCTTTGGTGCGTGCGTTATCCACGCGGCGGTTTTCCGCCCAGAAACTGAGCGCCATGGCACTCATCGTGGCGCGGGCCTCGGCGAACTGGATTTCCGGTGGCGGCGGCAAGCCGAGCAGGCGGGCGGCTTCGGCGATGACCTCGGCGCTGGACGCGGGAAGGTCGTCGGCGAGATTGAACACCCGCAATCCGTGTGCCCCGGCCCGCGCCATCGCCGCCAGCACCGCGCCCGCGATATCGTCGCGGTGGATACGGGAAAAAACCTGCCCCGGCTTGACGATCCGCCGCGCCCGCCCGGCGCGGAGGTCGTCGAACACCGAGCGGCCGGGGCCATAGATGCCGGCGATGCGGCAGAGATCGACGGCGCGGGTTGTGGAGAACCCGGCCCAGGCTTCCTCGGCGGCGCGGCGGCGGCGCGTGCGGGGCGTGGCCGGGCTGGCCGGCGTCGTCTCATCGACGAGGCCGCCGCCGTGATCGCCATAGACCCCGGTCGAGGAGAGATAGCCGATCCAGCGGAGCCTGGGCGCGGCCGCGATCTCGGCGCCGAAGCGCGCGAGCACCGGATCGCCGGTCTCCTCGGGCGCGGCGGTGATGAGAAGATGGGTGGCCTCCCCGAGAAGGGCGGCCAGTTCGGCGAACGCCACGGCGCCGGCCCGCCCGCTCGCGGCGCGCTCGGTGCCGAGGACGCGGTAGCCCGCGGCCCGCGCGGCAGCGGCAACCACCGTGCCGCAATAACCGAGGCCGGCAATGAGCAAAAAACGACCATCCCGCGTTGGTGGTACCATCGGCCGAGTTTGCCCGAGACCGCCTGGCGAGGCTAGAGTTTGCCGATCATGGAGAGGCGTGGAAAAATCCTGGCGGGCGGCGTGGCGCTTGTGCTTCTGGCCGGGCTCGGCGGGTTTGCGGCGTGGCGCCTGGCTGACCCTTCCCCCGGCGAAACCCTCGCCTTGCCGGTGCCCCCGGTGCCGCCGCGTATCGCCACTGGCAAGGATTACGAGGATTGTCTGGCGATGCTGACCGCCGACCCAGCGGGCGCGCATGGCTTCGCCGAGGCCTGGGAGGCGACGGGCGGTGGGGTGGGGGCGACGCACTGCCTCGGTTTGTCCGAAATCGCTCTCGGCAATGCCGAGAGCGGGGCGGAAATGCTCGAACAACTGGGCGCGGAAAGCTCGGCCCCTGCGGTGGGAGCGGCGCGGACCGCCATTCCCGGCGCCGCGCGCGCCATCATCCTGGGCCAGGCCATGCAAGCCTGGCTGATGGCGGGCGATGCCGCCCGCGCCTTCGGCGATGCGACGCTGGCCCTCATGCTGGCCCCCGACGATCCCGATCTGTTGATCGACCGCTCGATCGCCGCGGCCACCCTGGAGCGCTATCAGGACGCTGTCGCCGATCTCGATCACGCGCTCGCCCTCGATCCGCGCCGCGTCGACGCGCTGGTCTATCGCGCCGCCGCGTGGCGCGAGCTTGGCGATCTGGCGCGGGCGGAAGAGAATATCGAGGAGGCCCTGGCGCTCGATCCCGACAATGCCGATGCCCTGCTGGAGCGCGGCATTCTGCGCCAGCGCTACGGCGATCTCTCGGGGGCGCGGGAGGATTGGCAGCGCGCCGAGGCGCTGGCGCCCAATACGCCGACCAGCGATCTCGCCGAGCAGAACATCGCGTTGTTGGACGCCGGGCCGGAACAGCCATAAACCAGCTGGCATACGCCGGATCACTCTCAGAGGAGGAAAAACGATGAAATTGCTGCGCGTGGGCCCAAAGGGGGCCGAAAAGCCAGCGCTACTTGATGGCGCGGGGCAGTTGCGCGATCTCTCGGGCGTGGTTCCCGAGATCGCCGGCGAGGTGCTATCCGATTCCGGCCTCGCCCGGCTCAAGGCGCTCGATCCGGCGCGCTTGCCGCCGCTTAGCGGCCATCCCCGGCTCGGCCCGCCGGTCGCCTTGCCGCTCAATTTCGTCTGCATCGGCCTCAACTACGCCGACCACGCCGCCGAGACCGGCTCGCCCATCCCCAAGGAGCCGATCGTCTTCCTCAAGTCGCTCGGGGCCTTTCAGGGGCCGAACGATGACGTGAAGATCCCCCGCGGCTCGAAAAAGACCGATTGGGAGGTCGAGCTTGGCGTGGTGATCGGCCGCACCGCGCGCTATGTCCCCGAGAACGAGGCCTTCGATTTCGTCGCCGGCTATTGCGTGGTCAATGACGTGAGCGAGCGGGAATACCAACTCGAACGCGGCGGCACCTGGGACAAGGGCAAGGGCTGCGACACATTCGGCCCCGTCGGGCCCTGGCTGGTGACGCGCGATGAAGTGCCCGATCCGCAGAATCTCACGCTCTGGCTCGACGTCGATGGCAAGCGCATGCAGCACGGCAGCACCCGGACGATGATTTTCGGGGTTGCCAAGCTGGTGAGCTATGTCAGCCATTTCATCACGCTCCATCCCGGCGACATCATCTCGACCGGCACGCCCCCCGGCGTCGGCGCCGGCATCAAGCCCGAGCCGGTTTTCCTCAAGCCTGGCCAGACTATGCGGCTCGGCATCGAGGGCCTGGGCGAGCAGCAGCAGAAGGTGCTCGCCGGCTAAACGCGGCATAGGCCCCGGCCGGCGGAGGCCGGGGTCTGGGGGGCTACGGCATTCACACAACTGTCCCCGTCTGACCTCTGATTCGGCATGCCGCTCGTGGATTTTGAGCGGCATGGTGGGCGAACGAAGCGGTGAGAGTTTGAAAAAGAATGCCCTCTTGCCCGGAAATTGACAGAAAAAACCCAATGTTTCCAGAGGGCATTCTTGTTCAAGTTCGATTGATTTTCAGGCGCTGAGCCTGCCGGCCCGCCCACCGCTCCAGCCTCGCCGGGTGCTCGGCGGCGTCAAGGCATCCACGCCTGCGGCGCGGAGCCTCCTTGACCCCGCCTGCGCTCCCGGCGGTCACATCCGCAGGTCGGCGCCGAGGAATGGCCCTTCAGTCTCACCAAGGAATACCTCCGAGAAAACACGTTGGGCACGTTCGCTGAGAGTTTGAAAAAGAATGCCCTCGCGCCCAAGAATCGATCGGAAAAGATCAATGTTTCCAGAGGGCAGACTTTTTCAAGTTCGATTGATTTTCAAGCTCTGAGAAAGATGCGCTGATCCGCGCTCTGTGGGAAGCACGGCAAGCGTCTGAGCGCCGGAACGCGGAGCTGACGGTCCGGCTGGCTGGCCGAACGCCGGATTTGAAAGCCCTTGTTTTACTTGGTGCGCCCTGGTGGATTCGAACCACCGACCCACAGCTTAGAAGGCTGTTGCTCTATCCACCTGAGCTAAGGGCGCGGCGCGGTTAGTGGGTCCAGTTTTCCGCCCGGCCATAGCGGAAATTCTCGGCGTAGATCTTGGGGCGGAAGCGGTTAACCCGCGGCAGTTCGAGATCGTAGGCGAGGGCATGCTTCTCGGCATAGGCCATCGCCGCCTCGCGGGTGGGAAAGTGGAGCCGCACTTGCGCCTCGGTATCGGCGCTGCTGGTCCAGCCCATCAGCGGATCGAGCCGGCGCGCCTCGTTCGGGGCGAATTCCAGCAGCCATTCATGGGTGCCGGCATGACCGGACTGCATCGCGGTCTTCGGCGGTTGATAGATCCGTGCCCGGTTTGCCATTGTTGCTCACTCTCTCCAGCCTGGCGCGTCATTACGCCCCATTATTGCGCCCTATTATTACGCATGGTGGTCGGGGCGGCCGGATTCGAACCGGCGGCCTCGTGTACCCAAAACACGCGCGCTAACCAGACTGCGCCACGCCCCGCCTGGGCGGGAACCTATGAGGCGGGTGCCGCGGGCGCAAGCCCCGGCGGCGCGCGCTATTCGGCCACCAGCATCCGCCCGAGCTTGCGCCCGGCAAAGAGATGAACATGGAAATGCGGCACTTCCTGGCCGCTATCAGGGCCCGTATTGGCAAGCAGCCGATAGCCCGCCGTCTCGAGGCCCAATTGCCGCGCCACCTCGCCGACGGCGCGGAAAAACCCGGCGATTTCTCCCTCGCTCGCGCGGGCTGAGAAATCCGCGAACGACACATAGCGCCCCTTCGGGATCACCAGCACATGCACCGGGGCCTGCGCGGCGATGTCGTGGAAGGCCAGGGCATGCGCATCCTCGAAGACTTTGCGACACGGCACCTCGCCGCGCAGGATGCGGGCGAAGATATTCTGATCGTCATAGGGGCCCAGACCACTCACCGGCATCGGCGCTTCCTCCAAAAATTCAGGGGATTTTCGTCGTCTGCACGCCGAAGGCAAGCGGCAGGGTGCGGGAGGCCTTCTCGGCGATGCCGCTGACGCCCTCGCGGCGCTGCAACTCCGTCCATACCTCCTCGGGCCGCACCCCGGCCGAGACCCAGAGCACCAGGAGATGGTAGAGCACGTCGGCGCTCTCGGCGATCAGCGCGGTGCGATCGCCGCCCACCGCCTCGATCAGGCACTCGACCGCCTCCTCGCCGAATTTCTGCGCGACCTTGGCGGTGCCGCGGGCCAGAAGCCGCGCCGAGTGGCTGATCGCGGGATCGGCCGCACGCCGGCTCAGCACCACGGCATGCAGCCGGTCGAGCACGGCACCGCTCACACCGAGCGCCAGCGGCGGCGGCGGAAGCGGCGGGGCCGCCTGGCGCAGCGCCTTGCGGGCGCTGGTCTCGGGTTTGCGCTTGAACGCCTGTTTCGGCGTCTTCTTGGCGGTCTTGCTCGGCTTTTTCTTGGTGGTCTTGGCCATTCCTGGATCCTGTCAAGCGATCAGGTCAAGCGATCAGGCGCGGCAGGCGCACCGGCAGGCCGGCCGCGGCGAGCGCCGCCTTGACCTCCGCGATACGAAACGTGCCGAAATGGAACACACTCGCCGCCAAGAGACCGGTTGCGCCGGCCTGCGCGCCGGCCACGAAATGTGCCAGCGCGCCAACCCCGCCCGAGGCCACCACCGGCACCCGCACGGCGGCGCAGACCGCGCCAAGAAGGGGAAGATCAAAACCCTCCCCGGTACCGTCACGGTCCATGCTGGTGAGCAGGATCTCGCCCGCCCCGTGCGCTGCCATGCGCTGGCACCAGGCGATGGCGTCGAGCCCTGTCGGGCGCCGCCCGCCATGGGTAAAAACCTCCCAGCGTGCCGGGCCGGTCTGCTTGGCATCGACCGCGACGACGATGCACTGACTGCCGAATTTGCGCGCCGCCTCGGCGACCAGCTCTGGGCGCGCCACGGCCGCCGAGTTGATGCTGCATTTATCCGCTCCCGCGAGCAGCAGCCGGCGCATATCCTCGACACTGCGCACGCCCCCGCCCACCGTGAGCGGCAGGAATACCCGCCGCGCGGTGCGGGCAACGACCTCGAGCAGCGTGTCGCGATTCTCGTGGCTCGCGGTGATGTCAAGAAAAGTCAGCTCATCGGCCCCGGCGGCGTCATAGAGCGCGGCCTGCTCCACCGGATCGCCGGCATCGCGCAGCGCCACGAAATTGACGCCCTTGACGACGCGGCCATCCTTCACGTCGAGACAGGGAATGACACGGAGACTGAGCACGCGGATCGGGTCTTTCCTTCAGGGAGTGGCGCTTGTCAGCCCGCGGCGGCCTTCGCGCAACATCTAATTCACGCCGTCAAAGCCGCCAATGCCTCCGCCACGCTGAGCCGCCCGTCATAGAGCGCGCGCCCGACGATCACGCCCTCGATCCGCCCTCGGTGCAGCCCGCGCGCGGCCGCGGCAAGAGCGGTGAGGTCATCGACCCCGGCGACCCCGCCCGAGGCGATCACCGGCACCGTGAGCCGTGCCGCGAGCGCGGTGGTGGCGGCGATATTGAGCCCGGCCAGCATCCCGTCGCGGGCAATATCGGTGAAAATGATCGCCGCCACTCCGGCATCCTCGATACGGAGCGCCAGCGCCTCGGCGCTGAGGGTGGACGTCTCGGCCCAGCCCTCGGTCGCGACCATCCCGGCCCGGGCGTCGATCCCGACCGCGATGCGGCCAGGAAAGGCGCGGCAGGCTTCGCGCACCAGGGCCGGGTTCTTGACCGCCGCGCTGCCGAGGATCACCCGCGCCACCCCGCGCTCAAGCCAGCGCGCGATACCCGCCATGTCGCGAATGCCGCCGCCGAGCTGCACCGCGACACGAGCGGCGGCGAGGATGGCATCGACCGCGCCGGCGTTCACCGCCTGCCCGGCGAAGGCGCCGTTGAGATCGACGACATGGAGCGCGCGGCAGCCGGCCGCCTCGAAATCGCGCGCCTGTTGCGCCGGGTTCTCGGCATAAATCGTGGCTTCGTCCATCGCCCCGCGCCGGAGCCGCACGCAGGCGCCATCCTTGAGGTCGATCGCCGGATAGAGCGTGAGGGTCATGCGATCTTTCCCCCGGGCTGGAGCAGTTTGTAGAAATAGAACCCGCGTACCGTGCGCCCATTGATGCGGGCATAGACCGGATGGGTGCCCCAGCGGGTATAGCCGAGCGCCTCATAGAGCCGGATCGCCGCCTCCTGGGTCTCGCGCACGTCGAGATTGATGACGTGATAGCCGAGCGCGCGCGCCCCCTCCTCGACGCGCAGCGTCAGCAGCCGCGCCAGCCCGTGACCGCGCGCGAAGGGGGCGATGAAGCTATGGGTGAGGGTTGCGGCGAAAGCCTGCGCCTCGTTGTTGCGCGGCGGGCGGACGAGCTGGGCCGAGCCGACCACGACCCCGTCGAGCCGGGCGATATAAAGCTCGCGCTCGGGCACCAGCATCAGGCCCTGGAAGTAGCGCTCGAGCGCCGACCGGCCGGGCGGATTGACCCAGCCGAAGCCGCCGCCCTCGATGATCGCCGCATCCGCCGCCTCGCAGAGCGCGGCCATGTCATCGTCATCGAGAGTGGTGGCACGCTCCACCACCCGCTCATGGGTCCGCTCGTTCATGGGGCGGGCGGGGGCTGCCAGGTGAGAAAATTCCCGAGGATGCGCAAGCCGACCTCCTGGCTCTTCTCGACATGGAATTGCGTGCCGGCGCGATTGCCGCGCGCCACCATCGCGACCACGGGGCCGCCATAGTCGGTGGTGGCCACGATTTCATCGGCGCGGCCGCCGGTGAGCGCGTAGCTGTGGACGAAATAGGCCTGATCGCCAGGCAGCAGACCCGCCAGCAAAGGGTGCGCGCCGGGGGTGAAGGCGAGCGCGTTCCAGCCCATGTGCGGCAGCCGCAGCCCGGGCGCGTCGAGGGCCGCGATTTCGCCAGCGATCCAGCCGAAACCGCGAGTGATTTCGTGCTCCAGCCCGCGCGCCGCCATCAATTGCATGCCGACACAGATGCCGAGGAATGGCGCGCCGCGCCCGGTCGCGGCGATGATGGCGCGCTCCAGGCCGGCGATCGATTTGAGGCCGCGGGCGCAATCGGCGAACGCCCCCTGGCCGGGCAGCACGATGCGGTCGGCCCGCGCGACCCAGGCCGGATCGGCGGTGATCGCGATCTCGGCGCCGATCCCGGCACGCTCGGCGGCGACCGTGAGCGCGCGCTGGGCGGAGGCGAGATTGCCGCTGCCGTAATCGATGACCGCGACCCTCATCGCGCCAGCGTCGCCGCGAGATCGGGCCGGGCCGCGAGCAGCCGGGCCAGCGCCGCCTCCTTATCGCGCGCCGCCAGCACATGGCTCAGCGCATAGCCGCGCCGCGCCAGCCCCCAGCGATAGAGATCGCGCCCCAAAAGGCCGAGCAGCCAGAACTCGGCGAGGGAAGCGGTCCCGATCGCGCTGTTGCGCGCGATCGCTGCGGCCAGCGCCAGATTGAGCGCGAGCGCCAGCCAGCCGGCGATCCAGGCGCGGTGAAAAAACAGCCAGAGCGGGCCGAAGACCAGGGCCCCCACGGAAAATCCCTCGCGCACCAGAACCGGCGCCCGACCGGGGGCGAGATGCACGGTATAGAGCCTCACAACGCTTCCTTGGTCGAAGGCACCGCCTCGCCCAGCCGCGCGTCGCGAGCAACCGCCATGCGGAGCGCCCGCGCCGTGGCCTTGAAGCAGGCCTCGGCGATGTGATGGGTGTTGTGCCCGGCGCGCTGGATGAGATGCAGCGTGAGCCGCGCGTTGCCGGCCAGCGCCCGGAAAAACTCCTCGAACAATTCGCTGTCCATTTCGCCCACCTTGTCGCGCGGGAAGGCCACCGACCACGCCAGATGGGCGCGGCCCGAGCAATCGAGCGCGGCTTCCACCAGTGCCTCGTCCATCGGCATCAGGGCCTGGCCGAACCGGGCGATGCCGCGTTTATCCCCCATCGCCTCCGCCAGCGCCTGGCCGAGCACGATGCCGACATCTTCCACGGTGTGATGGAAATCGATATGGAGATCGCCGCGCGCCGCGATGGTGAGGTCGAACAGCGCATGGCGGGCAAGCGCGGTCAGCATGTGGTCGAAAAAACCAATTCCGGTCGCGATCTCGGCCCGCCCCGACCCGTCGAGGTCGAGGCTGAGCGTGATATCGGTCTCCGCCGTGCGGCGGTTGAGCGAGGCCGTGCGTGACATGGCCGGAGCACTAGCCCGATCGGCGGCGAAAAGGAAGGACGAAGCCGCTATGGGCGCCCGCGCTCCGAACGCGCCGCCCTGGCGCGCGCCTTTGTCGCGAAAGCGGTGTTCAACCATCCACCACCCGCCTGCTGATCGACACGCACTCAGCTGACAAGACCCTGCGCCGGCTGTGGGGCTGGCAGCGTCAGCGCGCGGTACCCAGCGAAGCCACGTTCTCGCGTGCCTTCGCGGTCTGCGCCGCGAGCGCCCTGCCCTCCAGGCCGCATGCGGCGCTGATCAAGGAAACCCGACGCGGATCGTCTGGTTGGGCATATCTCGCGCGGACCGTGCGGGTGGGTGGCCCGGTCAAGGTCATGGGCCATCTGATGTTCGGGATGCTCAGCTTCACCGCGCTGCGGCTGCTGCGTCTGGTGACGTAGCGGAAAACCGCTCCTAACCCCCGGCCGACGCCGGAAACCCCGCGAAACGACCGGAATTCTATCCAGAGTTGTAATTCCGAAGGCAGTTCCCGCACCGCCACCGCGGCGTTTTGCCAGATGGGGTGATTGGGGTTTCACCTGGGTGACCGAGGTGGCTGCTCCTCTCAGGATGAGAGAGCGTGGTCCGGTGTGTATCGGCCACAAGCATTGAGGAGGAGCAGCCATGGAGTACTTTGCCGGGTTGGACGTATCGTTGGAAGAGACCGCCATCTGTATTGTCGATGACGCGGGGCGGATCGTTCGCGAGGCGCGCGCTGCCAGCGAGCCGGAGGCGCTGGTGGCGTTCTTCAGGGCGAGCGGAATGGCGATGCGGCGCGTTGGCCTGGAGGCGTGCTCGCTGACCGCGTGGCTGCATCAGGGGCTGACGGCGGCGGGGATCGCGGCGATCTGCATCGAGGCTCGCCAGGCCAAGGCGGCGATGGGCGCGATGCCCAACAAGACCGACCGCAATGACGCGCGCGGGATCGCGCGGATCATGCGCACCGGGTGGTATCGAGCGGTGCACGTGAAGAGCCCGTCCTGTCGTTCCTGGCGGGCGCTGCTCACGGCACGGCGGATGGTATTGAACAAGCGGCGCGACGTCGAGAACGGTGTGCGTGCGCTGCTGCGCGAGGCCGGGCTGAAAGTCG
>Ga0123519_10006795_pt1 | contig 17866 bp, 14 predicted proteins | sample YelNatPaOPRAMG02_FD_87396 | JGI IMG/M metagenome (GOLD analysis project Ga0123519, IMG submission 87396) | Hot spring microbial communities from Yellowstone National Park - Yellowstone National Park OP-RAMG-02 (version 2) | ecosystem: Environmental > Aquatic > Thermal springs > Hot (42-90C) ... | reverse complement strand
GTGGGCTTCCCCAAGGACGCCAACCTCTACCAGGCCACCCGGGCCGCCAGTTACCTCCAGTTCGCCCCCACGCCCGTGGTGCGCAAGGGCGGCTTCATCCTCGTGCCGGCCCCCTGCCAGGAAGGCCCGGGCGAAGGAGTGGGCGAGCAGCGCTTCTTCCGCGCCCTGCGGGAGGCGGAAAGCCCCCAGGCCCTGGTGGAGCAGGTCCGGCGCACAGGGCTCCGGCCCGGCGAGCAGCGGGCCTACGTCATGGCCCGCGTCCTGGAGGAGGCCTCCGTGGTCATCGTCGGCGCGGAGGACCCGGAGATGGTCCGCCAGGCCAAGATGATCCCGGCCGCCACCATGGACGAGGCCCTGCGCCTGGCCCAGGAGCGCCTGGGCCCTTCCCTGGACGTTCTCATCGTGCCCCATGCCCTGCTGACGCTGCCCATCGTCACAGGGCAGGGCTGAGCCTACGATCATCCCACGGACTGAGGGAGCAACGCTGAGGATAGCAACGATGGTAGACGAAGGAAACGACAAGGACGAAGGAACCCCTCTCCCCCTGGCCTGCCCTCTGCCGAAGGGCATGGACCTGCCCACAGAAGAGCAATACCTGTACTGCATCCGCTGCGGCCTCTGCCTGGCCGTGTGTCCTACGTATAAATTATCCTTGATAGAGACCGACTCCCCGCGCGGCCGGGTGGCCCTGGTGCGCAAGATGGCCGAAGGGGAACTGCCCCTGCGCAAGAGTTTTGAGGCCCAGATGTACAAGTGCCTGGCCTGCCTGGCCTGCGACGCCATCTGCCCGGTGGGGATCAAGCCGGCCCACCTGGCCCTCCAGGCCCGGGCCGTGGCCTTTGAGAACCTGCCCCAGCCGTGGATCAAGCGGCCCCTCTTCCGGGGCCTCTTCCCCTACCCCGGGCGGATGGAGTGGGCCACGCTGCCCCTGCGCCTGTACGCCCGCCTGGGGCTGCGGCGCGTGGTGGAGGGGCTGGGCCTGGAACGGCTCCTGCCGGCCCAGTTGCGGGATATGGAACGGATGCTCCCCAACCTGCCGGCCCGGCCCCTGCGCCAGACCCTGCCGGAGGTCACCCCGGCCAAGGGCGAGCGGAAGCAGCGGGTGGGCTTCTTCCTGGGGTGCGTGCAGAGCCTGATGTTCGCCGAGGCGAGCCAGGCCACGGTGCGCGTCCTGGCGGAGAACGGCTGCGAGGTGGTCACCCCGCGGGAGGTCAAGTGCTGCGGCATGCCGGCCATCGGCTACGGCGACCGGGAGGCGGCCCGGGCGATGGCCCGCCACAACATAGACCTCTTTGAGCGCCTGGACGTGGACGTGGTCGTGACCGACTGCGCCACCTGCGGCTCCACCCTGAAGGAGTACCCGAAACTCCTGGCCCACGACCCCGAGTACGCCGAGCGGGCTCACCGCTTCGCCGCCAAGGTGCGGGACATCAGCGAGTTCCTGGCCGAGATCCCCCTGCGGGAGCCGCGCCGGCCCCTGCGCCGCAAGGTCACCTACCACGACCCCTGCCACCTGGTGCGGGCCCAGGGGGTGCGGGCCCAGCCCCGCCAGATCATCCGCCTCTCCGGCGCAGACCTGGTGGAGATGCGCGATGCCGACGTCTGCTGCGGCTCCGCCGGCACCAAGATCGTCACCCACTACGAGACGTCCATGAAGATCCTGGACCAGAAGATGCGGAACGTGGCAGAGACGGAGGCGGAGATCGTGGCCTCTGGGTGCCCGGGGTGCCAGTTGCACCTGGGCCTGGGGGCCCGGCGCGCCGGGCTCCAGGTGCGGGTCTGCCACCCGGTGCAACTCCTGGACGAGGCGTACCGGGCAGAGGAAGGGAGCGAAGAGGGTTGACCTGCCAGGGATGAACGGGAAGCCCTCCGGAAGTTCTCACCTCGCCTCACTCCTGCCTGTGGCAGGCCCCCTCATGGTGGGGAGAGAGGAGAGGTTTGGAGTCCCATACCTTGAGGAAGGGGAAGATGCTTGAGGAAGCCATCCTGAAAGAACTGCGGGAGATCGTCGGGGCGAAGCACGTCCTGACCTCGGAAGAGGACCTCATCGCCTATTCCTACGACAGCACCTTCGCCGAGCACCGCCCCGACGCGGTGGTCAGCCCGGCCAACACGGAGGAAGTGGCGGCGGTGATGCGGGTGGCCTCGGCCCACCGGGTGCCGGTGGTGCCCCGGGGCATGGCCAGCGGCCTCGCCGCCGGCTCCGTCCCCTTCTCCGGCGGCCTGGCCCTGAACCTGACCCGCCTGAACCGCATCCTGGAGATTGACGAGGAGAACATGGTGGCGGTGGCCGAGGCCGGCGTGGTGACGGCCGATTTCCAGGCCGAGGTGGAGGCCCGGGGCCTCTTCTACCCGCCGGACCCCTCCAGCATTCGCCACAGCACGCTGGGGGGCAACGCCGCTTGCAACGCCGGCGGCCCCCGCTGCCTCAAGTACGGCGTCACCGCCGACTACGTCCTGGGGATGCAGGTGGTCCTGGCCGACGGCCGCGTCCTGCGGTGCGGCGGCAAGGCCATCAAGAACGTCACCGGCTACAACCTGACGCAACTGTTCATCGGCTCCGAGGGGACCTTGGGGGTCATCACCGAACTCACCCTGCGCCTCCTCGCCAAGCCTTCGGCGGTGCGGACCGCCACCGCCGTCTTCCCCCGCCTGGAGGATGCCAGCGTCACTGTCAACCGCATCCTGCTGAGCGGCATCGTGCCCGCCACCCTGGAACTGATGGACCAGACCACCATCCGCACCATTGAGGCCTGCATGCAGATGGGGCTGCCGGTGGAGGCGGAGGCCATCCTCATCCTGGAGACGGACGGGAACGACGCGGGCGTGGTGGAGCGGGAGATTGAGGCCATCGCCCGCATCTGCCGGGAGAGCGGCGCGTCGGAGGTGCGCGTGGCCCAGAACGAGGCCGAACGGGCCGACCTGTGGCGGGCGCGGCGGTCCGTCTCGCCGTCGCTGGCCCGCATGCGCCCTAACAAACTGGGGGAGGACATCTCCGTGCCCCGCAGCGCCATCCCGGAGGCCATCCGGCGCATCCGGGCCATTTCCCGCAAGTACAACCTGCCCATCGCCGTCTTCGGCCACGCCGGCGATGGCAACCTGCACCCCAACATCCTCTTTGACAAGCGCGACCCCGAGGAGTGGGAGCGGGTGGAAGCAGCGACGCGGGAGATCTTCGCCACCGCCCTGGAACTGGGGGGCACCCTCTCCGGCGAGCACGGCGTGGGGGTCCTCAAGCGCCCCTTCCTGATGGACGACCTGGGGCCCGTGGCCGTGGACGTCATGAAGCGCATCAAGGCAGCCCTGGACCCCCTGAACATCCTGAACCCGGGCAAGATCTTCCCGCCCGAGTAGGGGGCGCGAGTTGGGCCCCGGTCCCTTTGGTGGTACACTGGGTGTGAAAGAGAAGTCGAGCGGAGCCAGGTCCGCAAGACAATCTTGTTCTGGAGGATATCTCATGGCTCACGGAAAGGTCTTCATAGAAGAAGATCTGGCGCTGGACGCGGATAAGGTGATCCGCAACCCTGACGATGCGTTCTACGCGGAGTTCCTGAAGCCCTACTACGTGCTGACGGCCGACGGGCAGTACCTCTTCGCCTGCCACCAGGCAGGGCGGATGCCCAGCCGGGCCTTCCACATGGTGCCGGAAGGGTACCGCCTGGGCAAGAAGCAGGCCCCCTTCACCCCGGGCGTGGAGGTGGGCCGCCGCTTCTACGCCGTGGTGAAGGAGTACCTCAAGAGCGCCAAGGTCATCGTCCTGGACGGCGTCCAGGGCGAGAGGGGCTACCGGGTCGGCCTGCGGGTCGTGATCAGCGTGCAGAACCCCCACGCCGCCTACATCGCCTGGATGGGCAAGTTGATGGTCTTCCCGCCCGACCCCACGGTGAAGATCTCCTGCTGGAACTACATCGTGGAGGAGCGGCTGCCAGACGACGTGGTGGCGGAGATCCATTCCTTCTGGCCCGACTACGACCCGGACCAGCCCATCACCCTCTACGACCTGACGGAGATGGACCGGGATGTGCGCCGCGTGATGAGCGTGGGGTTTGACTACTTCGGCGCGGCCTTCAAGAAGCCCAACCTCACCCTGGTCTGGAACCGGGGCGAATCCGACGGCTTCATCTCTTACCACGCTGGGTGCACCTCCGACCGCATCCTCAAGGGCCTGTCGGGCACGGGCAAGACCACCCTCTCGGTGGGGCCGGAACTGGAGCAGGACGATGCCTGTCTGGGCCGGCCGGTCTACGACGCCCAAGGGCGTGTGGAAAAGGTGGAACTCATCGGCCTGGAAGCGGCCAGTTTCGCCAAGTCCGAAGGGCTCACCCCTCAGAGCCCCGAGTGGCCGGGCCTGATGAAGTCCCGCCAGGTGGACGAGCACGGCCGCCGGCCCGTGGTCCTGGCGATGAACATAGACTGCGAGGGGGTGGAGTACCGGGTGGAGGAGATCGCCGGCTACCGCGTCAAGGTGCCGCGGCCCATCCCCGGGCAGAAGGTCGGCTCCCTCCAGTGCACCCGCTACGAGAAGAGCGGCACGACCAACGGCCGCTTCATCTTCCAGTTCAGCGAACTGAACCCCAACTGGGGCTCGGGCAAGCCCAAGTGGCTCCGCTCGGAGGGGCTCTCCTTCAAGCGCTTTGACGTGGTGGAGCCCATCTTCCGCGTGGTGGACCCGGCCATGGCCGTGGCCCTGGACTCGGCTTGCGAGAGCATCATCACCTCCGCCCTGGCCGACCAGAAGGTGGGGACCCGCGTCCGCTCCTACGCCGCCACCGACTTCATGGCCCGGGAGCAGGCGCAGCAGGCCCTCCTCAAACTGAAGGTCTACTCCGACCTGGGCCTGGACCTGGATGGCAAACTGGTCTTCTTCATCTGCAACTCGGGCTACGTGGGCCAGTTTGACCTCAACGGCGACCTGAAGGTCCTCCGGGACAAGGACGGCAACCCGGTCCCTAAGCGCGACCCAGCCACGGGCGAGGTGCTGCGGGATAAGCACGGGAACGTCCAGTACCAGGGCCAGGGCGAGAAGATCACCGTGGAGGACTCCAAGCGCCTCCTGGACCTGGTGGAGCACCGCAAGATCAGCCACTGGCTCCGCCACCCCATCTACGGCTACCTCATCCCCGACCCGAAGGAACTGGAAGAGGTGCACGGGATGAAGAACTTCGCCTGGCGCTTCAACCCCTTGCGCTTCTACACGCCCGAGGAGATCCTGGACTTCGCCCGACGGGACATTGAGGAGCGGACCCAGTTCCTGCGGGACCTCTTCGCTGGCCAGCAGGGCGAGGAAGAACTGCGGCCGGTCATTGAGGTGTGGAAGCGGATCCAGCTCCCCTCGCCGGAGGCGGTGCGGGCCTTCTACGAGGAGCACTACGGCAAGGTCTGACGGGGACGCGCCTCCTGGGCGGGCGGCTGCGGGGCCGGGGTTCTGGCAGCGGCCGCCCGCCCCCTCCATTAAGGAGCGCCCATGGGCTACCTGGCGCCGCGGCACTTCTGGACGAAGGATGGCCTCCCTTTCCTGGTGCGCACCGCGTCCCAGGAGGACGCGGCTGGCTGCCTGGAGGTTGCCCGGGCCGTGGTGCGGGAAGGCTTCTACTCCATCACCACCCCGGACGAGTTCCGCATTGACGAGGAGGACGAGCAGGCCTGGATCGCCCGCCACACGGAGGACCCGGACCGCCTCCTCCTGGTGGCCGAGGTGGAGGGCCAGGTGGTGGGCCTCCTGGGGCTGGAATGCGGGGCTCGCCAGCGGCTGCGGCACCGGGCCACCCTGCACATCGCCGTGGCCGAGGGGTGGCGAGGCCGGGGTGTGGGCACGGCCCTCATGGGCTGTGCCCTGGACTGGGCCGCCGCCCACCCCCACATAGAGAAGGTCTCCCTGGCGGTCCTGGCGGACAACGACCGAGCCATCGCCCTCTACCGGCGGTTCGGCTTTCAGGAGGAAGGCCGCCGGCCGCGGGAGGTGCGGCGAGGCCCCGGCGCGTACGTGGACGACATCCTCATGTACAGGTTCGTGAAATAAGCGAGGTCAGCATGGGCGTTCCCTCTTTCCCAGCATCCTGGCCGGAGCCACGGGTCCCCTACGAAGCCCTGTGGGACCTGGCCACGGCCATCCTGGAGGCGGTGGGCGTCTCCACCGAGGGCGCGCGCCAGACGGCCGAGGTCCTGGCCACAGCCGACCTGCGGGGCATCCACTCCCACGGCGTGTACCGGCTTCCCTTCTACGTGGAGGCGCTGGAACGGGGGTTGGTGGAGCCAGACCCGGACATCCGGGTGGAGCGGGAGACCCCGACTTCGGCCCTCATCCACGGGGGGAATGGCCTGGGGCCCGTGGTGGGTATCCGGGCGATGGAGGTCTGCCTGGAGAAGGCGCGGGCGAGCGGCATGGCGGCCGTGGGCGTGCACCACAGCAACCACTACGGCATCGCCGGGTACTATGCCATGATGGCCCTGCGCTACGACATGATCGGCCTCTCCATGACCAACGCCGCGGCGAACGTCGCCCCCACGGGGGCTGCCCGCAAGGCCCTGGGGACGAACCCCATCGCCGTGGCCGTCCCGGCAGGCCAGGAGCGCCCCTTCGTGCTGGACATGGCCACCAGCGTCGTCGCCCAGGGGAAGATCGCCACGCGGGTGAAGCAGGGCCTGGAGATCCCCTTGGGATGGGGCCTGGACCGCTTCGGCCAGCCCACCACCGACGGCCGCGCCATCCTTGAGGAAGGCGGGAGCATCCTGCCCCTGGGCGGCCTGGCCGAGACCGCCGGGTACAAGGGATACGGCCTGGCCACCCTGGTGGACATCCTCTGCGGGCCCCTCACGGGGGCCCTCTTCGGCGTGAGCATCCCCAAGTGGCTCGCGCCGGGCCGCACGGGCCCCCACAACATCGGCCACTTCTTCGCCGCCATGCGGGTGGACCTCTTCCGGCCTGTGGACGAATTCAAGGCGGAGATGGACCGCCTCATCCGGCAACTGCGGGGGCTGCCCCGTGCCCGCGGCGTGGACCGCATCTACGTGGCCGGGGAGAAAGAACTGGAGGCGGAGGAGGAAAACCGGCGGCTGGGCATCCCTCTGCCGCGGCCGCACCGGGAGGCCCTCCAGGCGCTGGCGGCGAGGCTGGGCCTGGGGGACCGGGCCGCCTTCCTGGCCCGCCCCTGAGCACCGCCGGGGGCAGAAGGCGGCGGAGGGGGTGCAGATGGAGCCGGCCTGGCTGGGGGTGCTGTGGTTGCTGGTGAGCCTCGGGCTCCTCATCCTCGCCAACCGCTGGTTTGACAGGCACCTGTGGAACTTCTCCTACCTCCTCTCCGGCGATGAGGCGGTGGCGGACTTCGTGCACTTCGCCGTGCTCCTGCCCGGCGTGGTCCTGCACGAGGCCAGCCACTGGGCCTCGGCACGCCTCTTGGGGCTGCGGGTTGGGCGTCTGGAACTGTGGCCCAAGGCGGAGAAGGACGGGCTGCGGCTGGGCTCCGTGCAGGTCCAGCAGGCAGACCCCCTGCGGGGCAGCCTGGTGGGCGTCGCCCCCCTGGTGGCCGGGTCCGTGGTCCTCCTCCTCGTGGGGCGGCACGCCTTCGGCCTGGAGACCTTCCTGGAAGCCCTGGCCCGAGGCGATGTGGGGGCTCTCTGGGCTGCGGCCCGGGCCGCGGCTGGGACCCGCGATGTGGGGCTGTGGGCCTACCTGACCTTCGCCGTGGCCAATGCCATGCTCCCCAGCCCGGCGGACCGCCAGGCGTGGCGGCCGCTGCTCCTGTACGCCGCCCTGCTTGCCGGAGCCTACTGGCTCTTGGGGGGCCGGCTGCCCGCAGTGCCTGCCTCCGCATGGGAGGCCTTGGCGGGGGCGCTGGCCCACCTGGCTGCCGCCTTCAACCTGGCCCTGGCCGTGGACCTGGCCTTCGGTGTGCTCCTCTTCGGGGCGGAAGTGGCCCTCTCGTCCCTGACGGCGTCCCGGTAAGCCACTCGCGCCGCCTACGGACCTCACCCTTTCCTCCTGACCCCCGCAGGTGGAGAGGGGAAAAGGGATGGGGGGATGGAGTGAGGTCTGTATCTTTGCGCCTGAGCAACCTGGGAACGATGTCTTGGCCCACTTCGCCTCGGCGTTGACAGGGCGGCCGGTTTGTGCTAAGATTGCCCCACATGGGGAAGGCCTTGCGTGCTCTTCCCTGGCTGGCCAGCCAGGGAAGGCCCGGTGCGGTGCAGGGTGCGACCTGCCGCGCCCCCAGAACTCATACGGAGGAGGCATCGGATATGGCAGTGATCGGCTATCTGGAAGGGACTCCGTCCATCTTCCTCACCCAGGTCTCGTTAGACGGTTTTTCCACCCTGCCCTTGGGGAACGGATGGGACGGGCACGGCAAGTACATCGCCCACATCGGCCCCCAGGACAATGTCTGCCTGGTGGTTGGGTACCTCCACAAACTGCTCCCCACCCCCGAATCCACGTTGAAGCCGGCCGACCTCCTGTTCGCCTGCCGGAGGCACAACATCCCCGTCCTGGTCATCGCGCCCAAGGAAGGGCACGCCAAGGCCCGCGAACTCCTGGGGGAGGCGGCCAGTTTCGTCACCCTGGTGAGCAGGGAAGACCTCTACGAGACAGCCGTGCGCATCGCCCGGAAGTGCGACGAAAGGTGAGCGTTCCCCGCGCTCGGGGGGCGATGCCCCAGGAAGGCGGCAGGCCGCAGCCCAGGCGCGCCTGCCAGCCCTAGCACAGGAGCAGGAAGGCCCCCCGCATGGGCCCATGCGGGGGGCTTTGTTTGTGCCGAGGGCCCGGGACGGGGAGGGGGTGAACCGTTGCACCTGCAGTTCTGGGGAGCGGCCCGCACTGTGACCGGCTCCATGCACCTCCTGGAGGTGCGTGGACGCCGCATCCTGCTGGATTGCGGCCTCTTCCAGGGGAAGCGCCAGGAAGCCTTCCAGCGCAACCGCGAGTTCCCCTTTGACGTCCGCTCGGTGGACGCCCTGGTCCTCTCCCACGCCCACATAGACCATTCGGGGAACATCCCTTCCCTGGTCAAACAGGGGTACCAAGGCCCCATCTACGCCACGCCAGCCACCTACGACCTGTGCGGTGCTATGCTGCGGGACTCTGCCCACATCCAGGCGGCCGACGCGGCCTACGTGAACAAGAAGAGGGCCCGCAGGGGCGAACCTCCCGTGGAACCCCTCTACGACCTGGGCGACGCGGTGGCCAGCCTGCACCACTTCGTCGCCGTGGCCTACCACCGGCCCGTGGAGATCGCCCCCGGCGTGCACCTCACCTTCTACGATGCCGGGCACATCCTTGGCTCGGCCCTCACCGTGCTGGACATAGAGGAAGGCGGGCGCTATACCCGGCTCCTCTTCACCGGCGACCTGGGGCGCAAGAACCTGCCCATCCTGCGGGACCCGCAGGTGGTCCCCGAGGTGGACCTCCTCATCACCGAGAGCACCTACGGCAACCGCGACCACGGGACTCCCGAAGAGGCCGAGGCCCGCCTGCGGGAGGTCATCCAGCGCACCTACCGCCGCGGGGGCAAGGTCGTCATCCCGGCCTTCGCCGTGGGCCGCACCCAGGAGGTCGTCTACGCCCTCCACCGCCTCACCGAGGCCCGCGCCATCCCACCCCTATCCATCTACGTAGATAGCCCCCTGGCCACCAACGTCACGGAGATCTTCCGCCTGCACCCCGAGTGCTACGATGAGGAGATCGCGCATTTCATGTGGGTGGATGGGCATCGGGACCCCTTCGGCTTCAGCCGCCTTACCTACGTGCGGGACGTGGAGGCTTCCAAGCGGCTGAACACGCTCCAGGAGCCGGCGGTGATCATCAGCGCCTCCGGGATGTGCGAGGCCGGGCGCGTCCTGCACCACCTGAAGCACACCATTGAGGACCCCCGCAACACGGTCCTCTTCGTCGGGTTCCAGGCGGAGAACACCCTGGGCCGCTACCTCGTGGATGGGCACAAGGAGGTCAAGATCTTCGGCGAGCAGCACACGGTCCGGGCCGAGGTAGAATCCATTGATGGCTACAGCGCTCACGCGGACCGCGAGGAACTCCTGGAGTACATCCAGAGCCTCCTGGACCACGGGGGACGGTTGGAGCGCGCCTTCGTGGTCCACGGCGACGAGGAGAACGCGCAAGCCCTGGCCCAGGCCCTGGCGGCGATGCCCGTGGGATCGGTGCACGTGCCCGTCAGAGGAGAGGCGTTTGAGGTCTGAGGAGATGCCCCCGCCGCCCCCGAAGAAGGGACTGGCCGCAGAGGGGATGCCCACCTTGCGGGCCGCGGCCCGGGACCTGGGCCTCGTCCTCACGGAGGAGCAGGTCCGGGCGTTCCACCGCCACTGGCAGGAGTTGGTGGCGTGGAACAAGCGGTTCAACCTGACCACCGTGACGGACTACGAGACTGCCCAGGTGCGCCACTTCTTGGACTCCCTCCTGCCCCTGGTGGCGCTGCGGGAGGTGGGGTGGCTGCCCGGTGGCGAAAGGGCAGCGCGGCCGCCCCACTGGCCCCCGGGCCGGCGCCTCCTCTGTGCCGACATCGGCAGCGGGGCCGGGTTTCCCGGCGTGCCCCTCAAGGTGGTCTGCCCGGCGTGGGGGATGGTCTTGGTGGAGTCGGTGGGCAAGAAGGCCCAGTTCCTGCGCCATCTGGTGGGCGTGTTGGCGTTGGACGACGTGCGGGTGGAGCAGGCCCGGGCCGAGGAGGTAGGGAGGGACCCCCTCCACCGGGAGCAGTACGACCTGGTGGTGGCCCGCGCTGTGGCTGACCTGCGGGTCCTGGCCGAATATGCCCTGCCGCTCCTGCGGCGGGGAGGGCTGCTGGCGGCCCACAAAGGGAGCCGGGCCGAACAGGAAGTCTGGGAGGCAGAGAAGGCCCTCCACATCCTCGGGGGAGACGTGGTCCGCATCCTCTCCTACGAACTGCCTGGCGTGGTGGAGCCGCGGCGGATCGTCCTGGTGGAGAAGCGGTCGGCCACCCCGGCCCCCTACCCCCGCCGGCCGGGCATCCCGCAGAAGCGGCCTCTGGGGCGGTAGGGGCCTTTGCGAAGAGAGAGGGTGGGAACCGTGTCTCCTCAAGATCGGCTCAGTTACCGTCGGGTGATGGTGGGTGGCTTCCCCACCGGCCTGGTTGGCCTGGAGGAACTCTTCGGGGACCTGTTCGCCGCGGGCGTGGCCCCGGAGCCATCCCTGGGGCCGGACCTGGTCCGCCGGGCGGCTGTGCACAACTACATCGCCCCAGGCCACGAGGAGGAGTTCGCCGAAGCCCTCCTGCGGGAGTACCGCCGCTACTGGAAGCGCCGGACGGGCCAGGAAGAGGAACGCCCGGTCCGCCAGGCCCCGCGGACCTGGCGCGGCCGCCCCCGCGAGGAGGTCCCTTGGTACCCCACCGTGTACGCCGACCGCTGCGATGGCTGCGGCGACTGCCTGACCTTCTGCTCATACGGCGTCTTCGCGCGCGAGGAGGGCTCGGGCAAGGTCGTGGTGGTGGAGCCGTTCCACTGCGTGGTGGGGTGCGAGGCCTGTGCAAGGGTCTGCAAGCGGAGGGCCATCGCCTTTCCCCCGCGCGGGATCCTGGCCGCCTTTGAGCAGCCACCTACGCGGTGAGGCAGAGGCGGAGGAGGCCAGGGGACCAGCATCTCCCGGTCTGGAGGATGGTGCCGGCGCCCTGCCCTAGGCTGCCCGGCCCATCACTCGTTCCGGCGCATCAAAGAAGGGGTGCAGGACCAGGGTGGCCGCCCCCAGGATGAAGGCATCGGCCCCCAGGCGGCTGGGGCAGACTTCCACATAGCGGGCCGCCGCCGCGTAGGCCCGTTCCCGGACGAGGGCCGTGACCTTCTCGCACAGCCATTCCAACATGGGGAAACTGATCTCCCGGGAGCCGAGGACCACCAGGCTGCACCCCAGCATGTTGACCAGGTTGACAAGGCCAGCCCCCAGGTAGGCCACCTGCCGTTCCACGAGTTCCCCGCAGGCCGGGTTCCCCTGGTAGGCACATCGGTAGACCGCTTCCACGGTCAACTGGTCCAGGTTCCCCTTCCACGCCGCGAGGTCGCCTAGGGCCTCGGCCTTCCCCTCCGTGATCAAGCGCCGCGCCTCGTCCAGGAGCGCCACGGTGGAGGCGAAGAGTTCCAGGCAGCCCACGTTGCCGCAGCGGCAGGGAGGGCCGTCCACCTGGACGGTGGTGTGTCCGATCTCTGCCACGACGCCGCGGTCGCCGCGGTACGGTTCGCCGTTGATGATGAGGCCCGCGCCGATGCCTCCCCCCACGGCCACGTAGGCCAGGTTCTTCGCGCCCCGGTGCTGGCCGAACCAGGTCTCGGCCACGGCGGCGGCATTGGCGTTGTTGTCCACGAAGGTGGGGAGGCCCGTGCGCGCCTGAAGTTCCTCGGCCAGGGGGATGTGCGACCAGTCAAAAGGGGGGCGCCTGCGGATGCTCCTGGTGAGGCTCATGGTGGGGGGAGTGGGCGCTACCATCCGCCCCTGGTGCCAACTGACCGCGCCCGGGGCGACGAGCCCCACCCCGAGCAGCCGTCCGCGGTCCACCCCGGACTCCCTCACCAGGGCCTCCACGTGGGAGACCAGGGTGCCCACGATCTCCCGGTCGTCCTCCTCCTCAAAGAGGTTGCGGGTCTCCTTCCGGTCCGTGAGGACGCGGCCATCCAGGCTGACGATGGCTCCCCGCAGGCCCTGCCAACTGAGGTCCAGCCCTATCACGAAGAAGGCTTCGCCGTTCAGGGCCAGGAGGATGGGGCGGCGGCCGGCGGCGGATGGGGCATGGCCGACTTCCTGGATGAGGTTGGCGGCCAGGAGGCGCGCCGTCAGTTTGGTGATGGCGGCGCTGCTCAGCCCCAGCCGGCGGGCGAGGTCAATCCGGGCGATGGGGCCGGCCAGGCGGATCTCGTGCAACACGGCACTGAGGCTGTTGGGACGTTCCATCAGGTCCTCCCGAACGCGCGGCAATCCTCCCGCATCGGCTCTGGCGCGTCTTAGTTAATTCCCTGAGAAAATGATACCGCACTTTCCGGATTCCGTCAAGGGGGGTACAGCCCCACTTGCTGGGCCCCTGCCTTTGTGGTATAAGGGACATGCGCGGCCAGGCGAGGGGCGGGATGCCTGGCCCCTCGCCTGGCCGCGGTCCAATCTGCATGGGAGCCATCCTGCGTGCCGGGAGGAAGCGTTGCGTCTCTGGCGTGGTCGGGTTTCGCCTCAGGGGGTTGCCTGGGCCCTCGTCATCGCCCACGTCTTCCTGGGCGTGTGCTACAGCGTGGTGGTGCCCCCCTGGGAAGCCCACGATGAGTGGGCCCACTACAAGTACGTAGAGCACCTGGCCCGCCACTGGCGGCTTCCCTCGCCTGGGGAGCGCCTCACCCACGTCTACCTCTACGATGAGGCGACGCAGCCTCCCCTGTACTACGCCCTGGCCGCCCCGGCCGTGGCCCTGGCCGCCCCCCGCGACGGCCTGGAGCCGACCCCCAACCCCTACGCCGACCTGGGGACCGGGGAGAGCGGCGTGAACTTTGCCGTGCACGACCCAGAGCAGGAGGGCTTCCCCTACCGGGGGACCGTTCTGGCCCTGCACCTGGCCCGCCTGGTGTCCGTCCTCCTGAGCGCGGTGGGCCTCTGGCCGACCTACCTCCTGGGGCGGCAGCTCTTCCCACGGCAGCCGGGCGTGGCCCTTGCAGCCCTGGCGGTGCAGGCCTTCAGCCCTCAGTACCTCTTCATCGGCTCCGTGGTCACCAACGACATCCTGGTGACGGTCCTGGCCGCCTGGGTCCTCTACCTGGCTGTGCGGGCCACCCTGGGCCCGGCCTCCTGGCGCACGCTCGTCCTGCTCGGGGCGTGCCTGGGCCTCGCCCTCATCACCAAGTACAACAGCCTGGCCCTCCTCCCCCTGGCGGCCGTGGCCTGGGTCGCCTCCCTGGTGCGGATGCACCGGGCCGGCCACCCCCGGCGGGCCTGGGGGCTGGGCCTGGGGACGTTGGGGGCAGCCTTCCTCGTGGCCGGGTGGTGGTTCCGCTATAGCCTGACGGCCTACGGACGCCTCCTCACCCGTGACCCCGGCTCCTTCCAGATCCTCCTGCGCCGGCTGGAGCAACCGCACACCTTCCTGACCCGCGTGCACTGGGACCTCCTGCCCAACGCCCTGCGCTACGCCTTCAACACCTTCTGGGGCTCCTTCGGCTGGGGCAACGTGGGGGCGGATCCGTGGTTCTACGCCCTCATGGCTGGTGCCTCAGCCCTGGGCCTCCTGGGGCTCCTGGTGTGGCTCCTGTGGCGGGCGACGCCGGTCCAGCGGTGGGGGGTGGCCCTCCTCTTCCTGGGCGTGTGCAGCACCGTCGCCCTGCCGGCCTTCCGGGAGGTCCTCCGGGGGAGCACCCTCCTGCGGGGGCGGTACATCCTGCCGGCCCTGCCCGCAGTGAGCCTCCTCCTGCCGCGGGGTGGGTGGCTCCCTGGCCGCGGCTGGGCCAGCGCGCCGCCTTCAGCGTGTTGGGGAGCCTCTTCCTCGCGCTGGGCGCAGCCACGCCCTGGCTCTGGATCGCCCCAGCCTACCGCCCCCCGGCTCCCCTGACCGAGGCCCAGATCCCCCCGCGGGCGGAGCGGGCCGGCCTCCGCTTCGGGGAGGTGGCGGAACTCCTGGCCTACGAGACCTGGCCCGAGAGGACCGCGCCGGGCAAGGCCCTGGCCGTGACCCTCTACTGGCGCGTCCTGGCGCGCAGCGCACAGAACTACACCCTGGGTGTCCACGTCCTGGGGTGCGGCCTGGAGTCGTACGGGGCGCGGAACCTCTACCCCGGCTGGGGCAACTACGCCACCACCGTCTGGCAGCCGGGAACCCTCTTCCGGGAGACCTACTGGGTGCGCCTGGAGGAGGGGCGGCCAGCGCCCTGCCTGGGCCGGGTCAGGGTGGCCTTCTTCCTGGACGACGGGACCCAGGCCCACCTCCCCGTCTCCGACGCGGCCGGCCAGCCCCTGGGCGACGCGGCCATCCTGGGGCGCTTCAAGATCGCCGCGCCCGCTTCCCAGGCCGCGGTTCCACCTGCCACCTGGCTGGCCCGCCTGGGCGAGAGCGTGGCCCTCGTGGAGGCCCGCGTCCACCCCGAGCGGACCCTGGGCTGGCCTCCCCTGGAGGTGGACCTCACCTGGAGCGCCCTGGGCCCCGTGGGCCGGGATTACACGGTCTTCCTGCACCTGCTGGACGAAGAGGGCCGCTGGGTGGCCGGGGCCGATAGCCCCCCTCGGGGCGGCGAGTACCCCACCGGCCTCTGGGAAGCGGGCGAGACCATCACCGAGGTGCGCACGCTGGACCTCACGGGTGTTGCCCCCGGCCGCTACCAGGTGGCCGTGGGGATGTACGCGCCGGAGGACCTGGTCCGCCTCCCCTGCTACGATGGGGGCGGACAGCGCCTGCCTGGAGATTTCATCCCCCTGGCCCACCTAGAGGTGCTTCCGGTGCGCTCCCGGCTCTACCTGCCGGCCTTCAGGAACTGGGGTGGGCCGGCAGCCTCTCCGGAGGCTCCCAAGCCGGCCCGCAAGCGGCCCAAGGGGAAGTGAGGCACGCCCGGTCAAGGAGTGTGTGGATGGAAGAAGAACTGAACCTCTGGGAGTACCTGGCTGCTATCGTGCGAAGGTGGCCGCTGGTGGTGGCGGGCGTCGTCCTGGCCCTGCTCGCTGCCATCCTGCTGTGGGCCCTGCAGCCGGCCCACTACCGGGCCACAGCATCCCTGCTCGTCACAGCACCCCGCTACGAGTGGCGGTTTGACTCGGACATCCTGCCCATCGTGGACACCCGCCGGGACTGGCAGGGCGAGGTCATGGCCCTGGTCAAGACCCGGGATGTCCTCGCGGGGGCGCTGGCCCAGGTCCCGCTCCCGCCAGGCCAGGAAGTAGAGCCCAGCGAACTGGCCGCCCAGGTGGAGACGAAGGCGGGTCCCGCTGGCATGTTCTACCTGACGGTCACCTGGACGGACCCGGAGCGCGCCCGGCAACTGGCCAACGCCCTCGCCAAGGAAGTGGTGGCCCGGGCGCGCCTCCTCTATGGGGGAGACGAAGAACTGACCCTCTTTGAGGCCAGCATGAAGGCAGCGGAGGCGCGCCTGGGGGAGGCCGAAGCCGCCCTGCAGGCCTTCCAGGGCCAGACGGGCCAGGAACTCCTCCGCAAGGGGTTTGAGGGGCTGGTGGGCTACTCCACGGACGAGCGGGAACTGGACTTCCTCTCGGACCAACTGGCCGCCCACCGGACGGCGCTGGCCAACCTGGACCTGCTGATAGAGGAGAGCCGCCGCATCCTGGCCGAGGGTGGCTCGCCCGCGGCTTTCCCCTGGCAACTGGCCCAGACGCCCGTGCTGGCCGCCCGGGAGTTGGTGACCCGGACCCTGCCCCTCCGCGACCCCCAGGCCATCCTCCGCCTGTTGGAGGAGGAGCGGGAAGCGGTCGGGGCCGTCACCCAGAAACTGGAGGAGCAGGTCCTGGCGAGGCAGAACCTGCAGGCCGCGCGGGCCACGGAGTACAACCGCCTGGTCCGGGAGCGGGACCTGGCGGCAGAGGCCTACTCCACCCTGGCCCGCAAGGTGGAGGAACTGCGCGCCCGCCAGATTGCCGAGGCGGGCAACGTGCAGGTCGTGCAGGAAGCGGCCCAGGCCCAGAAGGTGCGGATGAGCCTCTCGGTGGCCCTGGGCCTGGGCGTGGTGGTGGGACTCCTCGTAGGGGTGGTGGGCGCGTTGGTCGCAGAGCGCCTGGCGGCCCCTGGGGGCGGGGCCACGCCCCATGCGGCCTGAGGATGGCCCCCTGACGACGATGGGGAGCCCTCGCTTCCGGGACTGGGTGTGGCCGGCGTTGCTCGTGGGGTGTGCCCTCGCCGTGGGCCTGGCCTACGCCCTGGCCACCCCCCTCTGGCAGGCTCCCGACGAGCCCGGCCACTTTGAGCAGGCCGCGCTCCTGGCGCGGCAGGGCGGCCCCCTCCACCGGTCCGATCGGGACCCCGTCCTGGAACAGGCCCTTCTAGACTCGCTGGCGCGCCACAGGTTCTGGACGCTGGTCCGGGCGCCGTGGCCGGAGCCGCTCCCGGCCCGCCTGGCCGACGACCCTTTCCTGGCGCGCTCCGGCCGGCAGGTGGGCGATGAGCCCCTGGCCTACTACCTGCCCCTGGCTCTCCTCTTGCGCCTCGCGCCCGACGTGGACGGGCAGGCGCGGCTTGTGCGCGCCTATTCCCTCGCCCTCTTCGGCCTGACGGCGGCCGCGGCCTGGGCCGCGGCGCGGGAACTCTTCCCCGACGACCCTTTCCTAGCCCCGGCTGCTACTGCATTTGTGGGCCTCCTCCCCATGGCAGCCTACATGGGGATGGCCGTCAACAACGACGTCGCCGCGGCCCTGGTGGGGACGGTCCACGCCTGGGCCCTGGTGCGCCTGGCGAAGAGGGGCCTGCGCCCAGGCGTGCTTGCGGTCTTGGTCCCCTGCGCCCTGGCCGGCCTGTGGGTCAAGAAGACGGCGGCTTTCCTCCTCCCCCTGACGGTCCTGGTGCTCCTCACGGCCCTGGGACGCCACCGGCGGGCCCAGGGGCGCGCTGGGGTGCCCCCCCGCACGCTCCTGCGCTGGGCCGCTGGGGTGGCTGGGGCCGCGCTGGCGCTCTGGCTCCTGGCGAAAGTGCCCGGGCCCGAGCCCGCGGCCTGGCTGGATGGGACGCTGCCGGGCTTCCAGGGGCGGACCCGCGCGGCGGCCTACGAGGGGCGCTACGGCTTCCAGGCGGTGGACGACAGCCCCACGGCGGTGGAGCGGCTGGTGCAGGCCCTCCCCGCCGCGCCCCTGGCCGGGCGGACGGCGGCCTTCACCGCCGTTGTCCGCAGCCCCGAGGGCCCTGCGGTCGGGCGGCTGGTCCTCATCCCGGACCGGGGGGAGAAGTGCCTC